>JACKQG010004397.1_pt1 | contig 16380 bp, 12 predicted proteins | sample 8237621 | NCBI WGS metagenome assembly JACKQG01 (sample SAMN15677084, study PRJNA649215) | marine metagenome | biome: marine; feature: Black Sea; material: saline water; isolation source: suspended particulate matter (SPM) from the Black Sea western gyre | collected 2013-06-09/2013-06-10 | depth...
TGGAGCAGGGTGGTGTTTTTCCAAAATGGGCACAAGGTTCAAGGTTTACATAAAGCGTAGATTTAGGGAGTAAACTTTTGTCTTTTACACTAGTAATTGCATTTACTTCAGCATGTTCTTTACCATATTCCATATGATATCCTTCTCCAATTATTTTATTTTCATAAACAATAACTGAACCTACCATTGGGTTTGGAGAAACATTCTCTAAACCTTTGGACGCTAACTCCAAGCACCTGTTCATGAAAAACTCCTGATTTTGCATGCTTCAAAAATAGCAAAATCATACCTTTGTCCTGTGGAAAAAGTCAGCAATATTATACCGTATTTTATTAAGCAGTTAAATGGCATTGTCCAAGAGCGTGAAATTATTTCATTGGCTTACATCAGTATTGACTTTCTTTTGGGTTATAATCGCTCGGACTGTATTATTCATTCAGACAAGGATATTACTAGTGAGGTATCAGATAGAATTAAACAGATAATCGTGGATTTAAAAACGAATAAGCCCATACAACACATTATAGGTGAAGCTGAGTTTTATGAATTAAAATTCAACGTAAATGAGCACACATTAATTCCAAGACCAGAAACAGAAGAATTAGTAAAATGGATATTGGAGCATGAATTTAGCTCTGCTTTAGATATCGGAACAGGTTCAGGTTGTATTGCTATTGCTTTAAGGAAAAATATAGGTGCAGAAATTTCGGCTATTGATGTGTCTGAATCTGCTTTATTGGTGGCTAAAGAAAATGCAAAAATTAATGAAGTTGAAATTAACTTTTTACTTCAGGATATTTTAAAAACGACCGCCTTACCAAAAGCGGATGTTATAGTAAGCAACCCTCCATATGTATTAGATATGGAAAAAGAAATAATGCTAGATAATGTATTGAATAATGAACCTCATTTAGCTCTGTTTGTTCCTGATAATAATCCTTTATTATTTTATAAAAAAATAGCTGAACTTGCATTTACAAGTTTATCAAAAAACGGATTGTTATTCTTTGAAATAAACGAACGGTTTGGTAAGCAAACAGTAGCCATGTTAAATGCTATTGGTTTTGTTGATATTGAGTTGAAAAAAGATATAAACGATAAGGATAGAATGATAAAAGCTACAAAGAATTAATTATTTTTGAAAAAGATAAATGATAATAAAAGAAGAAGATTTAAATGAACAAAAACAATGGTCAGCTGTACTTTATAATTTCTAAATGAAACCACTCGAACGCATAGCGTTTTTAAGAAAAGAATTATCGAAACATAATCATGCCTATTATGTGAATGATGCTCCTGTAATTTCAGATTTTGAATTTGATCAATTATTGTCTGAACTTCAGGAATTAGAAATTCATCACCCTGATTTGTTTGATAAAAATTCACCAACACAAAGAGTGGGAGGTGAAGTGCTGGATGGATTTACAGCCGTAAAGCATAATTACAGAATGCTTTCTTTAGGAAATACCTACTCCCCTAAAGATTTACATGATTTTGATGTTCGGATTAATAAACTAACAGATGATAATTTTGAGTATGTATGCGAGTTAAAATATGATGGAATTTCCATTAGTTTGACTTATGAAAATGGAGAGCTAATACAAGCATTAACTAGGGGAGATGGTACACAAGGAGATGACGTTACAGCTAATGTAAAAACGATTAAAAGTATACCTTTAAAATTAAAAGGAGATTATCCTGAAAAGTTTGAAATTAGAGGAGAGATTTTCTTGCCAATTGCAGGTTTAGTTCAAATGAATGAGATAAGAATTGAACAAGGTTTAGAACCTTATGCTAACCCAAGAAATACGGCATCAGGGAGTTTAAAATTACTTGATACTAAAGAAGTTGCTAAACGCCCTTTGGATTGTTATCTATATTATTTGCTTGGGAATAATTTACCAAGCAATACCCATTTTGATAATTTACAAAAAGCAAAGGAGTGGGGTTTTAAAATTCCATCAGAAATAGAAAGGCATAAAACAATTAATGATGTATTGATATTTATAGAAAAATGGGATGCTAAACGCCATGATTTGCCCTACGAAATTGATGGGATTGTTATAAAAGTAAATGATATAAATCTGCAAGAAGAAATGGGTTTTACTGCCAAATCTCCAAGGTGGGCAATTTCCTATAAGTTTAAGGCAGAACAAGTTTCAACTATTTTAGAAGAAATCACTTATCAAGTTGGTCGTACTGGGGCAATTACTCCTGTGGCTAACTTACTGCCCGTGCAATTAGCAGGAACAACTGTAAAGCGTGCCTCATTACATAATGCTGATCAAATTGAGAAATTGGACATTCGAGAAGGTGATAAGGTTTTTGTAGAAAAAGGAGGAGAGATTATTCCAAAAGTAGTGGGAGTGGAGTTAAAGGCTAGAGATTTATTTTCTCAGCCTACACGCTATATTACACATTGTCCTTCTTGTAGTACTGAATTAGTACGTAAGGAAGGAGATGTAAAGCATTATTGTCTGAATGCTGAAAGTTGCCCACCACAGATAAAAGGAAAGTTTGAGCATTTTATTAGCCGTAAAGCCATGAATATTGATGGGCTTGGTGGGGAAACTATTGACCTTTTAATTCAAGAGGGATTAATTTCTGAAATTTCTGATTTATATCTTTTAGAAAAGGAAGATGTGTTGCCTCTAGAAAGAATAGCAGAAAAATCTGCTGAGAATTTAATACTAGGATTAAAGGCTTCAAAAAATATTCCTTTTGAAAGAGTGTTATTTGGGCTTGGGATAAGGTATGTTGGGGAAACTGTGGCAAAAGTTTTAGCAAAGCACTTTAAAACAATTGATGCAATAATTACTGCAGATATGGAAACCATGATTGCAGTAGATGAAATTGGAGATAAGATTGCTGAGAGTGTAATTTTATATTTTTCACAGCAAAAAAACATTGATTTAATAACTGCTCTTAAAAATTCAGGATTACAATTCGTCTCTAAAGTTGAAGACACTTCAAAATCTGAACACTTAAAAGGAATGAGGATTGTGGTTTCAGGTGTGTTTAATATATTTTCTAGAAATGAGCTTAAAAAAATGATTGAGGAACATGGAGGAAAAAATGTAGGTTCTATTTCAAAAAGCACTACTTTTGTTCTGGCTGGAGAAAATATGGGGCCTAGTAAAAAAGAAAAAGCAGAAAGTTTAGGAGTAAATATAGTAAATGAAGATGAATTTTTAGCAAAAATTAGTTAATGAAATTTATAGAAAATACAAAGAAAAAAATTGGGAAATGGGTTTTTCAAAAAGAGTTGAAAACCAATAAGCGCTTAAAAGAGGTTTGTAACTTGGATGCTGCAATGTCCGTAGGTATTTTATATGACGCTACTTCAGAAGAGCAAATTAAGCAAGTAAAACCTTTTGTCGATTATTTTTCTGATTTAAAGAAGGATGTAAAAGCATTAGGCTATGTAAATGCTAAGCAGTTGTCCTACTGTCATATCCCTAAGTTAAAATATGATTTCTTTTATCAGAAAGACCTTAATTGGTATTATAAACCACATAATTATATTATCGATAATTTTGTAAAAAAGGAGTATGATATTTTGATTAATTTATGTGATGGTAGTTGTATTCCTATTAAATATTTAGTAGCAAGTTCTTTAGCACATTTTAAGATTGGACAACATGAAAACGGGTATGAAATCTATGATTTGATGATTGCATTAAAAGAAGATAAAAGCATGCATAAACTCATGCATGAAATAAAGCATTACATCAATTTAATAAATAAGTAAAATGGAAATAATTAAAGGAACAGGAGTGGCGCTTATTACACCTTTTAATGAGGATTTGAGTATAGATTACGTAGGCCTTGAAAAGCTAATAAATTATCAAATTGAAGGAGGAATTGATTATTTAGTTTTGATGGGTACAACTGGTGAAAGTGCAGTTTTGTCAAAAGAAGAAAAGCAAGCAATAATTGCTTTTTGTATAAAGATTAATAACGGTTTATTGCCTATTGTTTTGGGTATTGGAGGAAATAATACTTTAGCTTTGGTAGAGGAAATTAAGCAGACAAATTTTAAAGGTGTTGATGCGATACTTTCTGTTTCGCCTTGTTATAATAAACCTACTCAAGAAGGGATTTATCAGCATTATAAAATGATTGCACAAGTATGTCCTTTGCCAATTATATTGTACAATGTACCTGGGCGTACAGCTAGCAACATGGAGGCTGAAACTACTTTGCGTCTGGCAAATGATTTTAAAAATATAGTTTCTGTAAAAGAAGCTTCAGGTGATATGTATCAAATTATGAAAATTATTAAAAATAAACCTAGTAATTTTTTAGTGCTATCTGGTGATGACGGACTTACTTTACCTATGATTTATATGGGAGCAGAGGGAGTTGTTTCAGTAATTGGACAGTCGCATCCTAAGGAGTATTCTGATATGGTTTCTTTTGGAATGTCAGGAAATAATAACATTGCTAATCAATTGCACTATAAATTGTATGATTTTTATGGACCCTTTTATGCAGAGGGAAACCCAACAGGAGTAAAAGCGTGTCTGGAATTGTTAGGAATTTGTAAGTCCTTTGTTCGTCCGCCACTTGTTGGAGCAAGTGATGCAATAAAAAAGGAACTTAAAAGTTTATTGAAGTAATGAAAAATATAATCCTAATAATTATGGCAATCTTCTCCTTTACTAATAGTAATGCACAAAAATCAATTTATGATATAGCAATTAATGATATTGCCGGTAATCCTATCGATTTAAATGAGTTTAAGGGCAAGCATATCCTATTTGTTAATGTGGCTTCAGAATGTGGTTTTACCCCACAATATGCAGGCTTAGAAGAGTTGCATCAGCAGTATAAAAATGATTTAATTGTGATTGGCTTACCCTGTAATCAATTTGGAGGGCAGGAACCAGAGGCTGAAAAAGAGATTCAGCAGTTTTGCACTAAAAACTTTGGAGTTACTTTTTTATTGACCGAAAAAATTGAAGTTAAAGGAGATGAGAAACACCCACTTTATAGCTGGTTAACGGATAAAAAAATAAATGGAAAATCAAGTTCTACCGTAAAATGGAATTTTCAGAAATATATTGTTGATGAAAAAGGAGAGTTTGTAAATTACTTTTACTCCACAACAAAGCCATTAAGCCCAAAAATCACTTCAATACTAAAGCAATAAAATCAAATTATTGCACTTTACTAGATATAAAAATAATTTAGGAATATCCAAATATACCTTTTATCTTTGCCCCATTAAAATTATGATGAGAAAAATAACAACTATACTATTACTTGCTTTGGTCTTGAATTCTTGCGGAGAATATCAAAAAGTATTAAAGAGTGATGATTACAACTATAAGTACACAAAAGCGGTTGCCTATTATGAAGCAGAAGATTTCAATAGAGCTATGCCTTTATTCAATGAATTATCGACAGTACTAAGAGGTACTGCAAAAATGGAGGAGGTAAGTTATTATTTTGCTTATTGTCATTATTCTGCTAGTGATAATTTAATGGCAGCTTATTTGTTTAAGAACTATACTCAAAACTACCCGAATGGTAAGCATACTGAAGAATGTGCTTATATGACAGCATATTGTTATTATCTTGAAGCTCCTAATTACTCCCTTGATGCAACTAATAATTACAAGGCTATAAATGAATTACAAGCTTTTGTTGATAGATTTCCTAATAGTGATAGAGTTGAAAAATGTAATGTATTGTTGGATGAGTTAAGAGCTATCTTATCTAAAAAAGCATTTGAAAATGCTAAACAATATTTTACAACAGAAAATTATAAATCGGCAATTATTGCCTTGGAAAATGTATTGATTGATTTTCCATCTTATACTAACAGGGAAGAAGTACACTTTTTAATTGTAAAATCATCTTATTCACTAGCTGTTAATAGTATTAGTACTAAAGTTACTCCTAGGTTAAAAGCAACTTTAGATGCTTATGCTCAATTTAAGGATAATTACCCAAATAGTGATTTTATAAAAGATTTAGAAAACACTTATAATAAAACGAATCAAACTTTAACTGAATTAAAAGAAAACAAAGATGAAATTTAAAAACACAGGAGCACAAAAATCTACAATCACTAGAGATGTAAATGATTTTGTTGATAAAACAGATAATATTTTCAAAGCTGTTTCGGTGATGGCAAAAAGATCAGCTCAAGTTAATGAAAAAATGAAAGCTGAATTAATGTTAAAATTAGAAGAGTTTGCATTAACACAAGAACAATTGGATGAGGTTTTTGAAAACCAAGAACAAATTGCAGTTTCAAAATTTTATGAAAGTTTACCAAAGCCATGGGCAATTGCAATGAAAGAATTATTGAATGATGAAATCTATATGCGTGATGCTGATGCAGAAGAAAGTGTAGGGGATTCAAATAAAAATGCTTAAGGGTAAGAAAGTATTATTAGGGGTTACAGCTAGTATTGCAGCTTATAAAACAGCTGAATTAGTGCGCCTATTTAAAAAAGCAGGAGCTTTAGTTCGAGTTATTCAAACTGAGGCTTCTTTAGATTTTATTGCTCCGTTAACCTTAGCTACTTTATCCGAAAATCCGGTATTAACCAAAATGGTTGATACCGATAGTGGTGAATGGAGTAATCATGTTGAATTAGGATTGTGGGCTGATATGATGGTAATTGCTCCTTTGACTGCTAATACTATGGCAAAAATGAAAAGTGGCGAATGTGATAATTTACTTTTAGCTACTTATTTGTCCGCCAAATGTCCTGTTTTTTTTGCTCCTGCAATGGATTTGGATATGTATAAACATCCTTCAACAAAAGCGAATATTAGCACATTACAGGAATATGGAAATACTTTAATTCCTTCAGGATTTGGTGAGTTAGCTAGTGGTTTGGTAGGAGAGGGTAGGATGGCAGAACCATCTGAAATAATTGAATGCATTACTGCAGAACTAAATAATGATTTGCCTTTAATAAATAAAAAAGTATTAATTACTGCTGGTCCAACCCATGAATCTATTGATCCTGTACGTTTTATTGCTAATCGTTCATCAGGTAAAATGGGTATTGCATTAGCAATTGAGGCTGCAAATAAAGGAGCTTTAGTTAGTTTAGTTTTAGGTCCTACACATTTGGAATGTAACCATTCTAATATTAAAGTTTACAAAGTAATTACCGCCTCACAAATGTATGAGCAAGTAAATGCTTGCTTTTCCACATCTGATATTGGTATTTTTACTGCTGCTGTAGCTGATTATAAACCAGTTTTTGTAGCTAAAAATAAGATTAAGAAATCAGATAGTAGTTTAAGTATTTCTCTTGAAAAAACAGTTGATATTCTTGCGGAAATGGGGAATAAGAAAAGTGATAAGCAGTTTATTGTTGGTTTTGCATTAGAAACTGATAATGAAGTTGAAAATGCAAAGGATAAATTAAAAAGAAAAAATTTAGATATGATTGTGTTGAATTCTTTAAATAATAAGGGTGCAGGCTTTCAACATAATACTAATAAAATAACTATTATTGACAAAGCCAATAATATTAGTAATTTTGAGTTAAAGGAAAAGAGTGAAGTTGCAAAAGATGTTATTGATAAAATAATTGAATTAAGTGAATAAGAAACTAGTTTTATATATATTATTTGGAGTGTTTGTTGTAAATACAAGTGCGCAAGAGTTATTGTGTAATATCAGAGTGAACTCAAGTCAAGTTCAAACGAGTGATAGAAAGGTTTTTCAAACCATGCAGACTGAGATTTATGAGTTCATTAATAATAAAAAATGGTCGACTACTAATATTCAGAATGAGGAGCGTATAGAATGCACTATCATGATAAATATAAGTAAAAAAATATCTAATGATGAGTTTGAAGGTTCAATACAAATTCAAAGTACACGGCCTATTTATGGGACTTCTTATAAATCTACTTTGTTTAATTATTTAGATAATAATTTTAGATTTAAATATTTGGAATATCAGTCTTTAGAATTTTCTGAATCTACACATATGTCTAACCTTACATCCGTTCTTGCTTTCTATGTAAACATAGTATTAGGCTTAGATTTTTCTACTTTTTCTGAAGATGGTGGAAATGAGTATTTTAACATGGCTCAAAAGATAGTAAGTAATGCTCAAAATGCTCCAGAAACGGGTTGGAAAGCTTTTGAAAATGATAAAAACAGATATTGGTTAGCACATGATTTAATAGATCAAAGATACTCTGATTTTCATATGTGTATGTATCGTTACCATAGGATGGGTATGGATAAACTAGCTGAAGAACCAGATGATGCTCGTTTTGAAATTACGGAAGCACTAGAGAGTTTAAAAAGTATTTATCGTGAAAATACATCTGCTTTTATTCTGAAACTCTTCTTTGATGCTAAATCAGATGAGATTATTAAAATCTATTCTGAAGCTTTTCCTAATGAAAAAGCTAGGATTGCCAAAACATTAATTGAGATTGATCCTTCTCACTCTACAAAATATGAGGCGATTACCAATTCTTCAGAAGGCGGTAAATGATAAAAAGTTTACACATTCAAAATTACGCTTTATTAAAAAATGTATTTATTAATTTTACGGATGGTTTTACTGTAGTTTCTGGAGAAACTGGTGCAGGTAAATCAATTATGTTGGATGCTTTATCACTTCTTTTAGGAAAAAGAGTTGAGCGTTTTTCAGCAGATGAAAATAGATCTAAAAGTACTATTGAGGCTACCTTTATTATTGATAGATCTAAAAAGCAATTTTTTACGGATAATGATTTAGATTTTGAAGAAGAAACTGTAGTTAGGCGAGAGATAAATGCTATTGGAAAAAGTAGAGCATTTATTAATGATACACCTGTTTTATTACAAGTATTAACTGCCTTTGGAAAGCAGATTATTGAAATTCATTCTCAACATCAGTCAGTATTATTAAAAGATGAGCAGGCTCAATTTTTGTTAATTGATCAGTTGGCAAAATCTGAAAAAGAACTAGCAAGCTACCAGAATGAGTTAAAGAAATATACTGCTTTAGTTTCAGCTTTAAGTGCCATTAAAAAATCAGGAAGTCTATCTTTATCAGAGCTAGAATTTTTACAATTTCAGTTTGAGGAGTTAAATACTGCAAATCTCATAGAGAATGAAAAAGAAGAGCTGGAAAATAAGATCTCATTATTAGAGAATGTTGATGGAATTTCAAATGCTATTGCTGAGGGAGAACATTATTTAAATAATGAACAAGGAGTATTTACCTCTTTAAGTGTTGTTAAAAGAAAATTGAATGAATTTGATACTTTTAGTGAATTGTCAGCAAGATTAGATGTTGTCCTAATAGAATTGAATGATATAAATGCAGAATTATCTGATATAAATAATAAGTTAAATGCTAATCCTGAAGAATTATTGAAATTTAATAATCGTTTAGACCTATTGAATAATTTATTACTAAAACACAGAAAACAATTTATTGAAGAATTAATAGATTTAAAGCATGAGATTGAGAAAAAAATTCAGCTCTCATCTTCTTTTGAAATACAAGTAATTGCAAAACATAAAGAAATAGATAAACAGATTTTAGTTTTAAAAGCTGCTGCTGAAGTTTTAAATACAAAGCGGAATAAGGTGTTACCTAGAATTAAGCAACAACTTCAGGAACATTTGCAACAATTAGGAATGCCTTATGCTAAGTTTGAAGTAGTATTTACTGAAATTAATCAGTTTTATCAAAATGGAAACACAACTATTTCCTTTTTGTTTTCGGCCAATAAAGGAAGTGTCTTGCAAGAAGTGGCTAAAGTGGCTTCTGGGGGAGAGCTTTCCAGATTAATGTTGGCTATAAAGTATATAACAGCTCAGCTATCAAAAGTAAATATCCTTGTTTTTGATGAAATTGATACTGGTGTAAGTGGTGAAATTGCAAGTTTAATGGGAGATATGATGCTTAAGATTAGTAAAGAAAATCAGCTAATTGCAATATCTCACTTACCACAAATAGCATCTAAAGCAAATAGTCATCTAAAGGTAGTGAAAAGGATTGTTGATAGTAATACTATTTCGGATGTTGTTGCTTTAAATCAGCAACAAAGAGTTGAGGAAATAGCGAAACTATTAAGTGGTAAAAAATTAACAAAGGCAGCATTTGATAATGCTGAAGAGTTATTAAATCAATAAGTTTATATTTGCAAAATAAATTACACAAAATGGCAAACAATATTTTAAAAGGAAAGAGAGGAATTATTTTTGGTGCATTAGATAGTAAATCTATAGCTTGGAAAGTTGCACAACATGCACATGCTGAGGGTGCAAAATTTGTTCTTACAAATGCACCTATCGCTTTGCGAATGGGTACAATTAACGAATTAGCTGAAGAAACAGGTTCTATCGTTATTCCAGCTGACGCAACTTCAATGGAGGATTTGAAAGTCCTATATGAAGGAGCTATGGAAGAGTTAGGAGGGAAGATTGATTTTGTACTGCATTCTATTGGGATGTCAGTAAATGTCCGTAAGGGAAAGGCTTATTATGAGCAAAACCACGATTGGACTATGAAGGGTTATGATGTTTCAGCTTTGTCATTCCATAAAACTATGCAAGCTGCTTGGGAATTAGATGCTTTAAGTGAATGGGGGTCAGTTGTTGGACTTTCTTACATTGCTGCTCAAAGAGTATTTCATACATATAATGATATGGCAGACAACAAGGCTATGTTAGAATCTATTGCAAGAAGTTTTGGTTACCATTACGGAATAAGAAGAAATGTGAGAGTAAATACAATTTCTCAATCACCAACAGATACTACTGCTGGTAGTGGAGTAGCTGGTTTTGATGGTTTTTATAGGTTCGCTAATGATCTTTCTCCTTTAGGAAATGCTACATCTGATGAGTGTGCAGATTATTGTATTTCTATGTTTTCTGATTATACAAGAAAAGTAACTATGCAAAACTTATTTCATGATGGAGGTTTCTCTTTTACTGGAATGAGTGAAACAGCAATGGCTACTTATCTAAAAGTGATGGAAGATGAGAAAGAAGTTTCTGATAAAAAATAATTATACTTTATTATATATAAAAAAAGCCCACTTTTCAGTGGGCTTTTTTATTAGTCTTTCTTCACTGACTTTTTTGGTTTTTGCTTAGGCTTAGTTATTTTCATTGTTAAAGTGGATTTATCCTTCTTTAAGCTGACTTTAATTGTATCGCCTTCTTTTATTTGAGCATTTATTATCTCTTCTGATAACGGATCTTCAAAATATTTTTGAATAGCTCGCTTTAAAGGTCTGGCGCCAAATTTAGAGTCAAATCCTTTTTCAGCTATAAAATCTTTAGCTTCTTCTGATATTTTAACGGTATATCCTAAAGTGTCTATACGTTTTAATAAGCTATTCATTTCAATATCTATAATTTTATCAATATCTTTTTTCTCCAAACTATTGAATACAATTACATCATCAATTCTATTTAAAAATTCAGGTGCAAAAGCTCTTTTTAATGCTTTTTCAATTACTCCTTTTGAGTGAGTGTCAGAATTATTAATTTTAGCTGTAGTGTTAAATCCTATACCTTGTCCAAAATCTTTTAATTCACGAGCTCCAATATTTGAAGTCATAATAATAATAGTATTTTTAAAACTAATTTTTCTTCCTAAGCTATCGGTCATCTGTCCATCATCTAATGCTTGTAATAAAATATTAAATATATCAGGATGTGCTTTTTCAATTTCATCAAGTAAGATAACAGAATAGGGCTTTCTTCTTACTTTTTCAGTAAGTTGTCCACCTTCCTCATAGCCTACATATCCAGGAGGAGCTCCAACCAATCTACTCACAGCAAATTTCTCCATGTATTCACTCATGTCTAAGCGGATAAGTGATTCTTGTGAATCAAACATTTCTTCTGATAAAGCTTTGGTAAGTTGTGTTTTTCCAACACCTGTTGGTCCTAAGAAGATGAATGAACCAATGGGTTTGTTAGGGTCTTTTAGTCCAACTCTATTCCTACGAATAGCTTTTACAACTTTCTCAACCGCTTCATTTTGTCCAATAATTTTAGCTTTAATGCTTTCTGTCATTGATGAAAGCTTCTTTCTTTCTTGTGACGCAATTCTGTTTACAGGAATTCCTGTCATTATTGAAACTACATCTGCTACATTTTCTTCTGATACAGTTTCCTTATGTGCTTTTAACTCCTTTTCCCATATATCTTTAGCATGCTCAAGTTGAGCGGTGAGCTTCTTTTCACTATCTCGTAATTCAGCTGCTATTTCAAATTTCTGCTTTTTGATAGCACCTTTTTTCTGAATTGTAATCTCATCAAGATTAGATTCTAAATTTATAATGTTTTTTGGAACTTTAATATTAGTTATATGCACTCTTGATCCTGCTTCATCCAATGCGTCAATAGCCTTGTCTGGTAAGAATCGATCATTCATGTACCTGTCAGTTAGTATCACGCAAGCTTTTATTGCATCAGCAGTATAACTTACATTATGATGCTCTTCATATTTAAATTTGATGTTTGTAAGTATTTCTATTGTTTCATCAATTGAAGTAGGTTCAACCATTACCTTTTGAAATCTTCTTTCTAAAGCGCCATCCTTTTCGATATGTTTACGGTATTCATCAAGGGTCGTTGCACCAATGCATTGTAGCTCCCCTTTTGCTAAGGCAGGCTTAAACATATTGGAAGCATCTAACGATCCTGAAGCGCCTCCAGCGCCAACTAAAGTATGTATTTCATCAATGAATAAAATGATATCAGGATTTTTTTCTAATTCGTTAATGATTCCTTTCATTCTCTCTTCAAATTGTCCTCTGTATTTAGTTCCTGCAACCAAAGCAGCTAAGTCAAGCATGACAATTCTTTTATTGAATAAAACCCTTGAAACTTTTCTTTGTATTATTCTAAGCGCTAAGCCTTCAGCAATAGCGGATTTACCCACTCCTGGTTCTCCAACTAAAATTGGATTGTTCTTTTTTCTTCTACTTAGTATCTGAGATACTCTTTCAATTTCTTTGTGCCTTCCTACAACAGGGTCTAACCTTCCTTCATTAGCGTATTTTGTCAGATCTCTTCCAAAGTTATCCAAAACAGGAGTTAGGCTTTTAGAGTTTGATTTTGGTTTTTCAATTGTTGATGAGCCAAAAACATCATCATCATCTTCATTTTCATCATCTTCATCAAAAGAATCATCATGCTTTGAGCTAATATCAATATTATGAGAATCATATTCTTCTAAAATAATTTCATAATTAAGGTGTAAGTGTTTGAAGGATATGGTAACAATATTGCTTTTGTCAAGTAGGATAGCTAGTAGAACATGAATTGTTTTTATTTCATCTTCTCCTAAGTTTTTACGCTCCATTATTGATTTTTTAAGAATGCGTTCTGTTTGTTTCTTAAAATCAATACTATCTTTATCAATATTAGATCTACTTTCTCTTTTGGTAATATTACTTTCAATGATAACGCGTAAGTCTTTAGGATCTATTCCTAAACCTTTTAATGTCTCTATTGCAGTACCACCACCTTCACGTAATATGCCTAAAAACAAATGTTCAACGCCTATGCTTTCGCCACCTAATCTAATTACCTCTTCTCTTACATAGGTAAAAACATCTTTCATTCTATTTGAAAATCCTGTATTCATAACTAGTTGTTTTAATTTAATCTAAAATATGTTGCAAGATACTTACTAAAAACCTATACTCTACAATAGTATTACTTCATTTTTTTTAACAAATATTGTTCATAACTTATAAGGTAAAAAATAAGCATTTTACTATTATAAATACGCAAATTTCTTTTATTTGTTACCTTAACGAAAAAAAGAAAAAATATATGTCATTAGGCGAAAAAATTATTCCTATTAATATTGAGGAGGAGATGAAATCAAAGTACATTGATTATTCAATGTCAGTCATTGTGTCAAGAGCTTTGCCAGATGTAAGAGATGGATTAAAGCCGGTGCACAGAAGGGTTTTGTTTGGAATGCATGAGTTAGGAATCAAGTCCAATACAGCTTACAAGAAATCAGCAAGAATTGTTGGAGAGGTTTTAGGTAAGTTTCATCCCCATGGTGATACTTCAGTTTATGATGCTATGGTTCGTATGGCTCAGCCTTGGAGTTTGCGTTATATGTTAGTTGACGGGCAAGGAAATTTTGGTTCTGTTGATGGAGATAACCCTGCTGCAATGCGTTATACAGAGGCTAGAATGCGTAAAACAGCAGAAGATATGTTGTTGGATATAGATAAAGAAACAATCGATTGGAACTTAAATTTTGATGACACTTTAAAAGAGCCATCAGTTTTACCAGCAAGATTACCTGCTTTACTATTAAATGGTGCAACTGGTATTGCGGTTGGTATGGCAACTAATATGCCTCCACATAACATTACTGAGATTGTGAATGGCACTCTTGCATATATTGAAAAGAGAGGTGATTTAGAAATTGCTGATTTAATGGAATATGTAAAAGCGCCTGATTTTCCAACAGGAGGAACAATTTATGGTTATGATGGTGTGCGTTCTGCTTTTGAAACGGGTAGAGGGAGGATTGTAATAAGAGCTAAAGTTCGTTTTGATGTATCAGGTACTAGAGAGCAAATTATTGTTGATGAGATTCCGTATATGGTGAATAAGGCCAATATGATTAAGCAAACTGCTGATTTAGTAAATTCTAAAAAGTTAGATGGAATTGCTGATATTAGAGATGAGTCGGATAGAAATGGAATGCGTATTGTTTATGATTTAAAGCGTGATGCAATTCCTAATATTGTATTAAATAAATTATACAAGTACACTGCTCTACAGTCTTCATTTTCAGTAAATAACATTGCACTAGTAAAAGGAAGACCTCAGTTATTAAACTTAAAAGAATTGATTGGTCATTTTGTAGATCATAGGCATGAAGTTTTAGTAAGAAAAACAAAATATGAATTAGCTGCAGCTGAAAAGAGAGCGCATATTTTAGAAGGTTTATTAATTGCAATAGATAATTTAGATGCTGTAATTAAATTGATTCGTTCTTCTCGTACTCCAGAAGATGCTAGAATTGGATTGATTAGTAATTTTAAATTATCGGAAATACAATCAAGAGCTATTTTGGACTTAAGATTACAAAAACTTACTGGTCTTGAGATGGATAAGATAAAAGCTGAGCATGCTGAAATAATGGAAAGAATTGTGCAGTTAAACTTAATTTTATCTGATGAAGATTTAAGATTTACTATGCTAGCTGATGATTTAAAAGAAGTAAAAGAAAAGTATGGTGATGAAAGAAGATCTAATATTGAATATTCTTCATCTGAAGTTAGTATTGAAGATATGATACCAAATGAGGAGGTACTAATTACTATTTCTAATTTAGGTTATATAAAAAGAACATCTTTAAGTGAATACCGATCTCAAAATAGAGGAGGAGTAGGGAGTAAAGGTGCTACTACAAGAGATGAAGATTTTGTAGAAGAAATGGTAATGGCAAATAATCATGATTATATGTTATTTTTTACAGAACAGGGCAGATGTTTCTGGCTGAAAGTATATGAAATTCCTGAAGGAGGAAAAACTGCTAAGGGTAGGGCTATTCAGAATATGATTAACTTACCTAAGGATGATAAGGTTATGGCGTACATTAATACTAAGGACTTAAAAGATGAGGAATACATCAATTCTCACTATATAGTAATGTGTACTAAGAAAGGAATTATTAAAAAGACTTCATTAGAACAATACTCTCGTCCTAGAACTAATGGAATTAATGCAATTACTATCCGTGAAGGAGATCAGTTGTTAGAGGCTAAAATGACTACTGGTAATTCTCAAATCATGATGGCTGTTAAGTCTGGTAAATCTATCCGTTTTGAAGAAGAAAAAGTAAGATCAATGGGTCGTACAGCTGCAGGGGTAAGAGGAATTAGATTACCTTCAGAGGAGGATGAAGTTATAGGAATGATTTGTATCAATGATACGGAATCATCTGTTTTAGTAGTTTCTGAAAATGGATATGGTAAGCGTTCAGCTGTTGAGGATTACAGAATCACAAATAGAGGTGGGAAAGGAGTTAAAACTATTAATGTTACTGAAAAAACAGGTGGATTAATTGCCCTTAAAAATGTTACTGATGCGGATGATTTAATGGTAATTAATAAATCAGGAATTACAATTAGAATTGGTGTAGATACTTTAAGAGTAATGGGTAGGGCAACTCAAGGAGTGAAGATTATTAGATTGAGAGATGAGGATAGTATTGCTTCAGTTGCTAGTGTTTCTAAATGGGAGGAGGAAGAACTGTTATTAGATGAAGAAGGAAATGTAATAGAAAATGAAGTTGTTGACGCTATTGACAATGAAGAGACAGCAACTAATGAAACTTCTCCAGAAGAAAATGAAGACAATAATACGAACGAAAACAATGAAGAAAATGAAGA
>JACKQG010004398.1_pt1 | contig 16379 bp, 13 predicted proteins | sample 8237621 | NCBI WGS metagenome assembly JACKQG01 (sample SAMN15677084, study PRJNA649215) | marine metagenome | biome: marine; feature: Black Sea; material: saline water; isolation source: suspended particulate matter (SPM) from the Black Sea western gyre | collected 2013-06-09/2013-06-10 | depth...
CTCTTAATCAGCGGGTCGTGGGTTCGAATCCCTCAGCGCCTACCATATAAATCAAGGGGTTAGAGTTAATTCTCTGGCCCCTTGTTTTTTATTAGCAACCAATTAGCAACCACCGAGGGAAACCGCCCGTTTGCACCGTACGGAGACCAAAATGGCTGGCATGCGCTATTTCAATATCCCGATCGAAGGGGACACCCCGAACATAGAGCAGATGGATCGTTTCGGTCAGTTGATCATAGATTCCGGGCGTCACCCGTTGTTGGTCTATGCTCCCACGGCCGGTCTGCTGGGCGTCATGTGGGCGTCCTACCGGATCCATACCCTTGGCGCACCCCGAAGCTATGCGATCAAGGAAGGCCGCTCGTTTGGTATGACGCGGGAACAGGGCGCGGGGCTTTTAAAAAAATTACAGTAGGAAAGCGGGTGGAATGCCCAGTCGTTTCCGCCTAGGCGGATGTCCCGAGGGACAGCCCCGCATTTTCACTCTGGATCAACTCCCACCATTCATGGAGCGCATTCTCTTCGCTGGAAAGAACGGCGCCCATCCCACCGGTCAGTTCCGTCCAGGCTTCGCAATTCGTCTCCGGCACGGCGATCAATAACGGTATGCCGGCGGCAATTCCCTGAAGGATTTCATCGCTCAAGCCTTCGCCGTCCCGTTCCGCATCGCCGAATTTCTCCACCACCATCAGATCAACGCGGTCCATGGTCGCTTGCCGCAAGATAGCCGTCGTTTCCGTCAAGGCTGAATGATCGAGCGAGCACTCGCGGTTGTGCCAATTCTCCGTCGTAGGTTGGTTGAGCGGGATGCGCTGTCCCGTTGCGATATCGACGGCATCAACCCGCCGCATGCTGCCGTTGCCCATGGGGACCTTCTCCTGGATAATCCCGCCGACCCGTACGCCTGATTTTTTGAGGCTTTCGACAAAAGGGGCGAGTCCCTTGCAGCCACCCTTCTTGGCGGGATAAACGGCGGCGGCGAAAAGGGCCGTAGCCTTACCCGACGATGCCGAGGCAGTGTCGAGTTCTTTTGTCGAACCGGATTCAAAGCGTTTATCAATTTGAGTTTTTTGAGATTCCATATCGCTTCATCTTCTCCCAAAGGCTCTTGCGCGAGATGTCGAGAGCATCGGCTGCTTCCGTGATGGTCCAGTCGTGCCGCCGGAGTGCATCCAAAATCGCCTTGCGTTCCGCCGCGAGGATGGATTCCTTGAGGGTGGATTCGTTGTCGTCATTCACGTCTCCGTTTTCGAGGGGCTCCAGGTCATGGGCCATGATCCGTGGGCCGTCGCTCAGCACCATGGCCCGCTCGAGGATGTTCTTGAGTTCCCGGACATTGCCCGGAAAGGACATGCCCAGTAAGTACGACTCGGCCTCGCCCGAGAGGTTTTTCATAGGCACTCCCATATCCGAAGACTGCCGTTCAAGGAAAAGACGGGCGAGGTAAAGAATGTCCTCCTTCCGGTCATGCAATGGAGGAATGTGGACATGGATAACGTTGAGCCGCCAGAACAGGTCCGAGCGGAAGCGGCCGTCTTTCACAGCCTCATCCAGGTCAACCTGCGTCGCTGCGATCATGCGGACGTCGATCGGAATGGCCTCACTCCCTCCCACCCGTTCGACGATGCGTTCCTGAAGGACCCGTAGCAGTTTGACCTGAATTTCCGGAGGAATTTCGGCGATTTCATCCAGGAAAATCGTGCCTCCGTTGGCCTTCTCAAAGCGCCCGATCCTCCGTTGAGCGGCGCCGGTAAAGGCGCCTTTCTCGTGACCGAAGAGTTCGCTCTCGACCAGATTCGGCGGCAGGGCCGCGCAATTGACCGTTACCAACGGACCGGATGCGCGCGGGCTGTTCCGGTGAATGAGATTCGCCACAACCTCCTTGCCGACACCGGATTCACCGGTAATCAAAACGGAACTGTCAACGACCGAGACACGTGCGATGAGCCGTTCGATGCGGCGCATGGCAGGACTCTTGCCTATGACGCCGCTTCCCGGGCGAAACGCTTCTTCGACAAAGCCCAGCGGTTCGGCCGTCAGGCGCGTGTCGGCGATCCGCGAAAGGTTGCGGCGAATCGTCCCTATGAAAGCCTGTAAGTCGAAAGGCTTGGTAAGGTAATCGATCGCACCGGCCTTAACCAGGGCAACGGCATCGGACACTTCGCCGAACGCCGTCATCAGGACCACCGGAGTCCCCGGATGATGGCGCAAAATATCTTCGAACAGATCGTTTCCAGATCCGTCCGGAAGGCGGATATCGGTGACAACAAGATCCACATCCCCTTTTTCGAGTTGCGCATGGGCATCAACCAGATCGCAAGCCGTGCGGACGGGGATGTCCTCCATCCGAAGGCGGTCCTCAAGCGACAGGCGCATGATCTCATCGTCCTCAACGACGAGAACGCAGAGGTCGGAGAAGTTGTTTTCCAATGGTATTGCGGGTTCCATTTCCATACCTCGTCAGGCCCCGAGATTCGTTGTTGGCAGGGTTACCAGGAATTGAGTGCCATGCCCTGGTCTGCTTTCCACCTCGATGACGCCGCGCATGCTCTCGACCAGGCGGTAGACAATCCAAAGCCCGAGTCCGGTTCCGTTCGGCTTGGTGGTGAAAAAGGGGTCGAAAAGATGATTCCTATGTTCAGTTGGGATACCGGGACCATCATCATCCACTTCCAGCATCACCGATCCCCTATTGTTGGAGGATTTAAAGGTCACGGTCCCGCCATCGGGAAGGACTTCAAGGGCGTTCTTCAGGAGGTTGAGAACTATCTGTTGGATCTGTCCTTTGTAGACCTGGACTTGGTCGTCGAGGTGGTTATCCCAAACAAGTTGAATGTTGCGGCCATTGATTTCGGCTTCAACGATTTCCCGCAGATCGTCCAGGCACGATCCGTCTGACATTTCTCGCGTATCCTCGACGCGCAACTCTACCAGCAGGCTCTTGACGATATCCTTGATTCTGTGGAGGCCGTTATCCAGAAGCGGCAGATACCTTTCCATCAGTTCCTTGTCGTCAGGGTGTTTTTTGAGGGTATCTATGCAGTTGAGAAGCCCGGCAAGGGGATTATTGACCTCGTGTGCAACGCCAGCGGTGATCCGTCCCAACGCGACAAGTTTTTCGCTGACCGCCATTTGCTCTTCCAACATTTTCTTCTCGGCCAATTCGACTGCCATTTTGTTGAAAGCGGCTGCCAATTCGCCGAGTTCGTCATTATCTTGCACCGGTACCGGAGCAATGTTTGTGAGTTCACCCCGGCGCACCGCCTGCAACCCGCTGGTCATTGCGGTCAGGGGTTTGACCATGCGGCGCGAGATGAGCGCCCCCAGCAGGCTGCCCAGGATAACAAGCCCCAAGGTAAGTCCAATCACGAGCAACGCCGAACGCTGAACTTGCAGATAGACCTCGTAGGTGGACACGCGGACCCGGACGACGCCCAAAAACTTTTCATCCGAAAACAGAGGGATCACGGCTTCAAGGAATCCTTTTGCGCCAACACCGCTGCCCTCCTGAACCTTCGCTGAATGTGCCGATTTGGCGGCTTCCAGCAGCGCGGCTTCCTCACCATCGGGTGCCTTTAATCTAAGCCCTAGAGGATGCCCCTTGGGTTTCAGGTGCGCCAAGACATGTCCCTCCGGGCTTAGGATCATGGCGGTAATGACTCGGGTGTGTTGCAAACCGCCCGGTTCCTGGCCCGCCATTTTTTTAAGGCTTTGGTAGAGAAACCAGGAATCGTTGCGTAGGATTGCCTCGGGTGCCGTAACAGCCACGGAACGGGCTAACAGAAGCACCCTTTCCTCCAGATCCTGGTTGAACCGCTGACGGTCCTGGACGACGATCACTGCACCGATGGTGAATGCCACGCCGGCGACGATTGTCGTAATCGCAAGTGCGAATTTGAAAGACAATCCCCAGGAACGTAAGAAAGACAGCTTCATTTTCCGGTTACCTTCAGTATTTCTTATTCTTGGTCTTTGACGCCAGCCACGGCAGAGACTGGCGTGTTTCATCAGCCATTCGCCGGATGTTGTCGAAAAGACTGGGGGAGAAGTCGCCGAAACGGTCAAGTTTTAGGCCATCCAGGAACTTTTGTCCCTCTGGATCACTCTCCATCTCCGCCAAGGCCGTCTTCATACGGGAAACGATGCTCGCATCAACGCCGAGACGCGATACCAGGGGGGGGAATCCGAATTTCGGCGATCGCATGATGACGCGCGTTTTCTCGGTGAGTTCGGGGCGGTAGGTTCGAAGATATTCCCAGATGTATGAGTCGACCGCGCCGCCATCGGCAACCTGCTCCGCTACCGCCTCGATAGTTTCCGCATGATTGAACGTAAAAAAGGTCTGACGGAAAAACGATTCCGGGGTCTCGCCCTGGGCGGCTAAAACGGATTGCGGGTAAAGAAAGCCGGAATTCGATTCCGGGTCGGAAAAAGAAAATACCCCCCCTCTAAGATCCTCCAGCTTGCTGTGAGGGCTGTCGCGGTGGACGATGATGAACGAGTGATATAGGGGCTCGCCTCTATAGACGGGAACCGCCAACAGAGTCAGGAATTCGGGATCGCGTTTCTGAATGAAGGGATAGCCGCAAATCCAGGCAAATTCGAGCCCGCCGGATTCGAGCAGATCCGTAATCTCGCGATAGGATCGTCGGCGAACGAATTCGACGGGTCGTCCGATCTTGGCGCTAAGGTGCTCGGCCCATCTGTCGAGAAAGCGTAAATTCTCCTGAACCACCACCGAGGTCAGGCCAAAGCGGATGGGAGGACCGATTTCCGCACGCGCGCTGCCCAGCATGCAAACCAGCGCCAAGGCTGCGATGAGAATACGAAGCATGTTTCCTCCCTGATGAGGGGCTTTCTGATCCCGGACTTAAAGCCAAGAACCAACTCTCCCCCAGCAAGACGTATACCACTATTGCCAAGAAGACGGTCTTGACGTTGATCAAGCCGGGTTTCGGCCAAGATGTCTGGTGTCCCCCGCGAGGCCTATTTTTCATCGTGATTCCGGATGTTACCGGCCGGTAACGCGCGCCGACCGCCGAATGCCAATAATCCTTTGAATCCAGACAAAGAACCGGAACGGTTACCCGATCCTTCTGAATGTTACCAACGGGTAACATTTTCGCCGTTTTGAGACCTTCTCCGGTTACTGCGACCTGGGAAAGTCCTTGAATTCCGGGGAGTCGCAAGACTTGGCACGAAAGATGCGATGTACCAAGGGCAACGCGGTGCCAAAAGGTCCGCGAAAACGATCAATGAACTCCGGGGATTGGCGTGAAGATCACTACATTTGTCGGTTGGAAAACGGTCCTCATCGGCATCGTCGGACTCGTGGTTTTGGGAGTGGCGAGTTGGAAAGGCATGGGAGCATACACGACCCAATCATCGTTCTGCGGCGGAAGTTGCCATGTCATGACGGAGCAGTACGAGTCGTGGAAACTCTCCAAGCACGTTGCCCAGAACAACGAAAAGTCCGAGGAAGCAGGATGTGTCGATTGCCACTTCCTGCCCGGGGAAGAGAAATCCCTGAAAGCCAAATATCGGGGAATTAGGCATCTTTCGGCCTATCTCTACGATCCTGATGCGCACTTGCCGATCCGCCCCGTCGTGCAAGACGGTTCTTGCCTGCGTGGGGGCTGTCACGCCAAGACGGAATTTCAGGATAAGGAACTCAAGTTTACCGAAAAGAGCGTCTTCAAGCACAAAGCGCACTTCGAGAAGGATATGCCCAAGGGCCAGAAGCTCGCCTGCGACGACTGCCATATTAAGCACTCGGCGAAGAAACACTTCGAGGTTCCGAAAGAGATTTGCTTCACCTGCCACTTCAACCCCAACGGCATGCAAACCGCCGAAAAGGCCACCGGCCAGGTGAAACTGACCAGGGTCAGTTTTTCCAAGGAACCCAAGGTCAATTTCAACAAAGGTACGAACAAGTGCACGCTCTGCCACACGGTGCCGACCAAATCCCTGCAAAGTCAGTTGTCCGCCGACGACAAGGAAAAGAAGCCGATCACTCACCAAACTCTCGAAAAAGCCGGGGTTCCCTGTGAGAGTTGCCACCTGCATCAGGTTGAAGGCACGGCCGAGATCAAGACGAGCGAGTGCCTTACCTGCCACAACGCATCGAAAGAACTGTTCGCCAAGGGCAAGGACGCGCTGTTGATGCATGACAAGCACGTCGCCACCCGGCGGGCCGATTGTCTCAACTGCCATGAACCGATCAATCACGGCGCAAAAGACAAGAAGACCTATCTGGACAACGTCCAGGCTGATTGCGTGCAGTGTCACGATGACCAGCACCGCTTCCAGAAGATTCTACTGACGGGCACACCGGTCAGCGAAAACATTTCACCCGTGGCCGGCCTCATGGACGGTGTTTCGACCAATTGCATCGGCTGCCACGTCAAAGAGAAGCATGCGAACGGGCAAACCGTGATGGCGGGTTCCGGCGAAGCCTGCGCGGCGTGCCATACGGCCGAGCATCCGAAGATGCTCGACGATTGGCAGAAGACGCTGGAGAAGGAAGTCCGGGTCGTTGCAGAAGTCGGGGAAGAAGCCCAGGCAGCGCTCAAGGCCGCCGAGGGCAAATTTGACGAAACAAAATTGAAGGAAGCCAGGGAAATGATCGCCGCTGGCCAAAAACTGCTGAACATCGTCCAGGTCGGGAACGGCGTTCACAACAAGAAGTACTCGATCATGATCCTGGATGAGGCCATCGCCAACTTCGAGGACACCATCGACCTCCTGAGTACCGGGGGATGATTTCGCGAGACGCATTTGTATTTGGTTCAACACAGCAAGGAGGAAAACGAAATGGATGGGAGCATGGAAAGTCCCAAAAGGACTAAAACGAAAATCGGTCGGCGTGACGTCCTGAAGGGCGCCGGCATGGCTGTGGCTGGTGCCGCCGCCCTCGCCACACCGGTCAGTGAGGCCGAAGCGGCCAAGAAGGCGCCCCGTTGGGTGATGGTCATGGATTTGAGGAAGTGTATTGGCTGCAGGGCCTGTACGGTTGCCTGCAAAGCCGAGAACGACGTTTCGCTCGGGCGTTTCAGGACCGTCGTTCAGGAAAAAACGACGGGCACTTTCCCCAACACCAAAAAAGGCTTCCTGCCGATCATGTGCAATCATTGCGAGGGCAACAAAAAGGACAAGGTCCCGCCCTGCGTGAAGGTTTGTCCCGAATATCCGGGGCCGAGGAAGGTCTTCAAGACGCCCGATGGAGGAAAAATCCGCTATCGCGGCGGTGCCACCTACAAACGCCCCGATGGTCTGGTCCTGATCGATTCGGAATTGTGCATCGGTTGCGGCAAATGCATCGATGGATGTCCCTACGGAGTGCGGTCGTTCAACCCCTTCGTCAAGGCCGGCAAGAAGCCCGAAAAGATGGCCGCCGACAAGTGCGACATGTGCAAGGAAAGGGTCGCCAACGGTATCGATCCGTCCTGCGTCAACACCTGTCAGGGCCGTGCCCGCATCTTTGGCGACCTCAACGATCCCAACAGCGAAGTCGCCAAGCTGGTCAAGGAACATGACCTTGCCAAGAACGTCCTGCTTCCGGAGGAAGGGACCGATCCGCATGTTTTCTATATCGACCCGGACAACATGCTGAAGGATCTCTACACGAAACGGGAAAAAGGCAAATTGGATCATTATGTGGACCTGATTCCATAGGACCAGCATTCAGATAAGGAAGATGAAAATGGAAAAGTTAAATCGTCGAAACTTCATGACACTTGCTGGAGCCAGCGGAGCCGCACTTGCGGTTGGAGTCGGCAAGTCCAAGAAAGCCCTGGCCGGAAGCGTTAAGTTTGAAAATGGTGGCCGTGATTTCTCGCCGGTAACGGGCAAGGAACGCAAGGCCATTCCGACGGCCTGTTGGCAGTGTGTGACCCGGGACTCGATGATCGGATATGTGGAAGATGGTCGGCTTAAGAAACTGGAAGGCCATCCGGGTTCCATCCGGACGCTCGGCAAGTTGTGCGCCAAGGGTCAGGCCGGCGTTAATCAGGTCTACTTTCCGGACCGGATCCTTCATCCGTTGAAGCGCGTCGGCAAACGCGGCGAGCATAAATGGAAACGGATTTCCTGGGATGAAGCCCTCGACTTGGTTGCGTCCAAGCTGAAACCGCTACGCGACGCCGGCACGCCGGAACTGTTCATGTACCAGTACGGCCGTCACAAAGCGTCACAAGCGGCCACCATGTACGATTTCATGGCGGCTTACGGCACCAAGACCATCGGCAACCACACCTCCGTGTGCGAAGCCGCAAAATGGGTTGGTCAGGAAAGCCTGTGGGGCGGTATGTACGACAACTGGGACTACGACAAGACCGACTATGTCGTCAATTTCGGTTCCAACCAGTTCGAAACCCACACCAACCATATCCCGACATCGCAGCGTTTGATCCGGGCCATGATCGATCGCGGTGTGCCGCTTTACACCTTCGACGTCAGGCTTTCGAACACCGCTGCCAAATCGACGGAGTGGATTCCGATTAACCCCGGTCATGACGGCCTGGTGATGCTGGCGATGATCAACGTCATCATGAACGAAGGATTGTTCAGGAAAGACCACTTCAAGTTCATGCGGGTGACGCCGGACTATCATGCGACGACGGATCAGAAGATCGCGGCGATCAAGAAAGAGGTGGCCAAGTTCACGCCTGCATTCGCCGAAAAGAGAAGCGGTGTTCCTGCCTCGAAGATCAAGGAAATCGCCCGCGGTTTCGCCAAGGCCAAATCGGCGTGTCTGGTGACCTATCGTGGCACCGTCATGCATTATCACGGTGCCGACCAGGAACGCGCCGCGATGTTGCTTGCCGCCATCACCAACAACCTGGATACGCCCGGCGGGCGCGTCATGGGCGTTGGTGCCGGTTGGAAAGCCCCGTCAACGCCAGCAGCGAAGGTTCACAAGGGGCTTCACGTCAAGGACGGCTTCAAGGGTGAAGCGGTCTTCCCCACGCACCATGTTTCACATCAGGTGGGGCCGGTGATCAAGGACGGATTTGCCGGGCGGCCCAAGGTCTACTGGTGGAGTTGTTATAATCCCGCCTTCATCAACGGTGACAACAACGAATGGGCGTCAATTCTTAAAGACGAAAGCATCATCCCGTTCCTGATTACGTCGACGATCACCTATGATGAGTCCTCTCAATACGCTGATCTGATCCTGCCTGACGTTACCTATCTGGAACGGTGGGATTGGGAAGACATGGTGTCTGCCAACCAGATTGCCGAATTTTATATCCGGCAACCTCTGATCAAGCCCTTGGGCGAGGCCAGGTGTCAGGGCGACGTGTGGCCCGATTTGGCTAAGCGAATCGGTTTCGAATTGGCCTGGAAGGACAAGAAGGACTTCGTCCGTCAGTCCTGCGAAATGACGCCCGGCGTCAAGGAGGCGGGCGGCTTCGACTACATGATGAAAGAAGGCGTCTGGCACGATCCGAACGACAAGGGCAACTACGGCTTCTATGCCAAAAAGGTCGATGTCAGTGGTGACGGCGTGATTCTTGACAAGAAAACCGGCGTCTACTGGAACTGGAAGAAGGCCGGGGTCAAGAGTGAAGCCGCGGCCAAGAAGGCCGGGTATTTGGGAACCAAGGGCGCTAAAAAAGCCTATGTCGCCCAGAACATCGAGGGCACTCCGTTGTCGGCATACGCGCCGAATACGAAGTTCACCAAGTCCGGCCTGTTGGATTTCTATTCCGACAACTTCAAGGACAAGGGCCTGCCGGCGTTCCCAACCTATACGCCGACGCCCGAACACGAAGCCATGGCCAAGGATGAGTTGATCATGACCACCTACAAGGTCGCCGTGCACTCGCACTCCCGGACCACCCATTGCAAATGGCTGACCGAGATCAAGCACGACAACCCGGGCTGGATCAACTCCAAGACCGCCGCAGAACGCGGCATCAAGGATGGCGATACCATCAAGGTGCACAACAAGCTGGGGGCGATTACGACCACGGCCTACGTCACCGAAGGTATCGTTCCCGGTGTCATCGCCATTTCACACCACTTTGGCCGACAGCATTCGGGCATTTACGGGTCGGGAAAAAACAACCCGATCAACGGTGGCGCATCCAGCGATCCGGACGCCAAGAACATGACGTGGAAGAAACACGGCGTCCACCCGAACGCGATCATTCCAAACAGCTCTGACCCGATCAGCGGAACCCAGCGCTGGATGGATACGGTTGTCAGGGTCGCCAAGGCCTAAACACACTTAAGGTACAGGAGAGACGATAATGGTAACCCCCCGGAACGATATGGCTGAAATGGCAACGGCGCGAGCCAATGTGTATGGCCTTCTGGCCGATATCTTCCGGGAGGAGCCATCTGAGGCTCTCCTGTCCAAACTCGAGGCGCCGGAATTCTCCGGTGCCTTGCATGCACTTAACCTTTCCCTGGATGAGGTGTTTGAAAACGCCTCACAAACTCAACTTGTTGAGGACCTGGCCCTTGAATTCACAAGACTGTTCATCGGGCCGGGTTCTCATATTTCTCCGAATGAATCCATGCACGTTGAGGGGCGGTTCGGGGAGCCAAATTCCTTTTGGAGTGAGCAAACCGTCAAAGTGAAAAAATTCATGGAGGCGGCCGGACTGCAAGTCGCCGATTCCTTCGGCGGCATGCCCGACCACCTCAGCGCCGAGTTCGAATTCATGCAGAGGCTGGTGCTGAAAGAGGCCGAAGCCTGGAGCAACGAAGAGCATGAACTGGGCACAAATATTTTAGAGATCGAAAAGCGGTTTTATGAGGAGCATCTGTCACAGTGGGTCAACAACTTCTGCGACAAGGTCATTGATGCAACCGAGCACCCTTTTTACAGGCAATTTTCTGAAGTGGCGAAAGGGTTCATCGACTTTGAGCAGGAGAACCTAACAACTTTTTCCGCGGGAACTCAGGCGTGACATGACAGATATCAACGTTGGAGATGTAGGATGAAACCAGTTACAGGGCTTATATCACTCGTGATGCTGTTGATGCTGACCACAGCCACCTACGCTGAGGAAAAACCAAACTCACTGATCGGGAGCCATCTCTACCGTTCCTATTGCCTTGTTTGTCACGGAAAGGAAGGCAACGGCAACGGCCCGCTGGCGAAGAAGAAAGACTTGCGGCCGGCGGACCTTTCCTCAGGTAAATACCAGAAAGAAAAAATCGGGACTCTGGCCGAGACCATCGGCCGCTACCGGAAAGATGCGGATTCGAACATGCCCAATTGGGGTTTGGTGCTGCCGGAGGACGACATTAAACACATCGCAGCCTACATCACGACAATGTCCAACAAGGGCCTTAAATTCCGGGGCAACACGCGCCGCGGAAGGATTATCTATAAAAACGCCTGCATCGCCTGCCATGACAAAAACGGCAAAGGCAACGGACTTCTCGCACAATTGATCCGGATCGAGATGGTCGATTTTTCTCATCCGGAAAGCATGCAGAAACTGAGCGATGATCAGTTGCTTAAAACGATCCGGGAAGGAAAGGGAGATTTTATGCCGCCGTGGGCAGGGGCTCTCAACGATGACGAAATCATCGACGTGGCGAGCTATGTCAGGCTGCTGGGACGGTAGCGTTTAATCGACAAAAAGCCATGGGTGGAGATAAATGTTTGGCGGTGAACCGATCTTCGGCGACATCCATATCTGGCTGATCCCCGGTTTGTTTTTTGTCCTTGCCGCGCTCTACTCGTCGGTGGGACATGCCGGCGCGTCCGGATACCTGGCCGTTATGGCGCTCTTTAATCTCCCGCCGGACCTGATGCGGCCGATCGCATTGTCACTAAACATCATGGTGGCGAGCCTGACCGTGTTCCGCTTTTACAAGTCCGGTCATTTGAAATGGTCCGATATCTGGCCGCTCGTTCTGCTGTCCATACCCTGTGCCTTCATCGGCGGCTCCATCACCCTGCCCGGGGATATCTATCGGCCCGCCCTCGGCGTCCTTTTGCTGGCATCGGCGGCCTATCTTTTTTGGGGCTCCCTTTTCGATCCGGATACATTCTCTCAGGACAGGAAACGGTTGCCACGCGTGCCGGCTCTCGGTATCGGCGGCACCATCGGCATGGTGTCGGGCCTGGTAGGTATCGGCGGTGGTGTGTTGTTGAGCCCGGCGGTTATGATTTTGCGCTGGACCAATGTGCGCCGTACGGCCGCTATCGCGGCATCGTTCATCCTTTTCAACTCAAGTGCCGGTCTGGCCGGTAACGTCATCGCGGCGGGGCAAATACCGGCCGTCCTTCCGTTCTGGGCCGCGGCAGCAGTGCTCGGCGGGTTCATCGGCTCCAAGATGGGGGCCCAGTTGCTGCCGACAAGGATGCTGGTGTGGCTGTTGGCGGTGGCGCTCGTCATCGCCGGCGGGAAGTTTCTGCTTATGTAGGTTTTCCTGGTAGTTTTTCTCAAACCGTTTGATCGCTATCTCCAGTTCCTCAACTGCCTTTGCCACCTCCACCATGAAAGATGGAAGGTTCTCCGAATTGGGGGAGGCCAGCGTGAGAGTTGTTCCTTGAAGGACCGCTATGAGACGGTTCTGTTGATGTGAAACTTGCCTCAGCTCTTTATGAATTACCAAAGGGAATGAACGTCTGCTTCGGGCCATGCTTAAGGTGGCTTCACGTAATAAAGTGCTCAAACCCCTTAGCCCTAGTTGCTTCTGGAGTGACCCCCAAATAGTGGTCCAAAGTTTATTAAGGGATTTGGCGCATTCTGAACCTTGAAGGAGGACGAAAGAATGAGCCGCAAACGCTATACCCCAGAACAGATTCTCAGCATGTTGCGCGAGGCAGAGGTTGCCTTATCGCAAGGCCTGACGTCACCTGTTTTATAGGGCAGACTTTTTATCCTGTGGAATGGGGCCTGTTTTCGACAATTTCTTCGGCGGTTTTGAGGAAGGCCTGAAGGAGGGGGCGGTTTTTCCGGCGCTTCAGGCAAACCACGTAGAAGGATATGAAAACGTCCGCATTGGATATTCGGATCGCCCTCAATCGTTCGTGAGGGACGTATTCCAGTTCGGAAACGGCGCCGATCCCCAACCCCCGGACAATGCCATCCATCACCGCTTCGCGGCTGTTGATTTCAAGCGCGGTGCCCAGGGAAACGTCGGCCTTGGCAAGCGCTCCCTCGAGGGCCTGGCGGGTGGTTGAGGTTTTTTCCCGGAGAATGAAGGTCTGGCCGGTAAGTTCCCCGATCCGGACTGTTTTGCGGTTGGCCCAGGGATGGTCGGTATTGACGAACAGCACGACGTCGGAGCGGACATAGGGAAAATAGAAAAGTTCCGGGTCGTTTTCGACATGGGCGAGAATAGCGACGTCCGTTTCGAAATCCATCAGGCTCCGTAACATCGGCGTGCCGTGATCAATGGAAATATCCAGTTGGATTTCCGGGTACGAGGCCTGGAAATGTTCAACCAGTTCCATCACCACCGGGGCGCCGACGCCGCCCAGTTTCAGTTTCCCGTGTTTCAGGTCACGGGCGGCGTTGAGGAAGCTGATCGCTTCTTCCTCGTGTCCGAAGATGTCCTGGGTAATCTCAAGCAGGCCGCGGCCGGTGTCGGTCAGGGTCACGGTACGCCCGCGGCGGTGAAACAGTTCGACGCCGAATTGCCTCTCAAGCGCCTTGACCTGATCGGTGATGGTCGGCTGTCCGATGTTCAGCACCTTCGATGCCGCCGTGAAACCGCCTTCCCGAGCCACGGCGTGGAAAGATCTAAGCCACTTATGATACATCGCTATCCATCGGTTCAGCCAATTGATATCTAGAATTTTACGATTTTACCGATAATCCTTCATAATGGTAGCCTTCATATGATCATTTTCAGAAACAAATCCGCCGGTTTTCCAGAGAGAAAAAGGTCTTAGAGATATGCAATTTACCCATGAACGAGAATTTACTTATAACCGCAGTTATCGCGGTCCCATTCGCGCCGTCATCTTCGATTGGGCCGGCACGACAATGGATTTCGGCTGTATGGCGCCGGCCGTCGTTTTTTGTAAGGTCTTCGAGGAAAAGGGTGTCGCAATTTCCATGGAGGAAGCGCGCATTCCCATGGGCGCACACAAGAAGGTACACATCGGCCTGATAACGGAAATTCCGAGCGTTCGCCGCCGATGGGTCGATATTCACGGCACCGAGCCGACCTCAAAGGACGTCGATGAAATGTTTGAGCGCTTCGTGCCGCTGCAGGAAGCCTGCCTTTCCGAATACTCAACCCTCATTCCCGGCACCAACGAAGTTATCGCCGAATGCCGCAAGCGCGGATACAAGATCGGTTCCACGTCCGGGTATCTTCCGGGGATGTTGGCTATCAATCAGGCGGACGCCGAAAAACAAGGCTATATTCCCGACGCCACCTTCGGCGCCGGTGATGTTCCCCGGGGCCGGCCCTATGGGCACATGGTGCTTCGCAACATCCTCGAACTGGACGTTTCGCCGGTGCAATCGGTGGTCAAGGTCGACGATACGCTGACCGGTATCGAAGAAGGTCTCAACGCCGGCGGCTGGGGTGTCGGCCTTGCCATTTCGGGCAACGAGGTCGGCGTACAACTGGACGAATGGAACGCCATGCCGGAGGACGTCAAACAGGCGCATCGCGACCGCATTTATCCGACCATGTACCAGCGCGGCGCTCATTACGTGATCGATTCCATTGCCGACATGATACCGGTGCTGGATGACATTGAGGCCCGCCTCAAGCGCGGAGAAAAACCGTAAGGTTCACATCGGCCAGCATGGTTGATTGTGGCAGGCAAGGTCTGCCAAAGCGCCTCTTTCTCAGTGGCTGGACAGATGTTCCTCTACCAAATCGAGGATATCTGAAATGATCACGTTCATGTCGAAGTCCTTCGGCGTGTAGATGCGGGCGATCCCGGCTTCGCTTAAGGCATCGGCGTCGTCGGGGGGAATGATGCCGCCGACCACCAGGGGCGTGTCACCGATACCAGCCGCGTCCATGCCCGCTTTTACCGCCTTGAGCAGCGGCATGTGTGAGCCAGACAGCACCGACAGGCCGACCAGGTGGGGATGTTCCTGGACGGCGCTGGAGACAATTTCCTCGGGCGTCAGGCGGATCCCTTCGTAGATGACTTCGAAACCGGCATCGCGCGCACGCACGGCGATCTGCTCGGCGCCGTTGGAATGTCCGTCCAGTCCCGGCTTGCCGATCAGGATGCGGGGCCGCATGCCGTGTTTGGAGGCTAATGCCTCGACCCGCTCGTGCAGGGCCTGAAGACCGTTCCCTCCGCCCGCCGACCTGCTCGCTGATACGCCGGTGGGTGAACGGTATTCGCCGTAAACCTCGCGCAGTGTCTGGCCCCATTCGCCGGTGGTGACACCAGCGTGGGCGCAGGCGATGGAGGGCTCCATCAGATTGCGGCCTTCGCGGGCCGCCGCTTCCAAATAGGCCAGGGTCCGTTCGGCCTGGCCACTGTCGCGCTGGTTCCGCCAGGCATTGAGGGAGGTTATCTGGTGCGCCTCGGCGTCCTCGTCGACGCTGAGGAAGCTGTCCCCGGCGGCAGTCAGCGGCGAGGGCTCACTCTCGGTGTAACGGTTGACGCCGATCACCGATCGTTCGCCGGTCTCGATAGCGGTCAAACGCCGCGCGTTGGATTCGACCAATCGGCCTTTCATATAGGGAATGGCGGCGACGCTTCCGCCCATCGCCCCGATCCGCGCCAGTTCGCTCCGGGCCTCGTCCTTAAGCGCCTGGACCTTGGCCTCGACCTCGGCGGAGCCGTCGAACAGGTCGCCGTATTCCAGCAGGTCGGTCTCGTGCGCCATGATCTGTTGCAGCCGGAGCGACCATTGCTGGTCCCAGGGCCGGGGCAGGCCCAGGGCCTCGTTCCAGGCCGGCAACTGCACGGCGCGGGCGCGGGCATTTTTCGACAGCACCACCGCCAGCATCTCGATTAGAATCCGGTAGACATTGTTTTCCGGCTGCTGTTCGGTCAGGCCCAGGGAATTGACCTGCACGCCGTAGCGGAAGCGCCGCATTTTCGCATCCTCGACGCCATAACGTTCCCGGGTGATTTCATCCCACAGCTCGGTGAAGGCCCGCATCTTGCAAAGTTCGGTGACGAAGCGGATGCCGGCGTTGACGAAAAAGCTGATCCGTCCCACCAGCTTTGGGAAGTCCGCCTCGGACACGTCGCCGCCGGCGCGGATCGCATCCAGGACGGCGATGGCATTGGCCAGGGCGAAGGCCAGTTCTTCCTCGGGCGACGCGCCGGCTTCCTGCAAATGGTAGGAGCAGACGTTCACCGGATTCCATTTCGGAATTTCATGGGTGGTGAAGGCGATGACATCGGCGGTCAGTTTGAGGCTCGGCTCGGGCGGGAAGATATAGGTGCCGCGCGACAGGTATTCCTTCAG
>JACKQG010004399.1_pt1 | contig 16373 bp, 11 predicted proteins | sample 8237621 | NCBI WGS metagenome assembly JACKQG01 (sample SAMN15677084, study PRJNA649215) | marine metagenome | biome: marine; feature: Black Sea; material: saline water; isolation source: suspended particulate matter (SPM) from the Black Sea western gyre | collected 2013-06-09/2013-06-10 | depth...
TGTTTGTGTAAAATATGCCACAAGTGCATATTTTACGGGATTTGAAAAGACGGACCGAGTCGAAGACGAGGGAGTCTGCGGTTACGTGAGCGAACGGAGTGAGACGAAAGACCAAATCCCTCTCTCTCCGCCAGTTTTTCTTTATATTATTGTTGAAGTTGATATGGACATAGATTATAAGGTTGATTGATAGGGAAAATAGAAAAGGGTAAGATAAAATGGTATAGGTGTGGTCCTTATAGTTAAAGGAGAGATGGCTGAGCTGGTCGAAAGCGCTCGACTCGAAATCGAGTGTACCGCTAAAAGCGGTACCGTGGGTTCGAATCCCACTCTCTCCGCCATAAAGCTGCTGACATCTGCATAGATCGGTAAAGTTAGTCTGTGTAAAATATGCCACAAGTGCATATTTTACGGGATTCGAAAAGACGGACTGAGTCGAAGACGAAGGAGTCTGCGTCTCTGCAGCGAGCAGAGCGAGACGAAAGAACGAATCCCACTCTCTCCGCCAGTTTCCGATGTAAGGAATGTATTTGAATAGTTTAATATTTTTAAGTTTTGGATTTGTTACTTGGTGGTATCTTTGTGCTGTTCTAATATTTTTGTCCTTATGATTACATATCCTTAACTCAGTTTCTGTTTTGGCTAATAATTGTTGCAGGTTTTTTAATTTAATATAGAATAAAATGAACTATTTTAGAGTTGTGTTTACAACTCAGTAATAATTATTTCTTATAATACACAGTAAATTTATGATTATATGTAAGCAATTTGTATAAAAACTGCTGTGGTAAACAGAAACTACTTGGAGAATAATAGAAAGGTTAAATACCCTTTTTATTAAGGAGTGTTGTGCATGTATCAAGATATTAAATTACTTGGATGTTGTGGTCTCTATTGTGGTGCTTGCAATCACTTTCGTTCAAATTTTCCTGAGGGCAGGCATCTTCTGGCAGAAGGGATAAAACAGGGAAGAGATCCAGACACTTTCACCTGTAGAGGGTGCCGCGGTGAGATAGAGTATATTTATCCTGGATGCGATGTATGTAGTATTAAGTTATGTGCCGAAAAAAGGGGACATATACATTGTGGGTTATGTCATTCATTTCCCTGTAAGATGATTATAGAGTTCCAGCATGATAAACGTCATAAGCATCATCTTGATGTTGCTGATAATTTAAAAGAATTAAAAGAAAAAGGACATAAACAGTGGTTGAAAGAACAACGAAGTAAATGGAAATGTAATTGTGGTATGCCTTTTAGCTGGTATGAAAAGAATTGCAATAGTTGTGGTTCAAGTTTAGTATCATATGGAACAAATCTTATAGAAAATAAAGATAAATAATATTTTACTAAAAATAAATATTGGGATAAGGTTGAAGAAGAGATAAAATTATTTTGTAAAGAACAAAAAGTGGATTTCAGGATTTATTTTCATCATAGAAAGTAGTCTTAATGAGCTATATTTATTTCAAATATTCATGAAGAAAACTGAGAAAGATAAAAAAATAAAGATAAGAGAAGCAAAAATAAATGATCTTGAAGCTATAACCTGAATATACAATTATACCTATATTTTTAGGAGGGAAAATGGAGAATTTTACGTTCAGAAATGCCACCAGGATAATTTTTGGAAAAGATACCGAAAATCAGGTGGGAATTGAAACGGCCAGGTACGGCGGCAAAGTTTTATTACACTATGGCGGGGGAAGTATTAAAAAGTACGGACTTTATGATAAGGTTTTAAAATCGTTGAAGGATGCCGGATTAGAGATAATTGAGCTGGGAGGTGTTCAGCCTAATCCCAGGTTAAGCATGGTAAAAAAAGGAATAGATATCTGCCGTAAGGAGAAAGTTGATTTTATTCTTGCTGTGGGCGGGGGAAGTGTAATTGATTCGGTCAAGGCAATAGCAGCAGGAGTTACTTACCCGGGGGATGTGTGGAATTTTTATACCGGAAAAGCAGTGGCAAAGGAAGTTATTCCTCTGGGAGTGGTTCTTACCATACCTGCTGCTGGCAGTGAGACCAGTGTCGCTACAGTGATCACAAAAGAGGAAGGCTCCTATAAAAGAGCGTTTGAAAGTGAAATGTTGCGGCCAAAGTTTGCCATATTGAATCCGGAGATTTCATATACTCTTCCTCCTTACCAGACTGCTTGTGGAGTATCGGATATAATGGCTCATGTGATGGAAAGGTATTTCACAAGAGTTCAAAATGTTGATCTTACTGACAGATTGTGTGAGGCCACATTAGAAACAGTGATTGGTAATACTCCATTAGTGTTGAAAAAACCAAATAGTTACCAGGCCCGTGCTGAAATTATGTGGGCAGGTACTATTGCCCATAATGACTTACTGGGTACAGGAAGGATTGGAGATTGGGCTTCACATGGTATAGAACACGAACTTAGCGGAATTTATGATATTGCCCATGGTGCAGGACTGTCTATTATTTTTCCGGCATGGATGAAATACGTATACAAACAGGATGTGGAAAGATTTGCACAATTTGCTGTAAGAGTGTGGAATGTGGAAGCCGACTTTAAGAATGTTGAAAAAGTGGCATTGGAAGGAATAAAGAGGCTGGAAGAATTCTATAAAAAAATTGGACTGCCCATCACCCTGAAGGAAGCAAATATTCCTTACGACAGACTGGAGGAGATGGCTGAAAAATGTACAGAAGGGGGACCGAGGGGCAATTTTGTCAGACTGGATAAAAATGATGTTCTGGAAATATTAAAACTAGCAAGATAGAAGTAATGTATACTCTATTGAGGGTGTTTCCGGATTTTTTATGGAAGTCCTTTACAGGGGTTATTTTAACTGATTTACTGATTGTTTTTTTCATCTCTTAAACTTCTTTCAGCCAGTGGAAAGCCAAAAAGCATTAGCATGGTAAATATAATAAGAATTATCTCATAGTTTATTAGAGTCACAATTCCGATGATATCTGCAGCTTTCCCCAGAAAAATCATGGTAATGGCAGCAATTCCAGGACTGAATCCCAGAATCAAAGAAGATGCCAGGCTTATATTTCCCGGTAGTAGATCCTGAGTCATTCTGATACATACCGGCTGAATTGAAATCAGAAAAAATCCGCCGGTAACAAAAAGTATTATAGAGATAAGACCTGTAGTTCTGAAAGTGAAAAAGAATATAGGTGCGGCTAGAACAGAGCCAATCTGGATAATTAAGCTGCCTTTTTTAAAACGGTCGAATAAGAATCCGGAAAGGAGACCTCCCGCTCCACCTAGCATTCCGAAAAAAAGCATAATCGTTCCTACATTTATAAGGGTTATATTTGCCCTGGTATAGTATAAGGGCATATAGGTTATAAGGGTGATCCACATAATATACAGGGAATAAATAGTAAACATAATCAAAAATAAAAGATAAATCTTTCTTTTATTTACTTTTTTAATTCTTGAAAAGAAATTAAGAGTATTTTCTGCCTTATTCCTAAATGATGTATTAGGGACGAATTTAAACAGAACAATTACCATAATTATTCCCGGAACCATAGCGATGGGAGTAAGGTTCATGTTGAGTTTTTCAACGATTAATATTATCAGGAGTACACCAAGCGCATTTCCAAAATTTCCTCCAAAATTGATAATTGAGCTTCCAAGGCCTTTCTTGCTGCCGCCAAAATGTCCGGCGATGGCAGCACTTGCAGGGTGATAAGCAGCGATGCTTAAATTCCCTAGAAATAAAAAAGCCAGTATAAAATAATAGTTAGGCAGTATTCCGATTAGGCTTAAAAAAATAGAAGTAAAAAGCGGACCGGCAATTATATAATATTTTAGCCCGTGGCGGTCTGAAAAATATCCAAAGATGGGGGAGAAAAGACTGTTTGCAATTACACTGGTAGCAGTAAGAAGTCCAACTTTAAAAAGGGATAGATCGAATTTTAAGGTAAGTACCGGTATGAGGCCTATTATGAAGCTCTGGTATATATCCGTAATAAAATGGCTTCCCGCTGAAAGGGAAATCTGTAATTTATTAAAGCTGCTGTTTTTTCTATTCATTTTCGCCTAACTTGTGTATTTTTTTAGAAATCTTTATCCTGTTTTAAAAATGGCAGGCATTTCAAATTTCAATTTTAACTTTAAATCAAATATCAATCCAGACAAGATTTCAATTTACTATCTGTATTTTGATCTTACATGCGGAAATAAGAATAATAGCATAGATGCCAGGATTGGGATTATTAAGACATAGTTTATAGTCCTTACCATTCCTATATTATCTGCAATTTTACCAACAAGAATAACAGTAGCTGCCGCAATTCCTCCGCTTACACCCATGACAATAGAAGAGGCAAGACTTACGTTACCCGGGAAAATATCCTGCGCCACTCTGATACATAAAGGCAGAGTAGAAGTAGCAAAAAACCCTGCCAGAATAAATAAAACTATAGATATACTCAGAGGTACTTTGAATATTAAATAGAAAAGAGGGATAGATATAATCAGTCCGGCCTGGATTACCATAGTTCTTTTTCTTATTTTATCCGAATAGTAACCTGCAAAGAGGCCGCCAATTCCTCCTATTAAAATAAAGGCGAGGATTATATATCCGAAATTTATAAGTTCCACTCCCTGACCCGTGAAATACAAAGGCATAAAGGTAAACATGGAAAGAACAGTTAAATCTCTGGAGTAAGAAGCAAATATTATTAGTAAAAGCAAGCCTAGTTTTGCTTTTTTTAATCTTTTAATTTTTTTGATAAAGCTCGCTTCAATTTTTTTAGTTCCACTCATGAAAATGGACGGGTCAAATTTTATAAGAACAAGAGCCATAATTATTCCCGGGATAGCAGCCAGAGGGGTAAATTTAAGACCAAGTTTATTTATAATTAAAATAACGAATAATGAACCTGCTGAAAAACCAACAGTCCCCCCAAAAGATATTATGGAATTTAAAAAACCCTTTCTGCTTCCTCCCACATGGCTGGCCGTGGCTGCAGTAGGAGGGTGAATGGCAGCAACTCCCAGATTTCCTAAAAATAAAAAGATCAGAATAGACCAGTAATTAGGAGATACTCCCAGAATGCTTATAAATATAGAGGCAACCAGCGGTCCTGCAATCATGAAGTATCTTATGCCGTATTTGTCTGAAAGGTATCCAAACGCAGGCTGAGTGAGATTATTGGAAATAAAATTTACTGAAGTTAAGATACTCACCAGAAAAAGAGAAAGTTCCAGTTTTACTGCCAGTATTGGGATAAGTCCCACTATAAAGCTGGCGTAAGTATCAGTTACCATGTGAGTACTGAAACTTAAAAAAATTTTAGTTTTATTAAGCCCTTTCTTAAATTTAATCATTTAAATGGTATTGGATAAGTGCCTTTATTTTGTTTTAATGGTTTATTTGCAAGTTTGAATAAATGTCTGAATAGAAATTCTACTCTTTTAAATTAAATGTTCAACAATTATTTTCATGATAAACTACCCAATAGCCAGTTTTATTTTTTTAATTAATTTTATATAATCAAATTGGCCGTGCTAGGTGGGGAGCTAGCGGTGCCCTGTAACTCACAATCCGCTATAGTGAGGCTGATCAACAGATATGAGGTTTATGATAGTGAGGTTTAGCGCTTATGTAAGTGATGTTGAAGGTCGGGTCTTGTGCAGCGGAGGATTACAAACCCCGTCAGGTCCGAGAGGAAGCAGCGGTAAGTAATATTCTCCGGGTGCCACAAGGAAACCTGGCTGGAGTTAACTGTATGAGATGCACTTGTTATTATAAATCGAGATCTGGGGCACGGTCATTTATTACTAATTAAAATAGCTATATATTTTTATGGGTTACATTTCATTTTATAGAAAATGGAGACCGCAGGACTTTGGAGAAATAATCGGTCAAGAGTACAATGTTAAAACCATTAAAAATGCTATATCCAATAATAGATTATCACATTGTTATATATTTTGCGGTCCCAGAGGGACAGGCAAAACATCAACTGCACGCATACTGGCAAAGGCTTTAAATTGCATTAAAGGGACTACGCCGGATCCATGCAATAAATGTGAAAATTGTGTAAGTATATCCAATGGCTCCAGTATGGATGTTGTAGAAATCGATGCTGCTTCCAATAGAGGAATAAATGAAATAAGAGAGCTCAGGGAAAAAGTAAAATATCTGCCTAATATACTGAGAAAAAAAGTCTATATTATTGATGAGGTTCATATGTTAACCACGGAAGCTTTTAATGCGCTGCTCAAGGTTCTGGAAGAGCCTCCTGAACATGTATTATTTATAATGGCCACCACTGAACCAAATAAAGTAATTCCTACTATAATGTCAAGATGCCAGAGATTTGATTTCTTTCCAATACCAATGGACAAAATCAAAGAGAGACTGCAGAAAATCGCTAAAAGTGAAAAAATAACCATAAGTGATTCAGCTATGAGCTTAATTTCTAAATATGCAGATGGCAGCCTGAGAGATGCTGATGGCATATTGGAACAACTGGCAGCATTTGGTGAGGATAAAATTGAAGTCAGAGATGTTATTTCACTTCTCGGGGTCACAGATCTTGATATGCTTTTTGAATTTACAGATATTTTAATTGAAAAGAACTTGACCGGGGGTTTGCTTCTTGTAAATAAAATTACTGGCAGTAATCAAAACCTTAAAGTATTCGTATCCGAGTTTCTGGATCATCTGTATGATTTGTATGTTATTAAAAATTACAATAATCCTTTTGAAATTGTAAATATAAGTGAAGATTATAAAGATAAGTATCTTGGTCAGGCTAAAAAACTGCAAAAGGAAGAAATAGAGTTTTATATGGAACTGTTTACAGATTTGCTCAAGCAAATCAAATGGGGTGAAGGCTCAAAAGTCTTTTTCAAGTCAGCGGTAGTCAGAGCCATTAATTTTATTGTATTGGATGAAAAAGAAATAGGAAAGAAAACCAGACTTATGGAGACGCAGATAGAATCTTTAAGGAAAGAAATTGATAAAATTAATTCAATGCAAGAAGGTAATAAGAATTATCATAATCATAGAGCTGATGTTGATACCAGTGTTTATGAAAATGAGGATGATGATTTTGATATTATAAATAGCAATGAAATTAATAAGATGGTAAGCGAGGTCGAAATTCAGGCCAAACATACAGTAAGTGGGAGCAAAGCTCATAAATCAGAGATGGCTGATGCTGGAGCAGAAAAAAAAGATGAAGAAATTAGTTTGATTAATAATAATCTGGATAAAATCTCGCAAAGTTTAAAAAAGAAGAAAATTTCAGTTCACGCTATGTTTACGGAAGCTGTGCCTTATAAAATAGAAAACGGCACATTGTATTTCTACCTGGATAAAAAAAAAGAATGGCACAAGGACCATTTAAATAAAATCAAAAATATCGAGTTGATATCCAGTGTGATAAAAGAAGTTACAGGTAAGGACTTCAGTATTAAATTCGAGCTTGGTAAAAAAATGGATAAAATTGATGTAATAAGTGATGCAGAAAGTGAAGCGAGCAGCAAATTAACCGGAGAAAGCAGGGTTGAAGATGCAGAAAATAAAGCCAGTAATAGTTCAAATTCAAAAGACGGGAGTAGTGAAAACAGCCGTACAGAAGAGGATGTGTTCAATTATTTTGAAAAAAAATTTGATATAAAGGAGTAAAAATTGAGTTTAAACTATGGGAATATGATGAAGCAGGCAAAGATTATGCAGCAAAAATTACTGGAAATCCGGCAAGAATTAAAAAAAATGGAGTTCGAAGCTTCCGCAGGCGGGGGTGCAGTAAAAGTGAAAGTAAATGGTGATCAAGAAATTGTAGAAGTAAAAATTGATAAGGATATTGTTGATTCAGGTGACATGGAAATGATTGAGGATATGGTAATGGTTGCAATAAATGATGCTATAAAAAAATCAAAAGATGAAGCTAAAAATAAAATGACAAGCCTTACAGGTGGTATGAATATACCCGGACTCTTCTAACGGAAATTATAAATTACAGGGATACTGTAATAGATTTATTTACAATTATTAAACCATTTGTAAATTATAAATGGCTTTATATATAAAAAGTGTAGAAAATTTAATAAATGAATTCAGAAAACTTCCGGGAATAGGCCCCAAATCTGCTAAAAGAATTGTATTCTTTTTGCTCAAGCTTTCCCATAGCGATATTGTAAAATTCTCCAAGAACCTGATTGAGATGAAGGAAAAAGTTAAATTTTGCAGTCAATGTTACAGTCTGACCGAAGAAGATGTCTGTCATATTTGCAGGGACCAGTCCAGGGATAGAAAAAAAATATGTATAGTCGAGGAAGTAAGTGATGTAATAATTGTTGAAAAAACTGGTGAATACAGGGGGTTGTATCATATCCTTGGCGGACTGCTGTCTCCCATAGAAAATGTCGGACCTGAAGAGATAAGAGTACCCAGACTGCTGGAGCGCGTGAAGGCTAATAATATTGAAGAGGTAATAATTGCAGTAAATCCAACTGTTGAGGGTGAAAGTACTGCTATGTATTTAAAAAAGATATTAATCCCCCTGGGAGTTAAAGTTACTAAACTGGCAAGCGGACTTCCTGTTGGTGGTGACCTGGAATATGCAGATGAGATAACTATAGGCAGGGCAATTTCTGATAGAAGAGAACTTTAATCTACAGGTAGCTAAAACTATCCAGCTGTGTGCATTAGTTTATTAAAAAAATAAATTAAATGTGTTATAATTCAATGATTTTGTGTTTGCTTGAAAGCTTGTATTAAGAATGTTTCCAGTAGATTGTTAAAATATTTGCGGTCGGGGTAAGTTATTTTTATTGATTGACTTAAAAATCCGATACCGTAAATTTAAATATAAAGGAGTAGATTAAATATGAAAACCATGAAAACCATGGATGGAAATATGGCTGCAGCATATGTGGCTTATGCTTTTACTGAAGTAGCGGCTATCTATCCCATCACTCCTTCTTCTCCTATGGGTGAATATGTTGATGAGTGGGCTGCTCATGGAAGGAAGAATATGTTCGGGCAGGTTGTCAGTGTGAGCGAACTTCAATCCGAAGGAGGTGCGGCAGGAGCGATACACGGTTCGCTTGCGGCGGGTTCTCTTGCTTCAACTTACACTGCGTCTCAGGGACTTCTTCTGATGGTCCCCAATATGTATAAAATTTCAGGAGAACTTCTGCCTGGTGTATTTCATGTAAGTGCCCGTGCTGTTGCAACACATGCTCTTTCCATATTTGGTGATCATTCGGATGTGATGGCTGTAAGACAGACCGGTTTTGGGCTTCTGGCTTCAGGTTCGATACAGGAAATTATGGATCTGGCAGGAGTGGCTCATTTATGTGCAATTAAATCCAGAGTACCTTTCCTTCACTTTTTTGATGGTTTCAGGAGTTCCCATGAAATTCAAAAAATTGAAGTTATCGATTATGAAGATTTTAAAAAACTGCTTGATGAGGATGCATTAAAGCAGTTCAGACAGAGAGCTTTAAATCCCGAACATCCGGTAACCAGGGGCACAGCCCAGAATCCTGATATATTTTTCCAGGCAAGAGAATCATCTAACAGGTTTTACGATAAACTTCCCGAGATAGTCGTGGATTATATGAATAAGATCAGTAAATTAACCGGCAGGGAATATAAGCCATTTAATTATGTGGGGGCAAAGGATGCAGAACATGTAATCGTTGCTATGGGATCCGTTACGGATACAATCGATGAAACGGTCCATTACCTGAATAAACTGGGCGAAAAGGTAGGAGTTATCAAGGTTCATCTCTATAGGCCTTTTTCCAATGAATTTTTCCTCCAATCCATACCGGATACGGTTAAAAAAATTGCAGTTCTTGACAGGACGAAAGAACCCGGTGCAGCCGGTGAACCTCTCTATCTGGATGTTAAAAATGCATTCTTCGAATTGGAAAGCAGACCGCTTATTGTGGGCGGAAGATATGGACTTGGTTCCAAGGACACCACTCCGGGCCAGATAAAAGCTGTATATGATAATTTGAAAATGGATAGTCCCAAAAACAGATTTACCATAGGCATAAATGATGATGTTACTCATACATCTCTGGAGGTTAAAGAAGAGATTGAAACTGCTCCGGAAGGAACGATAAGATGCAAATTCTGGGGACTTGGTTCCGACGGTACTGTCGGAGCAAATAAAAATGCCATTAAAATAATCGGTGACAATACTGATCTTTATGCCCAGGGTTACTTTGCATATGATTCCAAGAAATCCGGCGGGCTCACTATTTCTCACCTGAGATTTGGAAAGAATCCCATAAAGTCAACTTATCTCATCACTGATGCGGACTTTGTGGCCTGTCACAATCAGGCTTATCTTGGACAATATGATTTACTTAAAGGATTAAAGAATGGGGGGACTTTCCTCCTGAACTGTCAGTGGAGTGTCGAAGAGCTGGAAGAGAAACTCCCGGCAGACATTAAGAAATATTTAGCCGTCCGTAACATAGATTTTTATATAATAGATGCTACTGATATAGCAGCTGAGATTGGGTTAGGCAGCAGGATAAATATGATTATGCAGGCTGCTTTCTTCAAGCTCGCAAAAGTCATCCCCATAGATGATGCGGTAAAATATATGAAGCAAGCCATAATGGATACTTATGGAGCAAAAGGAGAAAAAATCGTCCAGATGAACTATCAGGCAGTGGACAGGGGCATAAAATCACTTAAGAAAGTAGAGATTCCCGAAGGATGGAAAGACGCAGTTGAGATCAAGGATGTAAAGGTAGCGCAGGAACCGGATTATATAAAAAATATTTTAAGAGTAATAAACAGGCAGGAAGGTGACAGTATCCCGGTCAGCGCATTTATGGGAGTCGAGGATGGAACATTTCCCCAGGGAACAGCAGCATACGAGAAAAGGGGCATAGCAATAAATGTGCCGGAATGGTTAAAAGATAATTGCATACAGTGTAATCAGTGCTCTTATATATGTCCCCATGCCGTTATAAGGCCGGTACTGCTCACCAGTGAAGAAGTAAAGAATGCTCCTGAGGAATTTGAAACTGCCGGGGCAAAAGGAAAAGGTCTTGAGCAGTTTGCATATAGAATGCAGGTAAGCATACTTGATTGTACCGGATGCGGAAATTGTGCAAATATCTGTCCGGCAAAGGAGAAGGCTCTGGTTATGAAACCCCTGGATTCGCAGAGGGTGCAGATTGAAAACTGGAATTTTGCTTCAAAAATTCCGGTGAAAGAAGATGTTATGCCTGCCGATACAGTTAAGGGAAGCCAGTTTAAGAAACCATTATTCGAGTTTTCGGGAGCATGCGGCGGCTGCGGCGAGACTTCATATGCAAAACTGGCTACCCAGCTTTTTGGAGATAGAATGCTTATTGCCAACTCCACGGGATGCTCATCTATCTGGGGTGGTTCGGCTCCTTCAGCTCCTTATACCATTAATTCAAAAGGGAAGGGACCGGCGTGGGCAAATTCCCTTTTTGAGGATAATGCTGAATACGGATATGGAATGGTTCTGGCAATAAAGCAGATGAGAAGTAGAATTGAAGATTATATGAAGCAGCTGTCTGAAATGAATATAGATCCTGTGGTGAAAGAAGCAGCGAGTGAATGGATTAGCGCAAAAGAAGATGTGGAGATAAACAGGGAATCCACCGCAAAGATTCTAAAATTATTTGAAAAGGATCTGGGGGATAAAAAAGCCAACGAACTTAAAGATAAAATACTGGAACTCAAAGATTATCTGATTAAAAAATCAGTATGGGCGTTTGGCGGTGACGGATGGGCTTACGATATAGGATATGGCGGCCTCGATCATGTACTGGCATCCGGAGAGAATATAAATATACTTGTATTTGATACCGAAGTATATTCCAATACAGGAGGCCAGTCTTCAAAGGCGACTCCCCTTGGGGCGGTAGCGAAATTTGCCGCTTCAGGTAAGAAAGTAAAGAAAAAGGATCTGGGGCTTATGGCAATAACCTATGGCTATGTATATGTAGCTCAAATTGCGATGGGTGCGAGCCATAAACAGACACTTAAAGCATTTCTTGAAGCCGAAAAATATAATGGACCGTCACTTATAATAGCTTACTCTCCCTGCATTAATCATGGGATTTATGCCGGAATGGGTTGTTCGCTGGAGAGAGAAAAGAAGGCAGTAGATGCAGGATACTGGCATCTGTACAGGTATAACCCGGAACTGAAAAAAGAAGGCAAGAATCCATTTATTTTAGACTCAGGGGAGCCAAAGGAATCATTCAGAGAATTCCTGATGGGTGAAATAAGGTATGCATCGCTTACCAAGACTTTCCCGGAAATAGCTAAAGACCTGTTTGGCAAGGCGGAAGAAGAAGCTAAAGCCAAGTATGAAAAATACAGGGCAATGGCTGAGGCAAAGTAAAGGGAGATTTTACTTAAGATAAATTTAAATAAAAAACTAACCGGTTTAAAAATGAGAGGTAAAAAAAATATAATAGTTTTAAAGTTTGGCGGCACTTCTGTTGGTGACAAAGATAAAATAAAAAGGGTTGCAGATAGAGTTATTAAAGCCAGGCTGGAAGGAAATAATGTTGTGGTTGCCGTTTCAGCAATGGGTGATACGACTGACAGATTGATTGAACTTGCGGGTAAAATTGCTTCCAGCCCCTCTAGGAGGGAGATGGATATGCTCATGTCAACAGGAGAGCAGGTATCAAGCGCGCTGCTAGCTATAGCAATTCAGGAAAAAGGATATGATTGTATATCTCTTTCAGGCCAGCAGGCAGGAATTTTAACCGATGATGGTTATTCAAATGCAAAAATTTTGAATATCAAGGTAGATAGAATACTTAAGGAATTAAAAAAAGATAAGATAGTTGTTATAGCAGGCTTTCAAGGTGTTAATATAGATGGTGATATTACAACGCTGGGCAGGGGAGGCACTGATACAACTGCAGTTGCTCTGGCTTCGGCACTAAAATCGAGATATTGCGAGATATATACAGATGTTGATGGGGTTTATTCGACTGATCCCAACGTGGTAAATGAAGCTATTAAACTGGAGACGCTTTCATATGATGAGATGCTGGAGCTTGCATCTTCCGGAGCCAAAGTGATTCACTTAAGAGCTGTAGAATTTGCCAGGAAACATAATGTAATATTACATATTAGGTCAAGTTTTAATGATATTGAAGGGACATGGGTTATGGATGATTATAAAAAAGGTGAGAGAATGGAAAGACCACTGATTACCGGAGTAACTTATGATGTAGGTGAGGCAAAAGTATCGATTTTTGGCCTGGAAGATAAACCGGGTGTTGCTGCCAATCTTTTTGGCAGATTAGCAGATGAGAATATAAATGTTGATCTGATTGTGCAGAATGTCAGTGAGGAGAACCTTGCTGCTATTTCGTTTACAGTAAAAAATGAGGATTTGTCTCTGGCTAAAGAAGTTCTAAATAAACTCAGAAATATACGCGTAGAAGTGGATACCGATATTGCTAAAGTAGCCATTATCGGCGCTGGGATGCAAACACATCCTGGCGTAGCAGCAAAAATGTTTAAAATTCTGGCAGAAAAAGACATAAATATTGAAATGATAAGCACCTCTCCCATAAGAATTTCCTGTGTGGTCAAGAAGAGCAGGATAAAAGAAGCTGTAAAAGCGCTGCACAGCGGTTTTGGTCTGACAAAATAATAATAAGACGGGTATTCTTCGAGACAGGTATTTTCCCGATGCTCATGAACTCAAGTTCTATTTCAAGCTTCATCTTGTATTTATTTTAATATTGTTTTAATATATCCTTCATCTATTTTATGGCTTCCGGCTTTATTAATAGATTAACTAAAATCATAAAAGCGGTGGATAAAAATGAACTCAAAAGAATATAATATAGCTGTGGCAGGGGTAACCGGAGCAGTGGGAAAGGTCTTCCTATCCATACTGGAAGAGCGGAAATTTCCTGTGAAAAATCTCATTCCTCTTGCCTCTCATCGGTCAGCAGGCAAGAAGATATTATTCAATGGTCAGGAGCTGGAAGTAAAGGAGCTAAAAAAGGACTCCTTCAGTAATGTAGATATTGCACTTTTTTCAGCCGGTGCATCGACTTCCAGGGAATTTGCAAAGCATGCAGTGGATAGCGGTGCTGTGGTCATAGATAACAGCAGTGCATTCAGAATAGAAGAAGATGTGCCTCTGGTAGTTCCTGAGGTAAATAAGGATAAGATATTCGAGCATAACGGTATTATAGCCAATCCTAATTGCTCAACCATAATTATGGTAGTTGCCCTGAAGCCGATTTATGATATTTCGCCAATAAAAAGGATAGTTGTTTCAACTTATCAGTCTGTTTCAGGCGCAGGTGCAAAGGCTATAGCTGAACTGGAAAACCAGACAAGAGAAATAATATGTGGTGGTAACCGGAATGTTAAGTGTGAGGTTTTTCCGGTGCAGATAGCATTTAATGTCATTCCTCATATAGATATATTCCTTGACAATGGCTATACCAAAGAAGAAATGAAAATGGTCTATGAGACCAGGAAAATTTTTGGTGACGACCTGATAAAAGTTTCTGCTACTGCAGTAAGGGTTCCCGTCTTTACTTCTCATTCGGAATCAGTAAGTATTGAGACAGAAGAGAAGATAGAGCTGGAAGTGGTAAGGGATGCACTGGCAAGAGCAGAAGGGCTGACTTTAAAAGACGATTTTAAAAATGCTGTTTATCCTACTGCCCTTGATTCCTCAAACAAAGACAATGTCTTCGTGGGCAGATTAAGAGAGGACATTTCGATAGAAAATGGGATCAGTATGTGGGTAGTCGGTGATCAGCTAAGGAAAGGCGCAGCCTTAAATGCAATACAGATTGCCGAGGAATTAATCAGCCATACTTAGAAGGTAAATAAAAAAGAAGCATAAAAAATATTACCAGGTCTTATTTTTGTTTTTTCTTTAATATATTTATTGCTTTTAACCTGTTTATTAATTCTTTTTCAAATCCTCTATCAGCAGGACTGTAATATTTTCTTGCCAGCAGTTTATCAGGAAGGTGAGTCTGGTCAACCACTGCACCACTATAGTCATGAGCATATTTATATCCTTTACCGTATCCTATATCCTTCATAAGTCTGGTAGGAGCATTTCTTATATGATACGGAACTGGAAGTGATCCAAATTCTTCTACATCTGATTTTACTTTTTTATAAGTTGTATACAAAGAATTGCTTTTTGGAGCCAGGGCAAGGTAAATTACTGCTTCAATTATAGCCAGATATCCTTCCGGAGGACCGATAAATTCGAAACTTTGTTTGGCTGAAATTGCAACATGCAATGCATCGGGATCTGCAAGCCCTATATCTTCAGAAGCAAACCTGACCATTCTTCTTATAATATATAAGGGATCTTCACCGCTTTCAAGCATCCTCACTGTCCAATATACTGCCGCGTCGTGATCGCTGTCCCTCAGGCTCTTATGAAGAGCTGAAATAAGGTTAAAATGTTCCTCACCGTTTTTATCATAGAGAAGTGCTTTTTTCTGTATTATATTTTCAATTAAAGGAATATCAATTTCTATGACTTTTTGCCTGTCTTCTCCGGAGTAAGCGCCTTCTGCAAGCTCCAGAATGTTATAGGCAATTCTTGCATCACCATCTGAGAATCTGGCGATAAAATCAATAGCCTCGTTACTGATTTTTATATTATATTTTCCCAGCCCACGCTCACTGTCGATTAAAGCCCTTTCGATAAGAGTTTTTATATCTTCTTGCGAGAGTTTATACAGCACAAAAGTCTTGGTTCTTGAGAGAAGTGCAGAAATTACTTCAAAAGATGGATTTTCGGTGGTAGCTCCCATTAAAATTATAGTGCCTTTTTCAACAAAAGGCAGAAATGCATCCTGCTGGGCTTTGTTGAAACGGTGAATTTCATCTACAAATAATATGGTTTTTATATTATGTTCTCTCTGGTTATATTTGGCTACTTCCATAACTTCTTTTATCTGTTTTATCCCCGAAGTTACTGCTGAAAAAGAGATAAACCTGCTTTTGGTTTTCTCAGCAATAATTTTAGCCAGAGTGGTTTTTCCGGAACCGGGAGGACCCCAGAATATTATCGAATAAGGCCTGTCGTTTTCAATAATCTCCCTTAAAATTTTACCTTTTCCTACCAGATGCTCCTGTCCCACAAATTCATCCAGAGTTCGGGGTCTCATTCTATCGGCAAGGGGCGCACTGGGAATATCACCCGCATGGTTGGTTTTAAACTGTTCAAATAAAGTCATAGTATATTTACCTGTCTTTTATTTATGTTTTAACCTTCAATTAGTTTAATGTAAAGATTATAAGAATTATAGTTAAAAAAGAAATTTTTATAAAGTTGTGATTGTTTTTAGGTCAATAATTGACATATAATTAATAATTCTATTAAATGATATCGG
>JACKQG010004400.1_pt1 | contig 16369 bp, 18 predicted proteins | sample 8237621 | NCBI WGS metagenome assembly JACKQG01 (sample SAMN15677084, study PRJNA649215) | marine metagenome | biome: marine; feature: Black Sea; material: saline water; isolation source: suspended particulate matter (SPM) from the Black Sea western gyre | collected 2013-06-09/2013-06-10 | depth...
TGGAAGGACCCTTGCCGGAAAAGGCACCGCCGCCGTGTGAACCTCTGCCGCCGTATGTATCGACGATAATTTTACGACCTGTTACTCCGCAACCCCCCACTGGACCACCGATGACAAAACGTCCTGTGGGGTTGATGAAATATTTGGTGTTTGCGTCAAGCATGTCGGCCGGCAGGATCGGCTTGATGATCTCTTCCATGACGCCTTCCTTGAGGTCTTCGTAGTCAACGATATCATTGTGCTGGGTAGACAGAACCACGGCCTCAATGCGTTTGGGGCGATTATTCTCATACTCGATGGTGACCTGGCTCTTGGCATCAGGACGCAGCCACGGCAGTAGGCCACTTTTGCGTACCTCTGCCTGGCGCTTGGTCAGGCGGTGGGCGTAAGTGATGGGCATGGGCATGAGGACGCTGGTCTCATCGCAGGCATATCCAAACATCAGGCCCTGGTCGCCAGCCCCTTGGTCAAGGTCAATGCCTGTACCTTCGTCAACGCCTTGAGCGATGTCAGGTGATTGCTTGTCGATTGAGGTGAGGACAGCGCAGGACTGCCAGTCAAACCCCATGTCCGATGAATTATAGCCGATTTCCCGAACGGTATCGCGTACAACTTGAGGCATGTCGACCCAGGCTGAAGTGGTGATTTCACCGGCAATGACAACCATGCCGGTGGTGACCAGGGTCTCGCAGGCGACACGTGCTGCAGTGTCCTGCTCCAGGATGGAGTCGAGAATGGCATCTGAGATCTGATCAGCTACTTTATCCGGGTGGCCCTCAGAAACGGACTCTGATGTAAAGAGGTGGTTGCTCATGTTTTTCCTTGTGCTGGTAACGGGTGACGCTTAAAAAAGCAAACGTTTGACCGTAGATGAATGGTTATATGAGTAACTTGGTATAATGCTGAATTTTTGGGTAGATTGTCAAGGGAAAACATGAATTCCTGGCAGAAATAAAAAAAGAAAAGTATTATACAGGTTGCTGAAGTTGATCGATGATAATTGGGGCTGAAACACGATCTTGCGTGAGCCTTTGAAGCTAATATGTTTTTGACGGAGTACGCAGTCGGTGGGTGAAGATTTGAATACATCCTGTGCGGAAGCACGTGAGGTTTTTTTGATAGAGGAACAGGGTTTGGCCGCTGTTCGAAAACGACTGGGTGCAGAGTTTGTGAGGGCCGTTGAACTGATCCTGGATTGCCCAACTCGAGTCGTTGTGACCGGGATTGGTAAATCTGGTTTGGTGGGCCAGAAAATCACGGCCACCCTGAACAGCACGGGGACTCCTTCATTTTTTCTTCATCCAGTGGAGGCCATGCACGGTGATCTGGGGATGGTTGCGAGCACTGATGTCGTTGTGGCTATTTCCTATTCAGGCGAAACCAGGGAGTTGAATTCACTCTTGGGGAGTCTCAAAAAACGTGGGACGCAGATTATTGGCATGACGGGTGGCATGCAGTCAACCCTGGCTCGCGCTGCAAATGTGGTGTTGGATATCGGGGTTCCGAAGGAGGCCTGTTCTTTAGGATTGGCACCCACCGCTTCAACCACTGTTACCCTGGCTATGGGGGATGCCCTGGCTGTGGTCTTGTTGAATCGCAAACAGTTTCAGCCGGCTGATTTTCGTGAGAATCACCCGGGTGGGAGTCTGGGGGAACGCCTCAAGGTACGGGTTGAAGAGGTAATGCTTACTGGCGATGCAGTGCCGAGCGTTCTTGCCGATGCACCCGCCCTGGATGCAATGGCGATCCTCAATCAGAAAAATGTCGGTGCAGTGCTGATTGTCGATGGACAATTCCGTCTCAAGGGGATTATTACCGATGGCGATGTCCGTCGTTTTCTGGTTGAAGGAAAAAATCTTGCCGGCATGACAGCGGTTGACATTATGGTCACAGATCCGGTTTCTATTGCCGGAACCATGCTTGCCGCTGATGCCCTGAGTATTATGCAGCGTTACGAAATCACAGCCCTTCCTATTGTTGATGAAGCGGATGGTCATGTGCAGGGGGTTCTTCATCTTCATGACCTGCTGGGTAAAGGTGAGTTTCGATTTCTGATTTAGAGATTCCTGTTAAGTGTGAGGTGAGAGTATGTGCCAGATGACTGTCGTATTGGAAGAAAATGGATCGGAATCGACCATTGTTGAGGGGGCGACGCGGCTCGATGTGGTGGGTGATTTGATTCGGGTCAGTTCGTTTTTTGAAGAGCCTGTTGAGGTGGCTGATGCGAGGGTGTCCTCCGTCGATTTTCTCGGCGGCAGGCTTGTTCTGGAGAAAAAAACTGTTTAGCTCTGTGCTTGACAGAGATTGTAGCTATTGAGGGATGCGATAATGGATGCGTTACAAAAAGTGAGAGTGGTTCTGCCCCATTGGATTGAACACAACCAGGGCCATATGGATGAGTCCCGTAAATGGGTGCAGGCTCTGCGTGATGAGGGGAAGGACGACGTGGCAGCATTGATTGATGAAGCCATCGCATCCATGGATCAGGCAGGCCAGTTATTGGCCCAGGCGTTTGAGAAAGCCGGCGGGGCCATGGACCAGGGGGGGGATCATCACCACCATCACCACCACCATCACCACGATTGATTTCGATCGTCGCTCTTTACTCAGTCCTTTTCTGGTTGTGCGCAAGAACTGAAGGTCACGAGTCGGGGGGGCAGGAATTGAACGGTGGCAGTTCTAGAATTTCGAGGAATGAGTTGACGTGGTAGGCGGCGTTTAATTTTTGATTTCTGAAGGCGATCAGGCGCATGTCGCAGCCGGCACTGTGCTGCTGGTCAATGATTGAATCGCCAATATAGATGGCTTCGTCGACCCGGCAACTATAGAAATCAAGAATCTCAAGTAAGGCGTCTGGTGCAGGTTTTGGCCGTCTGGCGTTTTCGGCGGTCATCACTTTACCGAAGTACTGTTCAAGATTGAATGCCTTGAGAAGCGGATTCATGGTGTTGGTCCGGTTGGTGGAAATAGCCAGGTGGTACTTGTCTCTGGTCTGCTCAATAAATTCGATCAGATCCGGTTCCATTCGCATATATTTGAAGAAGTTCGAGTAGTCAAGGTTGGCCCGATAGTGGTTCAGTGCGTCAATGTCCTGGTCCGGGTAGTGGCGGAAGATGTGACTGATGGATTCGTGCACATTATGAATATGGACGTACTCGACTTCTGCTTCATCCATGGCTGGTCGGTCAAAGGCTTGGAGAAGGTGGTTGTAATAAGCCCGGTTGGCGTTTTTGGAGTCGAAGAGGACGCCATCACAATCAAAGATAATGAGTTTGAGCATGGTCATTTCAATTGTTGAAGAGTACAGCACTGAGCCAATCCATGCTCCAGAGCAGGAGTGCTTCGTCGTCTGCCAATTGATCTGGATCTGCTGTGATTTGTCCTGATTTGTGCTCGGGTAGCTGGCCCGTCTGTAACAGATGACGAAAGCGGTCGAGATCGTAGAGAGCTAAGGTGAAGGAATCGATCTGCTCTTGGCTGAACTGTCTGCCCTGTCTGACCTGGTCGTGTTGCAGGATTGCAATCAGGTTATCGTTGAAACGGTTGTACTGCTCAAGGCTCTGGTCCTGATTATAACTCTCCGCTGTGTGTTCCTGTTGTTCGCTAAATCCGAGACAATGTGTCTCACGAACCAGCACATGAAAGATCTCTGTTCTGTTGCCTGGCTGACGGATGGCGGCACGTCCCATTGGGTACGTGCGACAGGCTGCAGGCCGGTCCTGATAGACCGTGCAGCCGTCCGGACTGACAAAGACGCAGCTGGCCCGGCCATCATCGACCATGGTTAGGTAAAAGCGGGGAAAGGTCTCGTGGGGCTCCTGTTCCATGATTACATGGCGATTCAGGAGTTCCGTTGAATTTAGCCCAGTGGCCTGTCTTAAGCGCAGGCAGTCGTAGGGAGTCAGGGCGAGTTCCAGCTCCCGGCAGCACTCAGTAAAACAGCTCACACCCGGATGACAGGCAAAGGTGAATGGTTCATCGGCTTGGATCCGGGTGACGTTTTTTGGCAGGAGAGGCGTATTCATTGCGGGTTTAGGCCTCTTTGGGTTTCCACAGTGTCAGTAAAGGGCTGGCCACAAAGATTGATGAGTAGGTTCCCACCAGGATTCCGCACAGCAGGGCCAGTGAAAAGTCATGGATCACTGAGCCACCGAAGATAAACAGTGCTGTGACCACAAACATGGTGGTGAGTGATGTGACAACTGTCCGGCTCATAATCTGGTTGATACTCAGGTTGATTTGCTCAACCAGTGGCCTGTCCACAGCTTTGGCCATATTCTCGCGGATTCGGTCAAAGACGACGACCGAGTCGTTCAGAGAGTAACCGGCCAGGGTCAGGAGAGCCGTCACGATGAGCAGGGTGATTTCAACATCCATCAGCCAGCACAGGGCCAGGACCACCATGACATCATGAAATGTCGCGGCAGCGGCAGCCAGGCCAAAGCGAAGGTCAAACCTGAAGGCCAGGTAGATGATAACCCCAATCAGCGAGATGGCGATGGCCAGGATTGCTTTATTGCGTAATACGGCACTGACCGAAGAGCCGATCTCAGACTGACTCTCCAGAAAAAAACCTTTGTCGCCCAATTTGTCACTCAGGGAGGCACTGATCTGATCACTCAGATTGGCGACCACTTTTTCCGAGCGCTTGACCTTGACGATTAATCGGTGCTCATTTTCAACCTCCTGCAGATCCAGTCCCTCGATAGCACTGTCTGCAAAGGCCTGACGGACTTCGTCCATGCTGAAGTTTTGTTCCGCCTTGTACTGAAGCAGGGATCCACCCGAGAAGTCAACTCCCATATTGGCCTTGCCGCGTGCGATTTGCACAAAGGCAATGACGCCGATGAGAACCAGTACTCCGGAGAGACTGAAGGCTATTTTTTTCAGTTTCATGAAGTCGATGCTGCTCTTCCGGGTGATTTGAAGGAAACGGAGTTGTTTCTTCTTCCTGAAGGTGTAGATGGTATCAAAAATCAGGCGTGAGCAGAACAGAGCGGTAAACAGGTTGAAGAGGATGCCCAGGGAGAGGGTGACCGCAAAACCTTTGATAGGCCCGGTGCCAAAGAGGAACAGGGCCATGGCTGTGATCAGGGTGGTGACCTGTGAATCAACGATGGTGGAAAAGGCCTTGGAGAAGCCGCCATAAATACTGGATTTGAAGGTCTTGCCAAGGGCGTACTCTTCACGCATTCTCTCGAAGATCAGGACATTGGCATCCACTGCCATGCCGATGGAGAGGATGATGCCGGCAATACCGGGCAGGGTCAGAGTGGCGTTGAGAATGGCCAGGCCCGAGAACAGGAAAAGGATATTGAGCGTCAGGGCCATGTTGGCGATGACTCCGGAGAGCCGGTAGTAAATGGCCATGAAGCACAGGACAATCAGGGCCCCGAAGACGCCTGAGACAAGTCCCTTGTTGATGGAGTCACGTCCCAGACTTGGTCCTACGGTCATGTTCTGGATGATGTCAACCGGCGCTGGTAGAGCGCCCACTCGCAGAACGATGGCCAGATCTGAGGCTTCTTCGTGGGAAAAGCTGCCTGATACCTGGGCTGAGCCGCCAAGGATTTTTTCGCGGATGACTGGGGCTGAGCGGACGGCTTCGTCGAGGACGATGGCCAGCCTGCGCCCGACATTTTTTTCGGTCAGGTTTGCAAAGACTTTGCCGCCGCGACCCGTGAAATCAATACTGACATAGGGCTCGTTGAATTGACTGCCGATTCGGACTTGAGCATTTTTGACCATCTCTCCGGTCATCAGAATCTGATCTTCCACGAGCATGGGCCGGAGGATTTCACGACCGGTTGTCCGGTCGATCTCTTTTTCGAAGAAGATTTCAGTATCTTGGGGGATGTGATTTTGCAGGGCTCTATTCAGCTTTCGAATGGAGTCACCTGTCTGCCATTGCTTGGCTTCTACGGATTGTGCAATGAGTTGGTCGAGATTGATCCCGGTGTCGTCGGCTACCAGTTTGAATTCAAGCTGGGCGGTCTCGCCCAGGAGCTTCATGGCTCGTTTTGGATCCTTGACTCCGGGCAGTTGGACAACGATCTCGTCGTCCCCCTGTCGGATGATGACCGGTTCAGCTACACCAAACTGGTCGATTCGGTTGCGAACAATCTCAAGGGACTGGTTGACCGCATTGCTGCGGATAAATTTGATCTCTGCATCCTTGAGACTCAGTGTGATCTTGGGAAAGGAGCCCGTTTCGGTTTCAATTGTGGTGTTGATATTTGGAAAGTTGTCTTGGATCATGGATGTGACTGTATCCATGGCGCCAAGGTTGGGTAAGGTGAAAATAATCGTGCCTGATGCCGCAGGAGTTCGAACGACACTGACCCCTTGCTCCTTGAGGGTTTCCTTGAGGTCGGCGGCGGCCAGCTCCAGAGAGTCTTCCTGAGCTTTGTCGAGGTCAACTTTGAGAACCAGGTGCATACCACCTTGAAGGTCAAGCCCCAGTCGTAATCCTTCAGGGGCCATGTATTTCTTCCACCAGTCCGGAGTGTTTGCGTAGAAGGAAGGGACCACGGTGACTACCGCCAGTGTGAAGACAAAGAAGAGCAGGGTTAGTTTCAGCTTGAGAGTCGTGTTCATATTCTTTTAAATTGTGAAGAGGACAGGAGTTTGTCAGTAGGGCTAAAAAGCTAAAAGATCAGGATGATAAAAACGTTTTATTATACTCGCTTGGCCCGATCTTGCAAGCTCTCTTCTTGCTGGAGAGCGCGGAAGGGAATGGCCTTTGGGTGGGTTGTTCTGGCTGTCGGTCAACTGACAGATTTGCGCAGATTTTGAAGACATGGCGAGATGTTACGGGCTGGCGCAGTTGCACGGCAATCAGGTGTTGCGGTTGATGGCAGCGGCCAGGCAGGCGGCGCCAAAACCGTTGTCGATATTGACAACTCCCAGACCCGGTGCGCAACTGTTGAGCATGGCCAATAATGCGGTTAGTCCACCAAAACTTGCACCATAGCCCACAGAGGTAGGGACTCCGATCAACGGACAGGGGGCAAGACCACCGATTACGCTGGGAAGGGCTCCTTCCATGCCGGCTACGGCAATGATCACTGAAGCGTGGTGCAGGAGTTCCTGGTGGGCCAGGAGTCTGTGCAGACCGGCCACACCCACATCGTGCAGGGCCTGAACAGGATGGCCGAGGGTTTCGGCTGTGACTCTGGCCTCTTCAGCGACACCGAGGTCCGAGGTGCCAGCGCATATGATCGCGATATTTCCGCGCACATCATCTGGGTCGAGTGTAGTAGGATTCGCGGTCAGCATCCTGGCCTGTTCGTGGTATTGGAGTTCAGGGAGTTTTTGCTGGATTTTGGTGGCTTTGTCTCGAGAGATTCGTGTTGCCATAACCGGCCCGGATCGTTTGAGCAGGGCTTGGGCAATGGTAGTGATCTGTGTGGCGCTTTTGGATTCTCCGTAGATGACTTCGGGAAGATTGGTGCGCATTCCTCGCTGGTGGTCGATACAGGCACCGGGGATGTTTTCTGCCGGCAGATGCCGCAACTGTTTTTCTGCTTCGGCTATGCTGCAATGGCCATTTTGAACCAGGGTCAGGAGTTGGTGGAGGTCGGTCTTGTCCATGATTGCACGATGGTTGGTCAGGTTCGTCGGTGGGTCTTTGGGGGGAGTCGTGACTGCTGCCCGGGCAGGGAATCGTCAGGAGATAAGTTTTAGTCGTTCGGATGTCGAATAATTCACCAAATGATCATGAATATATGACTTGACAGTAAAGTTAGCACGTTCGCATGAGAAGGACAAGGAATTGTCATGCTTTACCGATGAATCTGAGTCTGGTAGAATGTCTTTTTTGGTATCATTTGATATGTGGTACAGTTTGTCTGGCTTTTTACGTTGAAAAAGAGTGTTTGAGTTAAAAAAATGCCCCTGTGATTGGAGAATTTGATGTCAGCAGAACAGCTTCCTGAATATATACAATTTTTACTTACCCCAGAGGCCTATCCCCATGCGGTGGATAAGGTCGAACTGATTCAGACTCATATCTCTTTTGTCACAGTGGCCGGGGATTTTGTCTATAAGTGGAAGAAGCCTGTGAATTTTGGTTTTCTTGATTTTTCCACCCTTGAAAAACGACAGGAATGCTGTGAGCGGGAGTTATTTCTTAATCGTCGCCTGTGTCCTGATATTTATCTTGGGACAGTGGCTGTAGCTCAGGTTGATGGACATTTGATGCTGAACGGACCAGGCGAGGTGCTTGAGTATGGAGTCAAGATGGCCCGCATGCCCGAAGAACGGATGATGTCGCGGGTCATTGCTGCGGGCGGGTTGGGCGAAGCCGATATCGATCGCATTATCGAGCGGCTGGTTCCCTTTTATGAGCAGGTCGACGGTTCTGATGCGATCCGCGAGTTTGGTCATGCCCGGTCCGTGGCTGTCAATGTCCTGGAGAATTTTGATCAGACCGAAGGGTTTGTGGGGCAGGGGGCGTTGAGTCGTAACCAGTTCCAGGAGATCAGTGATTATGCTCGTGAATTCCTGACCAATGAAGACCTTTTTGAACAGCGGATCGTCGCCGGTCGGATTCGTGATTGCCATGGCGATCTTTACTCGGCTAATATCTGTCTGGCTGATCAGGTGCAGATTTTTGATTGTATAGAGTTCAATGACAGATTCCGTTATGCGGATGTGGCCGCGGATGTGGCCTTTCTGGCTATGGATCTGGATTTTCATGGTCTGGATGACCTTTCGCAACTGTTTATTGACCAATTTGTCACCCGCTCGGCAGATGATGGGCTGCTCGCTATGCTCAATTTTTATAAATGTTACCGGGCGTATGTTCGAGGTAAAATCGGTCTGTTTACTGCCGCTGATTCTGCAGTTGATGCTGGAGTACGGGAAGACTGCCAGGCTCAGGCAGGCCGCTATTTTAAATTGGCTCATGGTTATGCCCTTGCCGGATAAAACTGAAAGTGCAGCTGGGGGGCGACTGCTGGTCTTCTTTGGCATGATCGCTACCGGCAAGTCGACTCTTGCTGCGGCCTGGTCTGCGGCTCAAAATTGTGTCTATTATAATTCCGATCGGGTCCGTAAGGAGTTGGCCGGGATGCAGCCGGTCACCCGGCAGCGGGAGAGCATGGATCAGGGGATTTACAGCAGTGAGTTTTCACGCAGGACCTACGATCGGCTCCTTGAGTTGGCTGAATCTCATTTTGAAAATGATCCTTCGGCCTGTGTGGTTCTGGATGGTTCTTATCAGAGTCAGGCGGAGCGCGATGTGCTCCGGGCGCGTCTTGAGCGGCAAAATCGCCGGTTGCTCTTTGTCCATTGTGTCTGCCCGGAAGATGTGATGCGCCAACGGATGGATGAAAGGGCAATGGATCCAACAGCGGTCTCCGATGGTCGCTGGGAGGTTTATCTGGGGCAGAAGGCCAGGTTTGAGGCCCCGGACGAGTTGCTGCCTGGACAATTGGTGACCATTGACACCAATCGATCACTTGATGAATTACTGGCAGAGCTTGCATTACTTGAGGGCGCTGGAGTAGGATAGAAAAAGAGTTGCTGGTGAAGATTGCGTAAAGTGTGGATGGCCGTGGCGTTGCGAGTCTGGTCAGGAAGTGAAAATTTTTTTGAAATGTTAAAATCAGAATAAGAGGCTGCACGTGTATAATCGAATTTATCTGCTTCGTTTTCCCAAGGAGACCAGTAATGATCCTGTGATCTACCGTCTGGTTAAGCAATATGATGTTGAGTTTAATATTCTCAAGGCCGATATCTTACCTCACCGTGAAGGTTTGATGATTCTGGAGCTCAAAGGCACGAAAGAGCATGTGAAAAGCAGCCTTGCTTATATGACAGACCTGGGGGTTAATGTTGAGCGACTGGCGGCCAGTATCCGTCGTGATGATGATAAATGCTTTCAGTGTGGCGCGTGTACCGGAGTTTGTCCGGTAGGTGCCTTGTCTCTGCATCGTCCGGACATGGAGGTGATTTTTGATCCTGAGAAATGTACCGGCTGTGGCCAATGTGTCCCCATCTGCCCAGTCCGGGCGATGGAGGTCTCCTGGGGTATGGAAATTCTGGAAGGGGAAGAGGCCGCATTCTGAAAATCTGAGAAAGAGGCAGATCTCTTGTTTCAAACAAAAAACGCCATGGAGTCCAGCACGAGTGGACTCCATGGCGTTTTTTTGTGTTAATTTAGGGGGCGTTGTTGGCGGGTTTGTTGTTGCTTATTTGCCGGGTACCCATGTCTGCCAATTGGGGAGGGAGAGCCCTGAGAACCAGGCTGAGAGGCCGCCCTGGGGGGCGTTGCCAGCTTCAATCTGGTTGAGCAGCTCTTGAGCCCGAGGGGTGATTTCGGCATCCGGATAGGTGCTGATGATATACTTGAGCCGGCGGACACCCTGGTCGAGTTTGTTGTTACGCAGGTAGTATTGGACCACGAAGTATTCGTGGTTGCTCATGAACTCATGGGCAGCTCGGATTCGGGCCTGGGCGTCGGATGTGTAGGGCGAATCCGGGAAAGTGCGGAGCAGGCGCGAAAAATCTCGGATAGCTGAGGTCGCACCTGAGGTGTCGCGGTCTATGCGGTCAATGCGCTGATAATTACACATTCCGATTTGATACATGACATACGGGATAGCTTCGTTGGTGGGATAGCGCTGTTCAAAGCTCTGGTACAGGGTCTGGGCCTCCGGATAGTGGCCGAGGAAGTAATTGCAGTCAGCGCTTTTGAGTTCGGCCAGCATCGCCTGCTTGCTGAAGGGGTATTTCTCAAGAATTTCAGTGAAGTGCTGGCGTGCTTTGAAGTATTTGCCGACATTGTATTCATCCATGCCTTGAATGGCCAGGTTGTCGACAGTTTCCTGTACGTTCTGTGTCTTGGAGGTGAACGTGAACATGTCCTCCATTTTGGCACAACCACCCAGGAGGGTGAGTGTCAGCAGGGCGGCGCAAAGGAGAGTGCGGGAAAACGATGGGTGGATGGTCTGAGTAGATCGCATAATCGTCAGTTTAAGTCAGGGAGTTGAGGTAATGTTCGGCGCTAAGGACGGCGGTTGCCCCTTCGCCGGCGGCGTTGATAATCTGGCGAACTTCCTTGCTGCGTATATCGCCGGCGGCCATGACCCCCGGGACAGCTGTTCGCATTTCTCCGTCTGTGGGGATAAATCCGTATTCGTCGGCTGCCAGCAGGTCCAGGGGGAGTGCTCCGTTGTTGGGGATTACCCCGACCAGCACAAAGATACCGTCTGTTGGCAAGGTTGATTTCTCGCCGTCGTTGTTGACGAGTTGGATTCGCTCTACGCCTTTTTCCCCTTCAATGGCGGTGACTCGACTGTTCCAGATATAATCAATCTTGGGGTTGGCAAAGGCTTTTTCCTGAATGATTCCAGTAGCGCGCAGGGTGTCGCGGCGGTGGATGATCGTCACCTGGTCGGCAAACTTGGTCAGGTGACTGGCCTCTTGAACGGCGGTGTTGCCACCACCAACCACCACCACACGCTGCCCACGATAGAAGGGAGCGTCGCAGGTGGCGCAGTACGAGACACCTTTGCCGGTCATTTCCTGCTCACCTGGTACATCCAGCAGGCGCGGTCGGGCACCGGTACAGATGATCAGGGTGTCACAGGTAAGGGTTTGCCCGTCCTCCAGCGTCAGTTGTTTGGGGGAGGAGGAGAGATCTGTTGCCGTGACGTTGGCAATCAGGGTCTGGAGGTCGAAGCGCTTGGCATGGGCTGCCATCTTCTCGGACAGCTCAAACCCGGATAATCCTTCGGGAAAGCCGGGGTAATTGTCGACCCAGTCTGTGAGTAATACCTGACCACCTTCGGCACCTTTTTCAATCAGTAAATGGTCAAGACGGGCACGAGCCGCGTAAAGACCGGCCGTGAGACCGGCTGGACCGCCGCCCAGAATGATCAGCTGGTAATGGGTCTTGGCCATTGGATGTCCGAAAGAGTGAGGGGGCCCCGTTCGGAAAATGTGATCCGCACGGGTATTGGTTGAACCTACAGGGCCTTTTTAATGAGGTCGCTCAGCTGGGCCTTGCCTACTGCACCAGTGACCTGGTCGACAACTTCACCACTTTTGAAGAGGATCAGTGTCGGGATGGCGCGGATACCGAAACGGCCCGGGGTGGCTGGATTGTCATCAACATTCATTTTAAGGATGTTGGCTTTGCCTGCATATTCTTCTGCCAGGTCCTCGATGACCGGACCGATAGCCTTGCAGGGGCCACACCATGGAGCCCAGAAGTCCACCAGGGTGGGGATGTCTGATGCTGTGGTTGCATCGAAATCAGCGTCGTTAACTGCTTTTACTTTATCGCTTGCCATGATTGCTCTCCTGAAATTAAATCGTGTTGTTGTCAGTGGAATTGGTGAATTGGGTCGTCTGCAGGCTGCCTGATCTGTCCGGGGCAGCGTATTTCCTGGCCCCATGTGAAATCACTGGGGAGTCGTACATATTAAGAATCGTATCGCCTAAAACTCAGGCTTGATTAGTGTAACCGTTGCCCTTTTTCATGACAAGGAAAATATGAGTAAAATCCATGGCAGGCGCGGAGAGGATGGTGTTTGACATCGCTTTGCAGGCCGTGCTATAGTGAAAAACTTGCCCCATGGGCGTTGCCGGGCGGATCCACTGGTGGAGCTTTTTGTGCCTGGCGTTCATTATGTGATACAATAAAGATGATCTTCGCCCTTGAGCAGGGGGAGTGAAAGCGAGGAGTCAGGGATGAATACGAGTAAATCCGAACAGATGTTTGAGGCAGCCCAACGGGTGATCCCGGGTGGGGTCAACAGTCCGGTCAGGGCTTGTCGTTCGGTGGGGTGTGATCCACTTTTTATTGAACGGGCAGCTGGGTCAACTGTAACCGATGTTGACGGCAATCAGTTCATTGATTTTGTCTGCTCCTGGGGACCGATGATTTTTGGGCATGCCCATCCCAGGATTCTGGCTGCGCTTCGTGAGACCATGGAGCACGGAACCAGTTTTGGGGCTCCGACCCCCACGGAAATTGAGCTTGCAGAGTTGGTGGTTGACGCATTACCCTCGCTTGAGAAGGTCCGTTTCGTCAGCTCCGGCACTGAAGCAACCATGAGCGCTATTCGTCTGGCCCGCGGTTATACCGGCCGTAAAGTTGTGGTTAAGTTTGATGGTTGTTATCATGGTCACGCGGATTCTTTTCTGGTTAAGGCTGGCTCAGGGGTTCTGACCCTGGGGATCCCAGGTAGTCCCGGGGTGCCCGACGAGATTGTCAGGAATACCATCTCGATTCCTTATAATGATGAGGCCACACTCGAGCAGACATTGCGCGATCCAGCACTCGAGATTGCCTGTGTCATTATTGAGCCGGTGGCAGGAAATATGGGCTGTGTTTCACCCGCGCCGAATTTTCTGAAAACGCTGCGTCAACTCACTGCGGAGTTGGGGATTGTTTTAATTTTTGATGAAGTGATCACCGGTTTTCGTCTGAGCTATGGCGGGGCCCAGCAGTTTTATGGTGTGACTCCTGATTTGACTTGTCTGGGGAAAATTATCGGTGGAGGTCTGCCGGTGGGTGCATATGGTGGTAAGGCCGAAATAATGGATCAGATCGCCCCAGATGGACCTGTCTATCAGGCAGGGACCTTGTCCGGTAATCCCCTGGCTATGGCAGCCGGAATAGCGACTCTGGGGCTTCTGGGTGAGGATGGTTTTTATGACAGGCTGAATGCCAAGGCAGACAGCTTTGCGGCTGGTCTGAGTGAGATTGCTGAGCGGGCAGGCATTCCGGTACAGCTCAATCGAGTCGGCTCATTGATGACAGGTTTTTTTACCGAGACTCCTGTCGTTGATTTCAACTCGGCAATGCTGGCCGATACTGATCGCTATGGGTGTCACTACCGTCAGATGCTTTCCCGGGGAATATACCTTGCTCCATCACAGTTTGAGGTCGCATTTATCTCGGCAGCACACAGTGATGAGCAGTTGTCGAAGACCCTTGAAATGACTGAATGGTCATTCAAAAAATTGGCAGATAAGTAAAAAAACCGTTGACTTTGGCCGGTGGCCATGATAACAAATTTGATCGTTCACCTAGAAGATTTTCAGGTGGACAGAGGTGGTGTAACATATGGCTAAACTCAGTAAAGAAATGGTTCATCTGCTGGGCAACTATGGTCATATAGGTTTTACCTTTGTCGCTGCCATTTTTATCGGGATGGGCTTGGGGATCTACCTGGACCAAAAGGTCTTTGATGGACAAACTGCCCCCTGGTTTACTTTTATCGGTCTGGCGTTTGGTATTGCAGCAGGTTTTAAAAGCCTCTTTGATATCGTCAGATTGCAGAACCGGGACTGATTTGGTGGTGTGACACGGTGTTGGATGAACTGATTTCCTTAAAGAGGATCCAGCTTATGAGCTGGATAGGCCTGGCCATCCTAACGGGTGGTTCCTGGTATATTATGTCCTCTTTTGATTTCGCCTGGTCGGTAGCGGCCGGGGGGATTCTGGCTAATTTGAGTTTTCTTTCGACCCAGCGGGATGTCATGGATTTCATGAATTCTCTGGATCTGCCTCGGCCTGAAGACGTTGCAGAGGGTCAAGGTGAAAACGAGACTATGACTGAGACGACGGCCATGAAACAGGCCAAGAAGATTGGGAAATCGAAATACATAATTAAATTTTGGCTTCGGCTTGCCCTTATCGGCCTGGTTCTGCTACTGCTCATCAAGAGTGGCCGGGCCAATGTCTTTGGGCTGTTGCTGGGGCTATCAACTGTAGTGTTCACGATCATACTCACCACAGTGAGTGCGGCCGGACGCTATTTTATCAGCGGGAGGTAGCAGGGGTATGGAACATCCGATATTGTTCATCTCAATTATTTTGGAGAAGCTGGGACTGCCGATTCCACACGGTCCTGTCGGTCATGGCTTCCTTGAGCAGATCTGCGCGCCGTATATGACCTATACCTGGTTTACCATGATTTTCCTGGTTGTGGTTGGCAAAATGACTCTTGGAAATCTGGAAATGGTACCCGGTAAAGGTCAGAATTTCTGGGAGATCCTCATCGGTGGAATGGAAAATTTTTTCCTCGAGAACATGGGGCGTGAGTTGACCGACAAACTCTTTCCCATGATTGCCACCTTTGCCCTGTATATTGCTGTGGCCAACCTGATTGGTCTGATTCCGGGCTTCATGTCTCCTACTTCAAGCATTAACACGACGCTGGCCCTGACGATCATTGTCTGGGTGACCCATCATGTGATCGGGTTGCGCGCCAACGGTATTGGTTATGTTAAGCATTTTCTCGGGCCTATGCCTATCCTGATCCCTCTCATGCTGCCCATCGAGTTGATCAGTAACTTTGCCCGACTGCTTTCACTCTCTATTCGACTTTTCGGTAACATCATGGCAAAGGAAACCCTGCTCGGTATCCTTTTCATGCTTGCCGGTGCTTTCTTTGCACCACTGCCGATTATGGTTCTCGGTGTCCTCGTTTCACTGGTTCAGGCCATGGTTTTTGTCCTGCTGACCGTGGTCTATATCACGCAGGCCAACGAGCACGCTCACTGATTCTTGGTTTATCGCCTTGGTTATCCGGACATTGTGATCCGGGTGTCAGGGAACAAATAAAGTTTGTAGGAAGAAGGCCAAAAAATCCATTTAATCTACAAGGAGAAAAACAATGGAAAGTAATTTGATGCTTGGTTTGATTTGTGTTGGTGCCGCCCTGTCCATCGGACTGGCTGGTCTGGGTGCTGGTATTGGTATCGGTAATGTTGGCCAGGGTGCCACCATGGGTCTTGCTCGTAATCCCGAAGTACAGCCTAAACTGATGACTTTCATGATCCTCGGTATGGCTCTTGCTGAGTCCGTTGCAATTTACGGTCTGGTTATTTCTCTGATCCTGTTATATGCGAATCCATTGATTGGGTAAGTATTGGATCAAATCGATTTTTTGAATCGATGAAAAGGCTGCAGAGTAATCTGCAGCCTTTTTGCGTTTAGTTAACAGGATACTAGTTGTCACTGGACTGATGGTTTCGTGCCACCCTGTTTGCTGAGAGAATAAGGTTGTCATAAGTATTGGTGTATTGGTCTTGGTATTTGTCGGCATGGTTATGGTTCAGGGAGAGAGTGGTGAGTGAGACAACATGTGAGGAGATGGTTATTGAGCCTGGCCGCAGACGCAGTGAAAAATTGTTGCCGGGAGCAGGCTGTCTTCTTGTGAACCCTCAGGATGCTGCTGTAGCTTGTGATCAACTTTTGAGGGATGGTGGAACAAGGCGTTTCCTGTTTAACAGTACGCTCATCGTGAGCCGCGATGAAACATTTTTTGTTGCAGGCCCGGCCATGGGAGCTCCCATGGCTGTGATGACCCTGGAAAAACTCATTGCCCTTGGTGCTCAGCGTATA
>JACKQG010004401.1_pt1 | contig 16369 bp, 15 predicted proteins | sample 8237621 | NCBI WGS metagenome assembly JACKQG01 (sample SAMN15677084, study PRJNA649215) | marine metagenome | biome: marine; feature: Black Sea; material: saline water; isolation source: suspended particulate matter (SPM) from the Black Sea western gyre | collected 2013-06-09/2013-06-10 | depth...
CAAAAGCCAATGAACCGCGCAATGCTATTATTTTTACAGGCATTGTCATTGAAATTGCACTGATTTTGGGCGACCTAAATTTTTTGGCGTCGCTAATCACCATGTTTTTTCTCATCACCTACGGCATGTTGAACCTGGTAGTGTTTATTGAGCAGAGCATGAAGATCATAAGTTTTCGTCCGACCTTCCAGATACCTCGTTTTGTGCCTTTTTTAGGCGCTGTTGGCTGTGCATTGATCATGTTTCTTATCGATCCTGTTTTTAGTTTTATTGCCATTATTACAATCGTTGCGCTGTATATTTGGTTGGCAAGAAGAGAACTGCATGCTGATTGGGGTGATATTCGCGGTGGGTTATTTTTAGTGATCGCCGAACGGGCTTCGAGATTATCGGCAAAATTTCCCCGACATCAAATAACCTGGAAACCAGATCTTTTATTGCCTGTTGAAAATCCTGAACTATGGGCGGGTCCGTTATTATTAATTCGAAACATTACTTATCCTTCAGGCAGCATTTTTGGGTTTACTGTTAAAAACGAAAATGTTGAGCAAACCCAATCCGCCCTGAAAGAACTGTTGACTCCAATTGAAGAGCAGGGGATTATTGTAAATTCTGTGGTATTAGAAGACAATGATTTTCTGCATGGCGCAAAATTAGTGATTCAAACACTAAAGGGCGGCACATTTCGTCCCAATGTTTTATTTTTAACTATCGGCGAAAATAAACTGAAAGATGACACCATAGAACAATTAGTCGTTCAAGCTGATAGATATGAATTGGGAACAATTATCTTACGTCAGCATCCGCGGATGGCGTATGGAATGCAGAAAAATGTTAATCTCTGGCTGCGGGACAAAAGTCCCAACTGGCACCTGGCAATGCTGATTACGCTGCAACTGCAATTAAACTGGGAAGGAAAAATAAATCTGGTTACCGTAGCAGATGATAAAAAGGACGAAAGACGGCTGCACAATTTTTTACAAAATTTAAGCGATCAGGCGCGGCTGCCATCGATGACTGATTTTTATGTTTTGACGGGTTCCTTTAAAGAAACTATAAAAGAAGCTCCCCATGGTGACATTAACATTTTCGGACTGGCGCAGGATAAATTACCGTTTGATTTTATAAGAGGAGTCTCCGAGTTAACACGGTCATCGTGTATTTTTGTGAAAGACTCAGGACAGGAGAGCGCCCTGGTTTAATATTAGCTTTTATTTTAGCGAATGCCTGGGGGGTATGTTTTATAAATAATCCAAGTAAATATTTTCTAATAAAGCAATTTAACAAAATCAGGAGGTACAAGTTATGAGAACCAAATCTTTAATAATCAACACGACGTTAATTTTTCTCTTTGTTGTTGCTATCGTCATAAGTGGCTGTAAAAAAAATGAAAAGTCTGGACTGCCCGAGGACGCAACTATAGCAGATACTACACAAACAGTTCAGGCTGAAGATGAAGCGGTGCAACCTATTGACCAGAAAGAAATTGCGCTTAAAAGAGAATTAAAAGCTCTATTGTCAGAGGTTGATAAAAAGAAACAAGAAATGGTTGAGAAAGAACAGGAATTAAACCAACGGGAGATGGCGGTTGTCGAGAAGGAAGTTAAACTTACGGAATGGGAAAACTCATTAGTTACCTATCGCACCATCTCTTATATTATACTAATCATCGGTGCCATTCTATTTCTCGTTGGTCTTATTATGATTTTGATAGCAAGAAAAAAAGATACTAAAGAAGAGCGGAAAGCTGCACGCGAAGAGAAAAAATTAGCAAAAAAAGCAGCTAAAAAAGTGGAAAAAAAAGAAATAAAGAAGGAAGAAAAAGAGATTCGCCCAGGTGGGGAGACGAAATCTAAGGATGAACCTAAAAAATAAATTTCCAATTCCCAAATATTCATAATAATATTACGATAAAATCAGGAGGTGAAAATATATGTCAATATTAAATTTTATAATTGCTGTTGTTGCTCTCGTTATGGCAATTATTGCTTACCGCAAAGCTGGGGGTGATACTGAAGGTTTAAAAGAACAACTCAAAACGCTGCGAGAAATTACTGCTCAAGCACTGAAAAAAGCAGAAAAAGCGATTCGTCCCGATGAAGAAACAGAAACAAAAAAAGAAAAGAAAAAATAAAACAACAAAAAAAAGTTAAAAGTGCACTAAAGTACTTGAAATTCCTAAATTAATTTAAGTGAAAAAATGTTGAATAATTTTAGGCTATTGTACTTTGGTGCATTTTTATTTTTGGTCACTTTAGTTCTTTTTAACATTGATGATAGATTCTACAATTAAATGCTAACGCTGGAACGAATTTAGAAAACACAAATAATTATTTTATTGGTTTTGGAATTTCGGTTCGCAGGTAAGTTAAATCTTTTTTATCTATTTTTATGTTGATTCCAATGTTAATTTTTTATACATTTTTTTCAAAATCATTAATGTATTTTTTAAGAGAATATATGTCTAAAAATGAGACAGCCAAAGAGCTGAGTACTCTACCTGTACAAAAATTCGGTACATTTTTGGGCGTTTTTACACCAAGTATATTAACGATTCTTGGATTGGTCATGTACCTGCGATTTGGCTGGGTGGTTGGTAATCTCGGTTTACCCGCTACTATTTTCATAGTATTATTGGCAAGTTCAATTACTTTTATTACAGCTTTAAGCGCATCTGCAATAGCAACGAATATGCACGTTGGTGTTGGTGGTGAATACTATATAATATCCCGAAGTTTGGGATTAGAACCTGGTGGCGCTATTGGAATTCCGTTGTTTCTTTGTCGTACATTAAGTATCACGTTTTATAGCTTCGGACTGGCAGAGTCAATTGTAACATTTTGGCCCTCCGCATGGGGCCTGTTACCCCGGTTACGATACAACTTCTGGCAGCAGGAATTATCATTATTATAACTGCAATCTCCGGGAAAAGCGCTGGAATGGCGCTTAAGCTGCAAATACCAATTATGATTGCAGTGGGATTATCGTTGATTGCTTTGGTAATAGGTGTGTTAGTGGGAAGCACACACGCGCCTGAATTAACAATTAGCTACCGCACAGCGCCAAAAGGATTTTGGTATGTCTTCGCAGTATTTTTCCCGGCAGTAACCGGTTTTTCTGCAGGAATTGGCATGAGCGGGGATTTAAAAGATCCCCAACGGTCAATCCCGCGGGGAACGTTATTAGCAGTTATCACTGGTTCCGTCACTTATATCGTTGTTCTTATTTTGTTATCTATTTCAGCGCGTGTCAGTTATGAAGAATTAGCTGAACCAGGCATTATCTGGATTAAAGTGGCTATTCTCGGCGCCTGGCTAATTTACCCGGGAATTTGGGGCGCTATCCTTTCATCAGCTTTCGGGAGTGTGCTTGGAGGTCCGCGCGTATTGCAAGCGCTTGCTAAAGATGGTTTGGCTCCTAAATTTTTAGCGAAGCTTTCCAAAACCGGTCAGCCTACAATTGCAACCTGGATCAGTGGCGCCATTGCTTTATTGGCGGTAATGCTCGGAGGACTCAATGCAGTTGCACAGTTTGTAACAATTCTTTTTCTAACTCTTTACGTGGTCATTAATTTTAGCGCAGCGTTGGAAAAATTAGTGGGAGATCCTTCATATCGCCCTACTATTAATGTGCCCTGGTATGTGGCTATGATTGGTTCGCTGGGAGCAGTTGTAGTTATGTTCTTGATTAATCCTTATGCTTGTTTTATAGCAATTCTACTTGAACTGTTATTGTATTCATTATTACGCAGACGTGCTTTGAAAAAAAGATGGGGTGATGTGCGAGCTGGAATTTGGATCGCATTAGCACGATTTGCTCTTCTCAAACTTCGCCGTCATACAATAGACCCACGCAACTGGAGACCAAATATTCTGCTCTTTTCTGGTGATGTAGTTAAGCGGATTGGACTTGTTCGACTGGCTGCCTGGTTTAATCAGAATCGCGGATTGCTTACCTCATGCCAACTTATCACTGATGATCTTAAGCAAACGAATACAAACATAAAAAAGAAACGACAAAATATGATCCAAACTATGAATGAAAAAGGTCTGGTTTCATTTTGTCAGGTGAGTGTAGTTTCTGAATATGAAAACGGAATAATTGACATCGCGCAAGCCAGTGGTAATGTCGGATTAGAAGCAAACACAATAATGTTCGGTTGGCCTAAAAAGAAAGATCGCCTTATTTCCATGTTAAAGATAATGCGTGCTATGTCCAAAGCTGAAAAAAGTACGATAATTGCTCGCCTCAATTGGGCGCATGAACCGGGACAGGAGAAAAGGATTGATATTTGGTGGCGTGGTTTACAGCAAAATGGCGATCTAATGTTATTGCTGGCACATTTACTCAATCTCAATCTTGAATGGAGAGATGCGAAAATAGTTGTTCGTTCTATTGTTGAGACCGAAAATGAACGCGAAAAAATGGAAGTAAATTTGAGTAAGCTTGTACCGGAAACGCGCATACAAGCGGAAACTGAAGTCATCGTTAAACCTCCAAACACAACACCAGTCAAAATAATGCATAATTACAGTCGCACTGCTGACATCGTTTTTCTGGGTTTGATGGAACCAAAACCGGGAACAGAATCAAAATACGCAAAACGGTTAATCGAATTAGCGAGTGGATTTAATACGACCATTTTTGTCAGAAATGCGGGTGAGTTTGCAGGGCATCTCATTTAGACCTTATGCACCAATTTTTGCCATATTGTCGTTGATGTTTAGATTACCATGTTAGCGGAGTGATGGAGTTTTGGAGTGATGGGGTTTTGGATTATGGGTTATCGGATTATCCACTATCTGCTTTTGAAACGTCCATGTGCAGCACTGATAATCCAATACCGTTTCACGTTTCACATTTGACGTTTCACTACCTTTGCGTCTTCGCGATTTTGCATGAAATTATTTTTGAAGTATCCTATCCAGGAAAGGAAACTAAACAATGAGACTTTTATCAGGAAACATATTTAATAAAATTTGTACTTCAGCGCGAAACGTTTCTCCAAAAGTGTTAAAATATGTGCTGGATTTGTGCGTTGAATTAGCCCGGGAAGGACGGGAAGGCAGAAAAATAGGGACATTGTTTACAGTGGGAGATGAAGAACAAGTTTTAAAATATTCACGATGTTTGATTTTAGATCCGCTATTGGGACATCCCGATAATTTGAAAAAAATTGATAATGCTGGTATGCGGGAGACAGTGAAGGAACTGGCTCAATTAGATGGCGCATTTATTGTTTCAGAACAGGGGGTAATTTTGTCGGCTGCACGGTATTTAGAAGCGCCATCGGAAAAAGTGAAATTGCCGCTGGGATTGGGCGCCCGTCATGTAGCGGCTGCTGCGATTAGTTTAAACACCAATGCAGTTGCGGTTGTTGTCTCAAGCAGTTCTGTCATCCTTGTTTTTGAAAATGGAGAAATTATTGCTGAAATTTTTATCGAATTAAGAGGATTCGGCAGGGAAAGCATTTATATTCAACATGCAAAAATCAAAGAATTCCGGGATGACCATTTAACTGTTGTAACAAAAGAAGCGAAATAGTCACCTGTGCAGAAATACTTATGAATAAAATAAAAGCAAATGTTCAGCATAGGTGATTAAATTAGTATTGTTTTTAATAATGTTAACGATAATATTTGTGATGGCAAAATGATTAAGTGGCAAAATAATTATTTTGCCACTTAATCATTTTGCCATTTTTCTTTATATTTTATAGGTTTAATTTTAGGCTGAATAGTTACAAATAAAATTAAATTAACGAATTACAAGCATTTTCTTCGTTTCCATAAAATTAATCCCTATTTGTAACCTGTAAAAATAGATGCCACCCGGAAGATTCCTTGTTTCAAATTTTACAGAATAAATGCCAGCTTGGTGAAGATCACTCACTAACGTTTGAATTTTTCTTCCAAGCATATCATAAATTTTCAAAGTAACAAAATCGGTATTTGGCACTGAGTATAAAATTATTGTTGATGGATTAAAAGGATTAGGGTAGTTTTGGAAAAGTTCGAACTCCCCCGGAGTTTTACCATCTTTAAAATCACCAATGACTGTTTGTCCGGGCGGAAACATCCACCTCCAATAGACTTCCCACGGGCCCGGTAAAATCCTGGCATAATCCGTGCCATCCCCGTTTGCGTTCATGATTCCGGTTCCGATGAAAAACTGGTTTTCATTCCACTCGCTCACAATAATCTTGCCACCGTCTGGCGACCAATCCGGCAATCCGTAAGTTCCTGTAGAATCTGAAGGCGTAAATATAAGCGAATCCGACCTGTCCACTTTCATCTTCATTATGACTCCCGAACCCAATCCACGCCCGGATTCCGGAGATGTTCCCCAATTTAAATTAACAAGCGTTACCCTTTCAAAAACGACCCATTGATTGTCCGGGTTGAATTCAGGATCATAATCTCCAATAGAAAATGCACCAAATTGTTGTGGCGGCAAATTCCCTCCATAAGTAATATATTGAGCATTCTCTCCATTGCTTCTACATTTTACTATCATGGATTTTTTTACCAGCTCATACGGAGGGACTGATTCTCTTTTCTTTAAAGCAAAAACGATCCACTCACCATCATGTGATACACTCACATCGGAAACGAATTTTCCGTGAGTTATACCCAACGCATTATCGATAGAACCTGTAATATTCGTTTTCGTACTATCATAAATGTTTATCTTGAAGATGTTTACTTCATTATTATTTGTATGGTCAACGAGTGATGTATATATGTGGTTATTATCCGGATCCCAATCCACTCCTCCCCAACCTGCATCAAATCCCCTATCCACCCGCCACTGGATTTGATTTTTCAGATCGAGTATCCACACGGATTTCCAATCTAGAAAGCGGAGAGAATTATCACCATCCGTATCTTTCAGAATTCTAACAGCAACTATTTTCTTCCTATCAGGCGACACAGCGAAATGGTTATGAAAATAATGATCATGTGTAATTCGTGTTAAATTGCCACCTGTAGAATCCATCGCATAGAGTTCATTGCTATAGATTTGTACACCGGGAACATTACAAAAAGTACTATCCCGCCGGGAACTAAATACAATTTGGGTATTTTCAGGAATTGGTGTAAATAATTGAGCGTGGACTAATGGGCTAAAAAATGCCATTAAAATTAAAATCATAGAAAAATGTTTTAACAACATGACATTCTCCTTTTTATTAGTGCTTGAATCAAATAGAAAAATTGCGGTTATTAATTTTATAAAAAGATGACAATATTCGAGACGAAACATTAATAAAAATATAGATAATAAATTGAGAACTGTCAAGTGAAAAATGAATTAATTAGTGTCTGTCCGAAAAAGCCCTATTTTCTGTCATTCCGGCAATCCTGTCCAGTTACCTTTAAATATAAAGGAAGACAGACTGGGCTTTCAACCCGGAATCTCACTGTTTATCAGGATAGATTCCCGCTAAAAACATGCGACCGAAGGCGACCAAAGGAAGTGCCCGTGGTAAAGTGCCTGTGGTACGGGAATGACACTGTCGGACAGGCACTATTTAAGTTTTGAATTTTATTGGTATAATTTTTGAGTATGATAATAATAATTTGAACGATATTGAATCACAAAAATAATTACTATTCAAAGTCAAAAAAAAAGATTGTTTGAGATTTTAATTTCAGCTTAACAGACAATTATACAGGTTGAAAGCGCTTTTATTTTTATTTGACTTACAATCGAATAATTTAAATTTGAGATCAATGTAAATGCTGAACCGGAATAACCATTGAAGAGATTAAAAACAAAAAGAAATAAATCATAAAATATCAGTTACATTATGTAAGGTCATGCTTTCAACTTGAAATAAAATAAGGAATTATCAAAAAATAGCCGGAAAGGGAAAAAATGATCAGCAGGGTGTGGGACGTGTGTGCCGTTGGTGTGATCTGTTTTTTATTCGTTGCTTCAACAAATGCAGAAGAACTTAAAATAGAACTTAAATCTGAAAATTATGAAATCATAAAAACATCCGAAGTTTTTCATGAAATTCGGATGGAAAATTTTGGAAACCTATTAACACCGGGCAAGCCCATGCTTCCGGGAAAGACATTTTTAATCGCAGTACCTCCAGGCGCAGAAGTGAATTCTATCGACGTGAAGGATGTGGGATGTAATGAAATACAGGGGAAATTTAGAATCGCTGCTGCGCCTGTTTTATTTCCAATGGATCACAGGAAGGATTTAGTTAACGAAGCAGAAGAAATATATCAATCTAATAAAACCTCTTTTTATGAATCAAACCATTTCTATCCTGAAAAGAGAGCATGGTATTCCGGTGAAGGCGCATTCGGAAAATATAATTTTATAAAAGTTACGTTTGCCCCGTTTACCTGCTTTCCAAAATCTAAAAAGTTAGTTTATTCTCCCAGTGCGATGGTAACAATTAACTATTCAGTATCCCAAAATTCAAATAGTAAATTAAACAAGTTCACTTCAGATAGTAAGCTACTAAACTCTGATAAAAAAGCTGCTAATATCTTGTTTAACTTCAATGAAGCCAAAGATTGGTATCAACCAAAATCTCAATTAAACAGTTTTTCCACTACTTATGATTATATTATCATAACTACTGAAAAGTTGCAAACGGCTATTTCGTCCTTTGTAAACTGGAAAATGAGTGTCGGGTTTTCAGTGAAGGTTGTAACAACAGCTTGGATAAGTAGTTTATATGATGGTTCAGACCTGCCGGCAAAAATAAGAAATTTCTTAATAGACAAATATAATGAATGGGGAATTGAATATGTGTTGTTAGTTGGAGATATAAAAAACATACCAATGCGTGTTTGTTTTCCCAGGGCAAATTCTGCACAAAATGCCACGCCAACGGATTATTATTATGCCGATTTAACTGGGAACTGGAATTCTGATGGCGACAGTTATTATGGTGAATATGGGCAGGATGATGTGGACTGGGTGCCGGAAGTGTTGGTCGGAAGAATACCGTGGAGCGATTTTTCAACTGTTGCCCAAATTTGTCAGAAGTTAGTAAATTTTGAGGGAGACCAGAGAGCATGGAAAAATGATGCACTTTTGCTTGGCGCCATGAGCAATTATAAAAAAGAAGGGGATAGTCAATTTTCACGGACTGATGGCGCTGCTTTAATGGAAATCGACAAAGGCTTGGTGAGTAATAACGGTGGAAACTCAACAACACTTTATGAAAAAATGGGCATTAATCCAAATGAAAACGAATGTTCCGCTTCGTTGACTCACGATAATATAAAAAATATCTGGTCAACCGGACAATTTGGTTTGGTAAGCTGGTGGGCCCACGGCAGCAGTTCAGAGGCGTATCGAAAATTATGGAATTCCGATGATGGTGATGACATTCCTGAAACCAGTGACCCAAACGAAATAAGTTGGGAAACGATGATCTCATCCGATGATTGCAATTTGTTGAATGATGAATATGCCTCCATTATATTTGCCTGTTCTTGCTTTAACGGAGATCCTGAAGCGGATAATCTGGGAAAAGCAATGCTCAAACAAGGAAGCGCCGGAATTGTAGCTTCAAGCAGGCTTTCCTGGTACAGTATCGGGTGGAGTCATAAAGATCATGGCGGTAATGCCTCAATTGATTATTATTTTTTTGAAAATTTAATTAATAATAAAAACAGGGTGGGCGAAGCGCTTTATAATTCAAAGGTCCATTATTCGAATCATTTTTTGTACAGTTCCTGGGGATGGGTTTGCTGGCAGAATCTGTTCGATTTTAATCTTTACGGTGATCCTTCAATGTGCCATACCGGTTTAACTCCAAACAAAACTTCTTTTAACATCTCCGGCAATATCTATTACAATAATTCAACCATCCCGATTAACAATGCAGAGTTAAGCTTGACAGGGATTTCAACAAATATACAAACCACAAATGACGTAGGTTATTACCAATTTCAATTTTTGCCGCCCGGAGAAGATTATTTAATTACTCCGTTGGGAAATCCAACCGTTTCAGAAAATTGTGTTTCAAGTTATGATGCGGCTTTGGCTGCGCAAATTGCAACCGGATTATTTACCAACGCCACGAATGAACAAAAATTAGCATCTGATGTTGATAAAAATGGGGCAGTACAAATTTTTGATGCTGCTTTAATTGCACAATATGCAATCGGTTTGTCTGATGATCCTAATTCGTGTGTAGGTGATTGGGTGTTTAATCCTGCACAGCGAACGTATCAGTCATTATCGTCAGAATATTCAGACCAGGATTTTAGCGCTTTGGTTTTAGGAGATGTGGATTCAAATTGGGGTGCAAACATGCTTTCCTCCAAACAAAATAATTTAAAGAAAATATATACCGGAATAACTGATGAAACGGTTTTTCCCGGTTCCAATTACTCAATACCTTTAACCGTTGAGGAGCAACGTGAAATAATCAGCTTTGATGTTAGTCTGAAATTTGATCCCGGCATAATGAAATTTAGAGGAATGATCAAGACTGACGATGTAAAAGATTTTGAAATATACACCAATTGTACAACTGATTGTGAGCTTAAAATTAGTGGATTTAGTTTTAATCCAAAAGAGATTTCTGGAAATTATTTAGCGCTAAATTTTAATGTTGTCGGAAATCCCGGAGAAAGTGGAAAAATAGAACTGATGAATTACTCTGTCAACAATGAGCCAGGTTATTTTGCTTCAGCAAATGTTACTATTGAAAATAATGAATTGTCAAGTATTCCATTAAAATATAATTTATCTCAAAATTATCCCAATCCGTTTAATCCCAGCACAACGATTCGATATGAGATTCCCAAAACCAGCCAGGTAACGATAACAGTTTATAATTTATTGGGTGAAAAAATTAAAACGTTAATTAATGAAGAAAAGGAAGCCGGTTTCTATTCTGTTTTTTGGAATGGACAAAATGAAGCAGGGATTAAGGTGCCTTCAGGATTGTATTTTTATAAATTGCAGTCAGATGGATTTTCTCGTACTTGTAAAATGTTGTTGACGAAGTAAGGTTTAGTAAAGCTGGAAAACTATTCCATTAGATCATCTGTGCTGAAGTAGTTGTTCAGGCAACTGCCAGCTCTTCTACTTCATCAAGGTTGATTGTTTGCCTTGCCTGCCAAAGATTGTAATTATTCTGCATTATTAGCCAACTCTCAGCAGAACGCCCAAGTGTCTTTGAAAGACGCAACGCCATTTCAGAATTAATATTACTTTGGCACTTAATTAGCCGATTGAACGAGGACGGTGCAACCTTGAGTTTAGTTGCTACGGTACGATAGCTTATTCCGTGAGGTTCAAGGTAAACTTCCCGTATAAACTCTCCCGGATGTGGTGGGTTATACATAGTCATCAGTGATAATCCTCATAGTTAACAATATATACATCGCCATCTTGAAATTTAAAAGTAATGCGCCAATTTTTACTCACATCAATTGCCCATAATCCCTGCAACCTTCCCTTTAATGAATGCAAGCGAAACCCTGGTAAATCAATATCTGCAAGCACGACTGCAGTATCAAGTGCCGCCAAACGCATTCTAATTTTATTTTTTTGAGAACCTTGAATACCTGCGGTACTACCCTTTTCAAAAAATTTCTGCAGTCCTTTATGCTTGAAGGATTTGATCATAATTAAATATAATAATTCACTTGTTGTTTTGCAAGGGATATTTTTAAATCAGGATATTATTTAGCGCATGATTTTAATGCTGTTGGCAATCCTGGAGAAACCGAGGAAATAGAACTGATAAATTACACTGTTAACAACGAACCAGGTTGTTTTTCCTCTGCAAATGTAAAAATTGTAAATAAAGAATCACTAGGTTTACCAATAAAATATAATTTATCTCACATGGCATGCTTCATCCAACGTCAACTCAATAGATGTCTTATTGTCTTTACGAAAACTGTCTATTTTTCGGTTTACCGCTCAACATAAGCCCAAACATAAAAACCACCGGATTTGGCAGGTGAATAATCGACTTGCCGAATAACTTTCACCTTTTCACCAACTTTGAGAACAGACAGTATTTTACCCTGGGAATGCCACTGACCGGGAGTTTCATTCCGAAGATATGTATCTGTTTTTAGAATTAACGTTACGCCTGGTTTTATATCAGGGTCAACCATTTGGATTGTCGTTGGATTGCCGTGCATCCAGGTTGTTTTCGTTTCTTTAACACGTCCCAGACCAAGCCAGCCGCTTTGCACTTTGATTGTTCTGCCTGTAGCTTGCAGCGCTTGCTGCTGATCGTAAAGTGAAGCCTTCAGTTTGCGGTCGGCCTTTTCTGATTTGGTAATGAGGATTTGCACTTGTTGGTTGATCTTGCGATAACTTTCCGGTCGCTGATTGACCGGTTGACTTTGGACAGCAGTTAGTTGCTCTTTGATCTCAACAAGCTCCTCGTTGACGGCAGCAACTTCCTTTGCGGCGTCTGCCGTTTCCTCCTGCGTTTTCTCCCAATCAAAACCTAGCAAACTGCCTTTTGTAAAACCGGCCTCGTTTAAAATCTTGTTGAAAGTTCCTGGGAAAATCAAAACAAGAATGAATAGCGCAATGATGATTGCTTCTCTAATAGCGGACAAGAAATTTTTAAGATTTTCGATTTTCATTGTTACTTGCCTTTCTAATTTCTTTCACGTCAATTTTTTTCGGTTTATATACTTTCGCTTTTATCGGTTTCCCTTCAAAATATTTAATTGCTTCTGCTAAACCTTTTTTGATACTTTCAAATGCTGTATTCATTATTTTTGATTCCTTTTTAAAAAAGATTCTGAACCGCTAATTACGCAAATTTCGCGAAATTAAATTAGCGCAATTCGTGCCTGTACCCTTCAGGGTATAATTGGCGGTTAAAAAAGCATAAATTGTGTCCTCCGATAATCAAAACCTCAAAGTAAAAACCTCTCAACTCCAGGCTCCGAAGTAACACTAATATTGCCCCGGTGCAGCCGCATGATTTGCTTTGACAGGCTCAAACCAATGCCTGTTCCTTCCTGCTTGGTTGTAAAAAATGGAATGAAGATTTTGTCTAATACGCTTTGAATGATACCCGCTCCGTTGTCGGAAACCTGAATGATAACTCGTCCCATTGAATCCATTCTGGCTAATAATTTGATTTTGCCTTTCTGTTTTGTTTTTACAGCGTCAATAGCATTCAATAAAAGATTAATGAGTACCTGTTCCACCATTTCCGGATCTGCTGTCAATTCGAGCGATTCAGGATCGATGTCTGAAAAAAAATTGATTTTGTCTTCTTCCATCTTTGTTTTCATAAGTTGTTCGATTCGACTGAACAGGTAAGAAATAGTAAAGATTTGAAAATCAGGTCTGGGAATGCGGGTTAACTTGCGGTAGGATTCTACAAAATTTAACAGCCCTTTGCTGCGTTTTTCAATAGTCTGTGCTGCGCTGCTGATGTCTTCAATTGTTTCGGATTCAAGTTGGGCGCATTTTTGCGTGTCGTTTTGGCAGTCTGCTAATAAATTATTTACAGTTGAGGCGAGTGAAGCAATTGGTGTAATGGAGTTCATGATTTCGTGGGTCAGCACGCGGATTAGGTTCTGCCATGCTTCCATCTCTTTTTCTTCTAATTCGGTTTGAATGTTTTGTAAGGAAACCAGTGTATATTTTTGTTCACGTAAAATAAATTCAGTGCCATAAATTATTACCTGTTGTGTTTCACCATTTTTTTCTATTTTTACTAATTTTTTATCACCGGGTTTGAGTTGGAAAAGAGTCTCTACAAGTAAAGGATTACCATGTTTTAGGCTATTAATATTTTTTAATACATTGACTTTTAATAAACGCTTGGCTGCTGTATTCACGAGTTTTACTTCGCCATCGGTTTCAAAGGATAATAATCCGATTCCAATATGCTGAACCACTGTTTGCATGTAGCGGTGGTGTTCTTCTTTTTCCGCTCTCGTTTTTTGGAATTTTCGTAAAACATCATTAAAAGCAGTTTTTAACTCATCAAATGATTTTCCCAATTTTTTTCCGCTGAATGATAAAGAAAAATCTTCGTATTTGATTGCCTCTAAAAATCTAACATAATCCCGGTTTGATTTTTCAACATATTCTATGAGCGAACAGATTTGAAAAATGATTATCAAACCAAGAATTACCATCACGGCAATTAGCTCTGTATTAAATACCAGGAATGAAAAAATTAATAAAAGTGTAAATAGAAAGAAAATACGCAGCGTACAATTTATTCTAAAATTTCTAAATACCATATTTTTCCAATCTCCTGTAAAGAGATGTGCGCGTCAGCCCTAATTCAATTGCTGCCTGGGTGATGTTTCCATTATATTTGCTTAATACTTTTCTGATGATTAATTTCTCTGCTTCGTCAAGATTATAATTTTCAAAAATGAGTCCTTCTTCTCTTGTTTCCCTGGTTGATAAAATAATATCAGTTGGTTGCAGGGTATCGGAATCCGTCATAATTACTGCCCGTTCAATGGCATGCGACAATTCCCTGACATTTCCGGGCCATGAATATATTTCCATTTTTTTCAAAGTTGAAGAATTAATCCGCTTCTGTTGAACATTGTATTTTTTGCAATAAATTTTCAGGAAATGATCGGCTAAAAGATGGATGTCTTGTAAACGTTCACGCAATGGGGGAAGATGAATTTCAACCGTGTTGATTCGGTAGAGTAAATCCTGGCGGAAAAGTTCTTTGTTCACCATTTCATAAATTGGCTGGTTTGTTGCGCAGATAAGCCGTATGTCTATGGGAATTTGTTTGTTCGAGCCAACCCTGACAATTTCCCTGTTTTGCAACGTAGTTAATAATTTCGCTTGCATCGGGAGAGAAAGATTTCCTATTTCGTCTAAAAATAGTGTACCGCCTGAAGCAATTTCAAACCGACCAACACGGTCTTCTTTGGCGTCGGTAAAAGCGCCTTTTTTGTGTCCAAACAGTTCGCTTTCAAACAATGTGTCAGTTATTTGATGGACATATTGTTACTGAAAATTTGAAGGATAAATTTCATGTTTGAGCACAGAGGGATTGGAGTTCGTTGTAACAAACTGAAATTAAAAATAGAAAACGAACCACTAATTACACGAATTACACCAATTAATAATTTGTAATGCTTTATTAAGTTGGTTTAAAAAAGTTTATGATAATTTCCTCAATGAGAAAAGAAAGATTTTCTCGTGTGAAATTCATATTCTTTGAAGGAATACGATTATGTTTTATATCAGGATGGATGTGTTTATAGTGCGGGTGGGTAGATTGCAGCGAAGCGTCATTGGGGTGTGGTTGTGAATCGTACCAGAATTGTTTATTGCCACCAACATGAACTTCATAACTATAAGTTTTAATTACACCTTTTCTAAAATCAATGAGTTCTTTGATAGACAGTTTTATATTATTCTTGAAGAAAATTGTGCCAGATACTTCAGCAATAGAGCGGTTGTATCTTTTCACAACAAGCGTTGAGTATTCTATTTCACGATAGTTGTTAGGGAGAGAATATAAAAATATTTCATAATCTTCAATAGAAGTTAACTTTGCCATAACTTTGAATTGATATTAAAAATTTACAAGTTCGTCATGTTCAATTGTATCAATTAATGGAAGATCAATAATTACTTCTTTAAATTTGCTTTTGTATTCGGATTCCCGATCAAGTTTTATTTCATATAAACCAGCCCAGTTTTGGAAATCCCAATTTTCTTCAAGTTTACCGGCTTGATAAAGTTTATAAAAATAAGGAGAAAGAAGTTTGTATTTTTTTTCATATTCTAAAATTTTAGGCTCAATCGCTTGTAAATCTTCTATGATTTCGTTGAGTGTGAATTCTATTTGCATAGGATTGCTCCGGATTTATAAAAGTAAAATTTAGCTGTCAATAAAATATAAATTATTTCTGATAAAGTCAACAGAAAATATAAGAATAGCAAATTGCGCATTATGAAGCAAAAATCACAGTGCTACAAACCGAAAATATAAAAAGAAAACGAACCACTATTTTCACGAATTTACACTAATTGAATTTATTGAAATTCGTGCAATTAGTGGTTCAAAATCATTAATAATTATCTTGCTAAATAAAATTTTAATCTTTAATGCTAATGATTATTTTCGCTATGCGCCATGCTCTCTGCGCTTTGCGTTATCAAACTCAATTAGATTATAAACATCTTTTAAAGGAATTTGGAAATCAATTTTTGAAAATTTAAGAATAGAGTTAATATCATTATATTCAATTAATAACCATTGTTTTTTTGTTTCGATAAAAAAATGTTCGATATAAACGCTGTATTGGTCGATTATAATATATTCTTGAAAGGTAGGAATCGAACGATAAAATACAAATTTTTCACCACGGTCATAATTTTTTGTTGAATCTGATAAGACTTC
>JACKQG010004403.1_pt1 | contig 16366 bp, 14 predicted proteins | sample 8237621 | NCBI WGS metagenome assembly JACKQG01 (sample SAMN15677084, study PRJNA649215) | marine metagenome | biome: marine; feature: Black Sea; material: saline water; isolation source: suspended particulate matter (SPM) from the Black Sea western gyre | collected 2013-06-09/2013-06-10 | depth...
GCCCATAGACATGCATGACCATTGGCTTGCCAGCGAGAGGCGCCAGAATTTTACCGGGAAAACGCGTTGAACCGAGTCGGGCGGGAATTACACCGATGTTCATTGCTCACTACCACCTAGGACCTGATAAATAAAAATCGATTTTCGCCAGTAGCCAATATACCAATTCGGCCGGTCATGACGCTTGTTTCTAAGTCTGCTACCCAAAGATTGTCCTCGTTTTACAATTTCCGTGCCATTGCACCTGTTAACAAGCAAAAATTTATCACAACTGCTCAGTCCGTCCAAGTAAAAGGAAAAAAAGAAATCAAATATATACCTTATTCGTAGTGCAACGATTCAATGGGATCAAGCTTGGCCGCCCGGTAAGCCGGGTAACTGCCAAAACCAATCCCGATCATTGAACATACCAATAGACCATAAAAAACCCAATCTATTGGAATGACCGCTGGAATATTAAAGATCATAGCAACCGCATTACCTCCCACCACCACCCCCAAGATCACACCGATTATACCACCAAACATACTGAGAAATACGGCTTCCGTCAAAAACTGAGTCAGGATATCCCGGCGGTTAGCACCTACCGCTTTGCGGATACCGATTTCCTTAATCCGATCGGAAACAGAGACTAACATGATATTCATGATTCCAATTCCCGCAACGGCCAGGGCGATAATGCTGATCGCAAAAGCAAATAGCTTGAAACCGCTGGTGAATTGAGCAAAAGTATCAATCAATTCATCGTTGGATGCCACTTCAAAATCGTTATCATCGCCCGGGTCAACTTTACGAATTGTGCGCATAATTCCCACTACTTCATCTTTTGTCTTGTCATACAGCTCAACGGATTCGGCCTCGATGGTAATCGACAAAGATGTCCAGCGATTACTAAACTGGCGCAAGTAATTGGAGATCGGAATTAAAATAAAATCATCCTGGCTCTGACCAAACAAATTACCCTGTCGCTCGGTGATTCCGATAACGCGATATTTCAGTCCGTTCACAGTAATATATTTCCCCAGTGGATCTTCGAAAGGAAATAACTGATCGACAATATCCATTCCAAGGATCACCACATTGCGGGAGAAATCAACATCTTGCCGGGTCAGGTCGCGACCGTCAGCAATATAGGTTTTCAAACTGCGCATAGCACCTTCGTCACCCCCATTTACTGATGCGCTTATTTTAGCCTGTCTATCCTTGTATTTGATGCTCTTGCCTCCGGTGCCATCGATAACGCTGACCATAACTGGCAGTTGAGCTCGTTCTTTCAGTTCCTCATACTGCCGGTAAGTGATATTTCTACGGTTGCGGTATTTGTGACGGGTATGGCCACCCATCTGGATAAGCGGGTATTTCTGAATCAAAAAGGTATTGCTGCCAAAGATACTCAATCCTTTATTTATCGATGATTCTAGAGTAAGAATGGCTGTATTGGCTCCGATGAAAGAAAACATGCCAATGATAATCCCCAGTAGTGTCAAGGAAGCACGTAGCTTGTTCTCGCGAATTGCTTCCAAGGCCATACGCAGGCTCTCGCGCATGGTGTACAAGTAGTGACCATGTCTACTCATAGCGCAAGGCTTCAATCGGATCAAGCTTAGCGGCCCGATAGCTGGGCGCCAGTCCTGAGATCAGTCCGACAATCACACTGAGTAAAATGGAGAAAAGTGCAAGCCACAGAGGCATAGCTGAGGGAAAAATAAATTTATTGATCAGTAGGCTACCGCCATAAGACAGGGTCAACCCAAGCAAGCCACCCAACAAGCAAATGATAATCGCCTCGAGCATAAACTGTCCCAGGATCATATTGCGTGTAGCCCCAATCGCCTTCCTGAATCCGATTTCCCGGGTGCGTTCTTTAACAGTGACGAACATAATATTCATAATGCCAATACTACCCACCACCAGAGCTAAGATCGTAATAAAGACACCCGTACCGCCGATAGCGAATTTGATCATGTTATATTGGCTACGAAAGGCGTCCTGTTGATTGATGGCAAAATCATCTTCTTCCCCCGGTTTCAAACCACGGATGCGACGCATGATACCAGTCAATTCATCTTTAGCATCGTCGATATGTTCGCCATCGACCTTCACCAGGATCTGTGACCAGCCGCGCCGGGAGAACAATCGCTCGAATGTTCCCAAAGGAATCCCGACCCAGTTATCCATGCTGATCATACCCAGAAATTTGCCCTGCTTTTCCATTACTCCGATCACCCGGAAAGAATAATTACCCAGTTTTAATTTCTTTCCGAGCGGATCTTCATTAATAAATAATTCCTGAGCCACATTATAGCCAATTACCGCCACTCGAGAACCAGAACGTATTTCACCCTGAGTTAAAAAACGACCTGTTTCAACATTTGCAGTCGATGTTTGCAGAAACTCAACCGTCGTGGCTTCCAGCTCAACACCTATTAAACTTTTCTCGTCTCTGATCACAGTCACCCGTCGTGACACACTGGGAGTCACCGCTTTGGCATAGCGGGAGAAACGTTTGATGTCATCAACATATTCCGGTTTTATATTCGGCCGGTTGCGGATTTCCCACCAACTGCGGTTTTCGAACCAGGCATGCTTGCTGATATACAATACATCCCGGCCCAGAAAATCCATGCTCTTATCGAAGGAACGGTCCAGTCCGGAAATCAGGGTGCCCATTAGCGTCACTGCCAAGATACCAATCACAATGCCGAGTAGAGTCAGGAAGGAGCGCACTTTGTTCGCGATAATAGCTTCCAGGGCAATGCGAAAATCTTCAATGAATAAACTGAACACTATTCGCCCGCTTAGGCAGCACCCGGTTTAATATTTCTTTTCATCGTAATTCCACACATAAGTTCATAAATCGACATTCGTTAATCGATATTCATTATTCAGCTTCAACATCCAACACCGAACGTCCAATGATGATTTTAGATTTATTCTCATCGTAATCGCACCCATAAATTCACAAATCAACATTCGCTAATCGATATTCGATATTCATTTTCCGTATCTGACTACCGGGCTTTATTATTAGTAATATCATCGGTTATCCGTCCGTCAAACAGATGAATCGTGCGATGAGCATGCTCGGCAATGTACTGCTCGTGTGTAACAATAATAATCGTATTCCCAGCGGCCTGAAGACTGTCAAAAATCTTTAGAATTTCCTCACCGCTCTTAGAATCCAAGTTGCCGGTAGGCTCGTCAGCCAGAATTATTGATGGATTGGTCACCAGGGAACGGGCAATTGCCACCCGCTGGCGCTGTCCGCCGGAAAGCTCATTGGGTTTATGGGACATCCGATCAGCCAGGCCAACTTTATCAAGTGAATTTTCGGCCATTTCCTGGCGCTCCGAGCGGGGTATGTTGGCATAGATCAATGGTAATTCCACATTCTTCAGGGCTGTGGCTTTAGGCAATAAATTGAAGGTTTGAAAGACAAAACCGATTTTCCGGTTCCTGATAGACGCCAATTGATTATCATCCATTTCATGAACCAATTCCCCTTCAAATTCATAGCGCCCGGTTGAAGGTGTGTCTAAACAACCGATTATATTCATCAGCGTCGATTTCCCGGAACCGGACGGACCCATAATTGATATATAATCATTAGGCTTAATTTCCAGGTTAACTTCCAGTAATGCCCGTACTTCCACTATTCCCACCTGAAAGATTCTCGAAATATCACGCAGTGATATCAACTGCTCCACGCTTCCTCCAATTCAAATATTACAATAGGTTGACAAGACTTGTTGTCTAGACCAAATTACGTTTGATCATTATTTATTGCTTTCGATATTGAACGGCATCTCCGACTTTAACTTCCGAATTATGCTTCAGTTCTCTACTTATAGCACGATAACTGCCAACTACAATTTCTTCACCTTCGGACAATCCATTCAGCACCTCATAATGGGTATCACTGGAAATGCCTACGGTAACTGACCGAATTTGGGCATAGCGTATATCTTTCTTTTGCTTGCGGCGTCGAACGTCTTCACCGGCCAGGGTATCAGCAACAACAAATACAACTTCCAGCATCTTCTTCTTTTCCAGCTTTTTTTCCGGTGCTTCCACATTTGAAGTATCACTTTCCGCTTGCTCAGCCTTTTTCCGGCCCGAACGGCGATCACGCCGTTTATCCTCTGTCATTGGCTTGTCGTAACCTTCCTGGCGAATTGTCAAACACTGAATCGGGATCGCCAGCACACTATCGCGTGTATCAGTAATAATATTCGCCGTAGCGCTCATCCCGGGGCGAATGCGGTCGGGCACTTCCAGTATACGCACCCGCACTTCAAAATTGGTCACTTGCTCCTGAGTACCCATTCCGGAAGTTATGGCCACATGGGCAATTTCACTTACCAATCCTTTGAACAAGGTATCCTGAAATGCGTCGATCTCAATTTCCACCGTATCATTCAGAAATACATCAACCACATCATTTTCGTTGACGTCAACAACCACTTCCATGCGATTCAAATCGGCCACCTGCATCAGGACATCGGCCTGAAACATGGAACCAAGCGCCATCTCGCCCACTTCTTTATTGATCATGGTTACCAGTCCCGACTGAGGTGAAAGAATACGCGTCTTGGAAAGTTCATCCTCCCGCGTTACCAGGGCGGCCTGAGCTTGCTCCACTTGACTTTCGGCTAATTCATACTCAGCAATAACCGCCTCTAATTCTTGATTTGAGATTAAATTCTGGTTAAATAATGTTTCCGAACGGTCTTTCTGTGCTTTCACCTGCTTAAGGCGCGCTGCGGCCGACTTCACCGAAGATCGGGCTTGTTCCAACATAGCTCGATACTGTTTTTCTTCCAGTGAAATAAGATGCTGGCCTTGTTTAACCCAATCACCTTGTTCCACAGTAATCTCGGTTATGTAGGCTGAAATATTAGCGCTGATTTTTACCTCTGTTTCCGGCTGAATCTTGCCACTGGCGTTGACTTTATGAATTACCGTCTGACGTTTAATCTTTTCTGTATCGATTGAAATTGCATCGGATTTACTCTGGCTCAGGCTGATGATAACCACGGTTGCTAAAATCAGAACTATTATTATAATGATCAGTAAACGTTTTTTCTTGGACATTTTTTTAGATTTCTTAGACAACGTGCTATCCTTCCTTATAAGAATGAAATAATTCCCTGCTTAAATAAATAAATCCGGTTAACTATAAATCCCTATCCAGTGTTCCCATCAGCGCTTTCAGGGCCGCAGCCTGGATCTGTGCATCATATTTTGTGGAAACCAGCGATGATCTGGCTTGTGTTACCGACAACTGGGCATCCAATACTTCCAGAATGGTAACAGAACCAAGAGCATATTGTACCTGCACCAACCTCAGGTCTTCTTCGGCGGACGCCAAAACTTCTTCGTTAATCGGAATCATATCCTGGTAGTTACGCAGTGTTTCCAGTAGATTTTCCAATTGAACCCTTAAATCATGTAGCTGGGTGATATACTCATTCTCCTCTTTGGTAATACTGAGTCGAGCCTGCTGGGTCCTCGTGCTAAGGTCAAAACCAGTAAATAGCGGTACCGCTAAATCAAATGAAAGGGACGTATTCCAGTCATCCTCGGCCACCAGGCCCGTCACATCAGCGGATTGGTATCCATAATTATAGCTCATCGACAGATTTGGTAAATGGCTACCACGAATTATTTTATGATTTAAAACCGCCCCCTGAATTTGGCCTTTTTTGGCCTTAAGGCTGGGGTTATTCTGCTCCATCTCCTCAAAAGCCTGCACCACATCAGGCACTATGACTGGCTGCTCAATTCCTTCATCAATCATTAATGGATCCTTTTTACCCATTAGTCCTATGGCATTTCGTAATTCCCGTAGTGCGTTTAATTGTTCTGCATCACGGGTTATGACCTGAACCTGGGCTTGTCCCTTCAGGACATTCACTTTCAGTAAGTCCGTTTTAGCAGCAGCACCGATCTCAAACTGATTGGTTACCAGCTCCACTTGTTGATTGGCCAGCATCAGATTCATCCGGGCCACATCCAGCAATTGCTGCGATTTAAGCAAATTGTAATAGGCTTGGAAAACATTGTATACCACATTTATATTGGTCTGGCGCTCAAATTGCTGGCTGATTTGATAATTATTTCCAGCACTGGCGATCGAATTCCACCAAGCGCCGCCATCATAGATTGTTTGCGTTAAGCGAAGGCCTCGGGTTGAGTAGGAGGTCGAACTATACTTCGTGCCGGTAGCGTAACTAGTACGTTCATTGAAATTTGATTGTGACCAGCCAACACCGGCACCCAGTGTAGGCAGAATATTACTTAAGGCTCCCCGCTTCCCATACTGGGCTGATTGCACATCAAGGGCAGCATTTTTGACTGTTTCCTTGTTTTTTAACGCTAGTTCAATACACTGGTCCAACGTATAAACTTGACCATGTACAAAAACATTTGTGAACAAAATGACACTAGTAATTACAATAATTGTTTTTTTCATGATTATGTGGATGCAGCTCCCATTCCTGCGCTAATTGCAACTAATACCAACCAGACGACTGACATGGCTATCAGGTACGGCCTGGTAGGTTTTTTATAGATGATGCCCATACCAATACCGAAGAGAATTACCCGCCATAAAGCAAAAATATCCAGACCGGCCAGAAAATGATAACTGAAATCTCCGAATTCACCGATGTTCAGTAAACCGAGACCGGTATGGACGTCCATATCCCATTTGTTCAACCTCAGGGGCACTTTGATCAGCAATTCCAATATGTTTATCAGATATACATAACCGCTCAATACCAGCATATCGCCATATTTTGCCTCACCGCCTAAAATAAAATTACCAACCAGCAAAGCCAGTAAGGCCAGAGACAGCACCCTGATGGGTATGTTCAGAATAGCTGAGAAAAAAGTAAAGACTTTAAAGATGAGCGACGGTTCTAATACGCGGTTAAATTGCTGATCTAATATCTCATTTTTCCTATCCTCCGGAATACGTTCACTGTTTTCAATTGCCTGCTCGATGCGATCTAATTGAAAATCAATTGTCAGATCTTTCAAGATTACTGAAGAAATAAACCCAGCCAAAGCCAAGATAATCAGCGGAATCCATAAATCCTTCCAGTCCCGTTGCGTTACAAATGCTTTAAAAGTGTCCGAAGGTGCATAAAACATATTCAACAAACGTGATGCAAATGACATTTAGCCTCCTTAGATGTCTGATCGGATTGTAATCCGATTAGACTGCAATAATCATTAAAAAGTTGTCAATTTTTTAAGTTGTTAATTTCCGCTTGATATTCAGGAATTATCTTATCGAGATAGGATCGTGCGGCCTCATAAGTATTTTCAATCTCCCCATTTAAAATGGCCGATTCAATAGCCTTTTTAATTTTTCCAATTAGTTGGCCTCCCTTTAGGCCATAAATGTCCATGATTTCATCACCGCGTACCGGCGACTGAAATGCCCGCATGGCATCCCGTTCAACCACATCCTGCATTAGCAGTTCCACGCGGGAAAAATTACCCATGTAGCGCTTGACCAGGTGCGGGTTTTTAGTAGTGATGTCCGCCCGGCACAATATCAGCAGATCATCGATATCATCACCGGCAACCAGCATCAGTCGCCGGACAGCCGAGTCAGTCACACCTTTTTTGGCCAGTGCTATGGGGCGGAGGTGCAATCGGGTCAACTTCTGCAAGTAATCCCTCAATTCGTTGGATAATTTCATCCGGCGGGCAATCTTATAAAGCATCCGGCCGCCGAGCTCATCATGACCATGAAAGGTAACCCCACGTGAGGAATCTATTTTCCGGGTTACCGGTTTGGCAATATCGTGAACCAAAGCTGCAAAACGCAGTTCCATTTTATCGGTCAACTGAGCGACATTATCCACAACCTGCAAGGTGTGATAAAATACATCTTTGTGATGCCATTCCTGGGGTTGCTGCATACCATGCAGAGCCGCAATTTCGGGAAAGACAAACTCCATCAAACCAACGTCCTGTAAAATAATTAAACCAATTGATGGTTCCTGAGCTTTCAGTATTTTAATTATTTCCGCTGTTATCCGCTCGGGCGAAACGATATTGATTCGCGCAGCCTGACGCCGCATAGCGGATAGACAGGAATCTGCGATAACACAGCCCAATTGGGCGGCAAAGTAAGCGCCCCGCAGCATGCGCAAGGGGTCTTCGGAAAAGGTCTCATCGGGATCGAGCGGCGTAATAAGCAGACGTTGTTCCAATCCATGAGTGCCCTGATAGGGATCATGCAAATCGCCAAAATTCTCCGGTGAAAGGTCAATAGCCATGGCATTAATGGTGAAATCACGGCGAATCAGGTCACCTTCCAAATCGGTATAGCGCACTTCAGCCGGTTTACGGGAATCTGGCTGGTAGGTTTCAGTTCGCGCTGAAGCTACTTCAACTGGTATTCGCCGGTATGGAATCCGTGCCGTGCCGAATTTCTTGAATGGCACTATCTTGTGCACACCCAATTCAGTGGCTAAATCACGGGCAAATTCAATCCCATCGCCGATGACCATTAAATCGATCTCATTAACAGGGAGACCAATCAGAATATCCCGTACCACACCACCAACGACATAGATTTCTAATCCCTTGCCGGCACCCAGGTTGCCGGCAGTGGTTAATGTTTCATAGACAATCGGGTAACGGGCAATTAAATCTTTAAGGTTTGTCACAATTGAAATTACATCAGCTTATCTTTTAAAAGCACGACAGTAACGTTGTAACATTTAGATGGTTACAATAATATCAATCGTACATTCCACTACTCCAGGCCTTTGCTCCTCTCTCTTAGCTACAATATCCTTGCGGTAACCGGAAAAAAAGGCTATCTTTAAATGTTATGGGAAGCAAACTTTTCTACCCTGCCATAATATTAATTATTACCACAACTCAAGTTTGGGCTCAATTTGGCGAAATCAATACCATAATTGATGATCGTTTATTGAAAGAAAACGAACGGCAGGAACTCCAGTCCCTCCAGAATGAAATCGGAAGGTTTTTTATCAACATACCTTGGGATGGCGATTATAGTGATTTAACCATACCATTACATATCCAATTGATTCTTCAGGGTACGGCGGTTAAAGGTGCTGAGACCATCTACCTGTCACAAATATTAATTACAAATGGTACCGATCAGCGCTATTTTGATAAATCATTTCAGTTTACGTTCAATCCTTCCAGCAGCCTGGTTTATAACCCGGGTTATTTCGAACCGCTGCCAGGTTTTCTGGCTTACGCCGGGAATTTAATTCTGGCAGGTGAAGCGGATACTTATGTTCCCAATGGTGGTAATATATTCTACGAACACTGCCGTGATATCGCATTGCGCGGCAATATTTCAGAATACTCCAAGGGCTGGTCTGGGCGCTTGCGGCTGATTGATGAATTAAGTTCCAATTATGGTTTACGTAAAGCCCGTTTTGCCTTTTATTATGGGCAGGAATTATTTCAAAATGGCCGTCTTGATGAAGCCCTGGTTCAATTCCAGGATGTAATCAAGGGGCTGGATATGGTTTATGAAAAAACAGGACGGGAATATCATACCGGTTTGTTCATGAAAGCCCATGTCGGCGAATTATCCGGGATGCTCGCTATGCTGGGACAAAAACACCTGTTACGGGATTTGGTGGAACTCGATCCCGATAATGAACAAATCTATCAGGCTGCGCTAGAAAGTCTATAGCGAACGCCTAAGACTACATTTTTCTTATTTAAGGAAATTTCCGCTTTCAGGCTGGTCCAGCCAGCGAGCCAAGGTTTGTGCCCTGACATCTTTAGCTGATAATAACGGATGCGCAACCGGCCATTTAATTCCAATCTCCGGATCGTTCCAAAGAATGCCTGATTCACAGGCTTGATTATAGGTACCGGTACATTTATATTGAATATCCACCACATCGCTGAGGGCGCAAAAACCACGAGCAAAACCGGCCGGTGCCCAGATCTGCCGCTTATCTTCTTCCGATACTTCCAGCCCAAACCATTTCCCAAGGTTGGGTGAATTCTTGCGAATGTCAACCGCCACCAGAAAAGCCTGGCCCCGGGTAACCCGCATCAATTTACCCATTGCCGGTTGCCATTGAAAATGCAATCCGCGCAAGGTATTTATCCGCGAACGGGAATGGTTATCCTGCACAAAATCCAGATTTAATCCGGCATCGGCAAATTCATCCCGCCGATGTACTTCCATGAAAAAACCCCGATCATCCTCATATACTTTAGTTTGTATAATCAATACATCTTCGAGGGCTGTTTTTTCTACCTTCATATTAGCTCATTAACCCTTAAAAATATTTTTAAATACCCGGATATTATAAAAATTATCCTGACCAAAATCGAAATCCGGTGGATAATCCTCAGTTAGTTCCTCTACAATTGCTTCCACCGAACCATGGAAACGCGCTCCCAGAATGTCCTGGGCTTTTTGGGTACTGACCTTGTAATTCCTGAAATCCTGGATATTTTTTATTTCCAATTCTATTTTCCGATTGAATTTTTTGGAAAGCATGTTCCAGACAATATCGGCAACGTTGCCAACGGTATAATTTTCTGATGCCACATTGAATATCCCGGATATAGACTGGTCGGCCTGGATAGCACGATTATAAGTACCTACGGCATCCTCAATCGCCAGAATCGGACGCCAGATTGAGGGATTATTGACGGTGATCCGGTTTTCAGTCATCACAGTCATATACATGGTGTTCACTATCAGATCAAACCGCATGCGGGGACTGTTACCAGACACGGTTCCCTGTCGTAGACAAATAACCGAAAAATCATCATCAGCCAACTGTAAAACGCCGAACTCACCCTGAAGTTTGGATATCCCGTAAGGATAGGCGCAGGTTACCGGCGATTCTTCATCATATAATTGATTAATCGTATAGCCGTAGACCGAACATGAATCAGCAAAGATATAACGTTTAACACCAGCCTGTTTGGCGATGTATGCTAAATAGGAGGGAGCGGCGGCATTTGACACAAAATTCATGGCCGGTGAAAATTCGGCCATGGGATCATTGGATAAACCAGCCAGGAAAATAACCTGATCAAAATTTTTCAGATAGGACACGTCAATATCAAATACATCCTTTTTTATAACCTCAACTTCTTCCGGCAGATGATTACCATACCACAGGAGATCTAAAACGGTAACTTCATAATTATGAACCAGCAGGTCCGGGATTAAACGGGAGCCGATATAACCGGCACCGCCGACAACAAAAATTTTCATTACTACTCCTTGGTTAAAATTCGGTTCAATTTAGTCAGATCGAAAGAAGTATCAAACGGTACCGCAAAGGTCACGTCCGTACGCTTGAGATCACCGACATCAGTCTTACCCAGTTTCCGGGCCAAATCCATTACTGATTTCCGCTCCGTTCCCACATGAATAATGCCGGTCAAGTCTTTCATTAGAGCCAGCTTCAGAATCAAAGGTGCAATCACAGTTACTGAATCTCGGGAAGTGTACTGATCAATAAAAGCTTTTGGATAGGGAAACACCGGCTCGCAAAAGGAAGTGCGGATTATCAGTGTATCGCGGTGAAGGCGCACGGCGCATTCACCGCCCAATTTTGACCAGGCATAGCGGTTCTGGGGTAATAATTCATCATTTTCGCGGTAATTACCGCGATCACCTTGAAATACATAATCGGTCGAAATATAAACCAGGCGGAATTGGCGCTCAATGCACAGGGTGGCGATATTGGCGGTGCCAATTATGTTCGCCTGCAGAGCCTGTACCGGATCAGCATCGATTTTGGGCGGTGAAGTAAAGGCGGCAGCATGCAGAATTGTGGTTATATTGCGTTCCGCCAGATAGTCTGCCATCTGTTCAGGATCGGTAACATCAAATTCTTCAAGATCGGTAGCCAGCAGCTTGGGCTCCTGTTTGCGAAATTCAGTTCCCAGCAGACCGTTGCCTCCGGTTAACAATACCTGATCAGGATTTATTTCCATAGTTCATTGAAGGTTAGTTTTTTACGGAGGAAATAATCAATGGCTACGCTACGGTGATACATGAATTTATCCAGGGCGCTGTCGGGGACTTGCCGGGCAAGTTGAACTTGCCTGCGTTTCCGCAGGATCAATGACAATTGTCGGAATAACCAGCCATGACCCCGGAGGATTGCGGCAATTTTCATTGTATCCCATACCAGAATTGATTTTACCACCACCAGAATATCCAGTACGTACCGCGCTGGCAGCAGATACATCAAACGCCGGGATGAATAATTCTTCATCATCATGAAAACACTGTTACGATGGTTCCAGTACTCTTTTTTAAAGCTCCGGGCTTTTATAGTACCACCAGCATAATGGTAGATCACTGAATCGGTACGAATCCGCAGGCGGTAGCCCTGCAGTAATATTCGCCAGCATAAATCGATTTCTTCCATGTGATGGACAAAATCATTGTCTAACAGACCGGTTTTTTTCAGCACATCCTTGCGAATAGCCATGGCGGCTCCGGAGGTCCAGAACAGATCGATATTGGTGTCGTATTGACCCTCGTCCTTTTCAATCGTATAAAATACCCGGCCGCGCATAAATGGGAAGCTGAAAATGTCGATCATGCCACCGGCGGCTCCGGCGTACTCAAATGAATCACGATCGATCATATGATGGATTTTGGGTTGTACAGCAGCAATCTGATCATCCGATTCAAACTCTTCTATAATCGGTTCCAGCCAGCCAGGGGTGACTTCAATATCATTGTTCAGCAATAAAACGTACTTCCCTGCGGCAACTTCAATACCCAGATTATTACCGGCGCTGTAACCAATATTTCCACCACTATGAATAATTTTTACCTGGGGATAATTCCGCTCCATATATTCGACACTATCATCGGTGGAGGCATTATCAACCATCAGTAATTCAATCTGGGGGTAAGTCGATAGCAACAAGGAATCAAAGCAGACCTTCAGGAACTGCTTTCCATTATAGTTCAGGACAATAATTGAGATCAGTGGTTGTGCATTCATCGCATTATCGTCGATTCCGTCTAATTTCCAGTCGCAGAGTAAATTCTATGTCGCAGCCGTTATTCCTTACCAGCTTTCATTTTCCTAATATCGGTCAACATTTGTCGGGCTTGTTCGTCCTGGGGGGCTTTTTCCAACCAGGTAGTCAATAAATTCTCAGCAGCATCATACAGTTCCAATTGGCGGTAGACCCGGATTAATGCGCCGACGATCCGGGCATTACTCCGGTTCTGTTGATATAACTGCTCGAATATTTCCCGGCCCCGTTCGTAATCATTTAATTCCAGATAGGTCGTACCATAATCAATTTTATCGCGTAAGGACAGGTTTGAACGAGACATCAGGTCATCTACAATACTGCGCATCCGTTCACCTTCGCCAATCGCACCATACAGTCTTCCATACTGAAAATGCAATTCTTTGGAAGTCATGGGAATAGTGGCAATCGGAACTTTTTCCTCCATCCGATTCAAGACCTTGAGCACAGCGCCTCGTAACGCCTCCTTAGCAACCGAGTCAGCGGCTGATTCCTTCCAATCCATGTAACTATAATATTTGGCTACAGCTAACTGCATATAGGCACTGCGGTAATTCTGCAGCAATTTCACAATATTAGGATTATAATAAACATCCGGATTATCAAGATTACGGAAAAGATATCCGGGCTGATAATTCCTGGCCCAATCATCTATCTCGGTCATGAGCTTGGATTCCATATTGACGATATTGACATGATTGCCCTTGTGAGATACCAGACGGAACACCAGCCCTTCCATTTCCAGGTATTTATCCAAGCCAATACGATTATCCGGTGAAACCGTCACGGCAAAATAAATCGGGTAACGCCAGGCGTTATCATTAATGATACGGATGATCATCAGGTCCTGAATTTTAAGGGCCGCCTTCATATAGGTTGGTTTGACGGTCCATTCGATATAGCCCTCTGGGTTCAGGGGATCATCCTTTACCGGAATGCGGATTTTCTGACTTTTCCAACCACGAACTGTCAGGTCATCGATTTGATTATCGGACATACGAATGAAGCGTTCACCGGGCGGACGGCGATCCCGCATCTGTTTAATATACCAGGGTGTATTCAAAAGACTTAGATTAACTATCGTGACATCCTGGCGCAGATTTTCAACCTCCTGAAGATACCAAAGCGGGAAGGTGTCATTATCGCCATTGGTGAATATTATACCATCAGGTTCACAGGACTGAAGCAAGTTGTAGCTGTAATCCCAGGCGACAGAATTTCCTTTACGATCGTGGGAATCATAACTGGCCATCAGCATTACACCGGGAACCAGCAGTAACAGCACTATCGTAGCTGCTATGGACAGCTTGGACCCCAGATCTTTTTCTTTAAAATATTCCTGAATCCGCTCACTGATAGCAGCCACACCAACGCCGATCCAAATGGCAAAAGCGAAAAAGCTGCCTACGTAGGAATAATCCCGCTCCCGCGGTTGGGGGTTGTCCTGATTGATATAAAGGATAATTGCCAGACCGGCCATAAAAAACAAGGTCAGGATAGAAAAAGCCTCCTTCTTGTCCCGGTAAAAATGGTGGAACATGCCTGCCAGACCCAATAGCAGGGCCAATGGCAACCCAAATTGAAACCAGTCCACGCCATCTTCAGAACTATTGGCACCAAAGGCCGTCACTCCCGGATCGGTGGAGGGACCACGGCCGGCATATTGCCAGAGAAAATAACGCCAGTACATCTTGTACACCTGGTAATTCCAGAAATATTTCCATTGTTCCGGAGGATTATATAACATGTATTTACGATTCTGGGTCGAGGAATAATTGCGACCATCAGACGGCATGCCTACTACTTCCTGCTTATGAGGTAGTTTTTTATAGCGCCTTGGTAAGAAGAAAAAGGCACCGTATTGTTCCCGTTCGAGATATGAAATAGCACCTTTCACCGTTTCGGGATCATTTTCATCGATTCCGGGATTCTGATTGGAGCGAATGAAAATCAAGGAATAGGTGGAATAGCCCACTAAAATGAGAATCACTGAGGTTAATGCGAGGGAAGATATCCGGTGCTTATTCTGAATCGCCAAAACTGTGCCAATCACAACCAATGCGATAACAATAGCGATACTAATCAAGCCGAAACTTCCGGCCAGCCTGGGTAGACCTTTAATGATTCCGTTGTGAATAATCAGAAATGTAACTCCCGTAATCACAATAGTAATGATAAAGGATATCCATTCAAATTCCTGTTTGCGGAAATAGATGATCAGAGCAATGAATGGTAAAGCAAGCAGGTTCAACAGATGCAATCCGGTGGCCAAGCCGATCATATAAGCAATGATTAGGATATAGCGTTCATTTCCCGCTCGATCGGCTCGCTCAGACCAATGCAGCACCAGCCAGACTACAATAGCGGTAAAAAAGGTACTCAAAGCATATACTTCCGCCTCTACCGCGTTGAACCACTGACTGTCGCTGAAAGCAAAGACCAGAGCGCCTAACAAAGCGCCGCCAAAGGCTACGACAGCATCATTCACATTATTCACCTCGCCGCGCCAGTGAGTAATCACTTTAACTATGATCAGGTATAACAACATCACGGTAACCGCGCTGAGGATAACGGAAGTGATATTGATCCGATAAGCCACATCAGGGTGAAAGGGAATCATAGAAAAAACACGACCCAGCAGCAGGTAAAGCGGACTACCGGGCGGGTGGGGTACCCCCAAGGTATGGGAAGTGGCAATAAATTCACCGCAATCCCAGAAGGAAACGGTTCGCGCCATAGTCGCGAAATAGATTATAAATGAAAATACCAGGGTGAACCCGGCGGTTATTCGGTTCCAGCGGATAAAGTCTTTGCTAACCACGATTCTATTCCTTGGGCTTTTCTAATGGTTGATCTGTTGGTCCTTCGGCTGTGGGCGGTTCAACTAAATTTTCCCGATTGGACTCAAAAACATAATTCATCTGCAGCTCGTCAATGGTCTTTGAGAGATATTCAGCTTCCCAATCGGCCAGATCGACAATCCGTTCATTCAGCATTTCCAGCATATCAATCGAAAATTGAGCCTGTTTCAAATTAAGCTGAATTTCGTCGGTTACAGGGTTTTTCATTTTCCCCATACCGATCCAGGCTCCGGTTGAATAGGAAGATATTAATTGCACGAATAAATATTCATTTTTAGTCGGTTGTTCTTTGGACATAGAAGTATTATGAATTAAACGGATTTCTGAGATATTGTTTCAATGATAATTAAGCCTTGGAAATTAACCATAATAAAAGCTTATTACGTACTGATTAATCTTTCCCAAATTCCGACATTGACACAACAAATGCTGTTATCTTTGATTTTTCCAAGTCT
>JACKQG010004404.1_pt1 | contig 16361 bp, 17 predicted proteins | sample 8237621 | NCBI WGS metagenome assembly JACKQG01 (sample SAMN15677084, study PRJNA649215) | marine metagenome | biome: marine; feature: Black Sea; material: saline water; isolation source: suspended particulate matter (SPM) from the Black Sea western gyre | collected 2013-06-09/2013-06-10 | depth...
TGACCTCATTCAGTCTGTCAATATTTCCCAGTATCCTTTCACCAACCAGAGGATGACGTTTCCATAGATTCAACTCTTCGCTGTTCATCATCGTATCCCGCTTAAGGAGGACCTGATCGGACATACTGATCTTACCGATATCGTGCAGCATGGCGGCAATTTCAATCATCTCGATCTCTTCCTCAGGCAGTTCCAGCTCTTCAGCAATGTAACGTGCGGAGGCCGCCACCCTTTTACAATGCGAAGCCAGGTCACTGCTCTTGGTCTCAACAATCTCGATAATAATATTGATAAGTTTAAAAAAGCTCTCGGAAAGTTGTTTGTTAGCTGCAGACAGTTCCTGATTTTTCTGAATAATGGTCTTTGTTCTTTCCTTGACCCGCTGGTTCAGAGTATCGTTGAGCGTCTTCAGTTCCACATTCTGTTTCTGATTCAGAGCGAACAGTTCCTTGTTCTTCTTTTGAATTCTATAGTGTTCGACACTCTGTTTGACCGCCATTTTCAATTCATCGTCGTTCCAGGGTTTGGATAAAAATCTGAATACCGCTCCCTCATTGACCGCCTGGATAGCAGCTTCAATGTCCGCATAACCGGTAAGGATCATTCTTACTGCGTCCGGCTGCAGTTGTTGAGCTCTGGTGAGCATTTCCACACCGGTCATATTCGGCATCCGTTGATCGGAGATAATTACGTTCACCTCGAGAATACCAAGGACTTCAAGAGCCTTTCGGGCGGAATTGGCGAGAAGGATTTCGTAGTTCTCGTCAAAAAACAGACGATTCAGAGAGTTTAGTATATTCTTCTCATCGTCAACAAGCAGAATTTTCGGTTTTTCAGTTATTTCTGACATTTTTCTTTATATTTGTGTTTGCTCAATCTGCAAAATCATTCGTTATAATCGGGTGGCTGCACGGGCAAATGGACGATAAAAGTGGTGCCTTTTCCGACTTTACTGTCAACGTCGATAACTCCGCCGTGGCGGTTGACGATATTATAGACGATGTGCAGTCCGAGGCCGGTTCCGCTGCCCACATCTTTGGTGGTGAAAAAGGGATCGAAAATTTTCAACAGTAAATCCTCCGGAATACCGCCGCCGGTATCGGAAATTTCCAAGCGGACACCATTATTCTCCTTACTGGTGCGGATCCCGATTTTACCATATTCTTCAATCGCCTGTATTCCGTTCAATACCAGGTTCATGACAACCTGGTTGATCTGTTGGGGATTACAGGTTACCGCCGGGATATCCCCTAAATGCAATTCAATGTCAGCTTTGTGTTTGGTTTCGTTGGTGAGAATGTTCAGAGTGCTTTTCACACTCTCATTGATATCATACCTGATCATTTTCCTGGTATCGATATGGCTGAAGTCTTTCAGGTCGCGGACTATGTGTTTTACCCGGTTGGTTCCTTCCAGCGATTCTTCGATTATGGAGACCATATCAGCGAGGACGAAATCGATTTTGTATTTTTGTTTAATCTTTTCGTATTCTTCTGCGGATAACAACGACCCGCCGTTTTCAAAACAGGTCTGCAATTCGGCAAAAGCGTTTCTAATATTATCGGAAAATTTCGTCAAAGTTCCCAGATTACTGGTCACAAATCCGACCGGGTTATTAATTTCATGAGCGATCCCGGCGGCAAGCTGCCCCAAGGAAGCCATTTTTTCCGTCTGCAGCAGATGTACCTGAGTTTGCGCCAATTGTTCGCGGACACTGATTTTGTTAAACGCCCGGCGCACAGCCACCGAGAGAACGTCATATCCGAACGGTTTCTGGATGAAATCCGAGGCGTCGTTTTGAAGCGCTTCGATGGCAAGTTTCATTTCACCGTGCCCGGTGATAACGATCACTTCAGTTTCTGGACGGGCGCTTTTAATCTTCGACAGCACCTCAGTGCCCTCCATCGCAGGCATCCTGATGTCAGTTATCACCACCGGCGGCTGCGAGCGAGTAAAAGCCTCTATCCCCTGAATACCGTCAGGAGCGGTTATGACCTCATAGCCATCCTCTTCAAGAAATAATTGTACCAAATCTCTGATGTCAGGTTCATCGTCGATGACTAAAATAGGTTTCAACAAGGATTCCTTTATAAAATCACTCACTCACGAACAACAGTTGATAATCATGGCTGACAAACAGTATTCTGTCTATTATCCGGATTAACCCGGCCTCGAAATCTCGGGGAATAAGCCGAATAGATAGGCCGTGAAATCCAAAAGGGTAGTTGCCATCCAGGGAATAAATATCACCAGTACCAGAACTGTTACCAGAATCTTGGGGATAAAAGTCAGTGTCATCTCATTAATCTGCGTAACCGCCTGGAAAATACTGATCATTAATCCGACCACCAGTCCGGTGAGCAGCATCGGCGCCGCCACCATCAGCGCCATAAATACGGCGCGATTTACGAGGGTAATAGCAAACTGTTGATCCATATCGAGTTATGGTTTATTCTTTCGGTAATATTAACTTATTCTATGATTATTGATTCAATGGAAACTGGCGACCATGGATCCCACCATCAGATTCCAGCCGTCCGCCAAAACGAAGAGGATGATTTTAAAGGGCAGTGAAATCATCACCGGCGGAAGCATCATCATCCCCATTGCGAGGAGGACTGAAGCCACCACCATATCGATGACCAGGAAGGGCAGATAGAGGATAAATCCTATCTGAAAGGCAACCCTTAATTCGTTCACTATGAAAGCAGGAATCAGCACATGTATCGGAATATCCTCCGCCCTCTGAGGTCTCTCTATTTTCGATAACGAAATGAACAGCGCCAGGTCTTTCTCCCTGGTTTGCCGCAGCATGAACGCTTTTACGGGAACCTGGCCGCGTTTAAAAGCCTCGGCCTGAGTGATCTCATTCTGAATATAGGGCTGGAAGGCTTTGTCGTTGACCTCTTTGATGACCGGGCTCATTATAAAAACGGTGAGAAACAGGCAAAGTCCCACTAAAACCTGGGTCGGCGGAACCTGCATCGTGCCCAACGCCTGCTTTAAAAAATGGAAGGCGATTATCAGCCTGGTGAAGGAGGTCATCATAATCATGATCGACGGAGCTAAGGTCAGCACCGTCATCAGGATCAATATCTGCACCGTAACCGAAAGGTCCTGCGGGTCTTCCGATCGTTCAACAGCGATAGTCACCCGGGGAACGATCGGCTGCACCTGCGCGGAGGCAGAGTTCGCTAAAGTGATGAACAGAAGAAGTACAACCACGCCTATAACTGTATTCCGGGAAGACATATAAACAAATTTCTCCGTTGAGCCTTCGTAAAGGTTATGCAGATTGAATACCGTCTATTTCGGTTCGTTCAATACCGGTTTAGTTTTGAAAAATGACGACAAAGCCGACGCAAAGTTTTCTCCCGAAGCGCCTTTTCCGGCTTTAGCCCGGATTCGCGCCACTTCATCGGGATCGGTAAATTCAGTGATCAAATCGATTTCAATTTCCGTCACTCCGACCAGCAGGACGCGGTCTAAAACTTCGATCAGGAGCAGGGCTCGCTTGGGGCCGATATAGCTGGTGGAAAGAACATTAATTAAACCGGAGGCAGCCCCTTTCTGGATTTTGGGAGAAATCTTCTTCAGCATCCAGAGCGCGATAATAACCAGCGCAATAACCACAAAAAGCAGAAAAAACACCTTCAGCACCGACATCGGCGTCAGCACATCGCTGCCCGAATTCGAATGGGACAATGAATCAGCGGTTCCCCCAACCGCGGCGGTCACAGAAAACAGCGCCGCCGAAATGACAAGTAAAAGTCTTCTCATGACAGCTTCTTAATACGTTCTTCAGGTTTGATCAATTCCGTAATCCTGACGCCGAAGTTTTCGTCAATCACCACAACTTCGCCTTCGGCAAATTTCTTATCGTTGACATAAAGATCCACCGGATCACCGGATAATTTATCGAGTTCGACGATCGATCCCGGCGAAAGCTTCAGAATGTCTTTGATGAACATCGCGGTCCTCCCTAATTCAATGGTAATCGGGAGTCTGAGGTCCATCAGCATCTCGATTTCACCCAGGTCCTTGGTACCCTCAACGGATGCGGGACCGAATGACTGAAATGATGCCGGCTGCGGCTGAGCGGCCGCGGCTTGAGCCGCCGCTTCCATGCCTGCCATAGTCTGGGGCTGTTCGGTGATCGGAGTATCCAATTTCTCTTCGGTGTAATTACTTAATGCTTCAGGACTTAATAGATGGAATATGGTATGTTCGCCGCCGATGTTCATCACAAATTCTATTGACGTCCATCTATCATCGACCGGTCCCATGATGGAAGTATCTCCGTGAGCCGCTTCCGCCAGTCCGTAATCACGGTCGCCTTTGATGAAATCTGCGGGTGAATTACTGAAAGCTCCGAAGATCTGATCGACTATTTCCTGAATTGCATCGATGTGTTCATCGGCATTGAAATCGACATCTCCCTCGCCCATAACCATCAGATCGGAGATTTTAGCCGTGGTCGGTTGAGAAAAGACCAGCATCTCTTCGCCGGCGGCGCTATTTTTATGAGGCACTTTGACCATCACCAGGCCGTCGTCGAAAGTAACGGCAATTTTATCGGTATCCAGAGTACCGATAATTCCTAATTCAAGTGTAATCTCAGGATTGATACTGGTCTGAAAAACGGTTTCCATACTTTCCAGGAGGATCTCTTCAACCTTCCGGATCTCGAGTTCCTGTTCGGGGTTGGATAGACTACTCATAAAACTTTTCCTCCTCTGGATCTACAACATGGATAATTTTTGCGGCTTTTTTCTTGCCCAGAACTCCCGGATTGGCAAAAAATTTGACTCTATCCCGCGCCATCACTTTCAATGAATCGCTGGTTTTGGTTTCTAAGGAGATTACGTCGCCTATACGCATATTGACCAGTTCCCTGAGACTGATCTCCTTTTTGCCGAGATCGACAGAGAGGGGAATTTGGGTATAGGTGAGCCGGTCTTTAATAATGTCCCTGGAATCCTCGGGAACTTTGCGCTTGGTCTGGGCAATCCAGCTCTGACCGGTCAATTTAGGCATCACCGGTTCCAGCACGAAATAGGGAAAACAGATATTCAGGGGATAAGTCAGATCCCGGATCAGAATCTCAAAGAAAATGATCACCGCAACTTCACTGGCCGGCGCGATCTGGACAAACTGAGGATTCGACTCGAAACCGTCGTATGACAGTTTTATGGGGACGATATGATGCCAGACTTCGTTCATTATTTCCAGGGCGCGGTCGATAATTTTGCGCATGATATTTTGCTCGATCAGGGTGATTTCCCGCATCTCGGTGGACAGGGTTTTACCGGTTCCGCCCAACAAGCGGTCAACGATCAGCAGCGCCAGCTGAGGATTGACTTCCAGTATCGCCCGTCCCTGCAGGGTATCGGATTTGAGGATATAGATACAGGAAGGTTCCGACAACGCCATCATATATTCGGAATAGGCAACCTGGTCGATGGATAGAAGATTGATGTCCACCATCGTCCGAAGTATCGTCGAAAGATAAGTGCTGAAAGTCCGGGCAAGACTGTCATGAACGGTTCTCAGGGTTCTAAGCTGGTCTTTGGATACCCGGTCCGGGTGCTTAAAATCGTAAAGATGCACCGACCTTTCACGAACTTTTTCAATTTGTTCGTAGGATTTTGTTTTCGATACGCTATCTAATAGAGCATCGATTTCTTCCTGTGATAATATCTTGCTCAATTTACAATCCGCAGATAAGTTTTCGTGCGAAAATCAAACATATTATTTTCAGATGTAAAGTCTTAATGGTTTACAATGTCTTTCATTGCAATATATAACCGGTGAAGAAAATCCTGATGATGCGGCCGTCATTCAGATAAGCGTTTGCCGTAGCCATGATTTCTTCACGGATTGCTTCCATATTAGAAATGTCCGCAACGTAATCGAGAGATTTTTGGGCTAAAAGGGTCAGCAGCGCATCGCGGAGGATAGGTTCCTTCGATGCCAATTCGACCAGAACCTTCTTATGCGACACTTCGAAACTCATCGATACTACCAGATAACGTCTGCCCAGGGTGCCTGAAGGATTGACAATGATATCCGCGAATTCGTAGATCTCCCCGGTGGTCTCGTAAGGTTCGCTGGCAACTTCCTCCGTTTCCATCGAGGATGAGTCTGCTTCGGTGGTCGAAGCGATCCCTTGCGGAATTGCCTGCATATCCGAGAAGAATATCATGCTGATAGTATAATACGCTGCAACCGTCTGGGCTGCTAAAATCAGTAAGATCGCCGGAATGATAATATACAACTTCCGCCCGCCCGGTTTTTCACCGGGCCCGACATCAATTTCCGGCGGCGTTTCTTCTAAGGTGACGTCTAATTCTTCGGCCATTTTTCTAATCGATTAAGATTAATGAGACAATATCTGAAAAATGTTTATTAACCTTGCAATGTAATGATATTTCAATTACAAATCAAAAAATGCAAGTCGAACTAATTCAATTCAGCTGGTTAAGATCACAAGTAACAGTTAATATTCAACCATGTCTATTTCGTCAGGGACAATCATGAAATCGTTCCGGACGTTGACAAACATTTCAACGCGCCGGTTTTTGGCCCGGTTTTCCGGAGAGTCGTTGGGTTTCAGGGGGCGGTATTCGCCATAGCCGGTGGCGGCAAATCTGGAGGGATCGATTCCCCGGCGGAAGGCAAAAAATTTTACTACCGATAGAGCCCTGGCGGCGGATAGTTCCCAGTTTGAGGGAAATTCCTCGTTGCTGATGGGCCAGTTATCGGTATGACCTTCGACGAAAACTTCTGTTTTGGGGGAGTTTTTAATCAGTTTGGTGATTATATCCAGTGCCGTTCTTGACTCCGGTTTTAATTCCGCTTTTCCCAGATCGAACAAGACAGGATCGGAAATAACGATATGTGCGCCTTTTTCAGTTAAAGTGACTTTCACCTGGCCCTGAAGTTCCTCTTTAGCAATCGATCCGCGCATGTCCATAACTTCTTTTTCAAGTTCTTCGGTTACTTTGCTTTCACCCAGTCTCAAATGCCGCGACTCCTGCTGGACGCCTGATTTCCTTGGCAGCACCCCCAGAGCCGACTTCAAAGAACCCATCGCCTTCTCAAACTCAACTTCCTGTATCGATGAAAAAGACAGAATCAAGATGAAGAAAGTGAGCAGGAGACTCATCATGTCGCCGTAGGTGACGATCCACATCGCTGCACCCGGTTCAACCTCGTCTTCTTTTTTCTTTCTCTTTGCCATAGTCTTAAAAATCCCTGTTTATGCTTCTTCTACAGTCCGGTCTTTGGGGGCCACAAACGTTAACAGCTTGCCCCGCACAATTCTCGGGTTGTCACCTGATTGAATAGCCAGGATACCCTCGATAATCATTTCGCGTTTAATGGTTTCATCGATGCTTCGCTGCTTCAATTTACCTTCCAGGGGGAGGAAAACCAGGTTAGCCAGCAGAGCGCCATAGAGCGTCGTTATCAAAGCCACGGCCATACCGGCCCCGATCTGAGTCGGGTCATCCAACGATTTAAGCATGTTGATCAAACCAATGAGAGTTCCAATCATCCCGAACGCCGGCGCATAAGTTCCCATGGCATGAAAGATTGCCTGACCGGTTTTATGCCGGGTTTCAAGGTTTTCCAATTCATTTTGCATTATCGTACGGATAATTTCCGGTTCGGAGCCATCCACCGCCAATTGCATTCCATCTTTCATAAAAGGATCGTCCAGATCGGAGATGCTTTTTTCAATCGCCAAAATCCCTTCCCGGCGGGCGCGTTCGGCCAGACTTACCATGGTATCGATAATCTCAACATGCGATTCTTCTTTATGAAGAAAAGCTATTTTAACTACATTTATTACCTCCATCACTTTTCCCAGCGGGAAATTGATCAGGGTGGCTGCGATAGTGCCGCCAAATACGATCATCATCGAGGGCAGATTGAAAAAAGTGAGAAGCTCGCCGCTCAGCATAATGGTGATTAAGACAAAGATGACGCCGGATACTATCCCGATAATTGACGCTAAATCCATAGAGTTCTCAGCAATTAATTCCCACTAATACAGGTTATTTCGATGATGCTGTCAATCAGCAAAATCAGTTGCTTGATCTGCCTGATTTCATTCCGGTTACCCGGAGTATTTATTTTTCTATCAGTATTCGGATTCCGGGCGCACTGCGCTTGCCGGGATGACAATATCCGGGGGTTGTTGGATAAAGTTGAGTAAAGGGCATACCGAATAAGTTATTTATCATTGTCGATGAAACGGATGTTCTGAAAGACACTGCTCCGGAAAGCTATGACCTTCTCAATGATATCCTCCCCGCTCTCCGTAACAATCAGCTTATTTCCGTTAGTCAGGGTTATTACCGTATCGTGGGTATTGGAAACAGTTTCGATCAGATCATCGTTGAGGAAGAATTCTTCACCGTTGATTTTGGTCAATGAAATCACAATTAACCGCCTGTCATGGAATATTTGAGTTACATCGCCGGATCTGGCTGCAGGAAGGAAAGAAAGGAAAGAGTATGCTGAGGAAAAATGGCTCCGGGGGCGGCTGTTACACCGCCCCCTGGGGATCAGGTTAACGCTTGAGACCGTTTATTTCGGACAGGACCATATCCGATGTCTGAATTACTCGGGCGTTTGCCTGAAAACCTCGTTGCGCCACAATCAATTCGGTGAATTCCGTGGTCAAATCAACGTTCGACATTTCCAGGTATCCGGAATTGATGGTGGAGTTGAAGTTTGTCTGGGCCAAGCCCACAACTGCGCTGCCGCTGTTGGGGCCCTCAGCATACAGGTTATTTCCAATCTTATCCAAACCGGCAGCGTTGGTGAAGTCAGCAATGGCCAGCTGGCCAAGGGTTCTCACCACTCCGTTGGAGAAATTGCCGGTAATCAAACCATCGACCCCGATCGAGATCTGCTCCAGGTTACCCATGGGATAACCGTCCTGCGAAACCGCGATGGTAGTCGAAGGCGAATCAAACTGCGTAATTCCAGCGAAGGAACCAGGACTGCCGGGATTCAGATCGACGGTCAAGGTATTGGCTCCGCTGGGGTTGAAAATCAGAGGACCGCCGCTGAAAGACGCCAGGGAACCGTCGTTGTTGAAAGTTACGATGCCGCTGGAGCCGCTGGAGGGAACGATACTGCCATTATCGATACTCGTTTCCCAGGTCCAGGCGTTGTCTTCTTCAGCTTTGGTGAATATCATTTCCACGGCGTGAGCGTTTCCCAGACTGTCATAAACACTGATCGTCGTGGAATGAACTCCGGCATCCCGGCCGGCGACGAATTCATCGAAAGTCGGAGCGTGGAACACAACTCCTGCGACGGCATTCAGGTTGACGTTGGTTTCGCTTTCCCCGGCGAAATTGTCCGTAAAGACAATCTTACCGGATTCGTTTATGGAAGCTGATGCTCCGGCAAATGCGCTGTTAATGGCGGTAAGCAGTTCCGCAGCGGTATCGCCGGTAGAATAAATGTAAGAAGCTTCGACAGTGGTTCCGTCAGGTTCAGCGCCGGTGATTTCGATCGTATTGCCGTCTATCAGTTCATTCTGATTATCACTCAAGAACAAATCATTGACTAAAGTCGAGGCGGATACGTCACTGCTGGCGGTGGCGCCGGCAGAAACACCGAGATCGCCAAGTAAACCATTACCACCGGTGACGGTAAGAGAATATCCGGATCCGATATGTGATGAACGGAAACGGATCAATCCGCTTTCGGTGTCCACAAACGCAGTCACGGCGCCGCCCAGTTGCGCATTGGCAAGGGCGGTATTCAACCCGGCGGTAAGCAGCTCGGCATTTTCGTAATTCTGTTCGGCCAGCGTAACCGTCACGGGGCCTTCTCCGTTATAATCGATCACGATTTGATTATTACTTGATGTTACGTTGAGACCTGCACTGAGGTCTTCTGAGGTTCCAATCGCGGCATAAGTTTCGTATCCGTTGTCCGCCATCCAGACTTGTTCCAACGGATCGGAATCTGCGTTCAGGTTACAGAAATAATCGATTACAGAGGTTGCATTGGCGGGTTCTTTCTGGCCGAAGGGAAGAGTCAGGTTTTGAATCGCAGTCCCGCTGGCAATTTCTCCATTCTCGTTCGCCATCTTACCCTGGATGAAATAACTGCCGCCCTGGGCGACGATGTTACCTTCGGAGTCGATTTGGAAACCTCCGGCGCGGGTGTAATAGCTTCTCAGGCCGTCGGAGAGGACGAAGAATCCGTCCCCCTGGATGGCCAGGTCGGTGGAAATCCCGGTTGAAAGCAGGTTTCCCTGCGAGAAATCGTTATCGATTGAACTAACCTTCATACCTAATCCAACTTCCATCGGATTGACGCCGCCAAAACGGCCGTGAGGCGCAAAAGGAGCTGATTCCCTTTGTGCGAGAGTTTCAGCGAAAGTTACTCGGGATTTTTTGAACCCGTAAGTATTGACATTGGCAATGTTATTGCCGATGACGTCCATTTTGATCTGATGATTACTCAGGCCGGACACGCCTGCATATAGTGCTCTTATCATGTGTTATGACCTCCAGTATGCCGGCGCATCTGTCGTTTAGCGCCGGGCGGGCTTCCTCGAAAGAGGTCCAGCCCCTGGTTAACGGTTTTAATAATTAGTTCTTGGAACCTGTAAAGGTTCGATCAATTTGTAAAAGAACTTCACCGTTTCTGATTGGAGGGTGCATTCCAAAAAGTGTAAACGGAATTTGGGTTGCGGAGTTTTAGACAATCACTGCGCTGTCGATGTTTGTGAATACGTTTTCCTTGAGACCTTCACCGGTGATAGCAGTTATTACCGTGCGATTTTTCACCGATACTACAAAGGCCTTATCTTCCATCAGGACCAGGGATTCCTTGGCCCCTTTGGCGTCAGCTTTACTCACGCCGGTTCGGAGACGATCGATCTCGTTCTGATTAAGCGAAATATTCCGGTCGATCAATCTGCTGACGGCATGAGCGGAGAACTTCACATCGGGCGCAGAGATTTTACTCTCCAACATCTGCGCGAAACTGGATTCGGTCTGACCAGAGGTACCGGGAGACGCTACCGAGGGTATCGGTTTGATCGCCTGGGACTGCTGGAGTTGACGTAATCTCAGCATTTCCGCAGATATGTTTCCGATTTGTTCAGCCAATTCGTTCTCCTGAATTATTTAATTAACTTTCAGAAAGGATGACCGGAAAGCGGTCATCCGGTATTGCCGGCCGGCTATCCTTCCGGGGGCAGATTCAATCCTGTTACATTCGGCAGGTAAACAGGCAGATTACCCATCATCAGAACCGCTTGGCCTTGTTCGTAAGTAACACCGTCGATAATACCTACGATATATTGTTCAACCGCCAGATCGTTGCCTTCAGCTGTCGTGGCCGTTACTTCAAAATAGTACTGACCGTCGTTCTGCATCACGCCCTGGCTGTTTTTTCCGTCCCATTCGTACGTATGTTCACCAATGGGCTGCGCGCCCAAAACGCTGGAGTCAATTTCAATTCCATCGGAATCGTAAATGGTGATGGTAACCTCTGAAGCATTACTGGGCAGATCATACATTATCGAAGTCGCTTCACCATCGTCAAGCACGACGACCTCATTGGAGGCCTCAACTTCCAATCCCATCAACTGCGCAGATAAAGTATTGTTAAGGGATTGATTCATCAGCAGTTGGGCAGTCAGGGAATCTTCCAGATTGGTATTGATCTGGGTGAGCTGTTCAACTGAAGTGAATTGAGCAAGCTGGGCGGCCATCTGCTGGCTGTCCATCGGACTCATGGGATCCTGGTAATTCATCTGAGTCACCAGCATGGCGAGAAACTGATCCTGTCCCAAATCGTTGGAAAATTCCTGTTCAGAATAGGCATTCAGGAAACTGGTCGAATTACCGCCGTATGTCGGCGTTATGTCCGGCAATTAATTGCCTCCTTTGCTTAATTTAATGAGCCAGCCTGTAAGAATCCTGCTTAGTCGAGTTGTAGTTGTCCAAATACTTCACCACCGAGTAGAAATGCTTTGAGCAAGACAATGTGGTACCGCACTGTGAACAATTGATAAGATGAATACTCTGACCGGGATCATCGGATGATTCTGCTATCATAGTCTGCTGGATACCCAGCGGTACGAAACTGGTTGAGCCGCAACTGCAACGCAAATGAATCACCTCCTTTCGTAGAGGTTAGATTGAAGGGATTACATACCAGTAAGGCAAACTCCGTACCAATTCGGTGAATCGGCACGGAAATTCACCCAATCTGTAATCCCTTGTATTGACAGAACATACTTTTCTGACAAACAGTCAAATTAACCAGGATGGCAGTTGCCTGGGCAAATATTGCCCAGAGCAGTAAAAACTGACCCGTTTCAGACTACCCAGGTGTTGCTGCCATCCTTGCTGGTGGAGTGAGAATAATCAGCCGATATAGCGGCGTAATGAGCATTATTACGGAATTCCCGGCGGCTGGCCGAATCGGATAGAATATCCTCAACTACCGGAATACCGTTTTTCTTCAGTGCAATGCTGATATCGTTAGTTTCAATGCCCTTGGCGCTAAGGGCTGCTTTCAACTCATCCATCCGTCCGGCCAATGAATCGCGGACGGAACCATCCTCCACCAGGAAACGTGCGCTGAATTTATCGCCTTGCAGCGAAAGCTTCAGTTTGATCATACCCAGATTTTCCGGATGAAGTTCAAGATTCATCCGCTGGTTCCCTTTTTCGAGATTGGTCTGTAACAGTGATACCATTTCCCGGAACAATTTGTCGCCGTTAGGGACGGAAGAAACGGCGGGATCGACCGAGGCTGAAGCATCACCGAGGGACTTCTCGAAAACCGGTTGTTCAGATTGGGGGGCGGAATTGGGAACAGCCTGGACGGTTTGCGCATTTGTCCATTCAGTTTCAAAACTTTCATCCCACTCCTGAACTTCCCGGTCGGCAAAGGAAATCTCGGGTTTACCCCTATTAGGGTTATAGGGCACGTCTCGCCCGCCAAACTTATTGAAAATGGAATTCGCCTCGTTCAGGGGCCAGACCTGTTGCACCCAAACATCGGCGGTCTGTCCGGCGAGCGCCGAATCTACGCTGATGTTCTTCAGGGCTGTCTCCTTAAGATGCGAAGCCGCTTCTCTAAGCTGTGCGAGCATATCCTCCTCACTCTGTTTTTCAACCGGTACATTTATTCCTTTACCGGATAAAAACAAGTTCACCGAAGTACCCGCAGCTAAATTTTGATGGAATTCATTAATTGCCTGCTTAAGCTTTTCAACTGCTTTTTCAGGAGTAACGAATCCTTCGGCCACAGCATCTCGGAGTTTTTCGACTTTATCGAGGGCCAGGATTTGTTCGAGATGATAAACCTCGCCTAAATTCTGCTGATAAATATCGAATCGCTCCTGTAACTTAGGCATAGCTGCGCTGACTGAAACCGACGACGCGAGTTTCTCCCGCTCATATTTGACGGGCGACGCTGAAACGGATTCCTGTTCAAGGGCGTCAGCAAGTATTCTTTCAAATTCCTGCTCAGCGCCTTCCTGGAAAGCCGTACCAGCGGCCATAGGGAGAACCCCGGTTATCGTCTCAGTCACTTTCGGATCACGCAGTGAGTCAACTGCCAGGGTTTCTTTCATCGGATCACCTCTAACAGTGGAGGATTATAGATTATTTTATACACGGCATTCTCCTGAGGGAGAATCTCCGTCACCCGGATTTTCAAGTCCGGGATTTTCTATCTCATCGTAATGATGATCGGGTAGTGTTATTACATCAAATTCTGCCGGATCGCTTATCCGGATGCCTCATCATTGATCATTGCGGTCAGCCTGGCCGCTCTTGAAGCGGGCATCACGCTCAGAACTTTGGCTGCGTTGCGTTCCTTCATCCTCATCAGCAGCTGGAGAACAAATTCATCATCCAGATTGGCGAATATGGAGGCAGCTTCAGCCGCCTTCATTTTATCGACGATGCGGACTAAACGCGCCACTCGTCGTTGTTGAATGAGTATCTGAGTACTGTCAACCTCGGCCGGTACATCGCCCAAATCTGCGATCAAGGTAGTATCGATCACGGTATCAGGTACCGTCTCGACCATGACCCCCATCGGTATAATTTGTCCCACGAGTGGAATCAGGCCAAGCGCCGCCAGTGAATCGATTTCTCCCTGCGTCAATGAATCAAGTTCGGCGAAAAGTATGCCGGTAGTATCAGCCGAATCCGCCATCACCTGCGCGAGACTGTCAGACTGTGCCTGCATCGCCGCCAGATAGTCATCGTATTTTCCACTCATCACAAAATACATAATGACGCTAATGATCAGGTAGGACATGAAAAATGCCCCGATATAGGCGAGCAAGTTACTCTTTTTGCCGCCTTCCGGTTCCATCTCAAGAATTTCTTCGCCTTCAGCCACTTTTATTCTCCTGATAACAGGTCACTTGCGAAATACGATCTTTGTCCGGCGATTTCATCAGAAAACTTCATTTCTTCCTTGCTCGCTTGTTCTTTAAACTCTTTAAAGCGTTTTTCTTTGAGTTTTTCCATGATTTTCCGTTCTTTCATCGCCTGTACCAATTTTTGTCTTTGCTCCTCTAAAAACCTTTCGGCCTTAGACACTTTGAACCGTTGGCTGGTGATATTGCGCCGGTTCGTCCAATCTCTGCTGAGGTCGTTTTGAAAATTCATCACCAACGATCCTTTTCTCCTCCGTACAGCCATTTCCAGTTTGAAATCAGCGGTGAGTTTGACCAGATTCGCCAGTTCATTTCTGTCCTCTGTCAGCTGGCGCTGAGCGTCCGCGAATTCTCGTTTGGCCAGTTCTTCGAAGCGCGTTTTCGCCTCGAGGACTTTCTGAAGTTTAAACCGGAATACAGCCATGTTTTCTCAATAATTTAATCCCGGGGTTTTGCGTTAAATATCATGAAGTTCAATGGTCATCAGCAATTCGGTTACTTATTTTGCTCAACAAAGTTTCTATGTGCCGTCTGCGTGCCAGCGGCACTCTCTGCAGGCGGCGCATTATAGGACGGGATCACATCCCGCCGCACCCAACCTGTCATTCTGAACGAAGTGAAGAATCCCTCACATCTTTCGGAGCTGCGCCGCCTTATTTTCAGAGTAAATTCAAGAGGTTTGCCCTGGTTTCATCGAAGGGCGCCTTTTCGTAGATCCCCTGCTGAAGAAAGGTATTGATGTTTTCATTGGCCGAAATCGCAAAATCGATTTTGGGGTTCGATCCCTTAGCGTAAGCTCCAATATTGATAAGATCCTCTGCCTCTCGATAAGTCGAAACCACTTCTTTGACATGCTTAGCGGCATTCATGTGATCTTCCGGAACCACATCGATCATCACCCTGCTGATGGAGGGCAGGATGTCCACCGAGGGATAATGCCCCAATGATGCCAGCTGGCGGGAAAGCACGATATGCCCGTCCAGAATCGACCTGAGATGGTCCGAGACCGGTTCGTCCAAATCGTCACCTTCCACTAAAACAGTATATAAACCGGTGATGCTGCCGTTATCTGAGGTGCCCGCTCTTTCCAGTAATTTCGGCATCATGGCAAACACCGAAGGTGTAAAGCCCCGCGTAGTCGGAGGTTCTCCGACCGAAAGTCCGATTTCCCGCTGAGCAAGCGCTAACCGGGTGATGGAATCCATCATCAGCATCACATCTGCGCCCTGATCCCGGAAGTATTCCGCGATGGTAGTGGCAACCAGCGACGCCTTTATACGCACAAGGGCCGGTTGATCCGATGTGGCAATGACCACAACCGACCGTTTCAGCCCTTCTTCTCCTAAATCCCTTTCCAAAAACTCTCTGACTTCCCTGCCCCTTTCACCTACCAGCGCCACTACGGTGACATCTGCCGAGGTGTTGCGGGCGATCATTCCCATAGCGATGCTTTTTCCGACTCCGCTGCCGGCAAATATCCCCATCCGCTGCCCTTTGCCCAGGGTCAATACCGCATCTATCGAACGAATTCCGGTGGCGATTGGTTTGGTAATTCTGTCACGACTCAATGCGTTAGGCGGTTGGGCTGTGATCGGACGGGAATCCTCAACCTGAAGCGGCCCCAGTCCGTCGATGGGATCGCCAAGCCCGCCCAATATCCGCCCCAAAAGACCATTACCGACACTGACCCGCGCCGGCTGACCGGTGGCAATGACCATCGCTCCCGGCGTGATCCCGGCCATTTCGCCTAGGGGCATCAGCAGCACCCGGTTATTCCGAAAGCCGACAACTTCTGCCGGACGCTTGCCTTCGCTGGTTTCAACCAGGCAAACTTCACCGACCGACGCCGACGGTCCTTCGGATTCGGTAACCAGACCGACAACCTTGACGACCTGACCGATGGGACGGACAG
>JACKQG010004406.1_pt1 | contig 16359 bp, 15 predicted proteins | sample 8237621 | NCBI WGS metagenome assembly JACKQG01 (sample SAMN15677084, study PRJNA649215) | marine metagenome | biome: marine; feature: Black Sea; material: saline water; isolation source: suspended particulate matter (SPM) from the Black Sea western gyre | collected 2013-06-09/2013-06-10 | depth...
AGCCGAATCTGTTCTTTTCAGGTGTTCGTCCGGCAATCAACGTTGGTCTTTCCGTATCAAGGGTTGGTGGTGCTGCACAGGTTAAGGCCATGAAGCAGGTTGCAGGTACACTTCGCCTTGATCTTGCCCAGTATCGTGAACTTGCGGCCTTTGCCGGTTTTGGTTCCGACCTTGATGCTGCAACGCAGAAACAGCTGACCCGTGGCGCCAGACTGGTTGAAATCCTCAAACAGCCACAGTATCAACCTCTGCCAATGGAAAAACAGGTTTCAATTATCTTTGCTGGCACGAAAGGATATCTTGATACCCTTCCATTAGACACTCTTGCCGAGTACGAGCAGGATCTTTATACCCATATTGAAGCGAATGCTGCTGACATCTTTGATACTCTCAAAGAGAAAAAGGAAATTGACAAAGCTCTTGAAGAAAAAATGCACGCGACTATGAAGTCATTTACAGAAACCTTCAAGGCTTCCAAAGGAATTCAATAAACCAAGGGAGTAAATTGTCATGCCAAGCTTAAAAGATGTCAAAACCCAGATAACGGGTGTTAAAAAGACATCACAGATAACCAAGGCCATGAACATGGTCTCGGCTGCGAAACTTCGGGGCGCCCAGCAGAAGATGGAAGATTTCCGTCCCTATGCCGGTAAATTCAATGAAGCTCTTGGTAGTATCAGCAGCAATATGAAGTCGAATGAATTTCCTCTGATGCAGGCAAGAGATGTTAATACGATAGAAATAATAATCGTAACCTCAGATCGAGGGCTTTGCGGCAGCTTCAACGCGAACATCATCAAAATGGCAGAAAAATTGATGAACAAGTATGAAGCTGAGGGTAAAAAAGTCTCTTTTGTCTGTATTGGCAAAAAATCTATTCGATATTTCAAGAAAACCGGTAAGGTCCGTAAGGCATATGCCGACATCATGGGCACTTTTCAAATGTTTAATGCCCGTGAAATCGCCCAGGATGTTGCCGCTAATTTTATCGCAGGTGAAGCTGATGAGGTTCAGCTTGTCTTCGGCAGCTTTGTAAGCGTCGCCAGACAGGTTCCGACAACCATTCCGTTCCTTCCTGTACAGCCAATTGCGGCAGCAGAAGAAGCAGCTGGACAATCAGCCGGTCAGCAGGGTGCATATACTTATGAGCCAAGCCCGGAAGAGATTATGAACGTTCTTCTTCCTTTGTATATGAATGTCATGGTGTATAATTCCATGCTTGAAGTCGGCGCCAGCGAACAAGCGGCCCGAATGACCGCTATGGATAACGCCACCAATGCATGTAATGATATCGTAGCTAACCTGACTATGATTTATAACAAAGCACGTCAGGCAGCAATCACGGGCGACCTTATGGATATCGTCGGTGGGGCTGAAGCATTAAAGGGATAATATAAAGTGATTTCAGAGTGAAGGCCCTGGCCTTGGACTCGAGAATTGAAAGATGCTGAGGAGGCATATAGCCAATGAGTGATCAAAATGTAGGAAAAATTGTCCAGGTAATTGGACCATGTGTAGACGTAGAGTTTGAGCCGGGACAATTACCGGCGATTATGAATGCTCTTTATGTAACTAACCCAGGCATCAACGATGACGCTGATAACCTAGTTGTTGAAGTTGCCCAGCATCTTGGTGATAATGTTACACGCTGTATTGCTATGGATCAGACAGATGGTTTGGTAAGGGGTATGGAAGCCCGCGATTCCGGTGCACCTATTGAAATTCCGGTGGGACCTGCGAGTCTTGGCCGTATTATGAACGTTGTTGGGCGCCCCGTTGATGGTTTGGGTCCTATCACTTCAGACAAAAAAGCTCCTATCCATAAACCTGCTCCTGCTTTCACAGATCTAAGTACAGACGTTCACGTTCTTGAAACCGGTATTAAGGTTATCGATCTTCTCGTCCCCTTCCCTCGCGGTGGAAAAATGGGACTGTTCGGTGGTGCTGGTTGTGGAAAGACAGTTATTATGATGGAAATGGTTAATAATATCGCCATGCATCATGGTGGTATTTCAGTATTCTGTGGTGTTGGTGAGCGAACCCGTGAAGGAAACGATCTGTATCATGAGATGAAGGAATCCGGCGTTCTCCCAAAGGCTGCTCTTGTTTACGGACAGATGACAGAGCCTCCAGGAGCTCGTTCCCGTGTTGCTCTTACCGGTCTTTCAGCGGCTGAATATTTCCGTGATGAAGAAGGACAGGACGTTCTTTTCTTTGTGGATAATATCTTCCGATTCACCCAGGCAGGTGCTGAGGTTTCCGCCCTTCTCGGACGTATTCCTTCTGCTGTTGGCTACCAGCCGACTCTTGCAACTGATCTCGGTGGTCTTCAGGAGCGTATTACATCAACAAACAAGGGCTCAATTACTGCGGTACAGTGTGTTTATGTACCAGCTGATGACTTGACAGATCCTGCTCCTGCAACAACATTTGCCCATCTCGATGGAACGGTTGTTCTTTCCCGTCAGATTGCAGAGCTCGGTATTTACCCTGCTGTTGATCCGCTTGATTCAACCTCACGTATTCTTGATCCACATGTTCTTGGTGCAGAGCATTATAAAACTGCCCAGCAGGTACAGCAGTCTCTGCAGAAATACAAGGATCTTCAGGATATTATTGCTATTCTTGGTATGGACGAACTTTCTGAGGAAGATCAGCAGCTTGTTGGACGTGCCCGTAAAATTCAGAGATTCCTCTCCCAGCCGTTTACTGTTGCTGAGGTCTTTACTGGTATGAAAGGCGCCTATGTAAAAGTTGAGGATACAGTTCGAGGGTTCCGTGAAATTCTAGACGGCAAACATGATGAGCTTCCTGAGACAGCTTTTTACATGGTAGGTTCAATTGAGGAAGCTGTAGAAAAACATGCTCAAAGTAAAGCTGCATAAGTAACAGAACAGCAGCTTGTTTTTTAAGTAAGTCCTTTCACTTTTTAGTGAAAGGACACTAAGTCAAGGTAATGACCAATGGCTACAATACATTTAGAAGTTGTCACTCCATCGGGTCCTGTTGTTAATGAGGATGTGGACATCGTCAGTGCCCCGGGTTACGGTGGTGATTTTGGTGTTCTTGCCAACCACAGTCTTTTTCTGAGTACTATTAAGATTGGTGGTCTTGTATATAAGCAGGCAGGCACCGAGAAGCACCTCATGGTCAGCGGAGGCTTCTGTGAGGTTTCAAATAATAAAATAACTTTCCTTGTCGAATCAGCTGAATCCGGGTTTGATATTGATGCTGAACGGGCTCTTCGTGCAAAAGAGCGGGCTGAAAAAAGGCTCGCTGAGGCTAAGACACAGCAGGAAAAAATTAATATAACCAGGGCTGAAGCCGCGTTGCAGCGTGCTCTGGCGCGACTTAAAGTCGCTGAAAAAAGCCCACGCTAAATCAGGTTGGGTGAATAAAAAAAGGCCGCATGAAAATGCGGCCTTTTTTTATGTGTTGTTCTCGTCGATATTTTTTTCAGGGCTGTAGTTTTCCCAGGTTTGCTTCAATAACAAAATCACCATATTCGGATGTGAAAGGAATCACGATGGTAGGTGATTCAGAATGATAGCTTATCTCAACACCCTTTCCTACAACCATGGTTGGCGTTGCCAGGTCAAAGGTGTAATTCAATTTTGCCAACTGAGCCTTTGCACCTCCGCAGATCATATTTGTCAGTTCACCTACGGCATCGATTATTTCATCATCCACTTTTTCTTTTGCCGGTTCCATAAGCATGTTGGCAACGATCTGAAGGATACATTTTTCAGAGAAACTGACAATCATACATCCTGCCGTCCCTTCTGAGGTCATACCAATGATGCCTGTTACTTCGCCATAACTGAGCTTGTCGTCTTTCAGTTTTGGTTTTTTTGCCTGAACCACTGTTTGACACATAGTTTCCAGTACGTTTTTTGCGGCGTGAAGAAAGGGATTGATGAGTTCAGCTCTCATACGGTTATCTTGGGTGATTATAGAATTGAAGGAAGAATAGATATCTTTTGAATGAATATGGACAAGTATAGCATAAGGAAGTATTCATTCCCTTAATTTTTTTACCCTGTTCTATCGGTGCCCTATTGCTTATTTTACCCCAGTACATTAACATCGCAGGTTATCCAAAGGTGAAAGATTTTATTATATTTTTTAGAGAAGAGCATTGAATGAGGAGAAGATAATGAAAGCGAAAGAGAGAATGGCGATTCCCAGGCAGCAACCCCAGGAACTTGGTGTTGCCTTCAGGATTAAAAATTTTGAGGAAGTAACGGCGTGTTTTGATGAAGAAACTGCTATACGTGAGGCCAACAGATGTCTGCAATGTAAAAAGCCCACTTGCAGGCAAGGGTGTCCAATCAATAATAATATTCCGGAATTTATTGCCCTGTTGCGTGACCGGAAATTTGAAGAAGGGTATTGGAAAATTCGCGAAACAAGTTCCCTTCCTGCAGTTTGCTCGCGGGTCTGTCCCCATGAATTTCAATGTGAAGGGGCCTGTGTCAGGGGTAAAAAAGGTGACGCAGTAGCCATTGGCATGCTTGAGCGATTTCTTGCAGACTGGATGGTGACCAAGGGCAAGAATCTCATGTCTTCCTGTGCTCTGCCAAAAGACAAAATGGTGGCGATTATTGGTTCTGGTCCAGCCGGTATGACTGCCGCTTTTCACCTCGCCCATGAGGGTTATCCGTGCACGATATTTGAGAGTTTGCCGGCCTTTGGCGGCATGCTTTCCGTCGGTATTCCTGCATATCGACTACCTCGTGCAATAATTAATGCTGAATTTGATGCTCTGAAGAACTGTGGTGTTCAGGTCGAAAATAATGTTGTCATCGGCAAGGATCTTACCCTGCAGCAGCTCAAGGATGAAAAAGGATTCGATGCCGTATTTGTCGGAGTTGGAGCCCATAAAAGCAGAAAATTGGGACTCGACAATGAAGACATGAAAGGTGTGCTTCACGGTGTGGATTACCTCCGGCGAGTAAATCTGGGAGAAAATTTAAATCTGGGCCATAATGTTGTGGTTGTCGGCGGCGGAAATGTTGCAATTGACTGCGCCAGAACGGCTCTCAGAACAGGTTCGCAGAATGTTTTTATTCTCTATCGACGAACAAAGAAAGAGATGCCTGCCTCCATGGCTGAGATTCATCATCTTGAGGAGGAAGGGGTAACAATTGAGTTCCTGGCTGCCCCTGTGCAGCTTCATGGTGAGAACGGCACATTGAAAAGGGTGGAATGTCTGCGAATGGAACTGGGTGAATGCGATGCCTCAGGCCGATGTCGGCCAGTTGTTGTCGAGGGCTCGAATTTTATGATAGAGGCTGACGCAATTATTCCGGCAATCAGCCAGGATGTTGATCATACAGCAGATTCAGGTACTGAGTTTGAGGTTACCCGTTGGGGAACATATATTGTCGATCCTGAAACACTGCAGACATCTGTTCCATGGATATTTTCCGGCGGTGATTCTGTTCTGGGACCACAGACTGCAGCTAAGGCTGTCTACCAGGGAAAAGTTGCAGCAGAGTCTATCAAACGCTTTCTTGAAGGAGCTTCATTGAAAGAGGGTCGCGAAGTAAGAGACCTCATGGAATAAGGATTCCATGCAAAAAGAATCGTTACAATGGGGGATAGAATTTTTTTAATGGTTCGTATCCCCCTTTTTTTGGTTATGTCATAAATATGAACAAACCTGTGATGTCAATTGTCTACAAATGACTATCTGAATAAAAAAATAAAAAAAAATTATATAAACAGGGGTCGTCCTTTCATGCTCACAAATACGCTACTTTTGTAGTAATTACCTGAAAGGCCTTTTGTTTTTTGGTATTATATATAGTATTTAAGACAGCACGCCTGTCGGGGTGATATCTCGGCATAAAAAATGCATTGTATTTCATAGGGTTATTTGATTCCCCTGGGGCTAGAGCTGTTTGAGTTCAATTCAGCAATGGCTGGTAGGCCATGGGAGTCTGGTTGTTTATTGCCCCAATTTGCCATCAACATACCGTGTTCCGCTCTTGGTGATTATGACTGTTTATTTTGAAAAAAAAGAAAAACTTGGGGATCTGCTTGTTCGAAAGGGGAAAATAAGCCAGGGGCAGCTTGCCCGTGCTTTGACCCATCTTGAAACCATGCCCCAGAATTTGGGAGACATTCTTGTTTCGCTTGGGTTTATAAGTGAAGATGATCTCCTTGCTGCTCTGGCTGAGCAGATGGCCCTACCTTTATTTACACCCCGGGATGATGATGAGTACCTTGCCCCGGAGATATCCGCAATTTTTCTGAAAGAACATCCATTCATCATCATTCGCCGCATGGGAACATATATTCTTGTTGTCAATGATCCCATGGATGGAGACATTGTCACGGCTGCCGATATTCTGGTGAGTGAACCTTTTCAAATACAGCTTGCACCGGCCGCTACCGTGCAGAATCTAGTTACCGAGCACTACGAGCTTGAACAGGAGCAGAAAGGAACCGATCAGTATCTGATTGATGAGTCAGATATTGACAAGCTGAAAGACATGGCCTCTGAGGCTCCGGTTATCAAATATGTGAATAACCTTATCGACACTGCTATTGGAAGGCGTGCAAGTGATATTCACATAGAGTCCTTTGAGAATGGCCAGCTGATTCGATTCCGTATTGACGGGATACTGCAGGAGTTCGAAATGCCGCCGGCAACAATGCGGGCAGCAATTATCTCACGAATAAAACTGCTCGCTTCTCTTGATATTGCAGAAAGGCGCATTCCCCAGGACGGTAAAATTTCAATGCGGATCGGCGGGAAAGAGGTCGATCTTCGTGTCTCGACAATGCCCACTGTCTATGGCGAAGGTCTTGTTATCCGTATTCTTGAGAAAGGGTCAATTATCCTCGATATCAGCCGCCTCGGGATGAGCGAAACCATTGAAAAAGAGTTCAGTGACCTGATAACCATTACTAATGGGATTATTCTTGTAACAGGACCTACGGGAAGTGGTAAAACAACCACCCTGTATTGCGTCTTGAACCGTATTAATACCGGAAGCAATAAAATTATTACCCTGGAAGACCCGGTTGAGTATCAATTGCACGGGATTAATCAAACCCAGGTTCGTCCTGAGATCGGGCTGACATTTGCGAAAGGATTGCGATCGATAGTGCGCCAGGATCCGGATGTTATCATGGTGGGTGAGATTCGTGATCTGGATACTGCTGAAATTGCAGTGCAGTCTTCTCTTACCGGTCATCTTGTTTTCAGCACCCTGCATACAAATGATGCTTTTTCAGCAGTAGTCAGGATGATTGATATAGGTGTAGAGCGATTTTTGATTTCCTCCTCGCTGCGCGGGGTACTGGCCCAGAGACTTGTAAGATGTATTTGTCCCTCCTGTCGCAAGGTTCTTGGCAATGTTGCCGGCCACCTGGGATATGTCCCTGATGGCGGTGACTTTGAAATGTATATAGGCGAAGGATGTCAGAATTGTTCCGGTACAGGGTATACCGGCCGCATAGGCATATACGAGCTCCTTACTATGAGTGAAAAGTTGTCCCGCGGAATTTCCCAGGGAATGGGTCAGGAAGACCTGAAGGAGATCGGTCGGCAGGAAGGCTTCAAGTCCATGTTTCAGGATGGACTCATGAAGGTTCGGGAAGGAAAAACGTCACTTGCAGAAGTTATCCGGGTGGGGAAAGGACTCTAGCCGGATATGGCAATGTTTAAATATACAGCCCTGGATGCAGGAAACACCCTTAATGAAGGAGTTCTTGATGAGGCGGACAAGGCGGCCGCTGCCCGTCACCTCATGATGCAGGGGCTGCGCCCTATAGAAATAAAACCATATCGGCCAGGACAGAAAAGGCAATTTTCTCTGCCGGTATTGCAGTTCGGGAAAAATAAAATAACCAGGGCAGATATTGATTTTTTCACCAAACAGGTAGCTCTTCTTCTGGGTGCTGGTTTATCGCTTGATGCGGCTCTCCGGACTATGCGGGAAAACTCTCAGAAAGAGGCTTTTAAACACTTTACGGGATCTCTGGAGCGAGATTTGAAGGAGGGGAAATCTTTTTCCCAGGCTCTGGCCGAATATCCTTATTTCTCGCCGATGTATATAAATATTGTCAAGGCCGGTGAGGAAGGGGGTATCCTGCCGGCAATGCTTATGAAAATTTCGGAGTACCAGTCGACATTTCAGGAATTAAAGCAGTTTATTATATCCGCGTCCATATATCCCCTGTTTTTGCTGGCTGTTGGAGTTATTGCCATCCTGGTTCTGGTTACCACGATCCTGCCCCGTTTCGAGATTCTTTTTGAGGGCATGGGCCAGGAACTTCCTATCCATGTCAGCATCCTGATGTCCGGAGCCGGGTTTGTCAGTGAGAACCTTATTATTTGTCTGCTGCTGTTTATCGCTCCAATTGCGGGGATTGTCTATTATCTTAAAACCCCTGAAGGGAAAGAGCGAATGGAGCTCGCAGCTGTCAGGATTCCTGGTATTTCCGGTTTTGTCCAAAACCTGGAAACGACACGAATTTTTAGAACCCTGGAGGTTCTGGTAAAAAACGGGGTACATCTGGCAACAGCTCTCCGGATCAGTAGTGGTATAGCCGTGAACCATCTTTATCGGAACTTATTGAACAGGGCCACTGAGGCGTTGAAGGAAGGCCAGAGGGTTTCTACCCGACTGAAAGGTGAAAGCCTCCTGCCACCGCTTGCGGTGGATCTTCTTTCGATCGGCGAGGAGTCAGGCCGTGTCGGGGATGTTTGCGGTCAGATAGCAGATCATTTCGATCAGGAGCTGCGGACAAAAGTGAAAAGACTTATTTCCCTGGTTGAGCCATGTTTCATTCTGCTGATAGCGCTTGTTGCCGGATATATTGTAATTTCCATGCTGTCTGTTATTTTAAGTATCAATGAAATTGCCGGATAGCCGGAAGGCTGAATATAAAAGTGTCTCTTGTTTGCTAAGGAATGCCGGTTTTTCCCTGCTTGAGCTGCTGACGGTATTAATTCTTCTTGGTGTTATTGCCGGGGTGTCAGCTCCCGCCATTGGCAGAATGCTCGAAGGCCTCGATTTCAGGCAGCAGGTTGGCAGTGTCATGGCGAATCTGAGGAGGATACGTCTGGATGCCGTTGTTGCCGGAAGGCCGATAGAGGTGAGGGTTGAGGATAATCGCTTTCTACTTATCCGTGGCAATAAAGAGGAAGAGCCAATGGATCCGCAGCTTGATATGGATAGCGAGCTGAGTCTGGATACGGAAACCATTATTTTTTCGGCTGAATCTACAGTTACTCCGGCAAACCTGACACTGATCCAGGGGAATCGGAGCAGGATAATCAGTATGGACCCATTGAGCGCTTTACCAGTTATACAATGATGCCCTCGAAGAACAGCGGATTTACCCTTTTCGAAGTGCTGGTGGCCGTTCTGCTTTTGGCCATTATTTCATCGATGATATACTCGGTGCTCAATGTTGGGATACGATTTTCAGCGCAGGGAGAAAAAAAAATCCTTGCTCTTGAGCGGGAAATAGGATTGCTGGAATTGCTGCGAAGGCAGGTCATGGGCGGCTTGTATGATGAGCGCCAGAAAAAGGTTATCATTTCAGCTGAAGAAAGTCAGTTGATGGTCGTTACCAGGGCCCCACTGCTCTATCCGGAATTAGGGGTGGTCGCGGCCTTTTACCGCTTTGACCCTGACAGTGAATCGTTATATTATCAGGAAAAGAAGGATTTTTTCAACACGGACTATGATGACCAGTATCAGCCTGACTTTGAAGAAATGTACCTGCTGCTTGCAGGAGCAGGGCCAATACAGTTTGGCTATGATGAGGAAAGCAAGGTTGTGCAGGTAACATTCATGGAGAAGGAGTATGAGTTTTCTCCCTGGTGTCGTTAAGAAAGAAATGGGCGCACACAATGAAGAAAATCGGATCTGACAAAGGATTTACCCTTCTTGAGGTCCTTGTGGCTGTTGTTATCCTGGGCCTCTCCTATGTAGCTGTGCTCCAGAGTTTTTCTTTGAGTTTGCGCAATATCGCTAAAATTGAGAAGCAGCGGATGAATTTGTTTGAAGAATTGGTTGCTCTCGTTCAGGATGCCCGCTTTTCTGCCGATGCAGAAGATAAAGAGATTGCAGGTGAGGATTTTATTGAAGGACATAAATATCGATTGGTTCTCGTTCCCGGTGAGAGCGGGAATATGGAAACCCTGAGGCTTGAAAAGATATAGGGTGCCGGGACGTAAGACACCCGTTAATATTTGACAGTAAGAAATGTCGAAAGATATACTGACAGAAGAAGTTTCGGAGAAGGGTTTTGCCCTGGTGGTGGTGATTGTCATCATGCTTCTTGTCAGTTTTCTGGCAGGGCAGCTTATTTTAAACGTGCGGACTGAGTTGAAGGTTGCGTTTAATGCGAAGGCCAGGTCCAGCGGACTTGCTCTGGCTGAGGCAGGAGTGAACCTGGGAATCTTCAGGATTCTTGATAAGCCTCTGCACTATATAAGCGAAGATTATGAGACTTTCCATGAAGGGTATGGGTATACTGCGTTCCTTCCTTCCGGGAAGGTGAAATATACGGTGATAAATGAATCAGGAAAAATGGACCTTAATAAGATGAATGAATCTCTGTTGAAGGTTTTTCTTGAATATCTGGACGTAGAGGTTGATGATCAGAGTATAATTATTGACTCGTTGTATGATTGGCGGGACAGTGATGATCTGCATCGATTAAATGGGGCGGAAGCAGAGTATTATGAAGCTCTTGAAGACCCGTACATCCCCAGAAACGGTCGTATCCTTGATCCTGCCGAATTTTTTCTTGTAAAGGGAACGGATAAACTTGCTAAAAAGTTTAAAGGAAGCGAGGCATTTACTGTGCATAATAACAGCACAAAGATTAACTTTAACAGCCTGACACCCTTTATGCTGGATTTTCTCGTTGAAGGAGATGAAGAAAAGAAAACAGCATATCGGGACGCTAAACAGGAACTGGGAACTCTTAATGCCAGCCAGGCTCGAATTGTTCTGGGTGATGAGCGTTTCGAGCGTTGTGCCTCCTTTCTGGGCTATTCTTCTGCAAACAACAAATATTATACTGTCATTGCCGAAGGCCAGCCTGGAGTTACCGAAGAAAGTGAAATCGAAAGGGAAATGGCAAGTGAAAACGAAGGTGAGACATCCGAATCCCGTCAGGATAAGCCCTCAATGGCGGTTTCTGTTTTGTTTCAGATGAGGGGTGCTGATGTGAACTATCTCTCCTGGCAGGAGGGATGGCTGTGAAAGGTTTTATAGAAATTTTTCTCAATAATGAGGGGATCAGGATCAGCGCTCCGGCAAGATGCAAGGAGGAGCTTTTTCTTTCCAGCCCGGTCTCAGATTTAGCTAACAGGCTTGAGCGGTTTGTTAAAGAAAACGGGGTCAGCGGTTCCCCTGTTCTTTTTTATATAGCAGAGGATCTTCTCAGTTTCAAAAAGCTGATGCTGCCTCTGAAAACGGCAAATATAAAGGAAGCAATTGCCTTTCAGCTGAGCATTCTGGTTCCCTATAATGATAATATTCTGCATAGTTTTTCCTCAGTTCGGCAAAAAGAAGGCCATGAAGTTGCGGTGTATGCCCTGGAGGCAGAAAAGGTTGAACCTTTTGTTGAAGAAGTTTTTCAGGCAGGATTTGAACTTGCCGGCCTCTATCCGGAAAGCCAGCGATATGTCACAGGGGCTGTAAAAAAAGAAGACTGGGCTCTTTTTTTATCTTCAGGCCGAATCTCAAAAGTGATGGTTTTTTCCGGAACACGACTCCTTGACAGGCTGCCGTGTTATCATGAACCGGAATATGATGCCGTGAAGAGCTTCTGTGGAAGAGAAACAGTGTATCGGTCTGAGGCCATGGAGGGAGAGGGATTCCTTGATGGCGGGGAGTTGCTTGGCGAGAGACCGCTGTTGCGGGACTTTAATCTTCTGCCGGCAGCTTATAAGAAACCGGATTATTGGCGTTTTATTCTTATTGCTCTCTGCATATTGAACTGTATTGCTTTGTTCTCGGTTATTGGAATTAAACAATATACCATTCAGCAGAAAATAACCCATCTGCGTGCCCAGGTGGAGAAACTGCTTCCAGAGGTAAAAGAAATAGAGACGCTGCGAATCAAAGAAAAAAAGATCGAGGCTTCTTTGCAGTATATTGAAAGCATCGAGCCCAACTTTGACATCGTTCGTTTCCTGGATGAGGTGACTGAGGGTCTTCCTGAAAATTCGTATCTGGATCAGATACGAATGGAAGCAAAGGGGAATTCGATCCAATTGCAGGGCTACACGGAAGATCTTGGGGAACTGACGGAGAAACTCGGTGAGTTTGGCAATGCAAAACTAAAGTCTACCCGCAAGCGTCAGAACAAGACGTATTTTCATGTGGAGATAGGGTTGCCATGAACAGGGTAATTGACGTCTTAAGGCGTTTTGATAGAAAAACAATCCTTCTCGTCTCTGTGGCTCTGCTGCTGTTCCTGAATCTTTTCCGGCTGGCTGCAGGATATTATAATGACCAGAAAGCCGAGGTGGAGACACAGCAGGCTCTCCTTGCTCAATATCAGGCAACGGCAGCAAAATTGCCGGAGCTGAAAAAACAGGTGGGACGTCTCGAGCGCCGTGCCGGATTGCTTGAAGATTATCTTTTTACGGGAACTTCGGTCGATGAAATTTCTTCGGCAATGCAGATAATGCTTCAGAAAATGGTGACAGACGCCGGGCTTGATCCGGAGTCTATTCGGCCGATAGTGCAAGGGAAAAAAGGCGAGTCGGGTAAATATGAATCAATAGAGATAAAAATTCGTCTTGCCGGGACAATGCCTCAGCTTGTTGATTTCCTTGGTCGTTTTTATAAGAATAAAAAATTGTTTGTTGTCGACAGTTTTACGGTGAAACCTTACAAGAAAACAGAGTTGAAGGTTTTCTTTGATATTAAGGGTTTTTACTCTATTAAAACAGCAGGTTAAAAATATTAATTTTGCGCATGTATAAACGTATTGCGGTTATCATACTCACCGTTTCTCTCTTTTTGCTGGTTCGAGAGGGGGTGATGAGTCGGCAGGAGCCTGAAGCTCCTGAGCCGGCAGTGGAGGCATCGGAGAAAGCTGCACCCTCTGTTGGCAGCCAGTCACTTGTCTCCTTCTATCCGCAGGTCCCGGCCAAGCTTCCTGACTTGAGCCAGGGGTATCTGTTTAATGAGGAACGTCTTCTTGCAAGTGAAGTCAAAGTGGTGGAAGAAAAGGTCGAAGAGCCTGGGGATGGTATAAAACTGGATATGGATCAGTTGTTTTATGCCGGTTCCATTATTATCGGAGACAACCGCAAGGCACTGGTCTCATATGTTGATGTCCAGACCAAGACAGCAAAATCTGCAGCAAAGAGCAGGGCAAAGAAAAAGGACTCCTCTAAAAAGCAATATGCCCAGTTGAAAGTCAATGACCAGCTTGGCGGCTACACAGTTACAGAAGTTGAGGCTGGTCATATTACTTTTGAAAGAGCCGGGAAGAGTATAGAAAAAAAACTGCATGACAGCAGTAAGGTCCGTATAAAGCCTGCAGCAAGAAAAAAAGTTGTGGCCAGGAGAACATCGACCTCTTCACCCGGCAAGAAGGTTTCTTTGGGAACCCCGAGTTCAAGGAGTAGACCAGTGACATCGCAGAAGGCGAGGACACCGAAGGTCGTCCAGTCAAAAAGAGTAAGAACCCCTGCTGGGTCAAACGTCCGAAACATACAACCTCCAGTCTCAAGATAAAATGAAAAACAATTCTCATCTTAGTATAAATTCCCTGAAAGAGGGCATCTCCTTTTATTGCAGAGGTAACCTGATGGACCTACATGGATTCATGTCTGATAAAAAATTAAAGAGCCTGCCGCCGGCCTATGACAGTTTTTTTCTTGGGAAAAAGCTGCTTGCAGGGGTTGGTTTCTTTTTTGTGGCGTGTCTGTTTCTGCTGAGCACTGGCTGTGTCAGGCATGCAGAGATGGGCCCCATTGCTGTCAACCCGGGAGAAATCGCAGCCGGTATAGTAAAGGAAGAAGGAAAGTCTGCGGTGCTTGAAGCCGAGGTGACTCTGGCCCGGGATGCTGAAAGGCCGAAATCCTATGCGATAGAGGCCACCGGGGAAGGGAAAAATAAAGCGCTTTCACAACTGCCTGCAAAGATCACACGAAAAGAACCGGGATCGGCGGCCAGGGAGGGTGAAGAAGCAGAGGATGGAATTAAACTTAATTTTGACAACGCTGATATTTACGAAGTCATTCAGGTCATTGCTGAAACACTGGAGCTGAATTATATCATTGACCCCCAGGTAAAGGGAGTGGTGAACATTCAGTCAGGGCAGAAAGTTCCCCTGAGCCAGCTTTTTTCTGTTTTTCAGAAAATACTCCATATCAATGGCCTCGATATTCGCAGTGAAGGCTTTTATGATTATATCTATGTGGCCAAAAAATCCAGCGCCGAGGCAATACACAGCCCGGATCAGATTGGTCAGCTGAAGGACTCTTCAGCCCGGGTGATACAGATTGTTCCGGTGGTTCATCTTGCGGCCATGGAGGCTCTCAAGCTGATTGAGCCCTATTTGTCGGACCAGGGAACCATTTATGATCTGTCCCCCCAGAATATGCTTATTGTCAATGACTATGAAAGCAAGGTGATAGATGCCTTAATGGTTCTGGCCAAGCTCGATGTTGCCCCTTTCGCATCTTTGAATGTCCGGCTGGTTCGTGTCGATAATGCCCCTCTTTATGATTTGCGGGATGAAGTCCTTGAAGTATTGAATGCCCTTAGGGTGAATACCAAGAATTTTGATGGTGTTTCCGTCATGGCAATCGAGAGAGTCAATTCACTGCTGCTGGTCAGTAATGATAAATCCTTGATTAATATTGCCTGGAGGTGGATTGAAGACCTTGATACGGTGCCGACCCTGGATCGGGATAATATTTATATTTATAATGTCCGAAATTCCATAGCGTCAGAGTTGGCAGAGCTTATCAGCTCATTGATTGCTGAAGAAGATCCTCAGAGCAGAACAACCCAGAAGAAGACAACAACAGATAAAGACGATCCCAAAAAGGCGCAGCCGGCACCTAAGAAAAAGACATCAGATGGAACAAAAAAGTCATTGTCGGCCTTGCGTTTTGCCGGAGAGCCTGTTTTGCTTGCAGATGATGATCGGAATATTGTCCTGATCAGGGCCCTCCCTCCCGATTACAGCCGTGTCGTAAAGCTTCTTGAAAGGCTTGACAATATGCCTCGCCAGGTGTTGATAGAAGTGATTGTTGCAGAAGTCTCACTAAACGACGGTCTTGAATTTGGGGTTGAGTGGGCTCTCCATAATAATGACCTAAAAATAAATCATGACAAAGGTTCAGAATATACCCAGAATTTTAGTTTTGGTTCCCCAGAAGTTGTAACTGGAGCGACTGGATTTGCATATAGTGTTGCTACCAAAATTGGAGATGCTCCTCGTTTGCTCTTAAAGGCCCTTGCCACTCAAACAGATGTGTCCATCTTGTTTTCACCACAGGTTTTGGTCCTCAACAATGAAACGGCAACACTGAATGTCGGTGACCAGGTTCCTATCGTTACCTCGGAAACCCAGAATGATACTCTTTCAGGCACAGTTTCTAATTCAGTTGATAGAACGGTTCAATATAAGGACACAGGCGTGATATTGACTGTCACACCGCAGATAAACTACAATGGCATTATTCTGCTGGATATACAGCAAACAGTCAGCAATGCTTTGCCTATAAGCCCAGACCAGGGTGTAGATTCTAATATAATTCAAAGCCGGGACATGAAAACAAAGTTGGCTGTAAAAGATGGTCAGTCTATTATGGTCGGCGGGCTGATACAAAGGAATGAGACTAAAGGTGAAACAGGGGTTCCTTTATTGAAAGATATTCCTTTGTTTGGTCATCTTTTTAAGACAGAGACAAGTACTATGGATAAAAAAGAACTTTTGATCATGGTCACCCCGTATGTTATTGAGACAGAAGATGTCTTGGATCAATATATTAAAGAGTTTGGCCATACCATGACGGAACTACGGGATAACTTGCATAGTTCAAAGAATTAGGGGAGTAGTATTTTCCTAAAATTCTCTCACAGAGACGCAGAGTTCACATGTTTTTTTGTTTTTCTCTGTGCCTCTGAGAGCTCTGTGAGAGAATTTCACTTTTGTGATACGAAAAAGGAAGTTTGCATGCGTCAATTAGTAATAGATGAATTGAGCCGTGAAGAGCGGGATAATATTGAAAGTTATCTGAAGCGAACAGTGCGTATCGGCGCTATGGAGGGGATGTTCTGGCTGGCTGTGCCGGATGATCTTCTGGCCGAAGCCCAGCAGGGCCATGAAAAATGCGGGCCGTTTTTT
>JACKQG010004407.1_pt1 | contig 16357 bp, 12 predicted proteins | sample 8237621 | NCBI WGS metagenome assembly JACKQG01 (sample SAMN15677084, study PRJNA649215) | marine metagenome | biome: marine; feature: Black Sea; material: saline water; isolation source: suspended particulate matter (SPM) from the Black Sea western gyre | collected 2013-06-09/2013-06-10 | depth...
GATGCCATTTATATTAATGCAGATCATATGAAAGTGGATGATTGTCAACAAGTGATTAGTGCCGTGACAGATTATTATGGTCGGATAGATATTCTATTCAATAATGCCGGGGTAGTAATTCAAGGGAATGCCGAAGAAACAACAGAAGAGGAATGGCAAAATGTGATAGCGTTGAACGTGACAGCGGTCTGGCGAATGAGTAAGCTGGTTTTGCCCCATATGCGGAAAAATGGAAAAGGGGTGATCATCAATAATGCCTCAGATTGGGGGATCGTAGGAGGAAAGGATGCTGTTGCCTATTGTACGAGCAAAGGGGCTGTGATCCAGATGACCAAAGCAATGGCATTGGATCATGCCAGAGAAAATATCAGGATAAATGCAGTTTGCCCGGGAGATACTTATGTGCAAAGATGGGTAGACAAAGGATATTTTAATAATTATGATCCGGTTGATGAAGATATTGCCAAGAAAGAGTATGGAAAAGAGATACCAATTGGCCGTGTCGGAGAAGTTGATGAAATTGCGCGAGCGGTAATATTTTTAGCGAGCGATGATGCCTCTTATATTACAGGAACAACTTTAGTAGTTGATGGTGGAAACACTGCAATGTGAAAAAATGATTTCAGCTTTACCATGTGAGAAGGGGATTCTTTATGGATCTCCAGTTGTATTGAGCTGGAATACGGTCTATACTTATATTCCATATGGGCATAATCTCTTCAACTCCGACAAAAAATACTGTAGTCCCCCCGCAGGTCGAATTCGGTGATATTACGCTCCCCAGTACACGACTGCATTATGTGAAAGCTGGCAGCGGGCCACCGCTGGTTATTGTCCCAGCTACGGTATCCCTTATTCGCCAGTGGCTGCCGCTGGTGCAGTTCATGGGACAGCGTTTCACAACTTATTTTTTTGAATTGCCAGGGCATGGTGGATCCACGCCTTATCCTGAAAAGTTTGAGAGCAGCCGCGTTCCTGAAACAGTCGAATCCTTTGTCGATGCCATGGGGCACGGCACCTTCAATCTGATGGGGTTCTCCTTTGGTGGTCTGCTGGCTTTGCGCACCCTCGAGCGCTTGCAATCAAGGATATCAAAAGTGATCCTGCTCTCGCCCAGTCTCAGTCAACGTGCGCTAAAATGGTCGATATCTCGTCAATGGATTTTTCGAAACTCAGTCAGGGCTTTGAAAAACACTTATGTACTCAAGGGGACACATTACATGATGAATATGCCCCAACTGGAAGAGCCGCTCACCCTTGCTCTTAGCAAATTCAGCAATGTGGACAGGCGAATCCTGAAAAGCAAAAATGCCATCCGCTTGCCCTTATCCACACTGGACGTATTTGCCTACACTGTAGATGAACTTCTTCAAATGGATTATCAGTACGAAAACGCCCCTTTTAACACACCCTGCTATTTTGGCATGTCGGTTAATGACGATATCCTGAATTATGAGATGACGGAAGAGATCGTGCGCAGAAATTTCAACAATATCACTATCCAAAAGTTCACCCATCCCTATCATCAGCCCCCTGAGCCCCCTACTTTTGAATGGCTGGTGAAAGAGTTCGGTCGTTTTCTGGATATGATTATATAGAAACACAGAGTAAGGTAAAATAATAGCCGTACCGAGTTTGAACCAGATCTGTTAGATCGCTATTTTCCCCTGTGGGAGCTGGCGAATTCAGCCGGATCCGCAAAACAGGCTTTCAGCACAGATTTTCTTTAATAAGATTTATTAGGAAGGGAATAATGTCAAAACCTTTGGAATATAAACTAGAGATTTATAATTCTGAGAGTAAAAACGAATGCATATATTCATTCTCATCTAAAACAGTCTTCCCCCCATTTACTGAAGGAGAGGCGCTTACTTTCCGATATATGGGCATAAGCATGAATATCAGAATAATAAAGATTGAACATATGATATGGGAAACTGAAAAGCTATGCAGTTTTACCACGATGCTTATTACAGAAGAAAATGAATCCATATAAGCATTAAACAACAATCCGCCTGTTCACAATTTAACTATTGGTCACAGTTACAATATCGCTCATTACTGATAATTTGGATTTGGCAAATAAATTTTCAATCAAAAGAGGGTCTGAATACGCTAAAGGTCTGGCTCCCCCTGCGGGGACAGGTGAATCCAGCAGAGCCTTTTTTTATATTATAATGTTGTGCACATATGCAAAAGGGGATCTTTTTTAATCACCAAAGGTTAGTAAGGGAATGGGTATGGACAAACCATTTGCGCTAATTATTGAAGATGATCGTGATATTGCCTCGCTATTTAGGCATATTATTGATATTGCCGGATACCGCACAGAGATCGCTTTCCATGGGCAAGCGGCAATCGAGCGCCTTCGCACAAGCAAACCAGAAATTGTAATATTAGATTTGAATTTACCGGGGGTTACTGGTAATGATATCCTGTCACTAATACGAAAAGATCAACGATTAACCCAAACCAAGATAATCGTGGCTACTGCTCACGCATATATGGCCGATAGTTTATCTTATGAACCCGATTTGATATTGCTAAAACCTGTTAGCCTTGATCAATTAACAAGATTTGTAAAACGTTTCTCTGATCTGGAAGATTCTCAAAAAACAGCACCTATTCAGGGGAATCCCTGGGATGAAAGCACGGGTCTTTACAACAAATCTTTTTTCATGCACCGATTAGAGAGTTCTCTCAGGCAAGCTAAAGAAATAGATGATTATATTTTTGCGATGCTCTCATTTAAATTAGACCAAAAAGGACCACTAGACGCGCAAAGCTGGGATTTAATTCTCCGAAAGACAGCAGAAACAGTAAAAAATGTTATCCGCCCTTATGATACTTTTGCCAGATTCGAACAGGGTAGTTTTTATATCCTGTGTGAAAATTTACTCGATGAAGATACGCCAAAAATGATTGCAACTCGCATAGAAATAGCGCTGAATAAAATTTTAGAAGCTATCGGATTCCAGGTTCAAATGCCAATTACGATAGGTGTTACACATAGTGACAATGGATATGAAAAAATCGAAAAGATCCTTCAAGATGCAAAGAAGGTAAAACCCATCGATGGATAGTTCCCCGATATATCCTTAAAATAAGGTTTGCGTATTTGGTAGCACTCTTCGACAGAAAGATCATCCCCTTCATCGCAGCTGAATAAGCACACAATTAATTATGCCTCTGGATTTCTTCGTCCTTTTGGCGATGATTTTTCTTTTCCCCTATATTAATAACTGCAACCCCAATAATACTCCCATCCCAGCGATGATCGTCCAGACGATATTCTTTGTCTTCCACGCAACCAGCATTGCGACGATTCCCGCCAGCAGGCGTAAATTGCTAATGGAGATATCCACTGTCCCACCGGGCATAACCAACTCCGGGACAATAATCGCTGTCAAAACCACTACGGGGACAAATCGCAGCGAACGCTGAATTAATTCTGGGGGTTGCCAGCGGTCAAGGATCACAATAAATGAGAGACGAATCCCAAATGTCAGGATGCCTACGGTTAGCATTGTCAGCCAAAAAGAGTTCATTCTTTTTCACTCCACAGGCCGACGATAATTCCCACCATCGCCGCGACGATCAGGTTTAATTTATAGGGCAATCCCGCTGTCAGGACGGCGACGACACCTGCTGAAATCGCAGCGAATAAGCTGGGCCGGTCGCGTAAACTTGGAACAACCAGCGCAATAAAGGTCAGCGCAAGGGTAAAATCCAGTGACCATCCCGGCGGGACTTGCGCTCCCAGAAAAACACCGACCGCTGTGCTGATCTGCCATGACGTCCATAAAGCCAATCCCGCCCCCAAAAAATACCAGTATTTGTGGTCACTCTCATCTTCACGGTTGTAGCGTGTGATCGCCACGGCGTAAGCCTCATCGGTAAGCAGGTAGGCCAGGATCGTCTTCCAAATGGGATTCAATCTTCGCAAATGTGGCGCGATGGATGCGCTGTAAAGTGCGTGACGGAGATTGATCACGAATCCAGTTACGATCATGATCAATGCGGGAGTTCCAATGCCTGCAAGCTGAACCAACATGAATTGGGCTGATCCGGCAAAGACGATCACCGACATGGCCTGTGCCTCTGCTTCGGAGAGGCCTGCGCTGATTGCCAGGATGCCATAGATCATCCCAAAGGGGATCACCCCAACAAGAATGGGGAGTTCATCTTTGACGCCGTGAAGGAATTCGTTTCTTGCGTTTTGCATAGTTTTATCCAGAATTCGCCAATTATACCCCCCTCGCTTTCCCCATTTCGGATCAAGAAAATGATGGTACGAGGGGGCGTATATCTTACATAAAGATAGTTTCTCGTATACAATTCAGATAGTGTACGAGCATATTTTTACAAAAAAGATTCATTTTAACAATAAGGAGAGATCTGATGAGCTTTCTTGGAAATTTGATCTGGTTAATATTTGGGGGATTCATCTCTGGGATGGGATATATTTTCGGCGGGTTGCTGACCTTTTTAACGATTGTCGGGATTCCTTTTGGTACCCAGGCAATTAAGCTGGGCGTTGCTACGATGACTCCTTTTGGGCGTGAGATCGTGATATCCAAAGAAGCAGATAATCCCCTCAACATGTTATTTAATATTCTTTGGGCAATTTTCTTCGGTTGGGAGATCGCTATTTCCCATCTTTTGCATGGTCTTGTTTTGGCTATTACGATCATTGGCCTACCCTTTGCCAGACAGCATTTCAAGCTTATTCCCCTGGCTTTATTCCCCTTTGGCAAGGAATTGCGGTGACCCCCTCTGTCCTACGGACATTACCCCCAAATCCTAAGTCAGGAATTTAGGGGAGATATCCAGAATAATAAGGAAAATCATGAATAATTGGATTGCCCTCGCGATCACTTTTACAGCTGCCCTTGGATTTTTACGCCTGATGGATTTCTTCGCTCATCGCGGATGGATCGAATCTCGCCTGAGTCGCAAGATCATCCATATTGGGACGGGACCGATCTTTGTCTTATGCTGGCTGCTCTTTGACAATATGCCTGCTGCACGTTGGATGGCTGCTCTGGTCCCCTTTGCGATCACCGTCCAGTTTGCGTTGATCGGACTGGGGATTCTCAAGGATGAAGCCTCGGTGAAAGCCATGTCTCGCACCGGAGACCCCAAAGAAATATTGAAAGGCCCCCTTTATTATGGGATCGTCTTTGTATTAATGACCCTCATCTTCTGGAAGGATTCACCTGTTGGCATCATTGCGTTGATGCTGATGTGTGGCGGTGATGGCATTGCGGATGTGGTCGGGCGGCGGGTCAAATCGGCAAAATTACCCTGGAGTCCTGAGAAATCTATCGCCGGGTCGTTGGCGGTTTTTGTTGGGGGCTGGCTGCTTGCTATTTTGATGGTGGCCATTTATGGGGTTGCGGGCGTTTCCGGCTTTTCATCCGCCGAGTCTATTTTGCCTATTACGATCATCGCCTTTGGCGGGATGTTGGTCGAATCTCTTCCCTATAAGGATATTGACAACCTAACAATTACGATAACAGCCGTGATTTTGGGGAGTTTTTTCTTCTAAAATTTATTTCTGTGGTAGAAACTAATGGTAAGATAATGTATCGCTAGGAACTTTTCTTTTTGTGAAATACATTATTTTAGGACCCCTCTTTTCCTATGTTAAAAGTCATCCTGCCAGCGCCTAAACTTATCCATCCCTTTGGTGTGGCTGCGCGTGAATTACGTGTTCATAACCGACCTCTTTTTTTGTTGCAAAGAGATCTGCTTGAGAAATACACAACCCGTGAAATCGAATTGCAGCCCGGGGAACATTTGCCGCAAAGGCGCGAGGAGATGCTGGTTTATCGTAATAATCTCTTTTTCGACCGGGGTTATATCGATACTTTTATTATGATGGCCCGGAAAACCGGGCGGGCTTGCCGGGCAGCCTTTCATGCAGAAGCTCCCGCGTTTCGTGAACATGCGCTGCCTCTTTCAACCTCATATACATCAGCCGGAAATATATACTTTGCCGATCTTTGGTATTATCCGCGCGGCCCTGTTGCCGATGCGCGTCCAATGCTGATAAATATGGAGCCCAGTGAGCTTGGTTATTATCATGTCCCGACCTATATGGCGGACCAAAGTGGGGATCTGGTTTTTCAGGTGCCGATACGCTCTTTGCTGGCAATTGATTCGTGGGTCCATATCTTTATTGCTGATGTGGTCTTTGGGGTATTTGCAACGGGTCTTCGGTTTGAGAAAAGGCTCAAAGAAGACCTTGGTTTTAAAATTAAGGTTTTGGGAAAGGCTCTCTATGAGGGTCGGCAGGTTTTGGAATGTTCCGAGCTGGTTAAAATTGGCAAAGATTGTGTTATTGACCCGAAGGCGATCATTCATGGACCAACGATCATTGGAGATGGGGTTACCATTGGCGCAGGATCAGTAGTGGAAAATTGTATTATTGGTGATAATGTCAATATATCTCAGGATTGCCAAATAATGCTCTCGGTCGTTGGTGATGGAACATTTTTACCATTCAAGTCGGCTTTATTTATGACAACTGTTATGGATAATAGCATGGTTGCGCAAAATACCTGTTTACAGATGTGTGTGATCGGGAAAAACACCTTTATTGGTGCTGGTTCAACCTTTACGGACTACAATCTGATCCCCGCACCAATCAGGGCGATGGATGGTAATAATGAGCTAAAAAACTCTAACCGCCCGGTGATAGGGGGCTGTGTGGGGCATAATTGCCGAATTGGCGCAGGGATGATCATTTACCCGGCAAGAACAATTGAATCAGATGTCGTTTTGGCAGCATCCAATGAACGACGCGTGATTGATAAAAATATATATTTCAAAGATAGTGACCATCACAAACTACGATTAGGCCATTTACATATGACACCGTACCATCAAAAAGAGGAATCCTGGTAATGTATGGACAGTTTTGCCTTCATCATCCACCCCATTGACCCGAAACGGGATGTCAGTCGTAAATTCCCGTTGCTGGGTCGCATTCTTAGCGAAGGACAAATTGATTTTTTCTCAACATTCTTTCCTCCGGTATATCTCTCGGAAATCGAAGGGATCCGGTCTGAGGCGACTGGCAAAGAGATCAAGGGCTGGTTTATTGCCTGCCCCTATACGCCGCGCCGTATGTTGAGTTTGCCTGAGAAGTCAGTCTATCGTAAAATTATCCAGACAGGGCGCATGGCAGAAAAACTTGGTGCCAAAATTCTTGGGCTGGGTGCATTCACCTCTGTTATAGGCGATGCCGGTATCACCATCGCCAAGGGACTGGATATTCCTGTCACGACCGGGGATGCTTTTACCGTCGCTATTGCAGTCGAGGCGCTCCGTGAAGCCGCAAAGCTTATGGGCATTACCCTTGCCAAATCAACGGCAGCAGTTGTGGGCGCGGGCGGAGCGATTGGTCGCGTTTGCGCAGAACTTTTAGCAGATGATGTATCAAAACTCTATCTTCTTGGGCGTCATCCGGAACCTTTAGAAAAGCTAAAAGCAAAATTGGATGTTTCCTCTCGGGCGGAGTTGCAAGCTAGTACAGATCTCTCCCATTTAGCGGATGCCGATCTAATTTTGACCGTGACCAGCGCGGTCAACGAAAATGTGATCCGTCCCGAGCATCTCCGGGCTGGAAGCGTGGTCTGTGATGTGGCTAGACCTCGTGATGTTTCTGCAATGGTAGCAGCCGCAAGAAATGATATATTAGTGATAGACGGTGGGATGGTTGACATCCCCGGTGCAGTTGATTTTCATTTTGATTTCGGTTTTCCAGAAGGCAAGGCCTATGCCTGTATGGCAGAGACAATGGCTTTGGCTCTGGAAGGTCGGTTTGTAGATTACACATTAGGGAAAGATATTACCCGTAGTCGTGTAGACGAGATCGCGATGATCGCAAAGAAACATGGCTTTCGGTTAAGCGGTTTTCGTTCATTTGAAAAGGAAGTGACGCCAGCTCAGATCGAGATTGTACGTCGTAATGTGGCAAAAAGAAATTAGTACTATCCTGAACCTTTGGAGGATCTTATGGGAAATGCCCGCCTTTTGGTTGTAGAAGACGATCCCGACATCTCAAATATGCTAAAAATTTATTTCAGTAGCTTGGGCTTCGATGTTGATGTTGCTCTTCGTGGAAACGATGCGCTGGAAAAAACCCGGCAAGTTTTGCCTCACTTAATTATCCTGGACATCATGCTTCCCGATATTGATGGCTATGAGGTCTGCCGCAACTTGCGCACCAGTATGCGTACAAGCCATATTCCGGTTATTTTTCTGACCCAGAAAGATGAGCGCAGTGATAAGCTCCAGGGGCTTGAGCTGGGCGCGGATGACTATATTACCAAGCCCTTCGATATCGAAGAGTTAAAATTACGCGTGCAAGGCGCAATTCGACGTTCAGAACGTGAGAGTCTCACCGATCCCCGTTCAGGTTTACCAGCTGGGCGCTTGATCGAGGAGCAGCTTCGCCGCATCATCCGCGAGAAAGATTGGGCTTTAATGGATTGTCGAATCAGTCAATTCTCCGCGTTCAACGATGTGTATGGTTTTGTTGCCGGAGATGATGTCTTGCGTTTTTCGGCAATGCTACTGGGCGAAATAGTTGATGAGTTTGGGTCACCAAATGATTTCATCGGTCACACTGGCGGAGATAATTTTATCGTCATCTCATCGGATGAAGCCATCTTGCAGATCAAAAAGTCTCTAAAGGATCGTTTTGATGAAGAAGTGCAAGCTCACTATAATTTTATGGATCGTGACCAAGGGTTTATACAATCTGCGAATGCAGAAGGGGAGATGGTCAGATCATCTTTTATGAAGATGATGATCGGAACGATATCTCCAAAAGAGCACCTCTTTTCAGACATTCGGGAAATTACAGAATTAGCGGCAGAGTCTCGCCGCCTCGATACACCTACCGGGGTTTAAGGTCTTTTCCATTATGGATGCAGGGATTGCTTCAGGTCTCATTCTCGCGTTGGTAGGGCTGGTGCTAATTGCACTGGTTTGGGTTTTAACGCGCTGGGTTTTAAGTGTCCGCCCAACTTTGCAAGCCGCTATCGAATCTCCCTCGAAAGAAACCCCTAAACACGGAGATGCTGTTTTGGTAATCCATTCGGGTGGAAGAATCGATTACGCAAACGCGACGGCCAGAGAATGGTTTGAGTTGACCGAAAGAGAGACTCCAAACCTGGAGAGAATTGCACGTCGAGCACGACCAAGCGATAAATTTTGGGAATTATGCGCAGCGGAGGGACAGGCTCATTTTTCAATTGCAGGAAAAATGGTTGAGGGAATTTCTTATCAGGTGCCGGGTAAAGATCCGCTGCTTTTGCTTTCTCTGCGACAACTAGAATTATCCACAGGTATCGCGGATGCTCAAGATATTTCAGGCTCGGTACTGCGAATCATCACTGATTTTGGACAAGCAATTGCTGAAAATCTCAACCTGGATGCCACCCTTAGTGCGGTAATAGAAAATGTAGAGAGACTGGTTCTCTCTGACATTCTGGAAGTCAAAGTTTGGGAGAAAGCGAGACAATCCTTTATTTCTTATCGCATAGGAGTAGCGGATGGAAAATCCCAACTTGAACGAAGCGACAACACGCGTTTTGGAAATTATTCGGCTTATATTGCAGAACAGGAAGATGCATTATTTGTTTCGGATACACAAACTTTTGAAAAACTTCGTTTTCTGGAAGAAACAGATCAGTTTTCAATACGTTCATATATTGGTATTCCTCTTCATGCGGGTGGTGAACTGGTGGGATTATTAGAAGTCGGGCAGATAGCAGCGGATGCATATGCCCAGGAAGATCAGGACATCCTTCAAATGATTGCAGGGCAGGCTGCTGTAGCAATTCGAAATGCCTTGCTCTATGAAAATGAACAGCAACGAACGAGGGAACTCACCAGTTTGGCAAATTTGGCGCAAGCAGCAGGTTCTTTACAAGACAGAGAAGAATTTTTTTCTACCCTGGTGAAAAATATTCGACCGCTCTTTGATGTCAAAATTCTTGGATTTTTACTCTATGATGAGGAACGCCGGATGTTGGAAGGACAAGTTCCCTTTGAAGGGATGCCTTCTCATATTGTAAGTGTCTATCGTTCTGAAATAGTAGCTGATAGCGTGGCAGAAGAAATAATCAATGCGCAGCAAGCTCTACTAACCATTGAAGCAGCAAAAGATCAGCGCTGGGAAGAACTTCACCTTCAGAATATTGCCCAGGCAGCAAGTTTGCATGAATCCGCATTGGTTCCCTTAATTTCCAGCGGACGCTTTTTGGGTTATTTACAACTTTCGAATCATATTCAGGGTTCGCAGGAATTCAATGAAAACGAAGTACATTTGATGAATGTCGTTGCCAATCAAGCGGCAACAATTATCGACAATGCGAGCCTTGTTTTGCAAACCCGACAGCGTGCTCGTCGTGCTGAAACGATGAGGCGTGTTGCCAGTTTGGTTTCCTCATCAGCAACGTTGGATGAAACACTTCATTTCTCGATTCGGGAATTGGTCCAACTAATTGATGCGGATACAGCGGTCCTCTTTTTGCTCGATGAAGAAGAGGGGGGGCTAAATGCGCATGAAAAATCAATTTATGGCATTCCTGCTGAAAGCATAGGGAAATTCTCTAAAATCTATCTTGAGGATCCTCAATTCCGTTTTACAGTGACCGGCAGCCAGCAATCTTTCAGGTCTGGTAACGTGCAAGCTGACCCTCGGATTACGGATTTTTATCGGCCGATGGCCGATGCCTCTGAAATGCAATCAGCTTTGGCTGTGCCACTTGTAATTCGAGAGCATGGTATAGGGGAAATATTCTTGGGCAGCCGATTTCCAGACTTTTTTACAGGTTACGATATTCAAGCCGCAATCACAGTTTCTGAGCATTTAGCGATTGCGGTGGGGTCATCACGAGCTGCAGCACAAACTGATGAGAGTTTACGTTTGCGTGTAGACCAACTAACAGCCCTTTCACGTGTTAGTCGAGAATTGAATAGTAATCTCAACCTTAAACATTTATTGAAGGTTGTTTATGATGAAGGTTTGCGAACAACCAAAGCTGATTGTGGCACGATCACCATATTTGATCAGAACACTTTTGAAGAGGATACGCCTAAGGCCATACTTGCATTAGGATGTGCCCAGGGGTCTCAGTTAACGGAAGCTGAAGAGAATGTGGCGCGTAGCGGAAAAGCGCTCTTTGTCGATGATTTTTCTGAAGGGTCGCATCCATCCAATCATGAGGGCGTCCGATCTGCCTTGATTGCACCAATTGCTTACCAAGGGAAAACTGTTGGATTATTCCATTTGCATTCAATGTCTCCCCATCATTTTGACGAAGAAACTTTGGATGTGGTAAAGACATTGGCAATTCAGGCTGCGATCGCATTTGGGAATGCGTACCGTTACGAAGAACAGCTTCAGCATGGAAAATTGCTCGAACGCCAGGCAAAAACTCTTACAAGCCTTTTTGACACAACCAGCTCTCTTGAGTTGGAGCAGCCGCTCGCCGAATCATTGCAGGTGATTTCTCGCGGCATTTGTGATGCAACTCCATTTGATGAGGTGCTGATCAGCATTTATGATCCCAAGACCGAGACGATGCAATATATATCCGGAGAGGGCATATCGGAAGATAACTTTATTATTCTTCAAGAAGCCAATCAACCTTTTAATAGTATTCAACAGCTATTGAAACCTGAGTTTCAGCTAGGCAGAGCGTACTATATTCCTGCTGAGAAACCCGCTGTGATACAAAGCAAATTTCATAATATTATCCAGGATAAGGAATATGATGAAAGCGAAGCATCTGGCGCCTGGCATTCTGATGATAAATTCCTTTTTGTACTTTATGACCAAGGCGAAAACCCGCTGGGGATGATTAGCCTTGATAAACCTCGCGATGGTTTCTATCCAGATCAGTCAACAGTTGAAGCAGTTGAAGTTTTTGCTGCACAGGCGGCGCTTTTAATCAGCAACCAGACACGGCTGGAGGAGTTTAGCGAGAGGGCGGACGCTCTATCTGCCGGACTTGAACGACAACAGCGCTTATTAAAAATTAGCCAGAATGATTTGCCAACGATGTTGCATAAAGACATGGAACAGACGATTACCATTCATAAACTTGATGGAGCTTCAGATCGTACTCGTGCAGGTTTGCAAATTACAGAAGAAATTAGCAAGCAAGTTGACGCATCATCTGCATTGCAGGCTTTGGGACGAGAAATTTTGACCCATATGGGTTTTATGACAGCGTTTATTGCAGAAAATACTATTGAAGGGCCACATTTGCTGCAAACTATGGGGGATCTGCCTCCTAAGATTAATCCGGATGCCTTGTTTGGACAACGCAATCCTCTGCGCACTTGTTTACAAACAGGTGAAGTTATGCTGGTTATGAATCTGGAGGGAAACGACGAATGGCGGGAAACTCCTTTGCTTAGTGCGATGCAAAGTAAGAGTTTTATTGCTCTCCCTATCATTGTGGAGGAGGAAACAGTTGCTGCAGTCTTGGCGGTGAGCACAGACCCAATGGCTATTCTCACCTCAGATGATGAGCAAGTGTATTATCAGATTTCTCGTCAGGCTTCGATCATTTTACAGAATATTCATTTGCTTACATCTGTTCGCAGAAGGTTCAAGGAAGTGAATCTTTTGCTTGATTTCAGCCGAACATTGGATGATCTAAGCCCCTCCGACATTACGAAAGCGCTCCTTAAAAGTGCTTTGAACGTAATTTCTGCTGCTCATGCAGGGATAGTATTGCTTTGGAATGAAAGTACCGAGAGGCTTGAACCAGAGGCTGTGCAAAATTACACTGATAATGCCAGCATGGAGAAAATCTCCTATCATTCAGGTGAGGCATTGCCAGGCACAGTTTTTGCAGAACGACGTTCTCGACTTGTAAGTGAAGTTAATTTTGCCCGGGACTATACGCTTTCGGCTTCTTCTCTTCATATCTATCGTGAGGCAGTAGGAGGACGATTGCCGATATCCAGTTTATTGGTACCGATCCAAACGGGTGATTACTGTCTGGGCGTACTGGTCTTAGACAATTTCAATAAAACTGGCGCCTTCAATAATGAAGATGATAGCTTGCTTCTTTCCCTTGCACAACAAGTTGCTCTTTCTCTTCAAAATGTTGATTTATTACATTCTACGGAAGAGCGCGCCACGCAGCTTGAATCTCTCACAGAGGTTACTGCCACAATAAACTCAAGTCTTCAAAGTGAAGAATTGATTCCGTCTTTGCTGAGCCAGCTTGAAAGGGTCATCCCCTATGATAGAGCGATGCTTTGGCTCTATGATGAAGATAAATTACAGGTGGCAGCATCGCGTGGTTTTCCTGATGATATCTCTCGTGTTGGGATGAATGCCTCACAAAACGATAATAAACTTTTGAATGAGATGCTTCAATTTGGAAAAACAATCTCAGTTCCTGACAAGAGAGAAGATGAACGTGTTCAAACTGTAGGGGATTCTGAGAATTTATCGTGGTTGGGTATTCCCCTTCTCTATAAGGGGGAGGTAATTGGTGCTATGATGCTGGATAAACAAGAAGCCAATTTCTTCACTTTGACACATACTCAAGTTGGGGCAACTTTTGCAGGACAGGCCGCTGTCGCGATTGAAAATGCTCGTCTATACCAATCGACTTTATCCACTGCTGACCGTTTGGGAATCCTCAACTCTGTGAGCGCGGAAATTAGTGCAATCCTTGAGCCAGAAAAGATTTACGATGCTATTTATGAGGCTGCCAAAGGTCTGATGTCTGTAGAGTCTTTTGAGATTGCACTTTTTGATAAGGAAGAAAATCTTATTAGCAGTGTTTATCATGTTGTTCAGAATCAACGCTTGCCTGAGCAAGAAATATCTCTGGATTCAAACCCAATTGGAAAGGTTATCGCTACCAAGGCCTCGGTTCTCCTTCAAAATATTGTGGATACTAAATCCATTGAAAACGCAGGATACGAGCAAGTTAAGACACCATTTTCTATTGTAGCTGTTCCGATGCAAACAGGCGACCAGGTTGTTGGTGTTCTTTCAGCACAAAGCTCTCAAAACAGTACCTATACTGCGGCCGATCAACAGATTCTGAGTACGTTGGGCAACCAGGCTATTATCGCCATTCAAAATGGTAATCTTTTTGCCGAGACTCAACGGCTAACAGAAAATCTTGAACAGCGCGTTATGGAACGTACGGCAGAACTTAATCAGGAGCAGCGCAATACATCTACATTGCTCGATATCCTCACAGAGGTTTCTGCCAGCCTTGATCTGGATTTGGCTCTTAATCGCACCCTCGCATTACTTAATGATACCGTTGGTGCAGAGCAAGGGACAGTAATGCTTGTCCATCCCGAAGATAATTTACTTCATTTCCGTGCAGGATATGGTTATCTTTCAAAGGCAAAAGACCGAGGAAAAAGTTTTACCCTTAAAGTTGGCGAAGGATTAGCCGGGTGGGTTGTTGAAAATCGGGATGCCGTTTTGATAGATGATCTTGATCAAGACGAACGATGGATTCATCAAGAATCTGATCTCGAGCGACATCGCAGTGCAGTTGCTGCTCCGTTAATGGTTGGCGAGGATGTTATCGGTGTCTTATTGGTCTTTAATCGTGAAGTAAATTTCTTTAGCCCGGAACAACTTAGCTTGATAAAAGCCATTGCGGGACAGGTTGCAGTGGCGATCAATAATGCCAATCTATATAAATTGATTCGGGAACAAGCTGAACGATTGGGTAGTATGTTGCGCAACGAACAGGAAGAGGCCAGCCGTTCACACGCTATCCTTGAGGCGGTTGCTGACGGGGTTCTTGTTACCGACAATGAAAACCGGATTGGCTTTATAAATGCTTCCGCAGAAAGAATACTTGGCATCGAATCCGATAAGGTTATTAGTCAAACCCTTAAAGAGTTTAGCGGTCTCTTTGGGAAAGCCGCTAATATCTGGCATCAAATTATCCGCGAATGGTCTGATACTCCAACTGAGTATCAAGAAGGCGATACCTATGCCGAACAACTGGAGTTGGAAAATGGACGGATTGTCCTGGTTCACCTGGCTCCAGTGATGCTAAGGGGTAATGATTTCCTTGGAACGGTTTCTATTTTCAGGGATATTACTCACGAAGTAGAGGTAGATCGTTTGAAATCTGAATTTGTGGCGACAGTCTCCCATGAATTGCGCACACCCATGACATCGATCCGCGGTATGTAGACGTCCTGCTGATGGGCGCAGCCGGAGCTTTAACTGAAAATCAAGTTCATTTTCTTGAAATAATCCGGAATAATACGGAAAGGCTCAATGTTTTAGTGACAGACCTACTTGATATTTCGAGGATTGAATCAGGACGAATCACGCTTGCCCCTCAACCTGTTTCACTTGAAGAAATCACCAAAGACGTGATGGACAATGTTCAAAGCCGCTCCAAGACCGATGAGAAGGCTATGGAGTTCTCACTTGAGATCACAAAAGAATTACCCACTGTTAATGCCGACCCTGAACGACTTCGGCAGATCATTAATAATCTTGTTGAGAATGCCTATCATTACACTCCTGAAAATGGACATATAATGGTTTCTGTCCACGAAGTGAACGGAGGAGATGAGGTCCAAATTAATGTCCAGGATGATGGCGTTGGAATCTCAATTGAAGATCAGGAACAAGTCTTTGAGCGATTTTATCGTGGTGAAGATCCGCTGGTTCTTGCAACTCCAGGAACTGGATTGGGATTGGCCATTGTTAAACAATTGGTAGAAATGCACAAGGGGCGTATTTGGGCAGAAAGCTCAGGAAAAGTAGGAGAAGGAAGTATCTTTTCCTTCACACTCCCTGTTTATAAAAAGTTTTAGTGAGGATTTTATGGCAAAAATAGTCATAGCAGAAGATGAACGCGATATCCGGGATTTGATTGCCTTTACTTTGCGTTTTGCCGGGCACGAAGTTGTCACAGCAGCTAACGGTGAGGAAGCAGTTGAAATGGCAATACAAGAAAATCCTGATTTGATCATGCTGGATGTGCGGATGCCACGGATGACAGGCTACGATGCCTGCCGGGCGATAAAAGCAAACCCTGCATTTGTAAATACCCCAGTGGTTTTTCTTTCGGCAAAAGGACAAGAATCAGAAATTGAATCGGGATTGGACGCAGGTGCAGAAGAATACTTTCTTAAACCTTTTGCCCCTGCTGAACTGACAAAGCGTGTACTTGAAATTTTAGCCAAGTACGCAAATGAGACCGGAACCGACAAGTACACAAATGAGACCGGAGCCGATAAGTACGCAAATGAGACCGGAACCGACAAGTACACAAATGAGACCGGAAACGACAAGTACGCAAATGAGACCGGA
>JACKQG010004408.1_pt1 | contig 16353 bp, 10 predicted proteins | sample 8237621 | NCBI WGS metagenome assembly JACKQG01 (sample SAMN15677084, study PRJNA649215) | marine metagenome | biome: marine; feature: Black Sea; material: saline water; isolation source: suspended particulate matter (SPM) from the Black Sea western gyre | collected 2013-06-09/2013-06-10 | depth...
CGGCGGGTCCATCGACATCCAGAAAATCAACATCGCCTCGGCGCTCGTCGGCCGGCGCTTCGACCAGCGGAAGTAGACTATGTCCGAAGCCCCACTCAAAGGCGTTCGCGTGCTAGACCTGTCGCGCATTTTGGCCGGCCCCTTGTGCGCCATGGTGCTGGGCGATCTCGGCTGCGACGTGATCAAGGTCGAAAACCCTGACGGCGGCGACGATACGCGCCATTTCGGCCCGCCGTTCCGTGACGGCGTCAGCGCGTATAACATGGCTTTTAACCGCAACAAGCGGGGCATTGTTGCCGACTTCAAAAGCGAAGAGGGCCAAGCGGTCGTCCGCGCCCTGGCGGCGTGTTCCGACGTGCTGATCGAGAACTACCGCTTCGGCACCATGGAAAAATTCTGCCTCGGCCTCGATGGCCTTCGCGCCGAAAACCCGAAGCTAATCACGGTCTCGATCTCCGGCTACGGGCGTGGCAGCCCGATGGCGGAACGCGCCGGCTATGACTTCATGATTCAGGCGGAAAGCGGCCTGATGTCGATCACCGGCGAGCCCGACGGCCCGCCCGTGCGCGTCGGCGTTTCCATCGCCGACATGCTGACCGGTCACAACGCGGCGCAGGCCGTGCTGGCGGCGCTGATCGCGAGGGGCAAGTCAGGCCACGGCCAGCACATCGACATGGCGCTGTTCGACAGCACGGTGACGGCGCTGTCGAATGTCGCCAGCGCGTACCTGATGGACGGCAAGACCCCCGAACGGCACGGCGCGGCCCACCCCAGCGTGGCGCCCTATCAGCCGTACACGACGAAGGACCACCCGCTGGCGCTGGCCATCGCCAACAATGGACAGTTCCGCACGCTCTGCAAGGCGATCGGGCGTGAAGATTTGATCGAAAATGCGCTCTATCTGACCAACGGGCTCAGGGCCGAAAACCGGGTGGCGCTGGCGGCGGAGCTGGAAACGGTGTTCAAGACGGCGGGGCGCGACGCGTGGCTGGAAAAACTGCACGCCGTCGGCCTGCCAGCCGGCGCGGTGCGCACCGTGGACGAGGCGCTGGAAAGCCCGGAGGCCAAGGCGCACGAACTGGTCCGCGAGGTTCCGCACCCGACGCTCGGCACGGCCCGCATCCTGGCCTCGCCGATCCGCCTGTCGGAAACCCCGGTGGTCGACCCCACGGCCCCGCCGGAACTGGGCCAGCATACGGTCGAGGTGCTGACCGGTGTGCTCGGCTGGGACAAGGCCAAGGCCGCGGACTACGCGAAGCGGCTCGGTTAAAGCGCGAGGGAATTAAAGGGGCGCCTGCAACGACGACACCCCGTATTCCCTTTTCCACGTTGGCGGATTCCGCCAATCAAGATCGACACATAGACCTTCTCGTCATATGGTTACTTGTTGAAGATGAAATAAGGGCCGTTGAAGTGAGCGAGAACCCCGAGGAATCTGCCGTCGATGCCAAAACGTCGTCCGCGCCTGTAGCGCATCCCGGCCAGGGTAAATTCCAACAGGTCAAGACCGTAACGACCGACGATCTGCTGGAAGTGTTGGCGCTGGGCATACGGGATTTCAAAACGGCGCCGGCCTATGGCCTGTTTTTCAGCGGCATTTATGCGGTGGGCGGATGGATCCTCGTCTTGTTGCTGGTGCGCTTCGACATGCCGTATCTGATTTACCCCCTGGCCGCCGGATTTGCTCTGGTCGCCCCCTTCATCGCCAGTGGCTTCTATGTCGTCAGTCAGCAGCTTGAGAAGGATCCGGATGAGGGCAGCCGGGTTTTGTGCTGGAGTTTTGTGTTCGGAACGGTGAAATCCATGTTCAGCCGTGACCTGGGCTGGATGGCGTTGGTCACCGGATTTTCCCTGTTTATCTGGATGGATATCGCGGCGCTGCTGTCCTTCGGTTTTATGAGCTTCGAGCTTTTCAGTTTTTCGGAACTGATGGACATGATTTTAACCACGCCCCTTGGCTGGCTGTTCATAGTGGTTGGCAACCTCACCGGGGCCGTTATCGCCTTCGGGGTGTTTTCCTACTCGGTGATATCGATCCCGATGCTTTTCGACCGCGACATTGATTTCGTCACGGCCATGATAACCAGCGTTAAATTTGTCATTAAGAACCCCCGCGTTATGGCCCTGTGGTGTTTTATTATCGCGGCCTTGATCGCTGTTTCCATGCTTTCCGGCCTGATCGGATTATTGGTGGTTCTACCTGTTTTAGGCCATGCCACATGGCACCTGTATCGCCGTGGGGTGGAGGCTCCGTAATCGCTATTGCCCGCGAAAACCTTGGACTGCCCCTCACCCCAACCCGTGCCGGAGCGCGATGACGATGGCCCCGATCACGCCGCCGCTCAGCAGCGACGTCGGCAGCATCCAGCGCCAGCCGATGATGTGGGCGGGCACGCCGGTGACGCGCGCCATGAACAGCGTGGTGCCGGAAAACGGCGAGACCATGGTGCTGACGCCCCAGATGCCGGCGTAGGTCAGGCCGACCACCCAGTCCTTGAGGCCAAGTGCTTCCGGCGGCAGTACCGCGGTCAGCGAGATCACCACGATCACCGGGTGCAGGCCGATCAGGCTGCATCCTAAGAAAAACAGCACGATGGCGGCGATTTTTGCATCGGCCCACGGCAGGGCGGCGTTGACGAAGTGGCCCAAGTCGCCGGTCGGAATGATGCTGGCGATGCCGAGGCCGAAAATATTGGCGGCGACGAAGACCAGGACCTCATTGCGCAGGCTCGGCAGGTGGGCCATCACGCCGCCCGACAGGTCAACGGCGCGGTGCGGGAAGCGGGTGCCGCGGGTGCCGATCATGGAATACCAGACCAGCGCGAAGGGCGGCCCCATCAGGCCGAGTGTGACGGGGATGGACGTGCCGGTGAATTCGACGATGGTTACGGCGAGCACAATCAGCGACACCAGAATGCCGGCGGCCCGCCAAAAATCCGCCTTGTCCAACGCCACCGGCGGCGTCGGCGCTTCCGCCGGGTGCGATCGGCGCAGCACCAGCCTGTCGTAGGCCCACGCGGTGGAAACAATAGCCAGCGCCAGGATGAACCCCAGGGGGCCGATATCGGTCCATTTCAGCGACGGGATGGCGACCAGCACCACGATCATGCCGATGAAGAACGGCGACCAGCTGGACGCGCTGCCGAAACCGTTGATCAGGGCCATGGTCATGCGTCGGCGCAGATGCGGGTCTTTCTGGTTTTCGACCATGGACGCGAGCAGGCTCAGGCCGGCCAGATTGAGCACCGAGCCAAGGGTGTGGACGCCCGACGCCATGAACAGGAAGCGCCGGCCGGGCGGCTGGCTGACGATGGTAGCGCGCACGGCCCGAAGCGCCGGGCTCTGGCCGACCGGGAACTGCAGCCAGGATACGGCGAAAAACAAAAGCAGGAAGATCCGCGACCGGGCGATGCCGTCGATCAGAAGCTCCGCCCCTTTCCCGGAACTGATAGCGCCGAGAACGCCGACGGCAATCAACCCGATGCCGGCGATTTTCTGCGCCGCCGGGATGTTACGGAATTCGAGCGCGACGAACAGCACGATCAGCCCCGCCGTAACGGGTATCAACGGCGGTACGTGCACGAAGGCGTCGACCAGCGCGAGGGAGGCGATGGCCAGATAGACCCAGGCCGAAAGCGTGATGCGTTGCTGCGTCACCGTGATGTCCCTCTTCGGGGTTTCTACTGGTCGACGATGAAGCCGTCTTTGTGCGGGCGCATCTTGATCGGGTTGACCAGGGGCGGTCGGATTTTTTCCGCGTCCGCCACCAGGTCGATGCCGATGCCGGGCCGGGTCGGGATGGTGACGAAACCGTCTTCGACCACGGGCACTTCGTCGACCACGTCATGGCCCAGATGCAGCGGTTTCGATTCCATGACGCCGGCTTCGAAGCCGGTGGTATATTCCTGGATGGCGAAATTGGGGATCGCCGCGTCCAGTTGCAGGCACGCCGCCAGCCCGACCGGCGACAGCGGGTTGTGTGGGATCATGTTGACCTGGAAGCCTTCGGCGATGGCGGCGATCTTCAGGCCCGCCGTGATGCCGCCGCAATGACACAGGTCGGCGCGCGCGTATTCGACGCCGCCCCGCACCATCAGCGCCTGGAATTCATAAAGGTTGGAAAAGCGCTCGCCGGTGGCGATGGGAATGTGAATTTTCTCGGCCACCCGGGCCATGGCGTCGGGGCCTTCGGGGCGGATCGGGTCTTCGATGAACATCGGGTGGTACTGTTCGATGCCGCGCGCGAAGACAATGGCCTCGGCCGGGGTCAGGCGGCGGTGCAATTCGATGTTGAGGTCAACGTCGTCGCCGACGGCTTCGCGCATGCGGCGCACGTTGTCGATGGCGTCGCGCATTTTTTTGACGTGCGGCTTGAAGTAGACCTCGTCCTCGCCTTCGTCCAAAAACGGATTGATGTGGCCGACGGCGGTGAAACCGGCGGCCTTCTTGGCTTTGCATTCCTCCAGCACGGCCTCGATGGTTTTGCCGTAGACATGGGCGTAGACGCGGGCCTTGGTCCGCGTCGGGCCGCCCAGCAGCTTGTGCACCGGCTGACCGAGCGCCTTGCCCTTGATGTCCCAGAGCGCGATGTCGATGGCGGAAATGCCGGCGTTGATGGCCAGGCCCTGGAAGTAGGTAAACCGGTGCATGACGTTCCAGTGATGCTCGATCGGCCCCGGGTCCTTGCCGACAAGGTATTCGGCGAAGCGCTCGATGGCCGTCGCCGCCGCCTTGGTGTGGCCCCAGGCGCCGGCCTCGCCGATGCCATGAATGCCCTCGTCGGTATCAATGCGGCAGAACATGAACTGGCCGACGTGAAGGGGGGTGACCTTGGTGATTTTCATTTTTGGGTGTTCCTCTTTTTCAGGCCGTTTTGCGAACGGGCATTTTTTTGATTTTTGTTTTCGTTTTAGGGTCGGCAGGTTTTTTCGCCTTGAGCTTTGTTTTGACTGCTTTCACCAGCTTGCGTTTATTTTTCAGATACGGCTTCAGGTATTGCCCCGTGTAGCTGTCCTTGACCGCAGCCACGTCCTCGGGCGTTCCGGCGGCGACCAGATGGCCGCCCTTGTTGCCGCCTTCGGGGCCGAGGTCGATGATCCAGTCGGCGGTCTTGATGACCTCCAGGTTATGTTCGATGACGATCACGGTGTTGCCCTGATCGACCAGCGCTTGCAAGACTTCCAGCAGTTTGCGCACGTCCTCGAAATGCAAGCCCGTCGTCGGCTCGTCGAGGATATAGAGCGTCTTGCCGGTGGCGCGGCGCGACAGTTCCTTGGCCAGCTTGACCCGCTGCGCCTCGCCGCCGCTGAGCGTCGTCGCCTGCTGGCCCAGGTGAATGTAATCCAGTCCAACGCGTTGCAACGTCACCATCTTGTCGCGGATCGACGGCACGGCCTTGAAGAATTCGGCGGCTTCCTCGACCGTCATGTCGAGCACATCGGCGATGGACTTGCCGCGGAAGTGAATCTCAAGGGTTTCGCGGTTGTAGCGTTTGCCGTGACAGGTGTCGCAGGTGACATAGACGTCCGGCAAAAAGTGCATCTCGATCTTGATGACGCCGTCACCCTGGCACGCCTCGCAGCGCCCACCCTTGACGTTGAAGGAAAACCGGCCCGGCTTGTAGCCCCGGGTCTTGGACTCGGGCATGCCGGCGAACCAGTCGCGGATCGGCGTGAAGGCGCCGGTGTAGGTGGCCGGGTTGGAGCGCGGCGTGCGGCCGATGGGGGACTGGTCGATATCGACCACCTTGTCGATGCGTTCCAGCCCTTCGATGGCGTCGTGTTCGCCGGGATGCAAACGCGCCCCGTGCAGGCGTCTGGCCAGCGCCTTGTAGAGGGTTTCCACGATCAGGGTCGACTTGCCGCCGCCCGAAACGCCGGTGATGCAGGTGAACGTGCCCAGGGGGAAGTCCACGTCCAGATTGTCCAGGTTGTTGGCCCTGGCGCCACGAACCGTCAGTTTGTGGCTGGGCTTGCCCCGGCGGCGGACTTTCGGCATCGGGATCTGTTCGATCCCGGTCAGGTACTTGCCGGTCAGGCTGGCGGGGTTGCTCATGACTTCTTTGGCGGTGCCCGACGCCACCACATGACCGCCGTGGATGCCGGCGCCGGGGCCGATGTCGATCAGGTAATCGGCACTGGTGATGGCCTCTTCGTCGTGCTCGACGACGATCACGGTATTGCCGAGGTCGCGCAGCCGTTCCAGCGTCTTGAGCAGGCGGGCGTTGTCGCGCTGGTGCAGGCCGATGGACGGCTCATCAAGAACGTAGAGCACGCCGGTCAGGCCGGAGCCGATCTGCGACGCGAGACGGATGCGCTGGCTTTCGCCGCCCGACAGCGTGCCCGACGCGCGGCTCAGCGTCAGGTATTCGAGGCCGACGTTTCTCAAAAACCCCAGCCGTTCGTTGATCTCGCGCAGGATGCGCCGGGCGATTTCACGCTGTTGTTTGCTCAGGTGCTTTTCAAGACCGGAGAACCAGTCGTGCGCGTGGTCGATGGACATGGCGGCGACTTCGGAAATGTGGAGTTTCGCGATCTTCACCGACAGGGCCTGGGGCTTGAGGCGGTGGCCGGCGCAGGTTTCGCACGTGGTGACGGTCTGGTAGCGGCCCAGTTCATCGCGCACCCACGACGAATCCGTTTCCCGCCAGCGCCGTTCCATGTTGGGGATCACGCCTTCGAAGGGCTTGGTGATGTCATAGGCCTTGTGCCCGTCGTGATAACGCATGGTGACGTCTTCGGAGCCGGACCCGAACAGGATGATCTCGCGAATTTTCTTCGCCAGCCCGGCAAAGGGCGCGTCCAGGTCGATGTCGAAATGATCGGACAGGCTGGACAGAGTCTGGTCGTAGTATTTCGACGACGAATTGGCCCACGGCGTAATGGCGCCCCGGTTCAGCGATAGCCGGTCGTCGCCGATGACGAGCTCGGGGTCGAAATACATCTGCGTACCCAGCCCGTCACACGCCGTGCACGCTCCGAACGGGTTGTTGAAGGAAAACAGGCGCGGTTCCACCTCGTCGATGGTGAAGCCGGACACCGGACAGGCGAACTTGGCGGAAAACACGGTGCGCCCTTCCGGGATGTTGTCCTGGATACCGGATTTTTTGGTTTCCTTTGAAGGTTGAATGTCGGCGTCGTCGACGAAGGCAATGCCGTCGGCCAGATTGAGCGCCGTCTCGAAGCTGTCGGCAAGGCGCACTTCGAGCCCTTCGCGCACGACCAGGCGGTCGACCACGACTTCGATGTCGTGCTTGAATTTCTTGTCGAGCGTGGGCGCGTCCTCGATGTCGTAGAGTTCGCCGTCGATGCGCACCCGCTGGAAGCCCCGCTTGGCGAGTCCTTGCAGCTCCTTTTTGTATTCCCCTTTGCGCCCGCGCACGATGGGCGCCAGCAGATACAGCCGCGAGCCTTCGGGCATGGCCATCACCCGGTCGACCATTTCGCTGATGGTCTGGCTTTCGATGGGCAGCCCCGTGGCCGGAGAATGCGGCACGCCGGCGCGCGCGAACAGCAGGCGCATATAGTCGTAGATTTCCGTTACCGTGCCGACGGTGGACCGCGGGTTGCGCGACGTGGTTTTCTGTTCGATGGAAATGGCCGGGCTGAGGCCTTCGATGGTGTCCACATCGGGCTTTTGCATCAGCTCCAGGAACTGGCGTGCATAGGCCGACAGGCTTTCCACGTAGCGGCGCTGGCCTTCGGCGTAGATGGTGTCGAACGCCAGCGACGACTTGCCCGACCCCGACAGCCCGGTGATCACCGTCAGCTTGTCACGGGGGATTTCCACATTGACGTTTTGCAGGTTGTGTTCGCGGGCGCCGCGAACATTGATGGTCTGGGACATAGGGGGCCTTGGACGTTTTATAGAGGAATTTCAAACGCCCAGACATAAAACGCTTACGGGCCCGCGTAAAGGCGGCAATCACAAATTTTTTAAATTTATCAGGCGGGGGCGCGGATGGAATCCGTAATCGAGTGTGCGGCGCGGATTTCCGCCTTGTCGGAGTGAAAGGCGCGGTCGATGGCTTGGCCCAGGTTCTGGATCAGTTCGATGTCCTTCGAACTGGGCGCCAGGGGGGATTTCAGCATCCGGGTGACGACGTGGCCCATGGTATCGCACAACTCGGCGGCGTGGGCGAACTTGGACCGCCTGAGGCGTTTGTCCATTTCCACGCAGACCACCCCGAGCCGTTTCATGACCTGGATGAACTCCAGGTCCAGGTCGCTGAGCATGTATTGGGACACAAGCTCCCCAACCAGTTCGACAATCTTTTTTCCGTTGGCGACGACGCGGTGCTCGTTGACCAGGTCGATGCCGTCCTTGATGTCGTTTTGCATGCGGAGTGCGGTTACCTCACCGGAAGCCATAATCTTCAGCGGATTGGGGACATTAATCAAAAGGTCCTTCCTGGCGCTGGGCCTTTGGTCCAGCCGGCGGTCGGGGCCGATATAATCGGCAGTCACGACAAACGGCGAACGGGCGCGTATCAGGTGGTGTACGCGGTCGAGAAAGGTGCCCATGCTGAACGGTTTCAGCAGCATGATATCGAAACCGGCATTCATCGTCTGGCTGACATTGCGGAAGTGGGAATCGCTGCTCAGCGCGATGGTGATGGGGAAGGGGTTGTCGCCGATTTCGTGATGGCGGATTTTCCGCATCATGGCCTGGAATTCTTTGCGGTCTGCGTCGATGTCGACGACCATCAGGTCTACCTGATCGCTGAAGATGGCCGACTGCACCGTCTTCATGCCCGACGTGGCCACCGTTTTGGTGAAGGTGTCCTGCAGCAGGGTCTGTTTCAGGTTTTGGCGCACATCATTGTCGCGCTCGAACAGAACGATGCGGACGTTATTATAGTTACGGTTATAGTTTGCGGACATGGTCCATCCTTGTTTCACCCTTGGTGAGCGCATACGTTTTTAAGCATTAGTTGCTTGCAATTTAAGGCAAATCCGCCGAAAGGGGTGTGACGGCCATCACCCTGGCAACATTATTGTATGCGGGTAAAAGGGGCGTGTTGAGCGTCGGCAAAAGCCGTTAATCAGGCGATGGCCCGGCGTCAGGATGCGGCGAGGACAGGCTGGGTGCTGTTGAGCAGGAGGATCCAGCGGTTCTCTTCGGTTCTGGCGACCTGCTGGGCGGTCTGTTCGGAATCGAAGAATTCCAGCGCGAAGTCGCCGGACAGGCCATCCATGACCGCCCATTTTCCCACTGTTTCAACGTATAAGGCCGAATACCGCATGGCTTCTTTCCGGCTGATGAATCGCGAAACCGGCGTTCAGCCTAGCCGTTCATGGTCAACAAAAGGTAAAGACCGGCGTTTGGCGGAAAAAGGAGGGATATTGCCGGGTTCAAGAAAAATGTTCATGAAATGTTCTTGACAGAAGGAGGCGAATCGGGAATCCTTTTGCAAACACAATCGCCCATCAATGTTATCCCCGGTTTCCACCGGCCAGGGGACTGGCAGGGCCGGACAAGGGCGTTTAAGGTGCCCTCCAACAATTTGAACTAGGAGTTCTCATGGCAGGGTCAGTCAACAAAGTCATTCTGGTCGGGAATCTGGGGCGAGACCCCGAGGTTCGTAATTCCCAGGCCGGCGCGAAAATCGTCAACTTTTCACTCGCCACGTCCGAATCGTGGAAGGACAAGAGTACCGGGGAGCGCCGGGAAAAAACCGAATGGCACCGGGTGGTGATTTTCAACGAACATCTGGCCAATATCGCGGAGCAGTACCTGCGCAAGGGCTCCAAGGTCTACGTCGAGGGCCAATTGCAAACCCGCGAATACGAAAAGGACGGTATCAAACGTTATTCCACGGAAGTCGTCTTGCAGAACTTCCGCGGCGAATTGACCATGCTCGACACCCGCAGTGGCGGAGGCGGAGATTACGCTCCAGCCGGAGAGCAGGATTACGCCTCCGCGGGCGATGGCGGCGGCAATGGCGGCGGTGCGCCCGCTGGCGGTGGCGGTGCCCCTGGTGGTGCTCCGGGCGGCGACCTGGACGACGAAATTCCGTTTTAGCCGGTTTCCTTCTCCCGGTGATCCCCGCTTATACCGATAGGAGCCGGTGTCTTTTTGGCATAGAAAATCCCTCCATTTTCCGGGAGGGTTCGTGTTAGCTTGTGGCATGGCCTTAGGAAGATGCGGGAGACAATTAGCTTGAAAATACCTCAATCGGATTGGGCGCGGCAGCTTTTCCGGTCCATTCTAACCGCAGTTATTTTATTGTCCGCCGCGATCGCTTTTCCACCACCCGCCTTGGCTGCGGGAGTAAGTGGAGTCGGGGCTGGAGAATTCTGGGATTCCTGGCCCGCTCTCGCCCTCGGGTTGATTCTGGGCACCGGTCTCGCGTCAGCTGTTTTCCTTTCCCGCCGGAGCCGGGGGCATGGCACGGTTCTCGAAGGCGGCGACGGCGAACACTTCCGCCAAATCGCCGAATTCGCCGGCGACTGGGTCTGGGAAATGGACCGGGATTTTCGGTTCACCTATATTTCCGACCGTTTTTTCGAACTGTATGCGCTGACACCGGATGCCATTCTCGGCAAGACCCGGGGGGAATTCAAAGGAGCAGGGACCGATAATCCGGACTGGAAGGCCCATTTAAAGGTCCTCGAGTCCCGAAAACCGTTCCGCGACTTCACCTATCCCATGATCGATCCCAATGGCAAACCCCGCCATATTCGGGTCAGCGGCCGTCCCCTTTTTGGCACCGATGGTGTATTCAGGGGCTATCAGGGCACCGGCACCGATTTGACCGCCGAGATCGAGGCCACCCGGCAGGCCGCCCGGGCCGAGGCGACGCTTCTGGACGCCGTCGAAAGCATCGACGCCGGTTTGGCCCTGTTCGACGCGGACGACAGACTTGTTCTCTACAACAGCCGTTACCGTGACGCCCATCCGGCCTTGAAGACGTTGGCGATAGCGGGAACCCGGTTCGAGGATATCGTGCGCGGCTTTATGGCGGCGGGTTTATACGATGCCTCCATGGGGAGCGGTGAGGAACTGGTGAAAGCGCGCATGGAACTTCACCGTAACACACCCTCTAACCACGAACAGAGAATGGCCGATGGTCGTTGGGTGGATGTCCACGAATATGCGACCCATGACGGCGGCAGGGTGCTGCTGCTGACGGATATCACGGAACGCAAAAAAACCGAACAGGCCATTCAGGAAAGCGAAGCCAGACTGCGGGCTGTTCTCGACCATTCGCCGGCGTCGATTGCGCTAAAGGATTCCGATGGCCGGTATCTGCTCTACAACAAGGTCTTTGCCGAATGGATGAACATTTCCGGCGATGAAATGATCGGGCGCACGTTGTCGGACGTTTACCCCGTTGAGGATTTCAAAAAAGTCCGAGCCCGCGACCAGGAGGTTATGACAAGGCGCCAGGGAATCGAACGGGAAGTCCAGAGAACCTTTCCCGACGGCAAGACCCGGACGACAATGGTGTACAAGTTCCCGGTCTTCGGCCCCGGCGTCGGCAACACAGAATCCATTTCCGGTGTGGGGTCGGTCAACGTGGATATTTCCAGGCGCAAGGAGGCCGAGCAGGCGCTGGAGGAAAGCGAGGCCCGGTTCCGGAATCTGATCGAGGGCTCGGTTCAGGGCGTTCTGATCCACGCAGACAACAAACCGTTGTTCATCAATCAGGCCTATGCCGACATTTTCGGATATGACTCACCCGAAGAAATGATCGCCCTTGGCGATGCCCTGACCCATGTCGCGGCGCACGAACGCGACCGCATGAAAAGCTATAGCGCTGCCCGTGTGCAAGGCAAAGACGCGCCCGTGACCTATGGTTTTGAGGGGGTCCGCAAGGACGGAACCCGCTTATGGCTGGAAAACCGGGCCCGGGGGATTATCTGGAAGGGCCAGCCCGCCGTTCAGCGTACCCTGGTCGATATTACCGAGCGCCATCAGGCGGATGAAAACCTGCGCCGGGCCAAGGAAGAAGCGGATATCGCCAACCGCGCCAAGTCGGAATTTTTGGCCAATATGAGCCATGAGTTGCGCACGCCGCTGAATTCGGTCATCGGCTTTTCCGAAATTCTGAAGAACCGGTTGCTGGGGCCGCCCGAAAATCCCAAGTATCAGGAATACGCCGCCGACATTCATTTTTCCGGAAGACATCTGCTCAGCCTCATCAGCGACATCCTGGATGTCTCGAAAATCGAAGTGGGCGAATTGGATGTCGCCGAGGACCCCTTACGCCCGGACGACATGATCGCCGCCTGTGTCCGGATGATTGCGGAGCGGGCGGAGAGGGCCAATGTCGACTTGCTGGTGGAAACCGCAAACGGGTGCCCGTCCCTGCTCGCCGACGAACGGCGGTTGAAACAGGTTTTGCTGAACCTGTTGTCCAATTCGGTGAAATTCACGCCCCCAGGGGGCAAAATCGTGATCGGTGCCGGGCAGACCGATGACGGCGGACTCCGATTTTGGGTCAGCGATACTGGCATCGGGATTTCGGCCGAGGATATCCCTAAGGTTCTCAAGCCCTTCAGTCAGGTCGCGCACAGTTCTACCCGCAGCCACGAGGGCACGGGGCTCGGCCTGACGCTGTCGAAATCCTTGAGTGAACTCCAGGGCGGACGTCTGGATATCGAAAGCGAACCGGACCAGGGCACCACGGTCAGCATCACTTTCCCGGTGGGTAAGGTGCTTTCCGGCAATGGGAGCGAAAACCCTGGTTCCACCCTGCAGGTTCCCCCTCTGCAAGGGCTATAAATCGCCCATTCCCGGACCGTTTCAGGGAACCTTTTGCGGTCTTTCGTTTGGTTGTTCACGGGTACCAAAAATGCTACATTCTAACGTCCCGGCAGAAGTTCGGGGCGGTCTCGGCGCTGGCCTTCCAAGCGTTTGAAATAACAGGAAAAATCCTTGACGTCACCTTCCGATTCAGCGCCCCCCGAAGTCCCCGATTCTGACATTACGCCGGTCTCCATCGAAGACGAAATGAAGTCGTCTTATCTCGATTACGCAATGAGCGTAATCGTGTCGCGCGCGTTGCCCGATGTTCGCGACGGATTGAAGCCCGTACACCGCCGGATTCTCTATTCCATGAAGGAAAGCGGCTACGAAGCCGGCAAGCCGTATCGCAAGTCGGCCCGTATCGTCGGTGATGTTATGGGTAAGTATCACCCGCACGGCGACCAGGCCATTTATGACGCCATGGTTCGCATGGCGCAGTTCTTTTCGCTTCGCCTGACGCTGGTTGACGGGCAGGGCAACTTCGGTTCCATGGATGGCGACCGGGCGGCGGCCATGCGCTATACCGAGGCCCGCATGGCGAAGTCCGCCCATGCGCTGCTAGAAGACATCGACAAGGAAACCGTCGATTTCCGCCCCAACTACGACGAAACGGTTTCCGAGCCGATTGTTCTTCCGGCCGGTTTCCCGAATCTGCTGGTCAACGGCGCCGGCGGTATCGCTGTCGGCATGGCGACCAACATCCCACCCCATAATCTGGGCGAAGTCATCGATGCGTGCTGCGCCTACATCGAAGATCCGGACATTACGATCCAGCAGATATTGGAAAACTACGTTCAGGGACCGGATTTTCCTACCGGCGGGCTGATCATGGGCCGAACCGGAATTACCCAGGCCTTCCACACGGGCCGAGGGTCCGTGATCATGCGCGGAAAGACCTCGTTTGAGGAAGTCCGCAAGGGCCGCCAGGCGATCATCGTGCATGAGGTGCCCTACCAGGTGAACAAGGCCCGCATGGTCGAAATCATCGCCGAATGTGTGCGAGACAAGAAGATCGAAGGTATTGCCGACCTGCGCGATGAATCGGATCGCAACGGCGTGCGTGTGGTTGTCGAACTGAAACGCGACGCAGAGCCCGAAGTGGTCTTGGCGCAACTGTTCCGGTTTACGCCCTTACAAACCAGCTTCGGCGTCAACATGCTGGCGCTCAACCGCGGCCAACCGCAGTTGATGAACCTCAAAGAGATTATCGTCGCCTTCGTTGAATTCCGCGAAGAGGTCATTCGCCGGCGCACCGTCTATGAACTGGGCAAGGCCCGCGAAAAAGCCCATGTGCTGGCCGGTCTGGCGGTGGCGGTCGCCAATATCGACGAGGTTATCGCCCTGATCCGCAACGCCAAGGACCCGGCCCAGGCCCGTGAAGGCCTGATGAGCAAAGCTTGGCCGGCGACGGACGTGGAAGCGATGATCAAATTGCTGGACGAACCCGGCCACGGTGTTGTCGATGGCGCGTATACTCTCTCCGAGGCCCAGGCCAGGGCGATCCTGGAACTCAGGCTGCACCGCCTGACCGGCCTGGAACGCGACAAGATCGGCGGCGACCTCAAGGAACTGGGCGACCAGATCAGCGAACACCTTGAGCTTCTGGGATCGCGGGAGAAATTGTACGCCCTGCTGCGTTCGGAATTGCTGGAGGTCCGAGAACAGTTCGCCGACGAGCGGCGCACGGTGATCGACGATTCGGAATTCGAACACGATATCGAAGACCTGATCCAGCGCGAGGACATGGTCGTCACCGTGACCAACACCGGCTATGTCAAGCGGGTGCCGCTCAGCACCTACCGCGCCCAGCGCCGTGGCGGCAAGGGCCGCGCCGGCATGAGCACCCACGAAGAGGATTTCGTCAACCAGGTGTTCGTCGTCAACACCCATACGCCGGTGCTGTTCTTTTCATCGGAAGGCATCGTTTACAAACTCAAGGTTTACAAGCTGCCGCTGGGTACGCCGCAGGCCCGTGGCAAGGCGCTGATCAACGTGCTGCCCCTGGGCGAGGGCGAAACCATTACCACCATGATGCCACTACCCGAGGACGAGGAAACGTGGGCCGATCTTTACGTCATGTTCGGAACGGCAAGCGGCGGGGTGCGGCGCAATTCGCTGTCCGACTTCACCAACGTCAAATCCAACGGCAAAATCGCCATGAAACTGAACGAAGGCGACAAGCTTGTTCGCGTGCGTACCTGCACGGAAGACGACGACATTCTGCTGTCGGCGCGCAGCGGCAAGTGCATCCGCTTCCCCGTAACCGACGTCCGGGTATTTAGTGGGCGCACCTCGACGGGGGTGCGCGGCATTAAACTGGCCGATAAGGATGAGGTCATCGCCTTGTCGGCGCTTCGCCACGTCAAGGTCGGCGTCGAAGACCGCGACGAATACCTGCAGGCGGTCAATGCCTCGAGACGTCTGATCGGCGGCGACTATACGGAACGCGCCGAAGACAAGGCCCGCGATGAGGAATTAACAGCCAAGCTGGAGCAGGAAAAGTTTGTCGCCATGGCCGAAGATGAGGAATTCATCCTGACCATTACCGAAGACGGCCTGGGTAAGCGCACGTCGGCTTATGAATACCGCATTGCCGGTCGCGGCGGGCAGGGGATCGCCAATATCGATGTATCGCGCGGCAAGGAAAAAACCACCGTTGCCGCCGCCTTTACGGCCAAGGACACGGACCAGGTCGTCATGGTCGCCGACAGCGGCCAGATCATCCGCTGCCCCATCGACAAGGTCAGCATCGTCGGCCGTTCGAGCCGCGGCGTGACCATCTTCAACACCTCGGAAAATGAAAAGGTCGTCTCCGTTTCCCGCCTGCGCGATGTGGATGACGATGACGAGGAAGGCGAGGAGGAGGGAGGCGCCGGACCGGACGAGGCTCCAGAAGGCGCATCAGAAGACGTACCGGAGGACGCCGGGGAAGAAGTGGAAGATGAAACCGGGGAAGACAACCAGGAGGACGCGCAATGAGCGATCACCGATTGGGCGTTTATCCGGGGACTTTCGACCCCGTGACCAACGGCCACACGGATATCATCGCCCGTGCGGCCAAAGTGGTTGACGGCCTGACCGTCGCCGTTGCGGTAAATGCCGGCAAAGACCCGTTGTTCAATCTCGAAGAGCGTCTGGCCATGGTGGAAAACGAAGTCGCCACCCTGGATGCGGATACGGCCGGGCGCATTACCGTCAAACCCTTCGATACCCTGCTCGTCGATTTCGTCGAAGAACAGGGGGCTGCGGTGATTATCCGGGGGCTGCGCGCGGTTTCGGACTTCGAATACGAATTCCAGATGGCGGCGATGAATGCGCGCCTCAATAACCGTCTGGAAACCGTGTTTCTGATGGCCTCTGACCGCCATCAGTTCATTTCCAGCCGTTTCGTCAAGGAAATCGGGCGGCTCGGCGGGGATGTCGGACAGTTCGTATCACAAGCGGCTCGCGGTCACCCTTCCGAGCCTCCCGGGGTTAAAAAAAAGGGCCGCCAAGGCCCCCAATTCCCTTTAAAAAAAAGCAATGACCCCGGCGGGGGCCCCCCCCCTTATTCTCCCCCCCCCCCCTCCGTTCAAACGCTCCCCCTGCCCACACCGCTCC
>JACKQG010004409.1_pt1 | contig 16343 bp, 14 predicted proteins | sample 8237621 | NCBI WGS metagenome assembly JACKQG01 (sample SAMN15677084, study PRJNA649215) | marine metagenome | biome: marine; feature: Black Sea; material: saline water; isolation source: suspended particulate matter (SPM) from the Black Sea western gyre | collected 2013-06-09/2013-06-10 | depth...
ATAATAACGAAGAGGATGAGCTTGAAATTCCAGCATTTTTAAGAAGACAAAAAAATTAATGGTCTTCAAAAAAATAAATGAATGCCACCATATTACCGGAAAAAGAAAAACATTATCCGGTACTGCTTAACGAAATAGTTAGCATTATTACCCCTCAATATGGTGGCACGTTTATCGATTGTACATTTGGCCAAGGTGGATATACCAAAAAAATCCTAGAATATTCTAAATCTAAAGTAATTGCTTTAGATAGAGATAAAGATTCAAAAAGTATTTCTTTAAAAATAAAAAAAATATTTAAGGAAAGATTTCATTTTGAAAATAAAAAATTTAGTCAAATTAACAAATTAGATTTAAAAAACGAAAACATTAAAAGCATAATATTTGATCTTGGATATTCATATACACAAATTAAAGATGCCAAAAAAGGACTTTCTTTTGACAGTAGTGGAGATCTTAATATGAAAATGGGATTAAATGATTTTTCTGCAAAGGATGTAATTCACAAATTAGATCAAAAAGATTTAGAAAAAATATTTAAATTTTTAGGTGATGAAAGAGATGGCAAGAGAATAGCAAATAAAATTGTAAAAAATAGAAAAAAAAAAAATATTAATACACAAGATTTAGTCAAAATAATTGAGAGTTCAAAAAAAAAAAAAAATTTTAAAATACACAGCGCAACAAAAGCTTTTCAAGCTCTAAGGATTTTTGTAAATAAAGAGATAAGTGAATTAATTTATGGTTTGATTAATGCAGCTAAAATTTTAAAACCTGGAGGAACTATTTTAGTAGTAACATTCCATTCCCTTGAAGACAAAATAGTTAAATTCTTTTTTAAAAGTTTGTCAGAAAACCAAAGCATTTCTAGGTATATGCCAAAAACAAATGAAAAAGATAAATTATTTAAATTAATAAATAAAAAACCAATTATTCCTTCAAACGAAGAAATAAAAAAAAACCCTCCTTCAAGATCAGCTAAATTAAGATATGCCGTTAAAGAAAAAGATGTTGTTAATTTTGAAAAGGGAATTTTAGAAAAGTTTAACTATTTATTAGAAATTGAAAATTTATCAAATAAAATATGAGAAAATTAATTTTGCTCTTATCAATTTTTTTCTTATTAATTTTTACAACAATAATCAAAAACTCTACTAAAGAAATTGAAAAAAAAATTTACAATAGCAAAGAAAATTTAAGGGTTTTAAAAAATAAATATGAAATGGTTTTAATGGATTTTAACTATTTAACTACACCTGAAAAACTAATGGAATATCAAACTAGATATTTTGAAAATGAATTAGATCAATTTGATATTAAAAAATTAAAAAAAATAACAATCAAAAAAAATCAGCTTGAAATTAAAGAATTTATAGATTTTAAAAAAAATGACTGAAACAAATAGAGAAAATTTAACTTTAGAAAATTATGAAAATGAATTTTTATACAAAGAAAATAAATCAAATTTAAATATTTCATTTAATAGAATTGCATTTATTTTTTTTATTTTTATTATGATTTGTTTTATTTATTCATTAAAAGTTTTTTATTTGGGATCTTTAAATTTTAAGTTACAGCCAAAAAAAATTGAATATATTAAAAAAAATTCTAGAGCAGATGTTGTCGATAATAATGGAAACTTTATTGCTAAAAGCGTTAATACTCTAACTGTTGGGATTAATCCAAATTTGATAATTGATAAAAAAAAACTTTTAATTAATTTACAATTAATTTTTCCTGAGAAAAATTTTAGTGAAGTAAAAAAAAAAATTAATAAAAAAAAATATTTTCGCTTAGAAAAAGAACTTAGTCAAAATCAAATTGAAAAACTTCGTTTGTTAGGTGATAAATCAATAAAGTTTGAAGAACTATTAACTAGAATATATCCACAAAAAAATTTGTTTAGCCATATTCTTGGACAAATTGATGATGAAAATAATGGTATATCAGGCATTGAAAAATTTTTTGATTATGAATTAAAAAAAAGAACTGACAGTTTAAAATTAACAGTTGATACAGATATTCAATTTTTAATTAGAGAAGAGCTTATTAAAGCTCAAGAGATCTTTAAAAATATAGGAAGTGCAGCAATTCTTATGAATGTTAATAATGGCAATATCTTATCAATGATATCTTTGCCAGATTTTAATCTTAATAAAAGAGCTGAGATTAAAGACGTTAAATATATAAACAGAGCAACAAAAGGTGTTTATGAACTAGGTTCTGTATTTAAAACTTTTACAATAGCTGCCGGATTAGATGAAGGAATAATTGAACCAGAAACAGAATTTTTGAATTTAAAAAAGCAAATTTCTTGTTCAAAATATACTATAAAAGAATACGATAATAAAATTCCATCAGATTTAACTGCAGAGCAGATTTTAATAAGATCAGGAAACATAGGCTCTGTTAGAATTGGACAGAAGTTAGGGATAGAAAAACTTAAATCTTTTTTAGAAAAAATTGGAATCTTAAGCAAAATAGAATTCGATATTGAAGAGGTGGGTCAACCAATTCCATTTAGATGGGGAAAATGTAAACTTGCAACAACATCATATGGTCATGGAATAACTACTACCCCATTGCAAGTAGCTAAAGGTTATTCAATTATAGCAAATGGAGGTTATGATATTAAACCTACATTAATAAAAAAAGATTTAAAAAATCAAGTCAGAAAAAGAATTTTAAATAAAGGAATTTCTGAAAAAATAAATCCAATTTTAAGAAAAATTGTATCAACAAAAGAAGGTACAGCTGGATTTGCAAATGTACCAGGATATGAAGTTGGTGGTAAAACTGGTACAGCACAACAAGCAATAAAAGGAGGATATTCTAAAGTTAAAATTAATACCTTTGCAGCAATTTTTCCAACATCTAAACCAAAATATGTATTATTAGTTTTATTAGAAGATCCCAAGCTTTCTAAAAATTATGTTTACAATTATAGAAACAAAAAAGGATCATATACTGGGACGCCATTTAATACTGCAGGATGGACCTCAGTTGAAATTGCAGGTAAAATCATAGAAAAAATTGGGCCAATTTTAGCCACAAAATATATAGAAGCTAATTAACACCTATGTTAGTTGGTAGCTTTTTTAAGAACATAAATCCTAAATATAAAAGCCATTTTTTTTCTGGCTTAAGCTTTAATAGTCTAAACGTAAAAAAAAATAATATTTTTTTTTCAATAAAAGGAACAAAAATAAATGGCAATCAATTTATAAAGAATGCAATAAAAAAGGGAGCCAAAACCATTGTTTCTAACTTAAATTTTAAAGGATTAAAAAATAAAGTTCTTTATATAAAAACTAATAATCCTAGAAAATTATTATCTGAGATAGCATCAAAAGTTTATAAAAATAAACCAAAAAATTTAATTGCAGTTACCGGTACTAATGGAAAATCTTCTATCGCAGATTTTTATTATCAAATTTTAGATTTAAACAAAAAAAAAGTAGCATCAATAGGAACACTTGGTATTAAAACTTATTTAAAAAATTTAGAAATTAAAAATACTACACTAGATCCAATTTCACTAAATGATCATTTACAAAAAATTAAGAAACTTAATATTGATAATGTGATTTTGGAAGCATCTAGTCATGGTTTAAAACAAAACAGGTTAAACGGATTAAATTTTAAAACAGGCATTTTTACAAATTTATCTCACGATCACTTAGATTATCACAAATCTTTTAAAGATTATTTAAAATCAAAACTACTATTATTTCAAAATTTACTTAAAAAAAATTCAAATGTGATAACAGATATTAATATTCCTCAGTATAAAACTATTAAAAATATAGCAAAAAAAAAACATCAGAAAATCTTTACTATTGGCTCAAAAAAAAGTTATTTAGAATTAATTAAACACGAATATACAGATGATAAACAGCTCTTTAAAATCAAATATAAAAATAAAGTTTATGACATAACTGTTAACTTAATAGGAAAAATTCAAATTAAAAATGTTCTAATGGCAATGATTGCTGCTGAAAAAAGTAATATAAAATTTGAAAAAATCATTAAATCAATACATAAAATTAAACCAATAAATGGCAGAATTGAAAAAATAGGATATTTAAAAAACAGTTCTAAAGTAATTCTAGATTATGCTCACACCCCTGAAGCACTAAGTAATTGTTTACAGAATTTAGAGCAACAATATAAAAATAGAAAAATTGCAATTGTTTTTGGTTGTGGTGGAGATAGAGATAAATCTAAAAGATCAAAAATGGGCAAAATAGCAAATAAATTTTGCGATAAAATATATTTAACAGACGATAATCCTAGATTTGAAAACCCAAAAAAAATTAGATTATCAATAAAAAAATCAATTAATAAAACTAAATTATACGAAATAGCAAATAGAGAAAAGGCAATATCAAATGCAATACAAAATTTAAATTCAGGTGAAATATTATTAGTTGCTGGTAAGGGTCATGAAAAAAATCAGAACTATGGTTCTTTTATAAGAAACTTTTCAGATAAAAAAATTATTTTGAAATACACTAAAAGGAAAAATAAATATTTATCTAAAAATTGGAAAGTAAATATTATAAAGGAAGAAATTAAAAACAAAATACCTTTAGATTCTAAAATAAATGAAGCATCAATAAATTCAAAAAAAATAAAAAAAGGTGATATTTTTTTTGCCATTAAAGGAAAAAAAAATGATGGCAATAATTTTATAAAGGAGTCTTTAGATAAAGGTGCGTCATTTGCAGTAGTAAACAAAATTGATAGATCGACAAAAGTGTCAAAACAATTATTAGTTAAAGATAGTCTAAAATCTTTGACAAATATTTCTAAAAAAATAAGACTTAACTCATTAGCTAAGGTTATCGCAATTACAGGGAGTTGTGGAAAGACTTCATTAAAGGAATTGCTTGGAAATATTTTTGGCAAAATTAGCAAAGTATCTTATTCACCAAAATCTTATAATAATAAATATGGTGTTCCTTTAAGCATTTTTAATATTAATAAACATGATGATTTTAATATTTTTGAAATAGGAATGGATAAAAAAGGTGAAATAGATTTATTAAGTAAGATAATCAAACCTGATGTTGGAGTTATAACTAATATTTCATATGCACATGCAAAAAATTTTAAAAATTTAAATCAAATAGCTGACGCAAAATCTGAGATTATTAATAATATTAATTCAAATGGATTTATTGTTTTAAATGCCGATGATATTTTTTTTAAAAAACATAAAAAAATAGCGCTAAAAAAGAATCTAAAAATTTATTCATTTAGTTTAAGAAAACCAAATACGAATGTTTGCATAAAAAAAATTATTAAATTAAAAAATAAATATAAAATTTTAATTAATGTTAATAAAAAACAAAAAATTTTCTTTATAAAATCTATTTTTGAAAGTAATTTAAAAAATATGTTAGCGGCTTTAGCTGTAATTTCTATATTTAAAAATGTAAATAAATTAAATCAAAATATTTTTTATAATTTTTCAAATCTCAAAGGTAGAGGTGACATTTCAAAGATTAAAATCAAAAGGAAAGTAATTAAATTAATAGATGAAAGTTATAATGCTAACCCTTTATCAGTTTATTCTGCGATTAATAATTTTAACTTAATTAAAAAAGATTCAGGTCAAAAAAATATAATACTTGGTGATATGCTTGAACTAGGAAAACATTCAAAAAAGTTACATAAAAAACTTGCTAAGCTTATAAACTCTTCAACAATAGATAATGTTCATGTTTATGGCAATTACATCAAACACACTTTTAAAAAAATAATTCATAAGAAAAAAGGTTTAATTTTAAGAGATAAAAATGCAATTATTAGTTTGATTAAAAATAATATTAATAATAATGATTATTTGATGATTAAAGGTTCTAATTCAACAGGACTTCATAGATTGGCAAGTAATTTGAAAAAAGGAAATCTTCATGCTTTATAAATTAATTTTAAATTATGTAGACATTTTTTCATTTCTCAATGTTTTTAAGTATTTAACTGTAAGAACTGGCCTAGCGATGTTTACATCTATGGTTATAGTATTTCTCATAGGAACACCTTTTATAAATTTTTTTTCCACAAAGCACATAACTAATCCAATAAGAGAAGATGGTCCTGATGAACATATAATTAAAAAAATTGGAACACCAACAATGGGAGGCGTTCTAATTCTCATTGGTGTATTTTCAGGTATTATTTTGTGGTGCAATTTATCCAGTCCATATATTTGGTTTTTAATTTTTATTGTTGCTAGTTTTGGACTATTAGGAGCATATGATGATTATCAAAAAATTAAATTTAATAATTCATCAGGTGTTTCATTTAAGCTTAAAATAATTATTCAAATTATAATTGCTTTTTTAGGCATATATTTATTAACTATTTTTGCAGATCATGCTGACTTAAAAAATTTATATCTTCCTTTTTTTAAAGATTTAATAATAAATCTTGGTTGGTTTTTTATTCCTTTTTCAGTATTTATAATTGTAGGGTCTTCTAACGCAGTTAATTTAACTGATGGACTTGATGGTTTAGCAACAGTTCCAGTAATTCTTGTTGCTGCATGTTTTGCATTTATTAGCTATGTTACAGGCAACATTGTCTTTTCAGATTATCTTCAAATTGTTTATATTGAAGGGGTTGGTGAAGTTACCGTTTTTTTAGGTTCAATCATAGGAGCTTGCCTTGGATTTTTATGGTTTAATGCCCCTCCAGCTAAAATATTTATGGGTGATACTGGCTCTCTAGCATTAGGAGGATCTCTAGGAGCAGTTGGAATTATTACAAAACATGAAATAGTTTTAGCGATTACAGGAGGTTTATTTGTTCTAGAGGCAATATCAGTGATTGTACAAGTTTTATCATACAAGCTAACAGGAAAAAGAGTTTTTAAAATGGCTCCTATTCATCATCATTTTGAAAAAAAGGGATGGGCAGAGTCAACCATTGTTGTCAGATTTTGGATAATATCAATTATTTTAGCAATGATAGGTCTTGCTACTTTAAAATTAAGATAATGAATGTTTCAAGAAAGTTTTTTAACAATAAAAAAATTTTAATCTATGGAATGGGAAAAAGTGGTTTTTCTAGTTATCATTTTTTAAAGAAAAAAAATTATATTAAAATCTACGATGATAAAAAAAAAATTATTAAAAATAAATCGATAAAAAAAATTTTTTTAGAAAAATCCAAGATTCCTAAAATTAAATTTGATTATATAGTTATTAGTCCAGGAATAAATGTTAATAAATGCAATTTAAAAAATTATCTCAAAAAAAATTCTCAAAGAATAATAACTGATTTAGATATATTTTATAGTCATTATCCAAAAAATAAAATTATTACTATTACAGGAACCAATGGTAAATCAACAACAGCAAAACTTTTAAACTTAATATTAATAAATCATAAACTAGATGCCAGACTATGTGGAAATATAGGAAATCCAGTCTTATTAGAAAAAAATATATCAAAAAAAACAATATTTGTTATTGAGGCTTCTTCTTATCAAATAGATTATAGCAAGATATTTAAAACTAATTATGCGATTATCTTAAATATTTCACCTGACCATCTAGAAAGACACGGTTCACTAAAAAATTATATTAATGCAAAATTTAAATTACTAAAAAGTCAATCAAGAAAAGATTTTGCATATATAAATGCTAAAGATAAATATTTACGCAAAAAAATAAAAAGTAGCAAAGTTTTTTCAAAAATAATTAATGTAAATTTAAACAAAATTTATAAATTTAGAAAAAAAATTAATAATCCTTACTTTTTAACCAGAGGTAATCAAGAAAATTTATCTTTTATTTTTTCAATATGTGAAACATTAAATTTAAAAAATAAAAATATTCTTAAAATAATTAATAAATTTAAAGGTTTAAAATTTAGACAAGAAATTATTTACAAAAGTAAAAAAGTTACATGCATCAATGATTCAAAAGCTACAAGTTTTACATCATCTATTAATATTCTTAAATCCCTACAAAAAGTTTTTTGGGTAGTGGGAGGCATACCTAAACTAGGAGATAAATTTACATTAAAAAAAAGTGAATGCAAAAATATTAATGCCTATATATTTGGAAAAAACAAAAGTTTTTTTGTTAAACAATTTAAAAACAAATTATCATTTTATTGCTTCAAGGGTTTAAAAGAAACAATCCAAAAAATTTTGGATGATGTTAAAAATAGCAATAATAGTAATTTACACAAAACTATTTTATTTAGTCCTTCAGCTGCTTCTTTTGATAGTTTTAATAATTTTGAAGAACGTGGTGAATATTTTAATTTTTTATTAAAAAAATATAAAGTAAAAAAAATCATTAATGATTTCTAATAATTTAATTTATAAATCTTATTATAGTTGGTGGAAAAATATTAACAAATCAGTATTATTTTTGATAATAATTTTATTTGGTTTGGGTTTATTCTTTTCGCTTGTATCTACATCATTAATTGCATCAGATAAATTAAATACGAATAGCTATTATTTCTTTATTAAACATTTTTTATTTATAGGAGCTGGAGTTTTTTTTATAATTTTTTTTTCTTCATTAAATTATAATGATTTGGCTAAAGTTTCTAAAATTTTATTTGTACTATTTTTATTTTTTTTAATTCTAGTGCCATTTTTTGGAGTAGAAGTAAAAGGTTCAAAAAGATGGATGGATCTTTTTTTCCTTCCAAGGTTTCAACCAATTGAACTTTTAAAACCATTTTTAATAGTCTTTATTGCCATCATCTTGAGCGATGAAAATAATAAAAACATTTATTATAAGTATTTTTTAAGTTTTTTAATAATAATTCCAGTTATTTTACTTTTAATAATTCAGCCAGATATTGGCCAAAGTTTATTAATATTTTTAACATGGTTAAGTTTAATTTTTGTATCTGGGATTAATTTAATGATTTTTTTTATATTTTTTATTTTAGTTTTAATGTCATTAATTGCACTAATATTTCTTTTTCCGAACAAATTTGGATATATTTTATTTAGATTAGAATCTTTTTTTGATCCTTCTTCAGGTAATAATTATCAATCAGAAAAAGCTTCTGAGGCAATTATTAATGGAGGTTTCTTTGGTAAGGGCATTGGAGAAGGAACTTTAAAAAATCGTGTTCCAGAAGCTCATACTGACTATATAGTTTCGGTAATTTCAGAAGAATTTGGAGTTTTATTTATAATATTTTTAATGATTATTTTTCTATTTTTTGTTTATCAGGTATTTAAAAAAATATACTTTGAAAACAACAATCAAATTAAACTAATTCTTGTGGGCTCAATATCAATAATACTATTGCAAGCACTTATTCATATTGGAGTAAATATTAGATTATTTCCAACAACAGGAATGACACTACCTTATATAAGTTATGGAGGTTCATCTATTATTAGTACATCAATTCTATCTGGTATTATTTTAAATTTAACAAAAAGAAGAGTTATTCAATAAATGAAAAAAAGAATTTTAATTAGCACAGGAGGGTCTGGTGGTCATGTAATTCCGGCCACAGCATTTTATGATCATTTAAAAGAAAATTTTGAAGTTTATTTAACCTTAGACAATCGAGGAAGTAAATTTATAAATCAAAATAAATATAACTTTGAAATTATTTCTTCACCTCGTTTGACATTGAATTTTATAAAGCTTCCTTTAACTTTTATTAGTTTAATTATTTCTATTTTAAGATCTATTTTCTACTTAAAAAATAAAAAAATTGACATTTTGATTGGAACGGGAGGATATATGTCCGTTCCTTTTTGTATAGCAGCTAAAATTCTTAATATTAAAATTTATCTTTTTGAACCAAACATGGTTATTGGAAGATCAAATAAATTTTTATTGAAATTAAGTACTAAATTATTTTGTTATTCAGATAAAATTATTAATTTTCCAGAAAAATATATTAATAAAATGATTATTATTAGTCATATATTTAGAAAAGAAATATATAATTTTAACAATTGTATAAAAGAAGAAATCGATAAAAAGATAAACCTTTTAGTTGTCGGAGGAAGTCAAGGAGCTAAAATTTTTGATAAAGAAATAAAAAATTCTATTCTTGATTTATCAAAAAAATATAAATTAATGATTTATCACCAAGCGAGCTCTTCAGATTTTAGTAATTTAGAATTTTTTTATAAAGAAAATAATATTGATAATAAATTGTTTAATTTTCAAGAAAATATTTTTCAATATATTAAGGAAGCAAATTTAGCAATAACGCGAGCCGGAGCTTCAACACTGTCAGAATTAGCTTTTTTTAAAGTTCCGTTTATAGCTATCCCATATAAATTTGCTACTGACAATCATCAATTAGAAAATGCACTAAACTACGAGCACAATGGATGCTGCTGGATATTCAAAGAAAAAGAATTTGACCAAGATAAATTAACATCACTTTTAATTAATATTATTGAAAATAAAGATGATTATTTAAATAAAAAAAATAATTTAGAAAAATTTTGTTACCAAAATACGTGGAATAATATAAACGAAAAAGTAATAAGTTCTTTAAATGAAAATTGAGTTAGCTAAAACTGAAATAATCCACTTCGTTGGAATAGGTGGTATAGGAATGAGTGGTTTAGCACTTATTATGAAGGGTTTGGGTTTTAAGGTTCAAGGTAGCGATATAAGTTCGAATAAAAATATTGAAAGATTAAAGAAAAATAAAATTAAAGTTTATATTGGTCACAATAAAAAAAATATTCAAAAATCGACAATATTAGTAATTTCATCTGCAATAAAACAATCTAACTCTGAAATAATAAAAGCCAAAGAAAAACAACTTCCAATTTACAAAAGAGGAGACATGCTTGCGCATGTTGTTTCATTATTAAAAAGAAACATTGTAGTCTCAGGATCTCACGGAAAGACAACAACCACATCTCTTGTATCAGTAATTTTTTCTAAAGCGAAACTAGATCCTACTATAATCAATGGTGGTGTACTAAATTCTTTTAATAACTCAGCAAAGCTTGGAAAAAGTGATTGGTGTATTCTCGAGTCTGATGAATCAGATGGTAGTTTTGTTAATATGTCTCCCACTTATTCAATCATAACAAATATTGATCAAGAACATATGGATTATTACAAGACTATGAATAATTTAAAGCAATTATTTATTAAATTTATTGAAAAAACACCTTCTTTTGGAAAATCTTTTATTTGTTTAGATGACAAAAATAACAAAGAAATAGTTAAAAAATTAAAAATTAAAAATTATTATACCTATGGAACTGATAATAATTCTCAATTTTGTATAAAAAATATTTCACAATCAAAGGAATTTTCTAAATTTAATATAAATATTAAATTACCTGGGAAAAAAAATTTTATTATTAATAATATTAAAATTCCTCTTCTCGGACATCATAATATTAGAAATGCAACAGCCGCTGCCGCAGTTGCTTCTACCATTGGAATTTCTAAAAAAATAACTAAAGATGCTCTTAAAGAATTTAAAGGTGTTCAGAGAAGATTTAATAAAATATTTGTATTCAGAGAAGCAACTTTTTTTGATGACTATGCGCATCACCCTACAGAGATAAAAGAACTTTTAAAAGGTGTAAGACATGTTTATAAAAAAGAAGATATTGTTTGTGTGTTTCAACCACACAGAATATCAAGACTTAAAGATTTAAAAAAAGAATTTAGTTCATCTTTTAAAAATGCAAATAGCGTTATACTTTGCCCGATTTATTCAGCTGGAGAGAAATTAAAGTTAGGTTTTAATTATCTTAATTTTGCCAAAACAATAATAAAAAATTCTAAAGTTAATGTTTTTTTAATTAAAAATGAAAATCAGTTAGCTAGATACGTAAAACAAAATATTTGGGGAAAAAAAATTGTTATTGGCATGGGAGCAGGTTCAATATCTGCATGGATGAGGAATTTACCAAAATTAATATAATGCAAGTTGATAATTTAATAGACTTTTCTAAACTAACAAATGGCAAATTAATTTTTGATTACGACTTAAAGAAGACTAATTGGTTTAACATTGGAGGAAAAACTAAAGCATTTTTTAAACCTGAAAATTTAGAAGATTTAATTAGTTTTTTAAAAAATTTTGGAAATAAAGAAAAAATTTTTATACTTGGAGTTGGTTCTAATATATTAATAAAAGATCAAGGTTTTGATGGAGTTGTTATAAAATTAGGAAAAAATTTTTCAAATATTTCATTACTACCAAATAAAACAATAATAGCTGGAAGCGCAACTACAGATAAAAAGGTCGCTGAGTTTGCATGCGAGAATGATATTGGTGGTTTAGAGTTTTTGTCTTGTATACCCGGGAGTGTTGGAGGTGGAGTTAGAATGAACTCAGGTTGTTTTGAAACTGAATTTAAAGATATATTGTTATCAGTTCAAGCCCTTGATAGATCTGGAAAAGTTTTAACAATTCCATCTTCGAGTATTAAATTTGGCTATAGAAAAAATGATTTACCAAGAGATTTAATTTTTTTAAGTGCATCATTTAAAGGAAAATTTAAAAAGAAAGATTTAGTAGAGAGAGATATAAAAATTTTTAAAAAAAAGAAAGATAATGCTCAACCAACTCAAGTTAAGACAGGCGGAAGTACATTTAAGAATCCAATTAAACAAACAAACAAAAAAGTCTGGGAATTAATTAAATCATCAGTTCCAAAAAATACTACATTTGGAGGTGCTATGATTTCTGACAAACATTCCAATTTTTTTGTTAATAAAAATAAAGCAACTTTTGATGATATGAAAAAGTTAATAGATTTTGTAAAAAAAAATGTAAAAGAAAAAACAGGTATAGATTTAGATCTCGAAATAGAAATTGTGGGTTAAAATTATGAAAAAAATTTTGATTTTAGGAGGTGGTTTTTCTAAAGAACGAGCTATTAGCTTAGATACGGCAAAAAGTGTATTAAAAGCATTAAAGAAAAAAGGTTATAAGGCAATCATTTGTGAACCAGATGGAAACTTAATAAAAAAAATTAAAAGTTTTAGACCAAACGTAGTTTTTAATGCATTGCATGGAAGATTTGGAGAAGATGGTTATGTTCAAACAATACTTGAAACTGCAAAAGTCAAATATACTCATTCTGGAGTTATAGCGTCGTATATTGCAATGGATAAAGAAATTTCAAAAAAACTATTTTTAAAAAATAAAATTATAACACCAAAGTACTTAAAATATAAATTTAACAAAAACAATACTATAAAAAAAAAAATAATCTTTACTGTTAAAAAAAAATTAAAATTTCCGGTTGTTATTAAACCAATAAATGAGGGCTCTAGTGTTAATGTTTATATTTGTAATAAAAAAAATTTAATACAAAATTTAAAAAAATTATTTCAATATAAAGAAATATTAATAGAAGAGTTTATACCGGGAAGAGAAATACAAGTTGCAATTTTAGGTAAAAAAAAATTAGGAGCAATTGAACTGATACCTAAAAGAAAATTCTATGATTATGAAGCAAAATATAGTTCAAAAGCAGCAACAAAACATATAATTCCAGTAGAATTAGATAAAAAAGATTTAAACAATGTAATGAATATTGCACTTAAAGCTCATAAATTAATTGGTTGCAAAGGAGTTACAAGATCTGATTTTAAATTTAATAAAGGAAAATTTTATTTACTAGAAACCAACACACAGCCCGGCATGACAAAACTTTCATTAGTTCCTGAAATAGCCGCGTATTCAGGGATGAGTTTTATCAATCTAATAGAATGGATTATAAGAGATGCTTCTATTAACAGATAGAAAAGGAAAATTATTCTTTTATTTAATATTATTTATTTTATTAAGTACTCAAATTACAAAAAATCAAAATATTATAAAACATTCTACTACTACAGTAAATTATATTGAAGTTATTGGCATGTCCTATGAAAATAATTTTAAAGTTTCTGAAAGTTTAAATTCATTATTATTTCAAAATATTTTTTTTATAAATAAAAATGATTTTCATAATATTTTAAAAGAAAATAATTTAATAGAATCTTTCTATATAAAAAAATTTTATCCAAATGAGATAAAAATTAATATAAAACAAGCAGACTTGTTGGCAATAACAAACCAAAATGGAAAAAAATTTTATATTGGCTCAAATGGCAAATTAATTTCTATTGATAAAATCAAAAACTTTAATAAAAAATTGCCTTTTGTATTTAGTAAGAGCAATTATAATGAATTTGTTAAATTAAAGAAAATTATAGATAAATCTAAATTTCAATTTGAAGAAATAGAATCATTTTATTATTTTCCAAGCAATCGATGGGATTTTAAAACAAACGAAGGAATGTTAATTAAACTTCCTAAAAAAAACATATTAGAGTCTTTGCAGTTTGCGGATTTAATTAAAACAAACGTGCAATTTAAAAATAATAAGATTATAGATTTAAGAATTTCCAATCGTATTATTGCTACCAATGAGTAAAAAAAATTTTGACATATATTTAGAATTTAATTATTCAAAATTAAATTTAGCAGCATTTAACAAGCTCAACAGTCAAATAGAATACTATAAAGAACAATTATATAAACCTTATATAAATAGCAACCAAGAATTAAACTTTGATGAATTACAAAAACTAGTAGAAAAAAATATTATTGAAATGGAAAAATCAATAGATGAGTTTGTAAAAGATATTTATTTAATTATTGAAACTCCTCAAACAATGTCAATCCAACTATCAGTAATAAAAAATAATGAAGGAAAAAATATAACTAAACAAGATGCTTTGTATTTAATACAAGATGCAAAACAGCAAATTTTAAAATCTCATTTAGATATCAGAATACTTCATATTATTGTTGAAAACTACGTATACGATAATGTGAAATACAAGTTTTTACCATTAGAAAAAAACTGCAAAAAATTTTCAATTGATGTTAAATTTGTTTGCTTTCCTAAAAATTTATTAAAAAATTTTGAACAACTATTTTTAAAGCAACAAATATTTATTAATCAATTCATTTGTTTAAATTATGTAAAAACGTTTAATTCTAAAGATAATGAGAAAAATATCTGCGAACTTGCAAAAGATATAGTAAAAGGAGTTAATAAACAGGAAGTTGTATCTATTCCAAAAATAATAAAAAAGACTGGTTTTTTTGAAAAATTATTCCATTTTTTTAGGTAAAAATTGTATTTTCTCGTAACATTTCTTGTTTTTTAAGTATCAAAAAAGAACTTTATAAAATCACTGTGTCAGTTCTTAATCAAAAAACAATAAATGAAACAATCTCTATTGAGGGCGTAGGTTTACATACTGGTGAATTAGTCAATATGAAAATTAATCCAGCTGGCCCAAATACTGGCATTGTTTTTAAGAGAATAGATTTAAAAAATAATAATTATGTTGTTCCAGGAATCTTTAATGTTAGTAATGCAAGTTTTTGCACAACAATTTCAAATGAATTTGGCGTAAAAGTTTCAACTATAGAACATTTAATGGCAGCATTGTTTGGTAAAGGAATTGACAACGCTTTAATAGAAATTGATTCTCAAGAAGTGCCAATTTTAGATGGCTCTGCAAAGGAATTTGTAGAAAAAATAAACTTAGCAGGAATAAAAGAAAGCAGCGTTCCAATAAAAATTATAAAAATAGAAAAGAAAATTTCTTTAAAAGATGGTTCCAAATCTATATCCATTGAACCTAATAAAATCAGCTTAGATATTGATTTTGAAATTAAATATGAAAATCCATTAATTGGCAATCAAAGAAATTCAATTAAAGTTTATGAGACAGATTTGACAGAAATATATAACTCAAGAACTTTCTGTTTATTCGAAGATGTAGAAAAATTAAAAAAAATGAATCTTGCAAAAGGTGGAAGTTTGGAAAATGCAGTTGTTGTAAAAGATAACAAAATTTTAAATGAAGGTGGACTAAGAAACAACAAGGAGTTTGTAAATCATAAAATTTTAGATTGCATCGGTGACCTTTATTTGTCTGGTTATAAAATTATAGGTAAAATTATTTGTTCCCAAGGAGGGCATAAATTGACAAATCAATTATTAAGAGAAGTTTTTCAAAATAAAGATAATTTTACAATTGTTGAAATAAAAGAAAAAAATATCCCTCATTCATTGATAAATCGAAAATACCTAAGATCAATAGCATAAAAGTTTAGAGTTTTTAAGATTTTCTGCTAAAAATCTTAAATGAATATTTTTCTAAAATTATTAGTTATCATTTTAATTATTTTTTTAAATTCTTGTTCAAAAAAAGAAGAAAAAATATCAATGATTCAAGAAAAGGAATTACGATTACAAATGATAGATGCTTATAAAGAAGGAGTTAAGGCTTTAGAAGAAGGCGATGTTTTGTTTGCTGCAAAAAAATTTAATGAAG
>JACKQG010004410.1_pt1 | contig 16336 bp, 12 predicted proteins | sample 8237621 | NCBI WGS metagenome assembly JACKQG01 (sample SAMN15677084, study PRJNA649215) | marine metagenome | biome: marine; feature: Black Sea; material: saline water; isolation source: suspended particulate matter (SPM) from the Black Sea western gyre | collected 2013-06-09/2013-06-10 | depth...
TGATGCGCCCTGGCATGCCGGTATGGCTTACGCATTAGGATATTTAAAAGCTGCACTGCAAATAATTGAGAATGAATAATGAAAACTAAATCATCATCCCCTCTTTTTGCTTTGAGAAAATGTCAGATTTCAGATGACTGGTTATACAAAGGAATGAAAACAATTTGGATGGAAAACGATTTCCTTAAAATTGGAATACTTGCCGGTCGGGGTAGTGATATCTTTGAATTCCGCTACAAACCTCTGGATTTAGATTTTATGCTCAGGTTATCAAAGGGGATTCGAAATCCGCAGCAGGATTTTTCCCAAATGCGCAATACGCTCAACCAGTTTGAAGATTATTATTATGGTGGTTGGCAGGAAATTTTACCTAACAGCCCCCCTTTTGTATATCGCGGCGCTTCTCTCGGACAGCACGGTGAAATATCATTAATCCCGTGGAAATATTCCATTATAAACAGCAGTACTGAGAAAATATCTGTAAAAATGTGGGCACGGCCATTACGAATACCGATAAAAGTTGAAAAAACGCTCACCTTGGTGGCCGATAAAGCAACCCTGTTTATCGAAGAACGACTGATCAACGAATCTAAAACTAAGCTGGATATAATGTGGGGGCATCATATCGCTTTTGGTTTACCCTTTTTAAATGAAGGCGCAGATATAAAAACCAATGGACAAAAAATAATATCAGAACCAGCCATGCCAGATCACCGCCGCTTTAAACCAGGAGTTGAATCGGATTGGCCGGTATGTCTCAATATAAATGGAGACAAAGATAATGCCAGTTTATTGCCACCGGAAAATGATCCCACCTATAGCGATTTATCTTACATCTATGAATTTGGAAATCAGGGTAATTATTCAATTGTTAATTCTAAACACAAGGTAGGTTTCGGACTTACCTGGGATGCAAATATTTTTAAATATTTGTGGTATTGGCAAGAACGTTATGCCACTCAAGATGCCCCTTGGTGGGGCAATGCTTACGCAATTGCTTTGGAACCATGGACAGCAATGTGGAGACCAGATGCCCAAGAATCAATCGCTAAAGGCGAGTGGTTATCAATTGAACCCGATGAAATAATTACTACCAAACTATCTGCAACAGTCCTGGTGTAGCTAGCCAGAAAGGAAAAATTAATGAATTCATTGTTAAGCACAGCAACTATTTTTGCCGACGGTTTAGATCACCCCGAATGCGTCGCTGTGCATCCCGATGGTACTATTTGGGCGGGCGGGGAAGGTGGGCAAATCTACCGGATTTCTAAAGCTGGTAAAAAAGTTGAGGAGGTGGCTAATACCGGTGGATTTATTTTAGGTATCGCCTTTAGCCCGGGCGGTAAGTGGTTGGCTATCTGCGATCTAAATAATCATTGCCTTTGGAAATTGGATGTAAAATCCTATGAATTGACTAAATTCTCAGAGGGTGTAGAAAAACATGCATTCAATATTCCTAATTATGCCATTTTTGATAAAAGTGGAAATTTATATGTCTCTGAAAGCGGAGCATTCAGAGAAATAACCGGAAAAATAATAAAATACTCTACCAACGGTTCAGGTTCAATTTGGCACGCAGGACCGTTTAATTTTGCCAATGGTTTGGCATTAGATCAAAAACAGAATTTTCTCTACGTAGTTTCCTCCTGGTTACCTGGTGTTGAAAGGGTTGTCATTAATCCGGATGGTTCTGCCGGTGAACGATCGGTGTACTGCACGCTACCGGAAACAGTGCCGGATGGAATCGCCTTCGATGCTCAAGGCAATCTGCTGGTTTCCTGCTACACGCCGAATAGAATATTTAAAATAGCGCCTGATCAAACAGCTACGGTTTTAGTTGATGACTGGGAAGCCCACGCCCTTTCAAATCCAACCAATATTACTTTTGGTGGTCCGGCTTTTGATCAATTATTTGTCGCAAATCTCGGCCGCTGGCATGTCCTACGAATTGATTACGGCAGTAAGGGGCTACCCCTCGCCTCACTCGGGAGCTAATTGATGTCATTCAATAATAAAACGATCGTAATTACCGGAGGTGCTAACGGTATTGGCGCTTCATGTGCGGAAACATTTCATACTGCAAAGGCGAAGGTTTGTATTCTGGATATTGATGAAAAAGGTCAAGAATTCGCTGATAAACTTGGCCGTAATGCTCTATACATAACATGTGATGTTTCCAAAGATAAAGAAGTCCAAGCCGCCCTAAAGCGGATAATTAATGAAGTTGGCGATATTGATATACTGGTCAATAATGCTGGTATCCAACGCTATAGCACAGTTACGGAAACCAGTGAAGTTGAATGGGATCTGGTAATGAGTGTGAATTTGAAAAGCGCCTTTTTGTGTTCCAAATATGCTATTCCATCAATGCTAAAAAAAGAACAAGGCTGCATTATAAATGTTGCCAGCGTGCAATCCTTTATCTCTCAAAACAATGTTGCACCGTATACAACCTCGAAAACAGCATTGTTGGGATTAACCCGCAGTATCGCCGTCGATTACGGACCAAAAATTCGGTGTGTGGCTGTATGCCCGGGTACAGTTGATACCCCTATGTTAAGAGGTGCAATTCAAGAGTCGCCTAATCCTGAAGCAGTACTCCGGGAATGCCATGATATGCATATAACCAAGAGAATTGGTACTAGTGAAGAAGTGGCAGAGTTGATTGCCTATCTGGCTAGCGATAAAGCTGGCTTTATAACCGGGCAGGCATTTAGAATTGATGGTGGATTAGGACTATCTATCGGTGGTAGCAAAAGGGATTAATATGTCGGAAAAATTAATCAACAAAATATCAGTAATTACCGGAGCTGGATCAGGAATTGGAAAAAGTATTGCCAAATTATTTGCTAAAGAAAAATCAAAAGTCTACCTTTTAGAGATCGACAATAAATTAGGAGAGAATGCCCAAATTGATATCGATCAAGAAGGTGGTAATGCAAAGTTTATCTCCTGTGATGTTTCGGATGAAAAAAGCGTAAAGCAAACAATCAAACATGTTTTAGACAATGAACAGCGTATTGATATCTTGGTTAATAATGCGGCTATATCTCATATTGGGAATATTGAGCAAACAACCCCATCAGATTTAGACAAATTATATAATGTGAACGTGAAAAGTGTATATTTGGTAACCAAAGCAACGATTGGGGAAATGGTGAAAAATGGTAGCGGTGTTATTTTAAATTTAGCTTCGATTTTAGCCAGAGTAGGGTTAAGTGATCGTTTCGCTTATTCGATGACTAAAGGAGCGGTCCTTTCAATGACCCTATCAATCGCCAAAGATTATATCGATCAAAATATCCGTTGTAACTGTATCTGTCCCGCCCGTGTACATACCCCTTTTGTGGATGATTATTTACAGAAAAACTATCCCGGACAAGAAAAGGAAGTATTCGAGACACTATCCAAGTTTCAACCAATTGGCAGAATGGGTACACCGGATGAGATCGCCAAACTGGCTTTATTTCTATGTACCGACGATTCCTCCTTTATCACCGCGGCTGCTTACGATATTGATGGCGGTGTCATGAACTTAAGATAGTAACGGGAGCTGATTTGAAATTAATACGTTTTGGTGAGCCTGGTTCTGAGAAACCTGGAATATTACATGACGGCAAATATCTTGATTTAAGTTCTTTTTGTGAAGATTATAATGAAGAATTTTTCAAAAGTAACGGTTTAGTTCGATTAAAAAACTGGTTAAATGAAAATGAACACTCTATCTATTCTATTAATGCTCAATTGCGGTTTGGCGCCCCCGTTGCCCGGCCGAGTAAACTTATTTGTATCGGACTTAATTTCAGTGATCATGCCAAAGAATCTGGGGCAAAAACACCCGCTGAGCCGGTTGTCTTTTTCAAAGCAACAACTGCAATTTGCGGACCTTACGATGATCTGGTAATTCCCAAAAAAGCAACCAAAACTGACTGGGAAGTTGAGCTGGCAATAGTTATTGGCAAGAAAGCAAAATATGTCAAAGAAAGTGAAGCTTTAGATTATATTGCCGGATATTTACTGCATAATGACTACAGTGAACGGGAATTTCAACTGGAAAGAGGTGGGCAGTGGGTAAAGGGTAAAAGTGCGGACACCTTTGCTCCCCTTGGCCCATATCTAATAACTCCAGATGAAATCAAAGATGTTCATAATTTAAATATGTGGCTGAAAGTGAATGGAGAATACAGACAGCGTGGTAACACCAAAAACTTTATTTTTGAAATTCCAAAATTGATTTCATATTTGAGTGATTTTATGACCCTTCTACCAGGAGACATAATTTCGACGGGAACACCACCCGGGGTTGGGTTAGGAATGAATCCACCACAATATTTGAAACCGGGGGATATTGTTGAACTTGGAATAGATGGACTTGGAGTTTCAAAACAACAGGTTGTTGCTTTTATCAACTAAATAATTAAGTTTACTAACTCTCATCCTACTTGCTACAAGGAAACTCCTCACTGTAATCGACAAAGTTATCACGCTAAGTGGTATCTTACTCAATCCCGATCTGGTTCCCCAAAGGTTCGAATTCTAACGGGATCAAGTAATTGAATTCCCCTATTTATGAAATTGCTTTACTAACCTTTTCCACACCATCGGAAGCGGAGGAAGCGAATATGTCGGCACCGATCGAATCGGCATATTCCTGAGTTAAGGGTGCTCCACCCACGACAACCGGAGTTATTATGTCTTCTTCGCGCAGAGCCTTGATCGTGGCGTCCATATTTATCATTGTTGTGGTCAGTAAGGCGGATAACCCGATCACATCCGGTTTATGTTCCTTGGCCTTGTCAACAAAAACAGCCGGATTAACATTAGTACCCAGATCGATAATCTGAAAACCGGCACCGCGGAACAGAATGCTGACCAGATTCTTTCCGATATCATGCAAATCACCCTGGACCGTACCAATTAATAATGTACCGCGGGGCTTCGACCCTTCTTCGGACAACAGCGGATCGAGAATTTCCAGTCCACGGTTCATAGCCCGTGCCGCAATTAGCACTTCCGGAATATAAACAGAACCTTCCTTGAATCTTTTCCCAATAACCGCCATGCCTTCCAGAAGCCCATCGTTCAGAATTGTATCCGCCTTTAATCCATTTCCCAGAGCTTTGTTGATCAGATTAACCACCTCATCTGCCTTACCGACTATCAGTTTTTCTGCAACAGTATTTAGTATTTCCATTTTCTTTCCTAATTGATTACCTAATTCACACCGCTATTATATTTTTCCGGAGGAAATATCACCATTTCGCAATTTAATAATACCCATATTCTTCGGCCAGAGTGTATAAGCGCTTGATTCGTTCCGGTTTTACATCCTGAGCCACTGAGCAGGCTGTACTCAGTACATACCCACCTCCAGGTTTACCAACACGCAGGGTTTCACTCACAATATGGTCCACACCTTCATCATTGCCTAATAACAGGACATTTACCGAGTCAATATTCCCTTTTAAAGATATTCGACTCCCGATTTTTTGTTTGGCATCAGCCAAAGTAACGTTACCCAGCGGCGGGGGATCCATACATTCGATACCGTTGACACCAGTGTCCGCAAAAACCTCAAGCCGATCGGCAATGTATCCACAGGTATGCAAATATGCTATCCCTCCAGCATCTCTGATAGCATGGGCCAGTTTACTCACAGAGGAAAACACCAATTCACGATAAGCATCCAGAGATATAAATGATGCACCAGCATAGGGAGAGGAAATTTGAATACTCTCTAATTTTCCAAGTGCTATTTGGGCTTTTGCCGAGGCAACACTGATTGCATCAAAATAATTCACCAGAGATTTAAATCTCACCGGATCTTCAATAGTCGCGATCATTGCATCTTCAAGGCTGGGAAACCACTGAATGGCGCGTGAGAATCCGTCGCCTATCCAACCACCTACATGAATATCCGGACCTATAATATCACGAGCCAAATGGCTGCTGTAAAAATCTGCTTCCACAAATTCCTGATTGGGAAATTCCCAGTTGTTTGGATCGGCATCCTTAAATTCGTCAGATTGTCTACCCTGCGGTAAAGTTTCAGTCATCATGCGAATGGTCGATCCGATCTCGGTTCCCGCTCTCACATTTGGGAAATAGACCAGCATTCCATCAAAATTGTAGGATTGTGTCAAACGACACTCAACTTCAATGAATTCTTCAATACTCTCCGGAATTAGTCCGTCTGTAGTCCCATTTTTGATAATATGCTCCAAACTTAGTAAACACCATACAGGAACCCGGTCCGGTTTTTTACCGTGTAACGCCAGGTTTGTTCTTTGCCTTGAATTCATTGTGCGAACGATTCTATTTATACTTCAGCCGCAGGTTAATAATTCTTTTCGGTTGAAATTGATATTTTAGAATCCCATTAGATAAATTTATTTTATTCTGATCTTTTTCGGTTGGTGATGTCAGGCTGACTGAAGCAATAGTCTTCCCGGGTGTACTAATTTTCCCAATCACAGGCACATCACTAAGGTTAGCAATTCTGACAATGATTCCTTCTCCATTCATTGACTGCTTAGCATGCATCAGATGCAAACCATTACCCTCCAGTTGGAAGAATCGATTATCATTTGTTGACGGTTTATTAATCGCCGGGTGTATTTCAAGTGGAATTGCCACTGCCCGGCCTTCTGCAAATAATTGGGCTGGATTAAATGTATCGCAGGTTGAGAATACATAGCGCAAAGAAATGTGTCCCGGCTGACTAACCTTGAAATTTGTATCCCAGTAATTATTTATCGGCCAGGCCAGCAATAGCGGATTCTCCTCCCGTGGGATTCGCTTTTTTCTGGTAGCGAAGTTGAACCCACCAACTTGTATTAAAGGTGCATCAGGACAGAAGAGCTTATAACAGTAATCCTTATTATGGACGGCTGCATAAGATTCCACGGTCACCCAACTATTGCTTACCCCTGGCAACTGATCCAGATCCAATTCAACAGGCATCCCGGCTGTATCAAAATGACAGTGCCAGCCGGAATCCAGCAGTAATGGAAAGGCAAAATAATAGGCCTCAGGACTGGTCACATCCTCAAGATAAAACTCTGCTTCTAACTCAATCTGAGGCAAGGTTGACAAGAGGGTTATCCGCTGTTCAATATATTTAATCCCGGATGCCTTAAATTTTAAAACCAGCGTTATTCCTCTGGCTGTTTTTTCAATTCTATATCCGGAAAATTCATCCATTCCCTGGTGTAGAGATTTCCATTTCCTGTTCCAGCAGGATTGATCATATTTTTCTTGTTCCATGCTGCGGTTATAAATGCCTTTCCGATCATTATCAACCATTGGATCAGGATATTCATGAACCATTTGGAAAAAAGTCCATTCGCTATCGGTATCTAATACTTCACGCTGATACGTCTTGTCATACAAACGCATGATTCGACCAGAACGAGGATTATATTCCAGACGATAGAACTTGGATTCGATCGAGTTGACCGGTGAGCGGAGTGAGGGTCCCTTTGAATTAATCCAGTCATCCTCCAAATCTTCGGGTAAAACTTCGCTACTAGCTAGACTAGGTTGTGGTTTGGCCAGTTCTAATCCGTCGAATTCGACAAATTTCCAACTGTATGGTGGTAACTTAACCGGACCAAATAATGGTGCGGATTTTAATTCGTCGTAACGCTGAGCATATGTGAACCGGGCGGTACGATGACGTTTACCGATCAAGCGCCAATCCTTTGGAATAGTTATAAATTCATTCTTTTCCACTGGGGACGTATTAACCAGTAAAATACCATCCTGGGTAAATGCAGATGCCGGGTTATCCGCCAAATGTTCCAATTCATGGATGAGCGAATATTCAGCCAATTCACGGCCTTGATGAGCTAGTGTTTCCTTTAAGAGAGATTGTGTTCGAACCTGAGGGTGGGCTGGTTCCAGGGAATTAAATGCACCCCAGGTATGTTCATTAAAACGCAGAACATTTTTCCAGGCACGTGCTAAAACATTTTCGGTAATCGGTTCAGGCAAGCGGCGTTGGCTATTTAGCATATCAGCTGTGTACAGTCGTGCTTTTGTACCCTGATTGAGAACTGTTTCAATGGCTGTACTGGCACAACCAAAATTCCAATAATCAGTCCAATCTCCACGATATACAGGCAATGACTTTTTTGGAATTGTTTTAATTTTTGATAATAATATATCCGGCGTAACATATCTGATAAGAGGGGTATTATCATTATCATTCCATTGCCGGATCAGCTTAGCTACATCAGGATTCGGTGAAGAATTATCATAACTGACCGGAGCGTGAGCTGTCGTTAGATAGATAAAGTCATGCGGATATGAAAGTTTATCTAAATGAATCAGATACTCCTCGAGCCCGGATCGCATAGCGTTTAAATCATTCTTAGGGGTCTGGAGTATCTGATCGAACATAGTATAATGAGCACCATTCATAACTAATACGGCTCGTCCTGATGGTCCTGTCCAGCGGAAAATATTGGGTCGGTTTAGGATAGTGTGGCCAAAATGAGAATTAACAGCCATAATCAGCAATTCTATTCCGTTATCAACCATTAAGTCAACTAATGTCCAGGGCATACCATTTACATCATGCTGATTTATGGTTCTGATTGGTATTTTGAAACGGTCACGATACTTCTGTGCCAGGTATAAATGCCGAATCAATTCTTCAGCATTATTCAATGGAGTTGTATTGTATTCCATCGCTGAAATACCGATTCGGCCGGATTTGAGATAACGGGTAAAATGTTCAACTTTATCCGGAGTTGCTGATTCCAGCCATTTAGCCACTTGGGCGGTTACTTCACAGGTCCAGCGGGGCTGCGATTCTTCCGACCATTCGGCTGTCTGATCCAGTAAATCCAGCGCTTGATTGATAAATTCACGTTGCAATTCCCATAAAATCGGCTGGCTGTGGGTATAGCCGACATCGAGATGGCTATGATGGAGTACTAATATTTCTTTAATTTCCATTTGTCGAATTCTACTCGAGAAAGAATTATTTTAGTAAGATCATTTTTCGGTTTTCCTGTCTTACTCGCTTCTTAAAACTGGTATTCACAACAGGCAATTCAGTCACCTTGATTTGATACAGGTATATCCCTGCACTAACCTCCCGTCCATAATTATCACGCCCCTCCCAGGTAATTTTCCACTCACCGGGTTGCAGGGTAGCTGACAGCAATGATCGCACTTCCCGGCCCAACAAATCATAAATGGTCAGTTTTACCTCCGAACGGTGATTCAATGAATATACTATTCTGGTGGACGGATTAAAGGGATTGGGATAATTTTGGTGCAGAATAAAATCTTTTGGAATGTTGGTTGTACTTTCAGTCAGATTTACAGATGTTGTGTCGAAGAACAGAGTGATAAACCGGGGACGGTAAATATCGGCGGAATTTATCAGATCTGCCAGGCTGAACGTATTCACATTGTAGCTGATCAATAATTGACCAGCTGTCGAAAGGTGGGGATGAGCCTTGGCATTGTAGACAAAAATATTAGGATCATCAAAAGTCTCTGGACAGGTATAAATGTGCTGGTATATATAAAATGGTCCGACAGGACTGTCACCATATCTAACCGTAACCTGATTGCCGTTTAAGTACACCAGCAGAAATTGACCGTTATCAAGAGAAGTTAAACTGAATTCCTGAGAAATTCCAAGGGTCAGCGCTGCGGCAGTCGTTAAATCCGTAACCCAGTCAGTTCCATTCCAGAATCGCCATTGATCAAAATCACTGATATGCTCTGGTAATATACGGGCTGCCTTAAGCTTTTTCTGTCCGGCTCCGCTTTCCGGCCCATAGATATAAATATAACCGTCAGGGTTGGGATTCCCCGATTCAACTGTCATCGACATGACAGCCTGTCCGTAGACCGTATTGGTACCGGCAATGCTATCAGCATAAAACAGGGGAGCATCGATCTGACGGTATCCTGAAATGGAATTGGTGGAATCCAGCACAAATGATATAAGAGTTGCACCGACCAGTTTAAATCCAAATACTCCCTGACCATCCTCGTGCAATCGCAGACCAAAAATATAAATTGAATCATTTACAGCTATACCGTCCATAGGCCAGATCCAATCTCCCGGTTCCGATGCAGGTGTAGTCGCTTTAAACAAGGCAGTTGGATTTCCGGAATTGTCCGTATCCCAGATAAATTCAATACTGTCAGGATCCGGTTCAATAGTCGGCAAGTAAGCTATTGTATTGCGGATCATCGAGAAAGAATGTCGGCGATCGTTGGAATCGACTTCGCCGATAAACGTGTCACCGAATACGAAAATGCTCCCCTGATGATCCATGCCGCCCGGATAATCATAACCCGACAAAGGAATCGAATAGGCGGCATCTGATCCTGTCCAACCCGATGTGCGATCGAAAAGGTCACTCCAATCTGGTGCCGGCTCAACATATGCTCCCTGCGGAGTAATGCAGCTGTCAGGGACACCGATCCGATGGGGGAAAGACATGGGAGACCAACCGCTGCAAATCAGATCTGGTGTTGCCTTCGTTGCCAGAAAAGCAAGATCAAAGCAGCCTTCGGTATTGCCCACTTGAATAGTGATATCAATTAAAACTGATGGGTTGCCGGTATAAGTGTACCCTGTATCGGATATCAAAGCCTGCCAGGCCATTCCTGATTCAAATTCAAGCGCTGGATAACAGGCTTCCGCTGAATCAGCCCAAGCTGCTGTGAGTTCCATATTTCCGGATCCGACACTACTGGAATAATCCGCTGATACTATCGTCCAGTCCTGGGGAAGTAAAACACATAACACACCCCTGTGGGGATTAGTTGTTTCATCAATGCTGTCTGAGATGAGAACCGAAATCGTAATCACTTCTCCGGGTAAAGCTTGGGAAGGTTGATCTATCTGATCGAATTGGCATCCGGTGGCAATTATGAGGCTTGCTACAATCAATAATCTTAGTCTCACGCTGCACAAAGATCGATTCATTTCCCGGTTAATATCATGGATCACGGTGTCCTTACCATAATATTTTTCAATCTTTCTTAAGCTGGTAGATAATGCTTTTATTAGTTGCTTTGAGTTAAAAATGACAGTCCTTTCCAAATGCTTTTATTCCCTGGGAGTATTTAAAGCTCCGGTTAAACCAATATCAGGTCGTATGTAAACCATGATCAGTTTACAGGGGCTGCTGCCCCGGTTAATTACCTGGAAAGTTTTAGTAGCTGCCGGTACCACCATGGATTCAAAGTGAACCAAATTTGTTTTTATCCCTTTGCTGGTGATGATATCGATTTGTTCACCATCAACCAGATTGATAGCATAAGCTTTACCATCTGTATCAACGTCCACTGTACCGGAAAATTCCAGGCGGTGAATGTTATAAAATGTTTCCGGCCGCTCATACAGAACGTATTCAGCCCAATCTTTGCCTTTGCGAATTAATTTCGGTTGGGCGATATAATTATTTTTCACGAATTCCGTTCGGCGCTCAGGACGGATATTCTCAAATGCCCGGTCAATATTGATAGGACGTAAATTACCATCCAGGTCCTTGCGTAAATAATCGTATATCTTGAATGTAAAAATGTACGGAGTCGCGCTGATCTCCAGGACCAAGTTCCCGACCCCGCTGCAGTGCACGGTACCGTTGGGTATCATAATTAAATCATGAGGTTTGACCGGAACGCTGTTCACATATTTATCAATATCGACCGTATTGCCTGTACGTACAGATCGATCCAGCTCCTCCTGAAATTCTGCCAGATCGCAGTCTTCCGTCAGGCCAACATAAACCCGTGCCTCCGGCTTGGCATTAGCTATATAATAAGTTTCGTCCTGGGTATAGGTCTCACCGAATTCTTGACGTATATAATCCGGTCGGGGATGAACCTGGGTCGATAGATTCCCTCCATCGACTGTATCTAGGTAATCCAGTCGAATGGGCCATTCATACTGGAATCTCTGTGCGGCAGCGGCTCCCAGAATCCGGCGATTTTCCTGGAACATCAAAAAATCGAAGGTAAACTCCAGGCGTTCCCCGCTGCTCTCCAACACAATTCCATTCTCCGGAACGATCAGTTCGAATGACCAGGCAAAATTAGGTTGTTCAGGGTCCAGACCCATATGGCCCTGCATGTATTTCCCACCCCAGGGGCCAGGGTAAAACCAGGGGCGAACCCGGAAAGGTGTCTCTGAGATTGCATGCAAAGCTTGCCGAAATTCAGAACCTCGAATCGCTGACGGATCAGTCGGGGATTGCAGGTCGATTAATAAATCAATTTCAGGTAAAATAATTCTCTTTTGCCGGTTTTGCGCTGGCCAGTCGACAAAATAGGACCGCTTATAAAATGATCCGAATGAACTGCTAATTGTGGAACCGAAATTGGACATGTTTCCGTAGCGCACCCGTTCTTGAAGGATATCTTTTGGTAAATCGATATACCAGAGTTGATCCCATTGCTCAATTAAGCTCGCTCCGGAACCATAAATGATTATAAGCGAACCCGAAACAGTATCCTTCAACATGGATGATCGAATTCGCAGTTGACTTATTTTTTTAGCATCGAAAAACACTTCCGGTCCGAACGGGTAATGGATACCAAACAAGGGATCGTCCCTGCCTAAAAAGGACTCCAGCGAACGATCAATAGCAGCAGCAGACCGATGACAATCGGCGACAGGCAACCAGCTGGTTTCGATCTGTCGGCTTGATAGCTGTTTGAGCAATAATTGGCGAAAGGAATTCCAGTCAACACCATGATAACCATCAATTGCCAGTACCCGGAGTCCCCGACCAATTGCATCCTGAATGGTGTCAGCCAGATATTCATATCCTTTAACAATGAGCCCGCCGTTAATTTTAAACGCAGGGTTGCAATTGTATAACCCGCGGGGATAGTCACTGGCATTTCCGGGCAGTGGGGCCTGGAATGCCTTCATAATCGTCTTTTGCTCCATCAGATTTACTTCATTGTTTTCAAGAAATTCTACAATTTCAATTGTGGGTGAAAGGCAATTCCCATTGCTGCCGCCCGGTTGCCCAGTTCCGATGACACTAATTCCACTTTACCCCGGGGGTAGGTCCATCCCATTTTCTTCACCAGTTTCGCCATACCTGGCATGATAATATCAGCACTATTCATCACACCACCCCCCAGAATTACAGCCTCCGGACCATAAGCATGTATTACATTGACAATTCCGATTGCAAGATTGCGCTGAAATTCCCGGAAAGTATCCCAATACGGTTGTTCCTGGTTGGCAGCGCGCTGGAAGTAAACCGGCAGAGGATCGGTAGCAGCCAGTAAATCACTATGCTGGTTTCTGATCATTTTGTACAACGCAGTTGCCGAGCAAAATAATTCAAGACAGCCGATGTTCCCACAGGAACAGAAAGGTCCTTTCCGGTCAATGCTGATATGACCCCCCAGTAAGCCCCCCAAAGGATCGGATCCTTCGTAAGGTTGCCCATCTTTGACAACCGCACAACCGAGGCCGGTACCCAGGGTCATACACACTATCACGTTATATCCTTTACCAGCCCCGAAGGCAGCTTCTCCCCAAGCGTAAGCACGGGCATCATTATCGACAATGAAAGGGATATTCAAAGCATTTTGAAACGCATCCCTGATATTCAGTCCCCCCAGCGATTTACCGGCGCCGATATCATCAAGAACTATACCTTGATGTCGATCTACCAAACCCTTGGAAGCCAGACCGCCACCGCGTAAGATATGTCCCTGGGCTAGCTGGGTTACCCGGTCAATCAGACTTGGTACAAATTCACCAACACCTTCCAGATCTTTTACTTTGAATTCATCAAAGCTGATTACCGCTCCGTTTTCTTGAAAAATTCCCACTTTAACATTCGTGCCACCAAAATCGATCCCTATTCGCATTCCGTGTTCCGCGTTCATCTTCATTCGCCTGTTCCGAAAAAATGGATTAGAACATCGATCAAGTGCCGACGCCAGTTACCCCAGGTATGGCCTTCGGGATACTCGCGATATATAAAATCGTAACCTTTATCCTTTAGTATGATCTTTAATCTGCGATTCGCAGCCAGGAAATCAGTTTCGCCAGCCGGCAGCAGATCAGCACCAACCTGATGTTCATATTCGCCGACATCAATATAATAGCGAACCGGTTGAGTATCGGCTTGGGCGATCTGTTTAATTAATGTATCTTCCTGAAATGAATAATAACCTGACTGCCCATAAACCAGTCCAAATATATCCGGGCGCTTGAATCCGGCATATACCGAAATAAGACCACCATAAGAATCGCCTACAACCAGGCGTGAAGTTGCTTTATCTTCCGTTCGGTACCGCTGGCTAATTTCAGGCACGAGTTCCTCGCACATAAAACTCACATAATCATCGTTCAATCCATATTCGGTCATGCGGTTGGGCATTTCCGGTAAATGCCGGTTGGGGGGTGTAACAAAGACGGCTACAAGCGGCTCAATCAACTTATCAGCGATCAACCGATCGAGAATTCCTGGTACAATCGCAAATTCTACATAATCCAGTCCATCCTGCACATACAGGGATGGATAATCGCCGGAATCTTCTTCATAACCCGGTGGTAAGTAAACGTGAATTTGTCGGGAATAATCCAAAACACCAGTGGGCATTTCAAACATATCCAAGGTAGCCGGGTTCCATTTTTTACCGTACTTAAAATCATCAAAATAGGGATGACGCTGATATCCAGGCATGGCCAACTCCGACACCGGACCAAAGCCATTCCAGACCTGGAAAAGATTGAACTTATCCGTAGCAAAAAAGGTCTCTGATTGGGGTAACAACCAGTATTCTATCCGGGCGTCAGGTTCAATTTTAAGCCGCAGGAAAAACAGGTTGGTACCTGAAATTTTTTCCATCGGAATCGAATTCACCCATTCATTCATATCGCCGGTAATACTGACGGTATCATCATCACCCTGATAAAGGAAAACGACTGTAGAATCATCTTCAATGATCGGTCCACCGCAAGTTTTAACATCGGCAATTAATTCATCCACGGCAATTTGCCGCTCGGCCGGACCAATCAGACTATCAAGCCGTTTTTCGAATTCAATGAATCTTGTATTTATCATTTTATCAACTTTTGAATTAACAGTGGTATTGGATACGCCGGCACAACTGTAAATGCAGATACCAATCGTAATAGCCATAATACCTGCTAAAATTTGAGTGATTCGATACTGCACCGGATTAGAATTATTAATCATAATATTCCAACTTTATTCGGTTGGTTTTATTCCCTTCCTGGTAACTGAATAGCGTCGCCCCTGATAAACAAGACCATGGAGTTCCGCTGTTGAATCAAATGGACCAAACTGGGATTGAGCGGTGATCCCATCGAAAATCGTAGCCTTAACTCCGAAGATACCTTCGATGATTATATTGACCCAGCTTCCACCGGAAGAGACCGCCCAGTCCGTCAGGTAGGGCATATTCGGGGGTGCTTTGCGGGCACCACCGGCTTCAAATGGAGCCGCCGTCTCAACAAAATGGGCTTGCCCGAAAGGACCCTGGTTAGCGGATGCCGCCAGACCCTGCATCCAGTCATAGGCAAGCTCAGCCTGCCCCAAACGATATAATCCGCTGACAGCCTGGGCGGGCCAGGCTGGGTAAGCTCCATTCCATTGATGATCCGGACGAACACTGAATATGGCATCTTGATCCTTGGGTGACAGAGCCCTGATCCAGTTTTTTGTTTGTAGCTCCTTCTTGAAAAATCCAAGCATATCCTTGCACTGGACAGGAGTCAAATCATCAGCAATGGTATTTAAAACCGTGATAAAATCATAGCAATGGCGGGTTTCGATCTCCTGTCCATCCAGCTGACGCGTTCTCCAGAATCCACCTCCGGCCACATACAATTCCTGGATTTTTCCCAATAATTCCTGCGCTTCGGATACCAGTGACTCGCTGTAAGAAAAATTTCCACGCTCAGCCAGTAATTTGGCTAAAAACCGGAGATTGAAAACATTCCCGGCATTCAAACTGGCGACCTGGTGTACATAGGTACTAACGCATTCCAGTAAATTATCGATTCCGCCATAGTCAGCCAAGCCCGTGTCTGCTTTATAATTTCGCCAATTAGTGGCGTATTTCTCAAGATAGGACATTATCGAACGGCTACCTTTTACAGAATGGTCCAGCCAATCCGATTTTCCAGTCCAGCGTAGATAGTCATTAGCCATCCATAGCATTGCAAAATCATTTACGGCATACCAGGGTCCAACCGATCTCCCTGTCATGTAATCACTGCCAAAATGGCTGTGAATATCCATCCCCATCCAGAATTCAAGATATTTGCGCATAACCTTTGGATCCAGCAGAGCATGGA
>JACKQG010004411.1_pt1 | contig 16334 bp, 12 predicted proteins | sample 8237621 | NCBI WGS metagenome assembly JACKQG01 (sample SAMN15677084, study PRJNA649215) | marine metagenome | biome: marine; feature: Black Sea; material: saline water; isolation source: suspended particulate matter (SPM) from the Black Sea western gyre | collected 2013-06-09/2013-06-10 | depth...
AAATGTGCTGAATGTATTTTTTATAAGTTTACTACACGTTCACCGAGAATCGCTGGTGTTTCAGGCTCTATTTTTTTAAACCTCTGGGTAAAGGAAACAGCATACCGGTCAGACAAAAGATATTCCAGGGTAAAGCCCAGGGATTTTGTTTCTTCTTTAAACCAGCTGGCAGCCAAATCCGGATGGGGCAGATAAGGTGAATTATATTCCTTTTTTTTCATTTGAATATCAATGCTGGTAAAATATCGGGTTGCCCACTGTCGCTCAAGTGCAATACCATAAAGCTCGGTCAATGTGCCTGACGGTACCCCTGTTACTGTTGGAAAACCTGCAACTTCCACTGGCTGAAGCGTACTGCTTAAATAATCAGGCTGGATCTCTTTGAAATATGCAGCCCGGACAAGGTTGTTTCCCCTAAGTCCCCATGCTGCACCGATCTGGGGAAGCAGTTTTGAGATATCATTTTTTCCATCCGCATCAAACCGGCACCATCCAAGACCAAGGTCCAGCATCAGATTGTCTGATATGGCCCACAGATCCTTTGCAAAAACTTTAATTTCCGTATCTTCAGGCGTTGAGTAATTATTTATTGGCAGTGCAGTGTTTATCGGGTAGTAAAACTGGAAGGTCTGAAAATCGTCAATATTTCTTTCCCTTCTACCCAAAGTGCCTCCAATGGATAATTTATGGTTTTTGAATTTGATTAAATCAATGACTTCCGCCCTGTATCTTTCATCATCTTGAAAAAAAGAATTCAACCAGTTAAATTGACTGCCCCAGGTGGGATTAATCAGTCTGTTTTTCAGGATACCGCTGTCCCTGTCCTGGTATTGCAGGGAAACAAGAAGATCCTGCTCAGAAGAAATGGTCCAGTGGTAACCTGTACTGATGTTAAAAAAATCATAATCAGTGTCATCATCATTGGGCTGTGTAAATCCGTTCTGCAGCGGTCTTAGATCTTCATGGGTTCCTTTTCCACCCAGAATACCGACAGTGAACTGATGGTTGAAAACAGGTTCTGTTTTATATTTTATATTCAAGTATCCGGATGATGACCCGGTCTGGTCAAATGGACCGTCTGTCCTGTCAAAATGGGCCGAGCCAAGATAGGAGTGGTTTTTTTTGCCGCCCTGAAAAGTAAGGCTGGATCCAAAGGTCTTATCTATGCCGCCGTAAACCTCCAGGCTCTGATTATGTTCCGGGAGTTCCAGAAGACTGTAATAGTCCGTAAAGCTCGGATAAGTATTGCTGTTCACAGGCTTTAACAATTCAGCCCGTTTCAGATCACTCAGGGTTGAAACATCTACCCTTTGAAGGGAAAGCGCCTCACTTGCCCTGAACGTATATGCTGAACTGTTTGAATTGTCCTGCCAAACTGCTTTATTTCCAATGTGTCGCCCCCATTCATTGAGTCCAAGAGCTGACATTGCAGCAGCCAGATTGATATTTTTCACACTTCTGTCCATGTCCAGTAAAAACCTGGATCTGGAAACAAAGCGGTTATCATTCATCTCAAGGGCTTTTTTCAATTGTTTTATACTTTTCACAGGTTCAAAATTGTCCTGGGCCATGATGGCAAGATACAGATAAGGTGTAGGATCATTGGGATCCAATAGACTTGCCCTGATAAATTCGTTTTCCGCCTCTTTATACTCTTTTGCCTCGTAAAGGGCCTTGCCCAGATTATTGTGGGGAAATGCTGAAAGGGGATTTAAAAGAGATGCAATCTCAAGTTTATCAAGTCCCTGGTCAATTTTCCCCTGGGCATACATGGCAAGCCCAAGTCCGACCCAGGCTCGTGAAATTTCTTTTTCCATGGATATGGCAGTATGAAATGCCTGCTCTGCCTCAAGGGATTCTTGTTTTAACATATGGATATAACCTTTGAGCATATATGAAATGCTTGTTCTTTTTGCTTTGAACGAATTCCAAAGGTTTTCAGCATCTTTTGTACGGTTCAGACCCAGAAGAAGTTCAATATTTCTAAATAATGCCGGCTCTGAGTCAGGATCTATTTGAGATCCTTTGAAAGCAAAGGTGAAGGCATCCTCAAGTTTGCCCTGTACCTGGAGAATGGTTGCCATTGCAATATTTGCGCTTGCAGTATCCGGCGAGGTATTAATGGCTTCCATGGCCTTTTCGTGGGCTTTTCCCATCTGGTTTTTCGATAAAAGATCCATGGAATCCCTGCTGAGTTCCACGGCGAGCATGGCCTTTGATGTGGTTGGAAATTCATCCTTTGGACCGACAACATTTAAAGTGACCAACAGCCATTGAACGCTGTTGTCCGGGTTGATAAGCTTATGGGTTTTAATGGCCTCACCTTTTCGGGCAACGGCTTCTAAACCGCGGTCAATGACAGTTGAGCCTGATTCATTTTCACAGAGTATTTCACCTTCCAGCGCTGTTACCCTGGTTTCACCGTCTGCGGAGACCGTCACTCTCAGTTCTGTTCCCCGGATACTCATATTAAGGGATGCTGTATGAATATCCGGCTTGATGACCTTTCTTTTATTTCTCATCCAGAATTCACCCTTGAAAAAACTTAACACACCTTTTTTTTGTTTTTTTTCTCCAGGAGCAGAACCTGATTTTTTCAAACAGATGGTTGAATTGTCCCTGAGTCTTATCTGTGAACGGTCTTTCAGCATCAGGGCGGCTTCACTGTCTTTTTCCACCTTTACATACCACCCTTCCTGGATTGAAATACCGGAGACTGCTTTTTTCCAGTTGTCCTGTCCATTTTCCGAAATCAGGACAGATCCTTTTAACGAAATGAGAACGGCAGCCTCTTCAGCAAAGGATACACTTGTTAGAAACAACAGGATACCGACAGAAACAATAAGTTTTAAACAATACTTTTTCATAGATATCCCTTTATTATTTTGTTTTCATTTCCCAGATCATATCCCAGTCTTCAGACGGCGGATTCTCTGCAAAGAAGCGGCATCTGTCCTGGAATACACTTGACGGACCATCTGGAAGGCCGTTTATTTGAATGGAACAAAAGATCTCTTCAGCAAGTTTCCAGTTCTTGTTTCGATACGCTTCCAGGCCTCTGGAAAAGGGTGTTACGATTTTTTCCCTGTTTTCCTCGGTGTTTTCCAGTAATTCGTAAATGGAAATGGCCTGATGTTTGCCTTTTACCTTTACAAAATCCAGTTCCCTGGTTAAAAAAGAGTTGCTATCCAATTGTTTTTTTGTATTTTCTCCGATGATAATGTTGGTTTTATAAACCTTATTCAATGCTTCAAGTCGGGAGGCAAGATTGACGGCATCGCCTATAACAGTGTAATCAAACCGTTCTTCCGACCCAATATTTCCAACAACCATATGACCGCTGTTGACACCTAGTGTGATGCCCTTAAAGACTAGTTCAGGATTTGATTCGTTTTCCGGATTATTCAGCTTTGAGTTCAACGTGATAGCAGTAGCACACGCTTTTTGGGCATGATCATCAAAATGAATTGGTGCACCGAAAAAAGCCATTACAGCATCACCGATATATTTGTCCAGGGTCCCCTTATTTTCCAGAACCACATTTGTAACGCCGCTAAAATAATTGTTTAAAACGGAAACAAGCTGTTCAGGGTCAAGAGCTTCTGAAACAGTTGTAAACCCGTTGATATCCACAAATAGTACGGTAATTTCTTTTTTCTCACCGCCAAGGGAGAGGGCAGATGGATTGTCAATGATTAGCTTTACGATATCCGAGGAAACATAGTTTGAAAAAGCCTGCTTTATAAATTTTCGTTCTTTATGGCTTTTCCTGAATTCATTAAGGCCAAGAAATAATGTATTTGATGAAAGCGCAAATACTGTCGGCATAATGTCAATGATCATTCCTTTGGTATTAAACAGGGCCATTGAAAATACCCCAAGCGTTATTATGCTTCCCCCACCGATCAGTGTAAGTATCATAGGCCTTTTTCTAACCAGGAAGGGCAATAGTGAAAGGGGGAAAAACAGCAAAAGCAATATGGGCGTGTCAATAATTTGCAATCGGCAGCCATTTAACAGGGTAATCAGAGCATTGGCATGCACTACTACGCCATACATCATCTCCTTTTTGAACCTGAAAAAAGGAGTGGGAAAGGCATCCACAGCCCCCTGTGCATCCACTTTGATATTAGATCCCAGCCCCACAAACACAATCTTGTCCTTAAATGATTCTTCAGATGCATAATTATTCAAGACCTGATAATAGGAAATAATCGGTATCCTGGATATGTCTGGTTCAAAATCAATGAGAAATGTATTTTCAGCACATGCCTGACACTCTGCATCCTCTGGAAATGCTGTCATATAACCGGCATGTGCAAGGGAAGGAATATTATCCAGAAGCTTATACCCATACCTGACAATGCCGTCATTGTCAGGAAAATGATTGACATATCCTGTGACTGCAGCAGCTTTTTTTAATGTTGTGATGGGATCCACGATAATGGACTGGACATATTCTTTCCTCTGGGTCTGGCTTGAAAAAATACCCAGGGCAACGTTCCCTGCATTTCTTATGGCTGTTGCAAACAATAGGTCATCTTCTGAATTCGTTGATGGTTCGGGAAAGAGCATGTCAAAAACAATTGCTTTTGCCCCTGCCCGGGAAAGGTTGTCAACAATGGTTGCATGCATTTGTCTTGGCCATGGCCATTTTTGACCGATCTGATTAAAGGAAGGTTCATCCACAGCCACAATGACAACGTCCTCAATTTTGTTTCCCGTCTCATCTCTGGTGGAATAAAGTAAATCCTGCCAGGTTTTGCTTAACATTTCACCTGTTTCCATATTTCCCCAGAACCCGAAAAAAAACAATGAAATACCCAGGGTCAGAATAAAAATAAAAATTTTTGAATTTAAAATAGAGTTTATCATTTTATGAGTACCCTAATTATTAAGCATACTTTAATTTCATATCATTAAATGAAGTTAAAGAACATAAAAAATAAAAGACTTATTAAAAATTATTTTCCAGGCATTTTTATTTCTCATATCTCTGGATATTTACCATAAGAAATTTTGCATAACCCGTTCCAGGGTGATTGCCTTACGTCCGCTGGATGGACATTGCTACAATCTCTATGATTACTTTCGCTGACCGCCATGAACTCGCTCATTCTTCGCTCAAACACCATGGCGGTTTAACCGCTACAGCAATCAAGAGCTTGTAAGCCATGATCCATAATGCTCCCGTAAGGCAATCACCCTTGCACTGGAAGGTATAGCAAGTTCGTAAGTGCTTTTTACAAAATAAAATTGTTATGCAAGAGGAAGTCCAGAATTTCCAGTGGAGATTCAGGTTGTTTTGTCCAACCGGTTTGCCTGTAATTTTTATTAAAGTTCCAAAGGTCTGGAATGATTAAGACGGCAGAGTGTTTGAGGGAAGCATGACCGAGTTTCTGCCGTTCAATGCAAGACCTTTGAGAACTTTAGAAAATTATTCAGGCACTAGGGCGGACAAGATAACCTGGATCGGAACGGGTTAACGTAAATTTGGTTAGGAATATGATTCTTATGGCAAATATCCGGTCATATCTAAAAAAAGTTTGACATGTCTTCTGCAATAAAATATTAAATAGGGTTCAAATGAAAATAGGATTTAATTTGATGGATCATAAGGAGAAGGTTAAAATGGAGTCACTTTCAGAAATTGAGTTGTCAATAGTTACGCCGATGTATAATGAGGCTGAAAATATTGAAACAACCATCAACCGGCTGACCAATGCAATGAAGGACTTTTCCGGGCAATGGGAGTTGATTTTTGTTAATGACGGAAGTACGGACCAGACCCTTGAGATAGCCAGAGTTTGGGAGCAGAAAATTGATAATCTTATAATTGCTTCCTATCCTGTAAATATGGGAAGGGGCAGGGCCCTTAGAACAGGGTTTAAAAAAGCCCGCGGCAAATATATTGTTTCCACTGATTTTGATTTAAGTTATTCGCCGGATCATATTTTGAGAATCTATAAAGAGCTTTGTGACCCCAACCAGATGAATGATATTGTTTTGGGAAGTGCTTATATGCCGGGCGGTAAAACAAAAGGGGTCAGTGCATTAAGACTTTTTATCAGTAAAACAGGTAATAATATTCTGCAATTTGCATTTCCGAAAAAAGTTTACACCAGTACCTGTATTTTACGAGGCTATAAACGCGAAGCATTGCAGTCCCTTGAGTTTGAATCCGATAGAAAAGAGATACATCTGGAAATTCTTTCCAAAGCCTTTGCAACAGGCCTGACCATCAAAGAAATCCCTGCTACCCTGGAAAGCAGAAAGCAGGGCAAATCCAAGTTCAGGTTCAGGCATACTGCATTTACCCATATTCTTTTTTCTCTTTTTGAAAAACCGATTTTTGTTTTTGGAGCGATTGGCGGTAGTTTGAGTCTTACCGGCTTTTTTATCGGCCTGTATATTATCTGGGCACGGTTTTCAGGAAAGCTGTCCCCGGACCGGCCCCTGATTCCCTTGATGATTTTATTATTGGTCGTGGGCACCCAGTTTTTGTGTTTTGCATTCATTGCCTCCCAGAATATATTTCTTAGAAATGAAATGTTCAGGTTACAGCGCCAGATGAATATGTTGAAAAACAACCATGGAAAAAATTAAAATTTGCATTCTGTCCCACCTTTATCCAGTATCTCAAGAAGATTACAAAGGAATTTTTGTCAGGGATCTTGCATTTTCCCTGGTTCAAAAAGGATTTGATGTGCATGTGGTGACCTCCCTGCGGCCCGGGGCTCAAAAACAGGAAATATCTGATGGAATCAAGATCCACAGATATGCTTTTTACGGCTGGAGAAAAGGGCAGCAGCTGGGACAGGTAAAGGGATTGCCCATACTTATGCTGGGTTCTCTCATTGCTGCAGGTATTCTAAGTTCCGTTCATCTGGTAATGAAAAAGAAAATAGATATTTTGCATGCATACTGGATAGTGCCGGGTGGATTTATGGCTGCAGTAACGGGTATGCTGACCCGAAAACCTGTTGTTGCAACAGCTGCAGGTTCAGACCTGAATATTGCTGCTTCCAGCAAGGTTGTTGCATTATTTGCAAGGTTTACCCTTAAAAGGCTTTCAGCTTTGATATCCGTAAGCCGGCCTTTGGAAGAAAAAGCCCTGGCACTTGGCATATCCCAGTCAAAATCCATGGTTATACCAGGCCCTGTTGGAATAGATATGGAAAACTATGCATCTCCTGCCTGCCTGAATAAAAGATCTTCAAAAAAAATTCAACTCCTGTACACGGGCAACCTGGAATCCCCTAAACGGGTGGACACCATCATCCGGGCAGCAGGCCGTCTTAAAACAAAAGGCATAAAATTTCATCTGACCATTGTTGGTGAAGGCCCCTTGCAGTCAGATCTTGAACATCTTGCAGGATCTCTTGGCATTAAAACCCATGTTGAATTTAAAGGGCGGGTAGATCATGACAAAATTCCGGAACTCATGCAGGCCTGCCATGTTTTTTTGCATTGCAGTGAAAATGAAGGGCTTCCCGTGGCAATCATGGAGGCCATGGCTGCAGGATTGCCCGTGATTGCAGCAAAGGTCGGTGGTGTACCAGAACTTGTAAAGCATGGTGTAACAGGATATTGTCTGAATTTTAATGATGATAAAGGATTTTCAGACAAAATTGTGCAATTGTCCTATGATGATCAAACCAGAATTAAAATGGGACAGCAGGCACGGGCATTGGCAGATACCCGATTTAATAAGAAAAACATAATCAATCAGAACATAAAAATATACAATTCCATACTGGAAAGAGGTGAGCAGTGAAAAGATTTGCATTGATCGGTGGTGCAGGATATGTGGCACCGAGGCATATGAAGGCAATAAAAGAAACCGGAAACGAACTGACAGCCGTTCTTGACCCAAGTGACAGTGTTGGAATCATTGATTCATATTTCCCCCGGGCCCATTTTTTTACGGAGTTTGAGCGCTTTGACCGGCATGTGGATAAACAAAGGCGGAAAGGGGAAAAAATAGATTATGTCAGCATTTGTTCCCCCAATTATCTCCATGATGCCCATATTAGATTTGCTCTTCGAAGCAATGCCCATGTGATCTGTGAAAAACCTTTGGTACTCAATCCATGGAATATTGATGCCCTGGAAGAGATTGAGGCAGGCACGGATTTTAAAGCCTATAATATCCTTCAGCTCAGGCTCCATCCTGCTTTAATTAAATTGAAAAAAGAGATCGATGCATCACCTGATGATAAAAAATATGAACTGGATTTAACCTATATTACCTCCAGGGGAAAATGGTATTTTATTTCATGGAAAGGGGATGAATCCAAATCCGGCGGCATCGCCACAAATATCGGGATTCATTTTTTTGATATGCTCATCTGGATTTTCGGCAAGGTTCAGACAAATATTGTCCATCTGTTTGAACCGGATAAATCTGCAGGCTATCTTGAACTTGAAAGGGCCAGGGTAAGGTGGTTCTTAAGTGTGGATGAAAAAACACTTCCTGAAGAAGTGGCAGCATCAGGTCAGAGAACCTATCGATCCATTACACTTGGAGGCAAGGAGATAGAGTTCAGTGCCGGGTTTACAGATTTGCACACCCTAAGTTACCAGAATATTTTACAAGGAAAAGGATTTGGGCTTGACCTGGCAAGACCCAGCATAGAGACTGTCTATACCATAAGACATTCCAAACCAGAACTTTCCAGAGGAGAGCAGCATCCGTTCTGCTATAATTTGCAGAATCCATGATTTTATTTATATGAAAGTAACCAAAATTTTTTAAACAAATTCAAAAAAGTTGTGTGTAAATGATTAAAATACTAACAATTGTCGGTGCCAGACCCCAGTTCATAAAAGCCGCCCCCGTATCCAGGGCTATAATTGAGCACAATAAAACAGCGACGGAAGATCACCAGCTCCAGGAAATAATTCTTCATTCAGGTCAGCATTTTGATAAAAATATGTCTGAAGTGTTTTTCAACGAGTTGAATATCCCTGCACCTCAATACAATTTAGGTATCCAGGGCGGATCACATGGTTCCATGACCGGAAGGATGCTGGAAAAAATTGAAGCTGTGCTCCTGAAAGAAACTCCTGATCTTGTAATTGTTTATGGAGATACCAACACCACTCTTGCCGGTGCCCTTGCCGCCTCAAAAATGAACATTAAAATAGCCCACATCGAAGCAGGCTTAAGATCCTGGAACCGGCAGATGCCTGAAGAAATCAACCGCATCCTCACCGACCATTTGTCCTATATCCTGTTTTGCCCGACCTTTCAGGCAGTTGAAAACCTGAAAAAAGAAGGGATTCAAAAAAATGTGATTCATTCTGGAGATGTAATGTTTGATGCAGCCCTTCTTGCCGCAGACCTGGCAGACAAACATAATTCAATCCTGAAAACAACAGGCCTGCAGCCCCGTGAATATTTCCTGGCAACCCTGCACCGGGCGGAAAACACTGATAATGAAACCCGCCTGAGATCCATTTTATCTGCATTAAACAAATTAAGCCTGCAAAAACCTGTTGTCCTGCCCGTCCATCCCAGGACAATTAAAAAAATCAAGGCATTCGGCCTGGAAAGTCTGACAGCCAATTTAAAAATGATGGCTCCTGTTTCTTTCCTGGAAATGGTCGCTCTGGAAAAAAGTGCAGCCATAATTTTAACAGACTCAGGCGGCGTGCAAAAAGAGGCCTATTTCCATGGCATACCCTGTATTACCCTGCGGGATGAAACCGAATGGATAGAAACAGTTGAAACAGGCTGGAACACCCTGGCTGGATGTGATGTAAACCAGATCCTTGAAGCATCAAAAAAAAGATCGCAAGGCACCCCCATCCATGAATATGGAACGGGCACTGCCTCCAGGAAAATAATCAAAATCCTGAACGCAAAGTTATTTTTGAGTGAACCCTAAGCTCAAGCGATAAAAAAAGGATGGCAATTTGTATTCCGAGTTGACAGGGAAAGCGATATATATTAAATAAATTTTTATGCAGTATCATTAACCTGATTCACATCTATGGTGCAGGAAAGGATTACTATGGAAATATTATTCTGGGGAACCCGCGGCTCATTACCCTGTGCCGTCACATCGGAAATGATCAGAAAAAAGATAAAATCCGCACTTGCCATTGCACTGGAAAAAAAACTTTCAGCCTTTGATGACCTGGATCGGTTTGTGGAAACTCAGCTGCCTTTTTCCGTCTCAAGCGGGTATGGATGCAATACCCCATGTGTTGAGATCATTGGCGGCAGTGAGTCTGTTATTTGCGATGCCGGCTCTGGATTGCGGGATTATGGCAATTGGGTAATGAAAAACCCCGGGGAAAAGGCAAAACAATCCGGCCAGGTTTTTAATATCTTCATGTCCCATCTTCACTGGGACCATATTCATGGATTTCCTTTTTTTACACCGGCATACATACCCGGCAACACCATTAATATTTTCGGATTCCATGAAAATTTGGAGGAAGCGTTTAAAAGACAGCAGGCAGAACCCAGTTTCCCCGTTCCCTTAGAGGTGCTTTCTGCCACGATTAATTTTACCACCCTGGAGCTTGAAAAAGAACATTCCATTGCCGGATTTAAGATTTTTGGCATAGAACAGAATCACCCGGGCAAATCTTATGGATATTCATTTGAAAAAAATAATAGAAAAATTATTTATTCCACAGACTCTGAGCATAAGTTGGACAAAAAAAAACCAGATGAGTTTATCCGGTTTTGTAAAGACGCTGATATATTGATCAATGATGCCCAATATTATTTGTTTGATGCCCTTGAGACAAAGGAAAACTGGGGGCATTCAAGCAATATAGTTGTAACGGAGCTGGCAGTACGTTCAAATGTCAAACATCTGTGCATGTTCCACCATGAACATACCAGTGATGACACGGTTCTGGATAAGTTCTTAAAAGAGACAAAAAGATATTTAAAACTCTATGATAAATCATCTTCCCTGATTATTGACATGGCCTATGATGGCATGCGTATAACATTGGAGGAAGAGATCCCGTGTGAAGAGCCGGAAAAACATGTAAAACAGGGATTGGATACGTTCATTGAAGAAAAAGATGATCTGGTCATCTTTAATTTGGCCGGGCGAATGGACGCAGTAACCTGCACGGATCTTGAGAAAAACTTTCTAAAACAACTGGATTCAGGCAAAAAAGGGTTTATCCTGAACATGAAATCTCTTGATTATATCAGCAGTGCCGGCCTGCGCAGTGTGCTTTTGTGCAAAAAACAAGCAGCCCAGGCAAACAGGCAATTTCTTATCTGCGAGTTGAAAGGGATGGTCCTGAATGTATTTAAAATTGCAGGTTTTTCTTCATTCATGGATTTGGATTTTTCCCTTCAAGAGAGTATTAATAAAATAACAACACCCTGATCTGTTAAGAGACTTTTAAAAACAAAGTCTTTTCTACCCTTTGAAGTTGTCGATAAAAAAATAGATGCTGAATCAGAGTTTTTGTCAAGGCGCATAACTTGTTTCATACTTATATTTGGAGGAATTTAAATGACTAAAAAGGATGAAAGTTTGGGAAAATATGAGGAGGAGATATTTGACCTGAAGAGGGGAATAGAGGAGGCCCGGGCATTTGCATTAAGTAAACAGGACCTGGTTCTTGAATTGGTTAAGATAGGCACTGCCCTTTCAGGTCAAAAGGATCATGAGCGTCTGCTGGAAATGATAGTCGAGCTGGCCAAACGTTTTACCAATGCGGATGGCTGTACTCTTTATATAAGGGATGAAAAAGAAAAATCTTTGCGTTTTACCGTTGTTCAGTGTGACACTTTAGGGGTTAAGATGGGGGGACGGGCAGCAAAAATCAGCTGGCCGCCCGTAGCTCTTAACCTGGCTGATGGCAGCGAGAACCATGGAAACGTCTCTGCCCATTGCGCCCTTACGGGAAAGAAGATCAAAATTTCCGATGTTTACAGTTCTGATTTTGATTTCCAGGGAACCAGGAATTTTGATTTGAAAAACGGCTACCGATCAAAATCAATGCTGGTCCTTCCCATGATGAATCATGATGATGAAGTGATCGGGGTTATTCAGCTGATTAATGCCCAGAACCGTTTTACTAATGAGGTTGAGGATTTTATGGATACTGGAATTGAGATAGTGACCAGTCTTGCTTCTCAGGCTGCCATCGCTATAACCAATATCCAGTTAATCAGCGGTCTGGAAGAGTTATTGCAGTCCATTGTAAAGATGGTGGCAACTGCCATTGATGAAAAATCGCCATACACGGGAGGTCATGTCCAGCGGGTAGCCAACTTTACCGAAGAGATTGTCAAGAAGATTAACCAGACTAAGACCGGCAGATTCGCCGGGATAGATTTTAATGAGGACCAGGCAAAGGAGATCAAAATGGCGGCCTGGTTGCATGATGTGGGTAAAATTATTACGCCGGAACATATTATTGATAAATCCAAAAAGCTTGAGACAATCTTTGACCGGATAGAAGTGATTAAACTGCGAATTGAGTTACTGAAGAAAGATTCAATAATCAATCAGCTTAAACGCCAGATTGATCTTGTAAGTGTTAAGCCTGATGTCTTAGATGATTTTGCCGATGAAATTAGAGAACTGGATGAACAATTTGCCTTTATGCAGGAAATTAATACGGGCGGTGAGTTTTTAAGAGATGAAAGTTTGGAACGATTGCTGAAGATGGCTGCCTGTGAGCTTGATATAGCCGGGAATGTGCAACCACTGCTCAATGATGATGAATTAAAAAATTTAAGTATTCGTAAGGGTACGCTGATCGACAGCGAGAGGGAAGTGATCAATAATCATGCGGCAGTCACCTTGAAAATGCTTGAGGCTCTGCCGTTTCCCAAAAAATTGGCACAGGTGCCCGTCTATGCCGGGATGCACCATGAAAAGATGGACGGCAGCGGCTATCCCCAGGGGCTTACGGCTGAACAGGTCCCGTTGCCGGCCCGGATTCTGGCAGTGGCTGATATCTTTGAGGCCTTGACCGCGGCTGACCGCCCTTATAAGCTTGGAAAATTAATGTCGGAATCCATGCGGATAATGGGCTTTATGGTCAAGGACAATCATCTGGACAGCGAGTTATGTGACCTGATTGTTGAATCTGGCCTGGCTGCCGATTACGCCCGCCAGTATATCTCCGAGAGGCAGCAGGATGATTTTGTCTGGGCAGGAAAGAAGTATGATATAAAGGGGTCAAACCCTTGAATCCTGGTCCTTTGCAGCCGAACCGACTATTATATTTCGGGAACGCTCTGCAGCTCCGGAAACTGCTTTTCCCGCAATATCCTGGACCTGTTGATATGCTTTTTCCTGCTGATTGTTGAGTTTTTCTATCTGTTTTCCCTGGTCTTTGGTGAGGGATTCCAGAGCCTCGATTTTGGCTTTTAGAACATTTTTTTCTCCTTCAAAACCTTTGATCAGAAGCGCTTCTTTCTGTTTGAAGTGCTCTGTAATATTCTGTTGGGTTTCCTTGACAGACGCGGTTACTCTTTTTTCAAGTTCTTTAGGGAAAGAATCAACCTGCTCCTGTAAATGCTCCATTTTTTGTTCTCGTTCTGCTACATGTTTTTCTCTTTCATCCAGTTCAATGCTCTTTGATTGCTGTAATTTTTCAAATTGCTCCTGTTTTTGTTTTATCTCCTTACTAACAATATCCATCTCATCTGAGAATTTATTTTTTTCAATTTCTTGAGTTCTTTTCATCTGATATTCGTATTCTTCTTTTTCACGTATTCTCTGATTCTTGGTTTTGGTCTTCTCCTCAGCCAAAGCTTCCAGATATTCTTTTTTTTCTTTTTCCCAGTTAGCTTTAGTTTCTGATATCTGGGTTTCAAGTTTTTCTCGGATTGTTAACAGGTCATTTTCCTGTTTGGCCCGCTTTTCACTGAGCTCACTGGTGAGGTTCTCGCGATTTTGTGCCATTTCAGCTTCAAACTTTTCTTTTGCATAGTTTTGTGCTTCAATTATTGCCGCTAAATTGGCAGCCTGTGTTTCAATTCCATAAATTTCATTAAGTTCTTTTTGTTTTAATTTAATTGCCTGGTTAAGATTTTCATATTTTTCAGCTTCAGCCTCAACTTTATCAGATAGTCCTGTCAGTTCCTTGTTTATTGAAATTTTGAGGTTATGTATATGGGTGCTTAGATCTGATGAAGCTGTCTGCTCAGCTTTCTGCAAGGTTTCAATATTTTTTGTTTCTTTCTTGATCTTTTCAGGATCTAATTTTGTTTTTTCCTTTTCCTTGATTTGCTGCCGCATCTTATCAATGATTTCCAGCATCTCTTTTTTCGTATTTTTCATAGAAACTTCTTCAACCATTTCAAATCTCCTTTTTCCACGTTGACAATTGACCATAGGATACCAAAAAACTATTTGTTGTATGACCCCGTTTAAAACCCCGGGTTTTAAAAAGAAAACAGTTTAAACCCAGCAATAGATGCCATATGAACAAAATCTTTATCATTATGAAGAAGCAATAAATCATGTTCAATGGCTATCTGTACAAGGTTGTTATTATAAACCTCCTTATATGCTCAACAATGTACCGAATTTTATTTTTTTGTCAATGGTATGCGTGATTTTGTGATTATAAAAGCATGCGTAGACCATCCAGCACTCACAATTTATTAAGGATCTGGATACTTTTCTAAAAGCCGTTATAAAGAAAATTTAAATTAATAAAAGATTGACATTTCAGACTCAGCGCCTTACACTCAAGTAAGATATTAATCCAAGTAAGGGAATAAAGCAAGAGGGGAATATTATGGCATTAGCAACTCTCACAACAAAAGGTCAGGTTACAATTCCTAAAGCAATAAGAGATTTTCTTAAAATAAACTTTGGCGACAAAATTGAAATCATTGTTACAGAAAAAAAAAGAGAAGCCATAATCAGGCCAGTCTCTAAAAAAGTAGATGACCTTTTTCGCAAATTATATAAACCAGGAAGAGAAGTCGTATCTATAGAAACTATGGACGATGGAATCAGAAATCGAATGAAAAATAAATTCAAATGAAAGCTATAGATACAAATATTTTAATTCGATTTTTAACTGGGGATGATGAACTGCAGGCCCATAAAGTCTATTCGATTTTTAAAAACGTTGAATTAGAGAAAAAAACGCTATTTGTGCCATTGCTTATAATTTTAGAAACTATATGGGTTTTAGATTCCGTTTATGAAATATCAAGAACTGAAATTTTAGAATCCATAAGTGAGCTTTTATTGATGCCCATCTTTAAATTTGGTCAGCATTCAGCATTGCAGCAGTTGGTTCATTCCGCACAAGGGAATAAATATGATCTTTCTGACCTGTTGATTGCACAGTCGGCAAAAATAAATGGTTGCGAGTCTGTTCTTACGTTTGACAAGAAAGCATCAAAATTCAAATTATTTGAATTTATAAATTAGAAGTCAGGCAAATTCTGGAAACAAGCTTAAAACCCGGTTTTTGACCCCAAAAACCCGGCGCTAAGAGACAAAACACCCCAAAATTGCAACGATTCTTCCATAAAAACAAACACTTATCAGGGTCAGACCCCGTCTTCAAATTTTTTCTTGTCATAACATTGTCAGTACGTTATACTTTCAATATAAATGAAAGGAGGTGCTCATGACCAGTTTAACACAATCAAAATCCGAACGTATTGACGTACGTGCGAGTATTGCGGTCAAGCAATTGTTGCAAGAGGCCGCTCGTGCCTGCCATAAAAATGTAAGTGAGTTTTTGTTGGAAGCAGGCATCACTGCGGCCAATCAGGCCTTGGCGAATCGACGTCATTTTGGACTGGACAATGCCCAATGGGAGATGTTCCAGCAAGTTTTAGATCGCCCGGTACAATCCAAACCCCGCCTTAAGAAGCTAATGATGTAGCCCGCCAGTGGTATACTGAGTGGGAATTCGAACCCAGCCCCACCGACCCATTCCACTTGTTCCTGATACTCAAAGATCTGAAGGCGATTGTAGGAAAAAAATAAATTAGCCGCCCCGGTTAAATACGCTTCGCTCCTCATTGGCATGAATTTAAGAAGGCAGGCAGATGAACGCAGAGGGGGAAGGACAGTGGTCGGTAGTCAGGAGTCGGGGGTCAGAAGGGAAAAGAGAGAAAAGGAATAGCCGCAAAAAGGCGCAAGAGACGCAAAAGAAGAAAAAAGGGGTCTCGCGCAAAGGCGCAAGAGGCGCAAAGATAAAGAGGGAATAGGAAAGAGAATATAGGAAAGGGACAGGCGGGGCAGAGGGCAGAGAGAGATAATGAGCTGATAAGCTGATGAGCTGTTAGCGCGGGGCGGGAGTTAACTTAGGGGTGGATAAAAGACTCGGATGTTAAACATGCTGAAAAGGCTGAATTT
>JACKQG010004412.1_pt1 | contig 16333 bp, 10 predicted proteins | sample 8237621 | NCBI WGS metagenome assembly JACKQG01 (sample SAMN15677084, study PRJNA649215) | marine metagenome | biome: marine; feature: Black Sea; material: saline water; isolation source: suspended particulate matter (SPM) from the Black Sea western gyre | collected 2013-06-09/2013-06-10 | depth...
CTGGGTTAGAAAAAACTTTTGCACAAAAAACAAAGATTCAACTGGTAATACTATAGTGGTCTATGTGCTTGACTGAAAATCAAGAGATGGTGGTTCGATTCCACCCGCGAGGGCGAAAAATTAAAAACTTCGCGTAGCACAATGGCAGTGCACTCGGCTGATATCCGAGAGAAGATGGTTCGATTCCATCCGCGAGGACAATTGGAGTTACGATTGTAGATTTACGATTTTCGATTGCTTAAATAATTTAGAATTTATTTTAATACTGCTGACTCGGCTCTGTACCCCAATTGGAAGAGGGGGCTGGTTTAGAACCAGTTTGTTGTAGGTTCGAATCCTACCAGAGCCACGAGTTTGAATTCGGATTTTTAATCTCGACCCTGTATCCCAATCGGCAGAGGAAACTGGCTTAAAATCAGTTAAGTGTAGGTTCAAATCCTACCAGGGTCACAAAGTGTTATTTTGAAAAATTAAGAACAGCCCTGTGCCCCAATTGATAGAGGGAGCTGGTTTTGAACCAGAACGTTGTAGGTTTAAATCCTACCAAGGCTGCAAAAACATGGAAGGTTGCCCGAGCCTGGTAAGGGGACAGTTTGCTAAATTGTTGCCGGGGAAAACCCGCGGGGGTTCAAATCCCTCACCTTCCGCTGATAACATTACTCGGTAATTAGGCGATGAGGTAATTGGGTAATAAGGTAAATGGGGGATATGGAAATAAATTGCTAAAAATATTTTATCATCACTAACCTTATTACCTGGTAAACTAATTACCAATTACCAAATACAATGGCGTCCGTAGTGTACTGGTGTGCACAGTTGATTGTGGATCAACAAGTGAGGGTTCGATTCCCTCCGTTCGCCCAAAAATCCCGTCGAAGCCGACGAGGCACCTGTCTGTCGAACAGGAGGAAGCGAGTGCAAGTCTCGCCGACGGGGCATTTTTTATACTTGATAAGGGTAAAAATGTAACATCCGATCAAAAAGTAACTCTAACGATTTGATATTGAAAAGTTGCAGCAGTAGTAGCAGTCGTTTCAGAGCAATGTTTATGGTACTGCCACTTTTATTTAAAACAAAAAATTTATGTTATAAAAACTGGTCATTCAATATTACAAGCTAAAAGTTAAATTTTAGGTGTTGGTTAAAATCCACTTGACACGGTGGAAAGGCGCTGCCGGAGTACAATATCTCTGGCAGCGCCAAAATTGTGCGGTAGCAAAATGGCAATGCCTCCGACTGTTAATCGGATGAGTGCAGGTTCGAATCCTGCCCGCACAGCAGTATTGAAAGAGTGGCAGTTGCAGTAGTATTTATATACTTGTTACAGGTTAAAATGTAACATTTGGTCAATTTCAGATTTATGATTTCGGATTTCGGAATGCCCATCCCTTCCTTTAATTTGGTGGTAGGGGGCATAGACGTCAACCTAAATACTGTAAGTTTTTATTATACGTAAGTTGCGTCATCTATTAATTGAAAGAAAAAACTGATTTACGAATAAAGATTAACGATTTATGATTTACGAAGCATGGATCAGGCGTATTTTTACTTCTAAAATCGTGAATCGTTAATCCTTGTTCTGAGATCAAAGTATTTAATAATTCACAACTAACGACACATAGGTTGACGGCTATGTGGTAGGGGGGGTAATTCCGAAATCCGAAATCGTAAATCTGAAATTGAAACACGCTATGTTACAAACTAATCCGCAACAACTATAACAGCTAAAATTTTAATCAACCTCAAAGCAGATGTCCCCGTAGTGAAGCAGTTATCATACGTGACTTTCTATCACGTGTCGAGGGTGCGAATCCCTCCGGGGATTCAATTATTAAATTAAAACAAATGAAAGAAGGTGAATTCAAATTGCTTAAAATTGATAACCACATTACTCAACTACACTGCCAACAGGTACTGGTGCTGAATGCCAGTTACGAGCCAATCAATATTTGTGACTTAAAACGGGCAATTGTTCTTCTTGTGACCGGAGTTGCAATAAGCGAGGAGGAGACACCTTTTATCATCCGATCTCCATCTGTGGAATTTCGGATTCCTGCTGTTATCCGGTTGGTAACTTTTGTTAAAATCCCTTTCAAACGAAAGGCTTTTTCTAAAAAGTCCGTTTTTCTGAGGGACAAGTACACCTGCCAATACTGCGGGAAAAAGTTTGAGCCGGGTAATTTAACGCTTGATCATGTTCTCCCCAAATCCAGGGGAGGAAGGTCAACATGGGAGAATCTGGTGACTTCTTGCAAAACCTGTAATGTTCGAAAAGCAGATAGAACACCAAAGGAAGCAGGAATGAAGCTTCAAAACAGGAAAAAATTAGATTCTCTCTTTTACTTGCAGGTTGTGCGGTTTAAAGCAAGAGGGAATGAATTATGGAAGAAGTACCTGTTTTTTTGATATATTAGCTTTACTAAACCTTGAAGGTTTAGTAAAGCTGTTTTTCCCCGCACACCAACAGCCAAAGTTAAGATGCGTAGCTCAAAAGGACAGAGCGCCGGATTTTTAATCAGGAAGTTGCGGGTTCAATTCCTGTCGTAGAAACCAAAAACTGCTTTGACTGTTTGTGCGGGGAACTTATTTATTTGTCGTTTTTTGAAAAACGGTTATTTTCCTTAAATTCCCAGCACACTAAAGTGTAACTAGAATTTGAAACGATGCTTGATATCCGCCAAAAAATCCAACAAAAAAACGGCAGACTAACAGGATGGCGGATGTTCCGCTTGATTCCTGATGCTGAATGGGGTGGGGGAATCCAGTCGCGAGGATCAAGCATCAAGAATCTCTGTCTGTACCATCAAATTTTGACATAATCAAAAGCTTCTGCAAAAAAAGTAAAGATTGAACAAACAACATATTAGTTTGGGATATTCTTCAAATGAATATTTAAATTTCTCTTAATATATCCTGGTGACACATTTTCAACGGTTATTTTTTCGCACTCATTAAAAACTGATAGTGCAGCAATTTTTTTTGCAAATAATGGGAAGAATTTTTCATAAGATTTGAATTCTGGCTCAAAAGTTAAGTTCCGAATTACAAATGTCTTTTTGGGGCGATCTGCTTTTGCATCGAGTCTTCCGACAAATGTATTGCCCCAGAGAATTGGCAGGACAAAATAACCATATTTTCTTTTTGGAGCAGGAACGTAACATTCAAGGGTATAATCAAAATCGAAAAGCCGTTTCGTTCTATCTCGTTGAATAATTAAATTGTCAAAAGGGGAGAGCAAGAAAATTTTTTGGGAAGATCTTTTAAGTAAAGAAGATTGTTCAATCGTTTCAGATAAAGCATAATATTTTGTATTTTGGTTCTCTTCAATTTGAACCGGAATTATCTCTTTTGCTTCAATTGACTCATTCAACGATTTTAAAATTGTTTCTTTATTCACCGCACGTATATCCGAATCCCTTGCTGAATCCGGTTGTAAAAATTTCTGGATTTCTCTTTCGGAAGCCAATCCCATAGCAGAAAGTGCGCGGCGGACAAAAAAATGTGCCAGTTCATCTTGCGTTGGCATCGTTGTATTTAAGTTTTCCGGCAGCACCCGTTCGGTCAAATCGTACACTTTTTGAAAATTGTGCCGCTCGGTTATCATCAACTTCCCCTGCCAAAAGAGCAATTCCAATGCTGCTTTGGCTGGTTTCCAATCCCACCAGGTCCCGCCTTTCTTTCCTATATTAGCAAAATCTTTTGAGCTTAGGGGGCCTTCTTTTTTCATGCGGTCTAACACAGGTTCTAAAATATTACCACATTTTTCCATCTGATATTTTGCCCACGGACTGGAAGGATTTTCAAAGTTACGCATGCGCGGCAAGTAAAAGCGGTAATCGGACATGGGCAAATAGGACATGGCATGACCCCAATACTCAAAAATTCGGCGATCTATTGCCTGAAGTTCATGAAGTTTTGTTTCTTGATAGTCGTTACACCGCGTCCAAATAGTATGATGATGGGCACGTTTGATTACGGATATAGTATCAATTTGAATGTAGCCCAATTTTTCTATTATTTGGGCGATGCCTTCTTTTCCATACGAGAGGTTTGGTCTGCCATCGAGTAGTTGAGCGTTTAGAACTATTCTTCGGGCTAATTTTTTACTAATTTCTATTTTATTCATACTCTCTGTTTAGTTTGTTTTGATCCAACCAGATAAAAAATTATAAAGCCACGCAAAAATAGCACCGCTTTCCCATACTTCACCTTTTTTCTTGCCCTTGTGACACATTTTACATTTTTTAGCACCGACATAATCACCAGCATAAACCAGGGATAGTGTAAATAAAATCAATACAAAAATGTAAAGTGTTTTTTTCATGTTGCCTCCAGTAGTTTTATAATTGAAATAGATTTATTTAGAATTATTGAACAAAAAACAGAGTATCTGAAATATGTAATAAGTTTACGAATAATTTACAATTAAAATTTGTAACTATTCAGTGTGGTTACAAATGTCATTCTGAGGGAGCTTGCGACCGAAGAATCTCTTCAACGTACACACCTTTTTTAAAATAATACGAGATTCTTCACTTCCCACTAAACCTTTCCCTTCCCTCGTTCAGAATGACTTGAATAGCTGAACAGTTACTAAAATTTATTAAAATCAAATAAATTTTTAGAGATCGTCTGATGGTAAATCATCAGGTTAAATAGGACACCCAAAATGATAATTTTGAATAAAGAGACTCTTAATTTGCTTTACTGAGTGTTAGTAAATTAGAGAAAAGTCTGCGGAGAATTACTGTATTACTGGCTCCGAGACCACCAAGCAATCCACCTGTGATTGCTGTTATTAAAAACATCAAAAAAGCAAAATCAGAAGAAAGTCCAGGTATTTGTACAAGCTTACTCGCTAATAGCCATGTTGGCGACCACAATGCAGGAATTAATGCCATTATCATCCACGCACAGCCAGTTGCTAATAAAGTAATTAAGAATGCTCGTAGTGCTTTACGAAAACAAAATCCGGCTGCAACGCCTGCCACTAAAGTTGAAGGCCATCCAATTAACAGGGCGAGAATTATTGTAAATGTGAATGCAATAGTAAAACCCAACCACATATTATTTCGCATCATTATCTCCTTGGTTTAAGATTTAAGACAGATTCAACCTGGTTTTCAGGAATCTCCTCAGCAGACTTTGGCATATTCAACTCAAAGTATTGATGGTTAGCCCAGGGAATGATACCATCATCGTAATGTGGGCTTGCCGGATTGCCGCTTTGTCCTCCTGGATAAACACCTACTCGCCTACCATCTTCTGCCATTTCGACAACCAACCGCCAAAGCGGAGCGACTGTACCACCCATCATAGAAATAGTATTATTGTTTCCATTATTCGGGAATGGTGGAAATCCTAATCCCTTTAAATGAGAGAGATGATTGATATGGATTTTATTATGTAATCCCCATTTCCATTGCGTAGAATCTACGCTAACATACTTATGCAAAATTTGAAGCGTTTCGATCAAGCTTTTTAGAATAATTTCATCGCGTGTCTCAATGCGATCTGTTCGTTGATCATCGAACCAAACCGATCGAGGATCTTCCAGGGTAAGACGTTCTAATACCGCTGTTTTTGCTCTTCGTCTACGGGTTCCAAGTTCATCATTCCAGATGGCTTGGTCATAAGATGATAAAAAAGTTCTAAAAATAAGTGGTGCGGCAAGTTCTTTATCTACGCTACCATCCCAACCTCGAAAATATGATAGGACTTTTTGTACATCAGGATTATCCTTTCCTAAACGCTCACCAGCCGAAAGTATTGCCGGGAGTAATCGTTGAGCTCGTAAATCAACGATGTCACCTTGAAACTGTTGCATATCTTCAAAACTGATTTTTTCTTTCGAACTCAATAGCTGGTTAATGCGTCGGGCTCGATAACAGGGTTCCCAACTGCTGCCGATGTTGTATTCATAATCCGGGCCAACTGGTACCTGGTTAGCAGACAACAAATAATGCTGCGGAGGATTTACACTGTGAGGCAGTTTTTCGAACGGAACAAATCCAAGCCATTCATTTTCACCTGAACTACCATCTACTGAATATCGTCCATCACCATTTTTGCGAATTGGAAATCTGCCAGCACACCACATAGCAATATTGCCATAAATGTCGGCATAAGCGAAGTTTTGAGCTGACACGTGATAGTGGCTAAGGGCTTCGACAAATTCATTATAATTTTTAGCACGATTAAGTCGGCTGAATGCGAGCAATTCCTCGGTACCTTCATGTCCCACCCATTTCAAAGCGACTTTACCATTACGCAGCTCTACTAAAGGACCATGCCCCGTTGATTCAAAAACTTGTTTCGTATCTTTTTCTCCCCGCACTTTGAAAAATACTGTATCTCGAATGATGGGATACCACTGTCCTTTGTATTGATAGTTTTGGTGAGTTGAGTCAAATTTTTCACTGTAGCAATCAACGACATCAGCCATTAAAGTAGTACCGCCCCAGGAAATATAACGATTGAATCCAAAAATAATATATGGTGATGCTAAAAGCGCTATGCCGTAAACATCACGTTTTGGACTTACAAGATGGGCTTCGTACCATATTGAAGGCAAGCTGAGCCACACATGTGGATCATAAGCTAAAATTGGTCTGCCAGTTGCAGATTTCTCCGAGTCGATTACCCAATTGTTACTGCCCAAGCCTTTGGGTGGTGAATCCCAGAAATTGAGTTGAGCTGAATACATGGGTTCATCAAGTGTTTGGCTCATGGAATTAGTTTCAGATGGATCGTTAGATAGTAGAGAGATGTTAACGTTTGATTCGGTATTCAATACAGGTTGTATGAAATTTGAGCGACTATTTATCGATGCATTACTTTTCCCATAAATTTCCCGGTCTTTTGGAGGTAATCCTCCTTGTTCAGGGATAATGGGTAAAAAGTAAGGTTCAACAGGGGAAAATAATTCATTAAAAGCTTCATCCCCAATTTTTTCACGAATCTTTTCATCATTTGAATGCCAGGGACCAGAACTTAAACGCCAGGTCATTGATTTTACAAACTGAAAACAGTTTAATACTTGCCATTGTTCCGGTTCATAATTAAAGAGTTTAAACTCAAGCGGTAAATCTGATTTCCTCACTGAACTGATAAAAGTATTGATTCCTTTGACATAAGCTTCGAGTTCTTTAAATTCATCGTAGCTTTTCATTGCTTCGTAAGATTTTTTCGCTGCTTTAATCAATCCATATTTATGCTTTGAGATATCCTTTCTGAGTGTTGATTTTCCAAAGATTTCAGATGTTCTCCCGGCTGCATCTCTCCATCCAATATCCATTTGCCAAAGCCGGTCTTGTGCTTGAACGTAGCCAAATGCAAAGGCTAAATCTTCATCATTCTCTGCAAAGATATGAGGAACGCCTCGCTTATCGCGAATGATTTTCACTTCTCCGGACAATCCTTCAAGTTTCACAAGTTTCTCTTTTGGATGTTCAGTTTGGCGAGCATTTTTCCAAACACCATTTATTGGGTCGAATAACTGTGCTAATGGAGGGATGAGCTTATAACCAAATCCTAAAAAAACAATGGTAGCAATGGTAAACAAACACAAAATTATTGCTGCCAATAACAGCTTTTTCGTATCTTCATTTTTCATAATGCTAATACTCCCTTTCTAATGAGCTGAAAATATTTTCCTAACTAAATCACATCCGAAATATTCTCCCACTCCAATCCCAACTTCCTCACAGCATAGCCGCATTCTTTTAAATAATCACCGTAAACCGATATCCAATGGGAATCCCTGACTTCATTTTTCAGCTTTTGCCAATTTCCCAAAATTTCTACATCCTGTTGGGAGCGACAGATTTCATAGAAAGGATTTCGTATTACTCTTCCTTTAAATCCCAGCCATCTGCCTGTGCTGTACTCCGGGTCGAAAAATGTCAGCTCCTGCCCGATGGGCATTTCAACTTTGGGTGTTGCGCCATATTCTGATTCGTAATGTGTCATGATTTCTGCTGGTTCATAGTTAACGCCGTCCATACGCCGGGGACCAATGCAGTGAGCGCAGGTGACTTCACCGTTATGTGGGAAGGTCGAGTTGTGAAGGAAAACTGGTTTGCCTGATATATAGCGTAAAAGTACTCCTGGTGGAATGATAACAAAATCGGACTCGCAAAATGCCATGTAACCTTCATCGTTAAGCAGACCAAGAGTCAGACAAGCTGTGGTTTCTGACATGGGCATGACAGTCGCCATACAATCTTTGATGGTAAAAGCATCCGCATTGTGCTCGGTCATCATGTCTCTAAATATCCAATAAAGAAGGAAACAATTTTCCACAAATTCTTTATTAGTGTTTAATGTGGTTTTTGGAATCGCCAGGTATTCTTCAGCCCACTTTTTTGTTTTGCGTTTCAGTTTTTTATTTGCCTTTGCGCTTTGAATCCGTTTTGCCAATTCGTCGTAACTGACATCGATAATCTCCATGCCAAATTTTTGCGTTGCAATTTTGGGCGCTTGTGGGCTATATTTTCCCCAGGGACCGCCTAATGCGACTATCTTTGTCCCAAGAAAATTTTTAATGCCAAAAAGTGCACGTAATCTCCACTGCAATTCTTTCATATCATCGATGACCACATCGTCAACATGGACAATTTTATTGGCTTTAGCAGCTTGCTCATTTGTTTCGTTTTGGGTTTGCAGATAATTTACACTTAAAGCTTCATACCAGTAATAAACAGGACCTGATCGTTGTCTGGCAAAAATTATCGTGTCTTTTTCTTTGGAGAAGCATGCGCGCAATAGCTCGCCACCACCTCGTGCTGGATAAACGATAACAACATCAAAATTACCCTGATGAACTTTAGCAGCAGCTTCTGGCGTCTTCACTTTTACTACGGGCAGAATTTCCAGTGGGAACTCGGATTTTTTCGCCAGTGTTTGTAATCCTTTTGTGATTCGGATGACCTCACGATCAGCAGCTTCATCGTCTTGAATACCGCCCCAGGATTTGTATGATCGCTGTTTTTTAGGGACTGAAACAGTGTACATGAGTACCGGTTGGACTTTTAATTTTTTACCGATTTTAAGGAAAGGCTTATTCGGATCCCAGTCTTCAATTTTTTTATTGGCGTATAGCGTGGAAAAACCAGTCAAACTTACAGCCGCCGTACCAGCAGCTGTTAATTCCAGAAATTCTCTTCTGTTAATGTGGCATTTACAGCATGGCATAAAAGCCTCCTGTTTTTATTATTTAAATGATTGAAACAGATTCTAAATTTATTTAATCTTTACCAATACAATACAGATAGGTTGCACTGCGAATAAATATTTGATTCCCGGAAATCGCTGGTGATGCTAAAGTATAGGTACCGTCTAATTCATTCGTTGCCACCAATTCAAATTCAGGTCCTTCCTTAACAATCGTTGTTACTGCTTTTTCATTTACGAAAAAAATTTTGCCATCAGCTAATATTGGAGAAGCGCTGACAATTCCTTCCGAAGTACGCTCAGGTCCCCAGATTACTGTACCGGCTTTAGCATCTAAACAGGTAACTAATCCTTTGTCGTCAACCATGTAAAAATATTTTCCATCGCATAGGGGAGAGGGAACGTCAGGAGCGCCTCTGCCTTCCCATTTCCATAAAAAGCTGCTTTCCGTGATATCACCTGTTCTCCCGATGCGAAATGCCTGTAATGGTTTTTTTCGAGTCGGTAAATAAATGATACCATCAGCAATAACCGGTGAGGCAATGACTCTGAAATTACTGCGCTTCATCGGATTCATTCCACCGGCACGCCAGATTTCTTCACCTGTATCGGGATCGTGACCGGTTACATAATCGCCGCCTGAAATGATTAACTGCTTTTCTTTCCCATTATCAAATATAAGAGGTGTGGTGTAAGAATCTTTTGACTCCTTTATGGCATCAGTGATTCTCAATTTTCGCCATAAAGTTTTTCCTGTTTTTGCTTCCATAGAAAGAATGTAAGATGGATCTTCTGTTTTGTATCCGTGGATGACCTGGATGATTAGTTGCCCATTCAATAATAATGGCGAAGAACCATAACCAAAATTTAACCCGAACTTGCCATATTCTTCCTGTAGTTTCCTCTGCCAGATTTGATCACCCTGCATGTTGAAAGCGGTTAAAACACCAGTGCCGGTTATCACCCAGACATATTTTCCATCTGTAACTGGTGAAGGGGATGAATCATTTGCTTTTCGATGGAGTTCGTTTTTATTGTCCAACTCGCGCTGCCATAATATTTTCCCATCTTTTTTTGAAATGCAAAGTAGCAGTAATTTTGAACCACCCGGATCGAGGTAGGCTCTTCTTCTGCGTCCCCTCCGATTCTGTTCAAAGGTTTTTTCCCTTGCTTCCACAGTTTCTTCATCAACTTTGGAGGGAGATGTAATAAAAATTTGATCTCCCCAAATAATTGGCGTTCCGGCGCTCCAAGATGGAAGTTCGGTTTTCCAGGCAATATTTTTTTCACTGCTCCAGATTACTGGCAGATTAGTGGCATTACTGATTCCGTTGTGATTTGGGCCCCGCCAATGCTGCCAATTTTCTTGAGCAGACACAAGACTGGAAAATAAAAAAACGATGAGGATTACGCAAAGGCTGGTATGAACCATTCTCATAATAATTTCCTTATCCTTATTTGAAAATTTAAAGGAAATGTTAAATTTTGTCAATGAATATAGGTTGTAAATTAGAGATAATATAATTAAATAGTTGTAGCTTGTCAAGTGGAAATTCAATTAATTGAATTTAGAGAAGGAAGGAAAAAGATGTGGGAACTGGGTAGAAAGTGATCACAGATTGGATTTTCATTCCAATTTTATAGTCAAACATTTAAGATGTATATATTATTTCATGGCAGCCACTTCTTTTTCAAGCGCTTTCTGTACCAATTTATTCAAAGATACTCCTAATATTTGTGATTTAGTCACAGCCTTTTTATGCAGATCAGGAGATATTCTTACATTAAAATTACCCCTAAAAGATTTGTGAATTTGTTTTCTCAAATTTTTGCAAATAGCGATGTAATCTTCTACTTCTTTTTCAAATGATTTCTTTATTTCAGAAACGCTTTTACCCTCAAAGGTTATTAAATCATTTACTCCTTCAATTTTACCATAAAAAATTTCGTCACTTGAATCAAAATGAACTGACCCGATAAATTCTTTATATTGTATTATAGTATTACCAGTTGAATCTTTGTTTTTTGTGCAAAAGTTTTTTCTAACCCAGATCACTTAACTCTTACATCAAAAAGGCTGAGGCGAAGGCTAAGGCGGAGTAAGGTATAAGATTAAAGGATTAAGAATTTTTTTTCCTTCGCCTTTGCCTCAGCCTTCGCCTGCACTTTAGTGCGCTAGGTCTTTCATACTATTTATTCTTCCCGAACAAGTTCTTTAAAGTATTTTTCATAATATAATTAAGCATTTTCGGATTCTCTTTTAGTCGGCGAATGGAGTAAGCAAACCACTCTTTTCCAAATGGAACATAAACGCGTAATCGATGTCCTGAATTTACAATAATTCTTCGCAATTCATGGTCAACGCCATACAACATCTGGAATTCATATTGGTCTGGTTTTAATTGAAGCTTATCAACTACTTTTATGCCTTCCCAAACCAGTTTTTCATCATGGGTAGCAATCCCAATGTAGCAGCCGTTTGCCAGTAATTTTTCCAAAACATAAGCATAACTATCGTTAATAATATCAGCGTCTTTATAAACGACTTCTCTTGTTTCCCAATAGTAGGCTCCTTTGCATAAACGCAGGTTTGCTTTATAAGGAATAAGTTTATTTACATCATCGGGCAAACGACGCATATAAGATTGTAATGCAGTACCCACATTTGAAAAATCTTTTCTTAATCGCAAATAAATATCAATTGTGTCATCGATACATGACGAATCTTCAATATCAATTCTAACAAAATTGTTAAACTTTTTCGCTTCTTCGACAAGTGTTTTAATATTATTATAACAAAACTCTTTGTCTAATTTTAACCCCATTTGCGTTGGTTTCACTGAAATATTGCCATCAAGATTTTCCTGGTCAATAACTCGCAGTATCTGCAAATAGGTCTCAATCGCTTTTAATGAATCTTCTTTTTTCTTAACTTCTTCACCGAGAAGATCCATGGTTACGCACATACCTTGTTCTATTAGCTCTTTAATTTTGGGGATTGTTTCATCCAGAGTTTCGCCGGCAATGTATTGATTTGAAAAAAGCCCGACAATAGGTTTTGGTACAATAGGTAGAACTTTAGCGATTAAATTGTTAAACCAGATCATTTATGACTTCCTCCTGTTTTAATATATTTGATTTCTCTCTGTATTATTGAACAAGTGGCAGTTGCAGTGGCAGTAGCAGGAAAAATAAAACAGTACTGCCACTGCCACTTTTCAACTCGTAGCACTAATTTAAGGTAACCAGGTTAGACCGGGCAACCGCCGCTGCTTTTTTCCTGCTTCTTTTAATATCATCCAGCACTGCAATAAAACATGGAATTGCAAACAGCGTTAACAGCGTAGAAATTAACAGCCCGAAAAGGATCACGTTTGCCAATGGCGACCACATTTCTGAAATACCGCCAATTCCAAAAGCCATGGGAATAAGCCCGGAAATAGTGGTTAATGATGTTAAAATGATGGGACGCAATCTCAAACGCCCGGTAGTAACAATGCTTTTCCAATATTGAAAGACAGTAGTCTCTTTTCCTGATCGGCGATTATTTAGAAAATCGATTAAAACGATTGCATCATTCACCACAATTCCTGCCAGGGCCACAAAACCAAACATTGCCATTATGCTGAATGGATTCCCTGAAATGAATAATCCTAACACGGCGCCAATAAGTGCAAATGGAATTGTTGTTAAAATGATGAGAGGCTGTGAATAGGAATTAAATTGCGATCCTAAAATCAGAAAAATCAGAATCAGGCTTAATATAAATAATGAGGTAATATTCTGAAATACATTCATAAATTCTTCAAACTGCCCGCCGATTTTGAACGTGATACCTGGGAATTCTTTTTCCAATTTTGGGAAAATCGACTTTAACTTATTATTTACTTTGTCTAAAGACGTTTTATTAGCATCAATTTCTCCGACAACCATGATGGTGCGTTTTTGATCAAAGCGTTTTATTTCATCAGGTCCGGGCTTGATGTCAAATTTTACCATTTCTCTCAAAGCAACCGTTTGCCCTGCTATATTAGTTAATCTTAAATTCAGAACATCATCCACTGAAGAACGGTTTTGCTGATCATATTTTACAATGACATCAATTTCATCATCGCCGTCGCGATATTCGGTTGCTTCAATTCCATCAAAAGCGTAGCGAACATTCATTGCCACATATTGTGTATTAAAACCAAACAGGGCTGCCCGCTCTTCATCAACAATAACTTGTATTTCCTGTTTGCCCGGTGGAAAATCATCGGTAACACCATGAGTCCCGGGCATCGTTTTAATAGAATCCTGCAAAGCTAATGACGCTTTTTTAATTTCGCTGAAATACTTACCCTGAACTCTAACCGAAATCGGCTTGCCAACCGGGGGACCTCCTGCTATTTTTTCAAATTCAACCGAAGTTGGCCCGCTTATATATTTTACATGATCACGCATCATATCCATTAATTCATCAGTCGAAATCGTGCGCCCCTCCTGGGGATGAAGTTGAAACAATATTTGAGCGACACTCTTTCGTGTCACCCACTCGTTGTTACCTTGAAGTAAGCCCACATTAACAGTTACATCCTGAACTTCTGATTTTGGCAATTGCAGCGCTTTTGTTTCAAATTTTTTCATGATGCGGTCGGTTTCTTCCAGGCTGGTTCCTTCGGGACAGCGCACCAGAATTCTGAATTGGTCAAAGTCTTCTTCACCGAACATTTCAATGCCAATTAGCGGGATCATGGAAACGGATAATATTAAGATAAATATTAAAACGGTAATTACCAAATATCTCCAGCGCAGGGCTTTAAACAATAATTTGCTATATGCCTTTCGCAACTTTGTGAAAAACTTTTTCTCGCCTTTTTTATAAACTGTTGATTTGATAGTCCAATCCGCATAGTGCGAGGGAAGCAGAAAAAAGGCTTCAAATAATGAAGCAAGCAGTGCCAGTGAAAAGACGATGGGTACGATGCGCATAAATTTACCCATAATCCCGGGAAGCAGCATCAGCGGTAGAAAAGCGGCAATGTTGGTTCCGATAGAAGACAAAATAGGCGATACAACTTCACTTGTACCACGAACGGCAGCATCAAAAGAATTCAATCCCTGCAACCGGTAGCGGTGGCAGTTTTCGATGACAATTATAGCATCATCTACAATAATTCCCAGCACCATTACCAATGCAAACAACGTGCTGCCATTGAGACTGTTTCCGGTGAAATACATAAAAATAAATGTAATAAAAAATGAAATGGGAATTCCCAATGATGCCAGAAGTGCATTGCTTCTTCCTAAAAAGAAATAAAGCACCAGCATAATTAAAATCATTCCGGAGATAGCATTATTGCGTAGAACGTTGATAACACGTAAAATATAAACTGAATTATCATTTGAAAAACTGAATTTTACGCCATCGGGAACCATTCCCCGGTATTTTTTAACCAGTTCCTTGATCGAATCGATGACATCGATGGAGTTGGCATCACTCTTTTTGGATGTGGAAAATGTGATTGAATTATCGCCGTTCATCCGCGACAGAATGGGCATTTCTTCCCGGCGGTCATTCACTTTTGCCACATCTTTAATTTTAATAAAGTCCCCGTTCATTGATGACCGGACAATTGTATTCCTGATCTCATCAATTGAATTATATTCTCCCAGCGACCGGATAAGGTATTCGGTTTTCCCAAAAGAGATATTCCCGCCCGGAACATTTAAATTACGCACTTTTAACGCCAAAACAATTTCATCAAATTTTACGCCCAGACTGTTCATTTTAACCGGATCAATTTCAATCCAAATTTCACGTTCCGCTAAACCGGAAACCTGTACTTTTGCCACACCGGAAATATCCAGTAAATCTTCCTCCAACTCATCAGCGATTTGTTGTGCATTGTCTTCAGGAATTGTAAATGACATATTGATTGTAATAACGGGCATGAAATCCCCACTGTCAAAGGATTCCAAAATCGGGTCTTCTGCTTCTTCAGGGAATTGAACTTTGTCGATCTCGGTTTTTAAATCTGAATAGCGCTCTCTGAATTTCCTTTCAGACATATCCTCAAATTTCACTAAAACAAATCCCATCCCTTCAATAGCATTCGATTGAATTTCATCAATTTTATTAATATCTTTAATTTCTGTTTCAATGGGATCGACGATGAGATTTTCAACCTCTTCCGGTGCGGCGCCTGGGTAGAGAACAGTTATAAAAACCCAGTTAAAATCGATTTCAGGGTTTAATTCTGTTGGCATGCGCAAAAGGGATATGCCGCCAAATATAAACAAACCGATCATTAAAAGATTTACAAGAACAGAATTTTTTACTGAAAATTTAGCGATATTCATTATTTATTCCTAATTTATAATTTATGGCGTTACATGAATTGATCGTTGTACAACATTAATTTAGTGCGTTTTAGAAAATTCCAAAATTCAAAATTCAAGCTCGCAGCAAACCAAAAATTAATAAATGGTTTCAATGTAAACATTAGTATCCACCCCAAGATTCTTCATTCCGACGACAACAATTGTGTCCCCTTCAGTAAGTCCCTGGGACACTATTACCTGGGAGCCGATAGTTTCACCAATAGTGATTTCAGTTAGTTTGGCAATTCCATTTTCGATTTTGTATAGATGATTGCTACCGTTTTTGCTGACCATTGCATGATCCGGTATTATCAATTTTTCTTTGTCATCAGTTAACAGAAGGTTAATTTTAGCTGTCATTCCAGCGCGGATTTTCAAATCGTTTGTATTTTTAACATGGGCCTCGATGGTGAAAGCGCCTGTGTTTTCATCTGCTTGTGGAGAAATATAGCGAACTTTTCCATTGAACATCCGGTCGTTTAATGCGGAAATGTGTATTTTTGCTTCACTGCCAACATGCACCCGGTTGACCATCGATTGCGGTACGCCAACCTGGACTTTGAGGGTGGTTAAATCGACTACCCGATAGACGGGAAGGTTGGGTGTTACCATGGCGCCGATATCGATGTTTTTCCTGGAAATCAAACCGGCAATCGGCGAGGTGATTCGGGTATCACGATAATTTTTTTCCAGCCGACTCAAATTAGCCAGCGTTGAAAGACGGCTTGCTTCTGCTGATTTGACAGCGAGTTTGGAGTTTTCATACGCCAACTCGGAAATGTCGCCATTCTTAAAA
>JACKQG010004413.1_pt1 | contig 16332 bp, 19 predicted proteins | sample 8237621 | NCBI WGS metagenome assembly JACKQG01 (sample SAMN15677084, study PRJNA649215) | marine metagenome | biome: marine; feature: Black Sea; material: saline water; isolation source: suspended particulate matter (SPM) from the Black Sea western gyre | collected 2013-06-09/2013-06-10 | depth...
TTTTCGAGTATTGTTGACATGTAGTATTTTCTATAGATCTTAGCTAAAAGTTATCGGTATCAGTATTTTTTGTCCAAATCCGTTATTTTTTTTATGCAATTAAAAATCTAGTAACAGACCATATAATTATAGTAGTAATACTAGTATTATTATAACATATACATAATCTTCGTAGTGGTATCAATAACATTGATACACTTACAAAAAAATCAGTAGAGGTAAAAAAATCATGATTTTTGGGAAAAATCCACAAAATTAGGCAATGTGGTCAAAATAGGTGGGATACAGGGGAAATATGGGATTTAGAAATCAAGTTAAAGCGAGTGACCAGTAGTGCGTTCGTATGCCGCAGTATACCTATCAGTCATTTTTTGAATAATTTCACTAGGAATTACAGGTGCAATAGGTTCTTGCCCCATCGCTCTTGAATTTTCAAACTGTTTTTGATATCCATGTTCTGTCAACCAGTCACGAAGGAGTTGTTTATCAAATGCTTCTTGAATTTTTCCAGGACTGTAAGAGGATTTTGGCCATAAACGGTACTCATCAGGACCTATAGAGTCACCAAGTGTAATTTTACCATTCAATCTTCCAAACTCTAACTTTAGATCTGCCAAAATGAAACCCGCTGCATCAGCAATTAATGACATTTTATTGTAAATTTGAATGGTTTTTTCAGATAACCACTCATAGTCTTCTAATGTTACAAGGTTTTGTTTTATCGCATCATCCTTTGTTATAGGAATATCGTGTTCAGACTTTGTCGTAGGATCAAATAATGGAGAGGGAAGTTTTGAAGCAAGAGTTGTGTCAGTATTATCAGGCAAAGTAATCTCTCCAGAATTCCATCTATTGACTAAACTTCCATAGAAATAACCACGTACAACACATTCTATAGGTAACATTTCCATTTTTTTCACAATTATTTCAGTATCAGAATATGATTTTACAAAGTGATTCTCCACGTCTAATTGTTCAAACCAAAATTTTGCAAATTTACACAGTACTTTTCCCTTTTTAGGAATTTCATCATTAAATTTTACATCATATGCAGATACACGGTTACTGAAATTAAATAATAGAGTATCATCACCCATGTCGTAAACGTCTTTTACTTTACCTGAATTAAGAAATTTCATAAAACATCTAAGACTCCATTATTCCAAGCACCACATAGAGGAATATTATTTCCCATTAAAAAACAATACAAAGCTAGAATAATAGTTTTGTAACTATTTGTCGGAATATACAGCAAAAAACCAATACAAACTAGGACTTGGAACATTAACGTCTAGTCTATTGATCTGAAAATCTTTGTTTCCAATCCCAAGTTTTTACAAATTTTAATACAAGTCCAATCAAAATCAGGAGTATTCCAATAGATATGTGAAGACTGTAATCGAATAATGTTGTCGTATGCAAAAATACACCAGCAACTAATACCAAAAGCCCGATTGCAAAACAGGCAATCATACCTGTAAATGCAATTTGATTCACGTACTACCCAACTATTACAATAATTTAAGAAGAACGTCTAGTCCTAGTGTAATTGTAATTTTTCAGTTAAGATTTTCTAAAATCGCTTTAACTTTAACGGCTATTTTTTCAACATTGGGCATTAATTGATCATCACATGGTTTTTGTTAAAATTTTTGAAAAAATGGTGTTGAACTGAAAGGTAAACGCCGGGAGAGGGATTAGCTAAAAATGGTAGACGCCCTCCTTTTACTCACGCCTAAAAAAAGAAAAGTTTTGAAAAGAACTATCATAGAGATGATAAGTATTATTTCAAAAATACAAGATAAGCATGCGTCCCATCAAGAGTATTCAATGTATGAGAATCAAAATCTACATAGATTTCATTATTAACAATCACAGATTCAATTTCATGTGCAAATGTTATTTGGCCAGCATTATGAATTGTATGAAAAAATATTGATTTATCATTATAATTGAAATCTATGGAATTAAAGCGTCCAGAATCCTCAAAGGTAGTAATGAATGGCTCCGAAATTTCATGATTTCCAATTTTAGTCCATATGATTTCAACATTATCATGTGGCATAAATGTCAAATTAATTTTATTTGCAATCATTGCAGATGCACGTTGATTTAAAAAAACCCCCAAAGAAGTATTTTCTAAAGTATATGCATCAATGCCAAAGATATAACCAAGTTCTTGTTTGTGACTTTGAATTGCAGAATGATAAAACTCATTCAATGAAATAAGATATTCAGGATTGTTAGTATCATGAAACAAACGACTGCCAACGTTTTGATTGATTATAAATGCATATTGCATCATAGATTGTGGGCTATCTTTTGATCCATCATCTTTAACGGAATGTATTACAAGATTATTGATAACACTAATTTTATTTTGAAATGAATTATCATAATCCATTTTTGCGTACTCATAATTTGTATTAGAATTTTGATAATTTAGATCATTTAATAGTATTAGAGCATCATCTAATTTTGCATAATTTCCTTCTATAACATTTGAAAGTATACTTCCGTCAGAATTAACCCGATAATCCCATGTTGCACCATCCCAGAAATTAATAATTACAGCATCCGCATAAACATTCATGATTTGAAGAATTTCAGGATCATCAGTAAGATAATAGTAATGTAAGAGTATTTTCAAGAAGATTCCAGCACCATACTGTTGCATAAAGTTTTTTTCGGTAGACGAATCTTTTGCATTAATTGAAGCAGGAATAAGATTAGTTTCAGAATTACGTAAACTCCAATAAGATAACAGTGTTTTTTTAACTTGCTCAAGATATTTTTTATCTCCAGTTACTTCATACGTTAATAAAAGTGATTCAAGACCAGAAGAACCACGATACGACATATACATCTCAAAATGTTCAGGTTGTTGATCATCCATAAAATCAGAATTATAGAATAAATTTGTATCAGGATTAATCTCATGTGTGATAATATAATTTGCAAGTATACGAGTTAGATTTTCATATGCAGGATCAATTAATGCAAGAGATGCAACATCATGCAGAGTTAGTTGATTGTGGCCTAGAAGATACTTGTGTGTAATTGGCGTATAAACCAGTAGACGACCATCTTCAGTTAACAAATTTTTTTCAATGGTATTTGCAACAGAACGTGATTGATCCAAATACCGAACATCACCAGTAATTCTGTATAATCCAATCCCAGAATTTAACAAATCAAATGTTGTTTCATCAATAAAGGTGCCATCATCTACATCAAAGGGCGTAGAGAGCATAATATCGGAGTTTGGAAAATGATATTCTTTAGTGATAAGCGATCCATCATTTGCATGTTTGGCATCACGTACTACTTCATCCCAAGTTAATAGCAACGAACTGATGTTAGAAGTGTCATGTATATTGACTAGAATAATGTTTGATTGAATAAGAAATTCAATAGCGTTGATAAACTCTATTTCTGAAATTACATCATCAGCCCACCAACCTGCGGTATTTTTTACCCAATCAGGAATACCTTGAGAAGGTTCTGTTGATTCAGATACAATCACATGAATTATTCCATCATTTAGTAAAAATTCAATAGCGTTGATAAACTCTATTTCTGAAATTACATCATCAGCCCACCAACCTGCGGTATTTTTTACCCATTCGGGAACTTCAGATGCAAAAGATAAGGGGGCACTAGCTATTAATGAAAAAATAACAAGTGAACCAAATATTCCAAGATTAGATATCATACAAAAAACACTTCTAGCATGAATATAATTTTTGAAAAATATAATGATTTAAGACCACGCCAAAAATAATTTCTGATCCAAAAACGGTGAAATTGTATAAACCAACACTTTATATCATTTGTAGGATAATAGATTTTTCTTATTCTAGCCTCATCATAGAGCCAAGAATATTACTTTGCCAGCTTAGATCAATATTTTTCACAGTTGCAAGTTTTTTCTTTGCCAAAACATCCATTACATTTGAAAGATATGAATTTGTTCTACTGAATGATTTTTTATGACAGGTACAACTGCATTTTTTTCCATCGCAGCAAAATTTTGCACAAGATGTACACCGTAATTTCATCGTATAGTATTACAAAATCAGTATTTAACACACCGAGATTGAGAGGGATCCAGCCTAACTTGCAGGAAGGATGAAAAATCACTCCCAATCTGGTTGTAAACTACTTGTAAAATTAGTATAAAAGAACAAGAATTAGATTTGTTGTTTCTTTTTTTCTTTTAATTCCTTTTGACGTTTTGCAAAATCCTTTGCATTATCATGTTCTTTGTCTAATTCTTCAAAGAATTTATTTGAGAATCCTTTCTTGTCAATAGAGCGTGCTCCTTTACTCATTTTTCAAAATCCTGCTCTGGAATTATAGATAATGTAGTAGTAGCCGTAACATTCTGAATATTACGAATTTTTTTTGTAATTATATCCTCAATTTCGGAAGAACTTGAGCCTTGAATTTTTGTAAATATGTCATAATAACCAAAAGTGCCTTTTGCTTCTTTTACTAAATCAATTTCTAATAATGCTCTTAGCACTTCCATTTCATGTGCCATTTTACACTGAACTAAAACGTATGCAGTTTCCATTAGACACTTTTCATCTGTTTCATCTTATTAAAATTTGGGGTTATTCCTAATGGAGTGTAATCTCCAGTCGCACAAGTGAAACACATAGAATCTTTTGGAATTCCAACAGCATCTGCAAGATTTTCTGCATCATTGTAACCTAAAAAGTCAGCACCAATGTCATTACGAACTTTTTCAATCATTTCCTTTTCGGTAAGATCTTTTCCTCCATCAAATGTTGCAAGTTCTTCTTGTGATGGAAAATCAATTCCAGCATAACATGGAAATTTAATTGGAGGATATGTAATCATCATGCTAATTTTTTTGGCTCCAGAACGACGTAATGCTTTGATAATTGCTTTAGAGCTAGTGCCACGAACTAGGCTATCATCAATTACCACAACATGCTTATCCTCGATAACTTCACGAATTGGAATGATCCATCGATTGATTTCCACCCTATCGCTTTGATGAGGTTCGATGAAACTTCTTAGTGGACCTTTCTTACTGTAACGATCTTTTAGTAATCCTTCATCAAATTGTATCCCAAGCTCCTGTGCAAAACCTAATGCAGCAGGTCTTGCAGAATCAGGAACAGGAATTACCACATCAGCATCAGGGATGGGATATTTTTTTGCAAGAAATTGGCCTATGCGTTTTCTTGCGAGATAGATGTTTGTTCCCTCCATTTTACTTGATGGTTGGGCAAAATATGTAAATTCAAATGAACAATGTGCACGAGTTTTATCATCAGAAAACATTTCAGTTTCAAAACCACCTTCTTTACTAATTTTAATTAATTCGCCAGGCACAACATCACGAACTAATTTTGCGCCAATTGCAGAAATTGCAGAGGATTCAGAAGTAACAATGTGTACATTGCCATCTTCCTTATGACCTAAAACCATAGGACGGAATCCTTTTGGATCTCTCGCTGCAAATACAGCGTCATCATCAGAAAGAAATGTGAAGCAAAAGGAGCCAACCATTTCATTTTTCAATATAGATAACGCATTGCCAAGTTTTCCATTTTCAGTAATTAACGAGACTAATCTTTGTGCTGCAACTAATGTGTCACTAGCATTTTGAGGCGTAAAGGTACAGCCGCCAACAAGATTAGACAATTCTTCAACATTTGAAATTGTTCCATTATGTGCAATACAAAGATCTTTCACTTTTAGTGGCTGGGCACTTTCAAGATCACTTTTTCCAACAGTAGAATATCTAACATGGCCAATAGCTGAGTGTGAAGCGTATTCCTCAGCAATTTTTTTAAATTCTCCAGATGAACCAGAGACCAGTCCAAGCCGTTTTAATGGCGCCCTGTTCGGTATTGCCAATCCCCACGCCTCTTGACCTCTATGTTGTAATGCACGTAATGCATCAATCACCATAGGAATTACATTAACATCCCCTTCACTATAAATTCCAACTACGCCACAGTTTTCTTTAACCATTTTGAATTATTTTCCCCAATGAATTTAGATAATTATTTTCTGCTTTATCAACTCTTAGTTTCAAAATTGATTCAGAATTAGATTCAAAGATAATCTGATCGCCAGAAAAGATTCCAACCTCCGAGAATGTACATTTGTTTTCAGACAGAAGAGTTTTGACCGTATCAAGATTATTTTTTTCTATTACCAATATGTAGCGTGAATGACTTTCAGAAAATAATATTTTTTCTGGAGAAATAGAGGATACGTCAGATAAATCAACAATACACCCAATTTTACCAAATATACATAATTCAGAAATTCCAATTGCAAAACCGCCTTTAGAACAGTCATGTGCGGTTTTTATAAGATTTTTTGAAATTAACGCTAAAACAGATTTCATGTTTTTCTTGGATTCTGAAACATCTACTTGAGGAGCATTTCCGCCGATAAAATTATGCATGTATTCATAATATTCAGAACCTCCAAGTTCATCTTTTGTTTCACCAACGAGTAAGATTACATCATTTTTAGATGGAGAGACTGGATGTAATGGGGGTTTTTCGATTAGGCCAAGTACCCCAATTAACGGAGTTGGTTTGATTGGACCATCAGAAGTTTCATTATAGAAACTAACTTTCCCACCTATACAAGGAATGTTAAGTGATTTTGCAAAATCAGTTATGCCTTCAATAGATTCCATAAAAGTCCAAAAGATTTCAGGATCTTCAGGATTGCCAAACTGTAAATGATCAACCATCCCAACAGGAGTTGCACCGGTACAGACAACATTTCTGCATGCCTCCTCAAAACATCCAATCGCTCCCTGTCTCGGATCAATGTAACAATGTTTTGGATTACCGTCAATTTTTACAGATAGATATTTTCCATTATCTAAGCGTAAAACAGAACCATCAAATCCAGGTTTTATTACAGTTCGAATTCCAACTTCATGATCATATTGACGAAAGACCCAATGTTTACTTGCAATATTTGGGGCAGATAGAAGTTTTAATAGAATGTCAGATAAAGGCTCTTGATTTTTTAATTTTGGTGAAGAAGTAAGATTTGACAGGTACTTTGGTTTTGATTTTTTTCTATCGACCAAAGGTCCACGTGCAACAAAATTGACAGGTAGTAATGCCAAAGTTTCATCACCGTTTTTAACATGCATCATTTTATCTTCGTTAACCTTACCAATAACAGAACATTGAATTCTAAATTTATCACAGATTTGTTTAATTTTTGAAAGTTTCTCTGAATTAGATATTACAAGCATTCTCTCTTGAGATTCCGAAATCATTATTTCATCAGGAGTCAAATCAGATTCACGTAAGTGAACATTTGCGACATCAAGTTCAATACCAATTCCCAAACTTTCTGCAATTTCAGATACAGCACATGAAAGACCACCACCACCCAAGTCTTTCATTGCATTGATGCAGTTTTCATCACGACATTCCAAAATTGCTTCAATGATTAATTTTTCAATAAATGGATCAGGGATTTGTACAGCTGAACGATCTTCACCTTCTAATGCATCAGATGCAAATTGTGAACCTCCTACCCCATCACGACCAGTGGAACCGCCAATAAGTAAAACCAAGTCATCAATAGTTGCATGGTTTTTGATTAGTTTTGATTTTTTTCCAAATCCAACTGCAGCGACATCAACTAATGCATAGTTCTTGTAGCAGGTATCAAATTCAACTTCACCACCAATTGTAGGTATGCCAAGACAATTTCCATAATCTGCAATTCCTGAAACTGCATTTTTGAATAGCCATCGAGCATGTACATCAGTTTCTACATCCCCGAATCTTAATCCATCAAACAATGCAATTGGTCTTGTTCCTGCAGATAGTATATCACGAATAACGCCACCAACACCAGTTGCAGCACCACCAAATGGTTCAACAGCAGAAGGATGATTATGACTTTCAATATGAACAGTAACAACATACCCATCACCCACATCTAAAACACCCGAATCATATCCTTTCTCAACAATCACATTCGGTCCAGTAGTAGGCAACATTCTCAAATGTTTTTTTGACGATTTGTATGAGCAATGTTCAGACCATTCAGCAGCAAGGATTTGTAATTCCGTATGTGTTAATTTTCGTTTTATATTTTTTTCAATATGCAATTTCTCATGTTCTTGAAAACTCATTTTTTCATACCTACAGTTTCAATCAAGGATTCAAAAATTAATGAAGAGGGTTTATGATCAATTTGATTGATTTCTTTTTCAGCAGCACGTTCAGGATGTGGCATCATGCCTACAACATTCCCATCAGAATTACAAACACCTGCAATTTGTGAAACAGAGCCGTTAACTTTATTCTCATATGAGAAAACAATTTGGTTATTCTTTTTTAATTGATTCAGAATTTTATCATCGACAAAATATCGTCCTTCACCATTTGCTATTGGGATGGGAATTTTTTGATTGATTTTTAATTTGTTTGTGAATGGGGTTTTGTTATTATTTACAATTAGATTAGTCCACTCACACATAAAATTTAGTGATTCGTTTTTCAATAAAACACCAGGTAGTAGCCCAGATTCAACTAAGATTTGAAACCCATTACACACACCCAAAATAGGAATGCCCTTTTGAGCCAATTTTTTCACATCAGATATTATTGGGCTGTGTGCAGCGATTATTCCAGCACGTAATCTATCACCATATGAAAACCCACCAGGAAGTACAACCGCATCAATATTATCTGGGAGATTCTTTTCATGCCAAAAAAATTCAGCGTTTAGATTAAAGACATCAGTTAGTACGTGATACATGTCACGATCACAATTACTGCCAGGAAAAACAATAACCCCGACTTTCACAATTTATGATTAAATTCGCGGTATAAATTTGATTTCGTGATGACATGTTTTTATTTCAAGAAGTTTACATTTCAATAATGGGACAAATTAGAGATATTATGGAAAAAAATGTCATAACAATAGAGAATGATAAAACTGCACAAGATGCAGCGAAGATTATAGCTGAAAAAGATATTAGTTTTTTAGTGATAATAAATGACGGAAAACCTCAAGGAGTTCTAAGCGAAAGCGATTTTGTTCGTAAAGTTGTAGCAGAGGATAAGAAAGCTAGTGAGATTAAAATCTCAGAAATCATGTCATACAAGTTCCGTTCAGTTGGACCAACCACAGCAATAGAAGACGCAATTCAAAAGATGTTAAATAACAATATTCGTCGATTATTGATTCTAGATGATGAGAAGCTAGTGGGCATTATCACACAAACAGATCTTGCAAGTTATCTAAGAGATCAAATTTTGGTTGATGGAACAATGAAAAGTATTAGTCAAGATTAAATTTTTTCTACCGTGGCAGTGACTTTGCTTACTAGAGGATTGTAAATTCTAAGATCATCACAAATTTTTACAATTTTGTCTTTTGCATGTTCTTCATTTTTTTCAGTAATGGAGAACTTTAGAATTGTTCCAGCACGAATTTTTGTAATGTCTTTATTTTTACCCTTTAGAACAAGATCGTTTAGTATGGTATCACCTTCAGGGTCACTTATTCCAGGTTTATTTTCAATTACAACACTTACTTGAAAATCAGGCATGATGTTTAGAGTGGCTTAATTAATTTAAATGCTTTATCTAAAACAAAAACGGTCATTGAACCCATAGAATTGAATTTATAACGGCAAAATTATTGCGTCATATGGTAAAATTTCGTTATTGGAAATTAACTCCAGAAGACATGGAAAAAGTAAATCATGATGAGAGTAAAGTTCTCAACTGGGATATCAAATGTTCTAAAGAACCAGAAGAAGATGCAATATTCTTTGGCGTATTCCTTTACAAAGCAGGAACACCGCATGACTATGAATCCAAAAAAGGTATAACATACTATTACAATAATATTGAAAGAAAGGAATTACCGCCTATTACAAAATCACTCAAAAAGAAATTTGGGGGTAATGAATATGAAAAAGGTGAGAGAATTTTTCTAGTAGATTCAAAGGAAATCTATTCTGCAAAAGATATCGCCAAATTAGCAAAGGAATTACAAGAAGAATTTACAATAAATCCAATAATCACGATAGAACTACATGATACAACACAAGAGAAGTTAAAAGAATGGGGCTATCCAGAGGCAAAACTTCTCCCAATCCCTACATAAAATATTTGAAACATTTTTGTTGAAGATATGACATAAAGAAGTTTAGATGTCTGAGATTACTGGAATAAACGTTCACATTGAAGAATTACGAAAAAGAGTAATTCGTTCCATCATATCTATTCTAGGTATCACAGTATTCATTCTGACATTTCATGCAACAGCATTTGATGTCATGGGAGTTACATTGTACTATCCATATCCAGAACCACTAAACAATATTGCAGCGCAGTTCACAAATGTTATGAGAGGAGAGTTAGTTCCAGAAGGGGTTCAATTAATTCAAACAGCGCCAGGGCAAGCATTTTTCTCTCAAGTGTATATAGCTGCATTAATTGGAATTGTTCTAAGCATACCAATTATTGTTAGAGAATTCATATCATTTTTGAAGCCTGCATTAAAAGATAGAGAAATTAATGTAGGGCGGTCCATTACAATCCCTGCAATAGGATTATTCATTATAGGATGTGCATTTTCATATGCGGCAGTAATTCCATTTATTTTAGATTTTCTTTATAGATATGGAGAATCTTCAGGTTTAATTACATTCTTGAATATTATGGACTTTGTAACATTTGTTTTACAATTTTTGTTAGCATTTGGCATATCATTTCAGTTACCACTCATAATGTACGCAGTTAGTCTATCAGGATTAGTAGATGCAAAGTTTTGGAGAAGAAATTTGAGATATGCGATAATTGCAATCATTGTATTTGGGGCAGTAATTACCCCAGACGGAAGTGGAGTAACAATGTGGTTTGTATCGTTACCAATGATTGCATTATACTTTGCAGGCATGTTAGTATCTGAAAGACATGAAAGAAAGACTATCAAGCCATAGTCTGTGACAAAAGCATCGATTAACGAAAAAGGTCTACAAAAGCGTACTATCACTCATGATCTGAAATGTTCTTTAGATAAAATTCACGAAATGAATCATAATTATTTTGTGCAATTTCAGAATCCTCATTTGCCTGATATGCAAGTCTATAGTATGTTAACGCGCGTTTAGCTTGTTTTTGCGTAAAGTCTTTAGGGATTTCTGTTCCATTACCATCTACAATTATACCGTCCTTTTCATAAAATCCTATGTTTGTCGGAAGTTCTTGACCGCCATAGTATCTCATAAAAGCATACAATATTTCTGCATGACAGACTCCGATATTGCCCAGAATGTTCGATTGAGATTTATGATTTAATTCAATTTCATCCGGATGATCAGAAACGCATTCTGTTTTAAGACATTCAAATGCTTTTTCATAATGTTTAATGCCATTCAGATAATCGTTACGATCACTTGCAATATCACCTAGAATTCCAAATGCATGAGATCCAGGCGATAGTTCCGAAAATTTTTCAAAACATCGATAAGCTTCATCTAGTTCATCAATATTACCTGCACCCGGATTATTCAATAAATTTGGTAATTCATCCAATGTACCTCTAGTAATTTTATATTTTTTTGATGATTCTCTTTTAGATATACCTAAGTGATACCAATAATCTGGATTTTCAGGATCATTAGATACGGCACTTTCAAAATAGACTATTGCCGCAGGTAATTGTTCAGAGTGCAGTCTAGATAACCCTTCTTCAAAATATTTTTTTGCTTTTTTCTTTTTATTTCCAAACATTAAATTTTTGCCCCTCTTTTCTTGAAATCTTCATACTGTTCGTCAGATATATCCACATCCCACAATCTAAACATGTCCGTATTTAGCAAGTTTGCACCCATAAAACTTACGTCTGCCAAATATGCACCATTGATTGTGGCATTACGCAAATCTGCACCTTCAAAATTCAGCCTAACCATTGATGCAAATAGAAAGTCAGTTTTAACTAGACTAGCATATCTAAAATAGGTACGAAATAGATTTGCGTGAATAAAAATTGCACCATCCAAGATTGCATTTGTAAAGTTAACTTTTCGGATATTCGCTTCTTGAAAATCTGCCTCTCGCAATTTTGCACCTTCAAAATCTGCTCCAGTTAAATCAGTTTTAATGAAAATTGCACCTGAACAATTTTTATTTCTAAAATCAACATTACGTAAATCCTGTCCGGTAAAATCTCTCTCCACTAAATCATTTGTGGCAAATCTCTTTTCTAGAGATTCGTTATGAATGGGTTTGGTAAATGTAGTGTTATCAGATATTGCAGGATTTGAAAAATCATTATTTGCACCACATTTCTCACATTCCCAATCATCTTCTGCTGAAGAAGGCACTCGATAGTCAGCATATCCAATATTTTCTCCATTATCTTCTAATTCTAGTTGTTTTCTATGACCGCATTCAAAACATGTAATTTGTATTTCATATGACGGATTTTCTTCTGCTGGTTCTTCTTCAAAAGCATCATGTTCATCACGGGGTAACCATTGTTGTAAATTATTATCCCAAAACTTTTGCATGGGATGAAATGGATCAAAAAAATCAGGGAGATCTTTTCTCTCAGATGCATATTCTTCATCTACAATCTTTAATGCTTTTTGAATTATTTTATTGTCCCCTGGTTTGTCTATACTGGCATCATAGGAAGGCCACTGTGGGATTGCCTCTTTTATCACTTCATAGGGAGTTTTGCAATTGAGATTATCCAAATACTCTGAGTCAGGTGACGGAATGGTTCCATCTTCGATAGGTTTTAACACGAACTTGATGAATCTGTCAGCCCAATCTCTTGCACGTTCATCATCAGAGAGATTTATCTCATCTAGAATGAAGACCTTGTTAACAAGAATATTCCATAAAAGATCCTCAAATGCTCCATCTTCATATTTGTGCGTCATCTAAACCTAAGATGATTTGTTTGTCTAAATGATAAATTTTTTGAGTTCATTCTTTCTTTGCCTTACAATTAATTCTGTTATGTCTGCAGCATTTGCTATCTCACGCTGTGTTTGTGAAACCTTGTGTATTTTACATGCAAGATATACAGCTGCTGCTGCAAAACCATTTGGATTCTTCCCCCCCATTACAGCACGTTTTTTTGCATCATCTAAAATTTTTCTTGCAGTTCTTTTTACTAGCTCGGTCTTGATTGGAGATAAATTCAGAGAATTACTAATTTTCCCAAGTTTTTGTTTTGGATCTGGGAGTCCAGTTTCTAATTCTAACTCTCTGTTTATTCTCCGATAACAGGTTTGTATTGACTTTTTTTTGAAATTAGACGCGCGTTCTATTTCCAACAAGGTTCTAGACACATCAGGAGAATTTCTGATTGCAGCATAGATACACGCTGAAATCATAATTTTGGTGGTTCTCCCTGTAATCTTTTTCTTGTGTACTTTCTTGTAAATCCCTATTGCTTCTTTTTCTATTATGGAAGGAAGCCTGAGCTTTTTTGTTAGATCATTGAAATCAAATAACGCCATAGGCAAATATCTCTCATCAGAAGATTTGAGAATCTTATCAAGTTTCAATAATCAAAGATTGTCTTCTAAAAAATAAAAGTTTAGGCATGATTTTGTTTTTGTATCTTTTTTTTAATTAGTGAAAATTAAATGAGTTTTTTCTAATTTTATATTCTATTTTTTGTAGAAATGAGCCTAAAATGTGAATTAAGAAATGCTTATCTAATTCGCCAACAAGACTTAAATGAGAATTTATCACTAATTGAATCATGATTGAGAGTGTATTCAATTTCATCCCAGGAGGAAGCGAATGGATAATTGTAATTGTTGCAGCAGGCGTACTGTTATTCGGAGCAAAAAAAATTCCTCAACTGGCAAAAACTTTTGGCAAGGCCAAAGGTGAATACAAGAAAGGAGAAATTGAAGCTGATAGAGAATTAAAAGATTTCAAAGAAAATAAAGACTAGGATTTCTCAATTTCTTTTATCATTGCATCATACAAATTTTTCAAAGATTCTTCATATGGATTATTTTTTGAAAAACGTGATGATTTGACATCTAGTTCTGCATCTACTTTGAGAGTAATTTTACCCCCAGCCGAAGAAAAAATTTCAGCAATACTACTTCCTTTTAGATCTCCACCAACAACACGCATTTCATGTGAATGAGGCTTTGATGTGAAATGCTTAGCCATTATGATAAATTCAGTATCATGAAGTTTAAGATGTTCAGCCACAAGCGAGCTTTCATCTCTTACAGATTTTATCAAAATTGATGGGTAAAAATTTGGAAATAGTTTTTGAAAATTCTCAAAATTAGATATCACCTCAAATGATTTTTCAATATCTGCATTGATTTCTCGTTCAAAAGATATTTTTAGCATGAGTTTTCAAAATAATCCCAGTGTAAATTTTTTTGGGTTATTTACTACCCCAACGTGTAAACAAATCATGATCAATGTCAAACTGATCAAGGCATTTACCAACAATATGGTCAATCATAGCATCAATTGAGGTAGGATTTGTATAAAATTCAGTGACAGGAGGTAAAATTACAACACCGAGTCTAGCTAGTTTTAACATGTTTTCTAAATTTATAGCAGTTAGAGGAGTTTCTCTTGCAACTAGAATTAATTTTCTAGCCTCCTTCATAGTTACACCTGCTGCACGTGCAACTAAAGTTTCATCATATCCATTTGCAATACTAGATAGTGTTTTCATTGTACATGGAATTACAATCATTCCATCAGTCTTGTGAGTTCCACTTGACACATTTGCGGCCATATTATTCTCATCAGTTACTTCAGTGGCAAGTGATTCAACATAAGATACATCATGTTTTGTTTCCATTGGAACACATTTTTTTGCCCATTCAGACATTACCAAATTTGTCTCAATTCCCTTTTCTTTTAAAACCTCCAGTAAACGTATACCATAAATGACACCAGTACTGCCAGTGATTCCAATTACAAGTTTCATGTACTTGTTAAATCAGATTTTACAAAATATAACTGAATATGAGAATTTACGCTTGAGGTTCATCTAACTGCTGAGATTCTTTTCTTCTGTTTAGCCAAATTTTAACACCAGCAGCTGCCATACCACCAAAAAGAATCATTCCGACTAAAACCATTTCAACGCTCACAATATAATTAAAAAATTACAAGTAGAAAACTCTTCTAAAGAAGCATTTAATTTTACAATGCAATTCAAGGAATTATGATTAAAAGATCTGAGATGCAAAAAATTGCATCAGAGTATACAGATCCAAAAATTGGAGTTCTAGGAAGTCATTCAGCATTAGAAATAATGGATGGTGCCAAAGATGAAGATTTTGAAACAATGGTATTTTGTCAGAAAGGTAGAGAAACACCTTATCAGAGATTTAGTCGTATTGCCGATGAAATAAAAATTATGAGAAAATTCAAAGACATGGCAAGTCCTGCAAATCAGAAAATTATGAGAGATGAGAATATAATAATTGTGCCACACCGTTCACTTACAGCATATCTTGGTTACGACATATTAGAAAATAAGCTAAAGGTTCCAATCTTTGGAAATAGAAAATTATTCCAAGCAGAAGAACGTGAAAACAAGAGAAATCAGTATTATCTGTTAAAAAAAGCAGGTGTCAAATATCCAAAAATCTTTGAGAGCCCAAAATCAATCAATAAACCTGCAATTGTCAAAGTAATGGAAAAAAATAGAAAGTTAGAACGTGCATTTTTTACAGTTACATCTTATGCAGATTATAAAGAAAAATCTGAAGAAAAAATAAAGAAAGGACTTATCGCTAAAAAGGATTTGGAAAAAGCCAGCATTGAAGAATTAGCTATAGGAACATATCTAAATTTTAATTTTTTTCATACACCAATTTCAGAACAAGTAGATTTCATTGGAATTGAAAGACGACTTCAGACCAATATTCATGATTACAATGCGCTTCCTGCAAAACAACAATTAGAGATGGACATCCCATTACAGAATATTGAAGTAGGACATACACCTGCAAGCATTAGAGAATCATTATTAGAAAAAGTCTTCAAAATGGGAGATAAATTTGTCCGTGCAGTAAAAAAAGAGTATGCTCCAGGCATTATTGGTCCATTTTCACTTCAAAGTGTAATAACAAAAGATTTAGAGATGATTGTATACGACGTATCTTTAAGAGTTCCAGGAAATCCAATTGTTGCGACAACTAGCCCATATACTAAATATCAATACGGAACAACATTTGGAATTGGTAGACGAATAGCTATGGAGATAAGACAAGCCATAGAAGAAGATAAAATTAAAGAGATTGTTACATAGTCTCTTCTATAG
>JACKQG010000415.1_pt1 | contig 16331 bp, 10 predicted proteins | sample 8237621 | NCBI WGS metagenome assembly JACKQG01 (sample SAMN15677084, study PRJNA649215) | marine metagenome | biome: marine; feature: Black Sea; material: saline water; isolation source: suspended particulate matter (SPM) from the Black Sea western gyre | collected 2013-06-09/2013-06-10 | depth...
AAAAACGTGCCGGAATGACAACTCTTGGGTAGTTTTTCTAATCTGACAAAGTAGACTTAGAATGTCAAAATAAAAAACCAGTACTGTTAAGTACTGGTTTTAAATGAAAAAATATTTCTTACTGGCTTAATCTTCCAATATCATTCACAATAACAAATAACATAAATGCAATGAGGATGACCATTCCGACTTGCTGAATGACAAGTTTTGCCTTGGTTGGCAAAGGTCGCCGGATAATTCCTTCAACTAATAAAAATACAATGTGCCCGCCATCTAAAACCGGGATTGGCAATAGATTTAACAAGCCAAGGTTCAAACTTAAAAATGCGATGAAAGCGATAAAATTTGATTCCCCTTCACGGGCGCTATCTTTTGCCAATTTGGCGATCATAATTGGCCCTCCAAAAGCATCTTTGAAGGATTGTTCACCCTTAAAAACTAATTTAACATAGTGATATGTTAATTGTGTGATCTGCACGCAGTAATTAAAACCATGCTCTATCGATGCAAAAAAACCTAACTGCTTTTCCTGCATGGCAAAAGAGATACCAATCAATCCGATCTCTTTACCCTGTATTTTTTCTTTATGGGGAGTAATGGTCGAAGCAAATTTTTCCTGTCCACGAATCCACTCGACTAACAGAGCCGAATCCGGACGCGAATGAATAACATCTGTTAATTCATGCCAGGTTTTAATGGGGATTCCATTTATTGCTACGATCTTATCATTCACCTGCATTCCTGCCCTCATCGCAGGATAATCCTGGTTCATACTCCCAACAACTGCAGGAAGAGAACGGCTTAGGCTGTCTATTAGCAGTGCTGAAAACCCGGTTGTATTAACGTCAGAATTCCGCTCATAAGTAATCTCAAGATATTCTGTCTCAGTTCGAATAGCATCAACATCTCCCCAGGTTTTTACGGACTGATCATTGATTGACAGAATAATGTCGCCATTTTGTAAGCCGGTTTGATTCTTTATTTGTTCAGAACTTATTTTTCCGACCACAACTCCGAGAGACTCTTTTAATCCGGTTATGTAGGTAACACCGGCGAACAATAAAACTGCCAATATCAAATTCATCAAGGGGCCGGCAAAAATAACAAGAAATCGCTGCCATACCGGTTTGGACATAAATTCCCATGGTTCACCCTTAATTGATTCTGCATCCATGCTTTCATCAATCATTCCGGACATTTTTACGTAACCGCCCAGGGGGATCCATGAAATACAATAGTCAGTATCACCATATTTTTTCCCGAACATACGCGGCGGAAATCCCAAAGAAAACCGCTCCACACGAATGCCCACAAATTTAGCCAGCATAAAATGACCAAATTCATGAATAAATACTAAAATACCTAAACTTATAATCAATCTAAAAATTGCTTCTAACATAATTTCTCCAATATCAAACCAAAATTTTGTTACTGTTCAGCTATTTGTTGTATGAAAGTCATTCTGAACGAGAGAGGGGGATGGTGATGTTGGGAAGTGAAGAATCTCGTATTATTTTAAAAATAGCGTAGATATTGGGGAGATTCCTGTATAGTTACATTTAAAAAATAAGGAAATACAGACTATGCTTCGGTCGCAAGCTCCCTCAGAATGACATTTATAACCACACTGAATAGTTACATTTTTTTATTCATCTGTTTAATTTGAAAAATAATTAGTGACAAAATGATTTAGTCGTTTAATTATTTTCTCACCAATTATTTTGTTGTATTTTTTTATCATTTATAAATCGTTCGTATTTGAATTTTTGAAATAGAATTTTAAATCAAAACGATACTTGCAGAATTTCCTCTTTTCTTACCGCTTCATTCACAAAGTTGCGCGCCCACACATCGGCTGCAATTATTTCATCAATTGTTGGATTCTGTATTTCCCGATGTTTTTCCAATGTTTGTTCAACAAATTTTGTAATGGAAGGAAACCTGATTTTTTTATTCAGAAAATAGAACACAGCAACTTCATTAGCAGCGTTAAGCACTGCTGGCGCGGTTCCTCCTTTTTTAATTGATTCATAAGCTAAAACACAGGCAGGAAATTTTTTATAATCGGGTTTATCAAAAGTTAATTTTTTTAATGTATCAAAATTTAACCGCTCGGTTTGTAAATAATGTCTATTGGGATATGTCAGCGCATACTGAATTGGCACTTTCATGTCCGGCGCTCCCAATTGCGCTTTGAGCGATCCATCAATAAATTCAACAAAGGAGTGGATGATTGACTGTTGATGCACCACAACTTCTATTTGAGAAATTGGGATATGAAACAACCAGTGCGCTTCAATAACCTCGAGCCCTTTATTCATCATTGTAGCTGAATCGATTGTAATTTTTTTTCCCATCTCCCAGTTGGGGTGATCCAGCGCCTGCTCTACAGTTACATCCTTCAACTCATTTATGGAAAAATCATAAAATGGACCACCGGAAGCGGTTAGCAGCAACCGGCTGATGGTTTTTGCATTTTCTCCCTGTAAACATTGAAAGATCGCGCTATGTTCGCTGTCAACAGGTAAAATCTTTACACCTTTTTGCTTTGCAAATGATGTAATAATTTCACCTGCCATCACAAGTGTTTCTTTATTAGCCAGGGCGATATCGATGTTTTTTTCAATCGCATCTAAAGTAGGCAAAAGACCGGCTGAACCGACCAAAGCGTTCAGTAATACATCCACATCTGTTCGGGAAGCGAGCTCCCGTAAACCATCTTTCCCGGTTACCACATCTATTTCAAGCTGTTTCAGTTTTTCAAACAATTCAATGGGGAAATCATTTCCTGTGATACAAACCATTTTTGGTTTGAATATCAAACATTGCTGATAAAGCAACTCCACCCGTTGATGGGTGGAAAGTCCAATCACTTCAAATTCGTCGCGATTTCCTTCTACAACTTCAAGCGCATTTCTGCCAATAGAGCCAGTTGAGCCAAGTATCGTTATCCGTTTCATTTCAGTTTGCAGAACTCCGGTAAATATTTTACTAACGAGGAGATATATTAATTGTCAATTGTCAATTGAGAATTGACAATTGACAATTAAAAAAACGCGTGAGCAAGAAATTACAATACGTCTGTAATTACTACAAAAGATTGTCAATGTACACGCCTAAATCTATGTTTATTTTCAATTATCGAAAACTCACACCAAGTCCTGCATTAAATCCTTGCACATCACCAAAATTATAATCAGCATGGATAAAAAGCAGAGGGAATGGTTTGATTTTAAGTCCCAGGTTGTATCTCATATTTTGTTTTGTGTAATCTTTTGTAACGTTGCCAATGGGATCGGGAAGCATCAAATCTACTTCAAGTTTATTATAATCGATACCAACACCGCCATAAATTTCAATAAAAGCAAAATCTTTACTGGCAAGCAGTGCACCGCTAAAACTGCTGACTTTACCAAAATCAAATTCATCAGGTACAGAAAGATAATGGTATGCAGCAGTTATGGCAACGCGCGGTAGTAACATATTTTGAATGATGCCATATTTTAGCCCGACACCGATAAGAGTAATATTTCCTTGTTTTTCACCTTCGCCCATGGGATAAGTAAAAAACCGTCCTGTTGCTTCCAGGTTTCCGGGCAAGCCGACACTTGCTTGCAAAAGCGGGAGCGGCATAAACGAAACATCTCTAAAAATACCACCATCATACTGATATTCCGTATTTTCTGGAAATGGCAGATCTGGTTTTTGGTCATCCTTTACTACCATAGTAACGAGTCGAACACCAATATCAAAACCACCCAGTCCATGAATATCAGCTGTGTGGTATAATCCACCTCCGGTATAAAATCCAAAAAGATCCAGCAAAGGATCAATAACTTCATCCAAATTTGTAGTTGCTTGAGTAGTTGCCTGCTCTTGTGGCATTGCTGAATAATCTGGTGGCAGAACCATATTTTCGAGATTCATATCCTGGCTGAATACTACAGCATTGAATGAAAGAACTAACAAACTTGCAAGTAAAAAAGAACCTAATTTAACTTTCATGATTGTTTCCTCCAATTAGTTGATATTTTTCAATTATTTTGTTTACCTCATTTACTACCTGAGGTGTTAATTGTTTTTCTATTAATTGTATGGTGAAACTTTTTTGTATGCCAAATTTTAAACTTTCAATCAACTTGTTTTGATCCACTATTTGATTTAAAATTTGAGAAATAGAAATTGTTTTTTTTTCTAATTCACCTTTGAAACGTTTTTTTGATAATTCATTGGAAAAATTAATATAATCAGCCAATTTTAAGTGATTGGTTCCTGTTAGAATGGAGCCATGCTGCAAGATAGAATTTTCGTATCTTCTTTGCGCGCTGCCCACCAATTTTTTATTCTCAAATACTATTTCATACTCTGCTGATGAAGCAAAACAAGGGACATCGTTTTTGTACGCACCGTTTTTATTATTGTTTGTCAGACGTTTTTTTAGTTGCGCATTTATGCCAAACGAACAGAGCCCAAATAATAATGCTTTGCTAATGAGATTATATGTCGTTAAAATATCTGTGGAATAAAATTTTGATTCTTTCGGAATTATTACACAATACGTAATTTCTTCGGCATGAAAAACAGCCCTGCCTCCTGTGGGGCGACGGACAACATCTATCCCATCCTGCTGGCATTTGCGCAAGTTCAGGTCTTTCAGGTTTTGACCATAGCCCAATGAAATTGCATAAGGCTGCCAGCCATAGATCCGGAAGACGGGAATTTTTTCTTTCGGCACAACCTGGGTTGCCAATACTTCATCGATTGCCATATTTTTGGCGCCCTGGCTCAACCCGGTGTTTAGAAACCACCACTTATTCACATTGTATAATTATTTTTAAAGTTATTTTATTATTCCCCGTTCAGATGATTCTATAAAATCAACAATCAACTGAACTTCAGGAATTAATGTTTCTTCGTTTTTTAATTTTGCAACTGCCTGGCTAACATTGAGCCCGGAGCGGTAAATAATTTTATATGCTTTACGGATTTCATTCAAGACATCTGAAGAAAAACCTTTTCTCGTTAATCCCACCCGGTTGATGCCCGCATATTGAATCGGCTCACCGGCTGCTAATATATAAGGAGGCACATCTTTATTTACCCGCAAACCGCCTCCAATAAACGCATGGCTGCCAATCCTGACAAACTGGTGAATAGGAGACATTCCCCCAATCGCTGCAAATGATTCGATTGTAACATGTCCCCCCATATTTATAGCATTGGCGAGAATAACATTGTCCCCGATGATGCAGTCATGCGCCACATGCACGTAAGCCATCAACAAACATCTGCTGCCAATTACAGTTTTAAAACGATGGCTTGAACCACGGTTCAATGTACAGAATTCCCGGACTGTTGTTTCATCTCCGATTTCTAATGTTGTCTTTTCACCGGCATATTTTAAGTCCTGGGGATCAGTACCAACAACCGCTCCCTTAAAAACGCGGCACTTTTTTCCCAGCCGGGTTCCTGATTGAATAAAAGCGTGGGAGGCAATTTCAGTGTTTTCTCCAATGAAAACATCATCTTCGATAACAGTGTAAGGACCTACTGTTACACCTTCTCCTAACTCAGCTTTTGTTTCTACAATTGCAGTTGAATGAATATTTGTCAAAAATATCCTCCTTATTTACTTAAAATGTTTTCCATTCCTCCGGATCTATCTCTAGCTGTTTCAATATAGCTTTTAATGTTCCCTCTTTCAAATCTTTGTTTCCCCAATCTGGTATCACCGTTCCTTTTCCTGAAGCAGGATTTATCCATTTCCTATGAGAACCTTTTCCCTTACGTTTAATTTCCTGGCAACCAAGGGTTTTAATCTTTTAGCAAATTCTATGTATTTCATGCTTCAGCAGGTATGAGTGATTCAAACCAAACAGGAGCTTCGGATTTCTCCACAAGTTCGCCGGGTACCTGTTTACCCATATCCTCATACAACTCAATAACAGCAGTGATAGCATCCGAAACAACCACCTGTAAATCTTTAAGATCATCAACTTCCGTTATTAACTCAGGTAGAACAGGACTGGTTACTGTCCATCCACCTCTTTTTGAGGTTCGAGAACTAATGGCATTTTAAATAATTTCGTCAATACTTGTACTCCATATTATTCCTGTCAAGTAAGGTAATAAGGTTAAGATGTTTTTAGATTTTGTTTGTTACTAAGGTTTTAAAAATAAGGTTATTCAAGGGTAAATATTAAAATTGCAAATATTTTATTTCAGATACAGGTGAACTATTACAAAAATAGTTTGTGATATTACACTATTTCCTAATCACCACATTACCCAGTTACCTAATTACCCAACTACCTCTCCACCACAGCAGCAGACAACTCCGCTTCAACAACTAGCTCGTCACCCACATATCCTTTACCCGCCATTTTACATATTGAACGGCGATAGCGAACCATCTCCAATTCAAAACGAATTTGATCGCCAGGGACAACAGGTTTTCTAAATTTAACTTTATCAATACCGGTAAAAAAGACTAACTTATTGGATGTATCCTGGTCTGCATCGAGCATTAGAATTCCACCAACTTGCGCCATAGCTTCAATTTGTAAAACTCCGGGCATAACCGGCGCACCGGGAAAATGACCAATAAAAAAATGCTCATTAAAAGTAACGTTTTTAATTCCAACCACACGCTCTTTGGGCACAAAGTCAATAATTTTATCAATAAGCAAAAAAGGATACCTGTGGGGAAGAATTTTATGAATGGCATTAATATCCAGCACAACTCCTTTGCCGGCAGCATGTTGTTGGTATTTTGATACAATTTTTTTCTTTTCAAATTCTTTGCGAAGCATTTTTACTAATTCAACATTAGCTGCATGACCCGATCTTGCCGCCATGATGTGACCGATCAATGGCGCGCCCAGCAGCGCTAAATCACCAATTAAGTCCAATGCCTTATGCCGAACAGGTTCATTATCAAACCGTAATTCTTTCCCATCTAAAATTCCGTTCGCTCCCAGAATTGTTTTATCGGGAATATTAAACAACTTCTTTAAGCGACCAAACTCACTCTTATCAATCTTACGATCTAAAATTACAATCGCATTCTCTACATTTCCCCCCTTAATCAAACCCTGTTCCTTCAATGCTTCCACTTCATGAAGAAAACAAAATGTTCTCGTCGGGGCAAATTCGGAAACGAATTCATCTTCCAAAGAATACAAAGAAGTGTATTGTGTGCCCAATGCTGGGTTTTGATAATCCACCATAAATGTAATGCGAAATTGATCTGATGGCACAACAACGATATCCACCTTTCGATCTTCATCATGGTAAGAAATTGTTTTCTCAATGACAATATAGTCCTTTGGAGAAGTTTGCTCCTCAAATCCTGCCTGTTGCAAAATTTCCACAAATGGCATGGCGCTGCCATCGCCTACCGGTGGTTCGTTACCAGTCAACTCGACTAAAATATTGTCAATTTCCAAACCGGCTACGGCGGCTAATACATGTTCAACCGTATGAATAACAGTACCGTTCTGGTTAATCGTTGTACCGCGTGAAATATCGGATACATGGTCAATATCCGCAATTATTTCAGGGCTGTCTTCAACGTCTGTGCGTTTAAATCGTATTCCTGAATTTTCAGGCGCCGGTTTAAAAGTAAGAATCGTCTCATTGCCAGTGTGAAGTCCTACCCCGGAAATTGAGACGGGTTGTTTAATTGTTCTTTGTAGCTTTAGCATGAAATTTCCTCTATTAATAGCTTGTATTATTTCTTTTCAAAAGCAGCCAATTTTGACTCCAACTCGGAAATACGTTTGAGCAGACCAGGCAATCTTCTCAACGCAGCTTCTTGTCTCTTTGCCTGCATGATTGGTCTTGCCGGGTACCCGAAAACCACTGAATCAGGCGGGAAATATTTTGAAACGCCTGATTGAGCTGCTACAGTAACGCGATCCCCAACTTCAATATGTCCGGTAAAGCCTACCTGACCGCCAATCATCATATTTCTGCCAAGTTTTGTACTGCCGGATATGCCGGTCTGTGCAGCGATAACCGTATTTTCCCCGATTTCAACGTTGTGGGCAACCTGAATGAGGTTATCTAATTTAACACCTTTTCTGATTATTGTGGCGCCTAAAGTGGCGCGATCAATAGAACAGTTGGAGCCAATTTCAACATCATCTTCGATGATAACAATACCAACCTGCGGAATTTTATGATAGGTTTCACCTTCACGCGCAAATCCAAAACCATCAGAACCAACAACCACCCCGCTGTGGAGAATCACCTTGCTGCCGACTTTGACCCGCTCTCGCAATACAACATTTGCGTGGAGTACTGTGTTGCTCCCAACAACAACATCCACCCCGATAACTACACCAGGGTAAATAGTTGAGTTTTCTCCGATTCGACTGCTTTTCCCAATCACAACGCCAGCGCCAATACGGGTATTGGCACCGATTGTTGCTGTTTCATGAATAACAGCTGACGGATGGATGCCTTCTTCAAGCGTCTCTATTGGCGGATTAAAATATCTCAACAATTTGAGAAATGAAAAATAGGCATTTTTTGTACGCACAACCGGGATTGAAACCTGTGGAAAATCTTCACCAACAAGCACAGCAGATGCTTTGGTTGAGTCAATGAATTTTACATATTTTGGATTCGATATAAATGTTATTTGCCCGGGCAAAGCATCTTCAATTTTTCCCACACCGGTTATAATAACGGATCCATCCCCGACTACTTCTCCATTGACCAATTCAGCGATTTCAGTTAAAGTCAGTTCCATAATTAATTTTTCTTAACGGTTTCACCTTTGTTTAGCTCTTCCATGATTTTATCTGTCAGGTCAGTAACGACTTTACTAACATGAAGAATATTGCCTGCAGCCGTATCCAATATAAGATCATACTTTTCATCTTCGCCAATCTCTTTAATAACAGCGTTAATTTTGTCATAAACCGGCTGCAATAATTCACTTTGCTTTTTGAAAATTTCCCCTGTTTGAGGATCATATTTCTCCCGCTGGAAATTTTGTAATTTCATCACCAGGTTTTGAATTTCCTGTTCTTTTTCACGCTTTTTAGCGTCGCTTAAAAGCAGGCTTTGAGATTGGTATTGTTCCTGAAGCGTTTGCAAAGTTTGCTGCATCTCACGACCTTCAGCTTGATATTGACGATCGATCTCTTCGATATTTTTGTTTACATCAACCGCATCTTTAAATTCAGCCAGGATTTTTTGGGTGTGAACAAAACCCATTTTAAACTTTTGAGCAAAACCAGGTGCGACAAAAAGCAGAACCATTGATAAAATTAAAACTGTTTTTGTTAGATTTTTGAAAGTCATTTTCTCCTCCATAAATTTGATGTTTTTATGTTTTTAATGTTTGCGTTCAATGTTTTAATAGGTCAAATATGGTGATTGGGTAATTAGTTTATTGGGTAATTGGGCTATAAATATTAGTAATAGATTATGTCCCTTATTACCCAATTACCATTTTACCTGATCACATTATTACCCAATTATCTTTTTACCTAATTACCTTTTTACCCAGTAACTCTATTACCCAATTACCTTCCTTGTACTTTTTTAAATTTAGTATTTTAGTAACTCACTGTACCAGAAGTTTACTGTTTGGTTAAAAACTCTTTCCAAACACAAAATGCGGTTTCCATTGACCGAATCTTTTGCCGGTTGTATAATCGATATTATCAAATCCATAAGCATAGTCAAATCCAATAATGCCGATCATGGGCATAAATATTCGCGCGCCGATTCCGACTGAACGCCTCAAATCAAACGGATCGGTGTCAGAAACATTCTCCCAGGTGTTTCCCGCCTCAGCGAATATCAGTCCAAACATGGTGGGATTGGGTATAATTGGAAATCGAATTTCCGTGGTATATTTCAGCATTACCTTTCCACCGGCAGAAGTGGCATATCCTGCTAACGGATCATCATAACCCCTCAATGGCGTTGATCGAGACATTCCTTCTCCACCAAGGAAGAAATATTCCAAATATGGTATTCTCGATTTTTTTGTCCATCCTTCAAGATAACCGACAGTTGTATGGTTGTAAAGAACGAACTTCCAAATTGCCGGGTAAACCAACTGGCGGAAAAAATATATTTTTGGAAACCAACATTCCCGCCCATAATTCCGCCGGAAAATTCACTGGAAAGAGAGACTTCAGAGCCCTCTGTTGGAAATTCCGGGCGGTTTAAACTATTCCGGCTGATTATTTGGGTAACACTGCTTGAGATCAATGGCCAATCTTCACTTACTATGTTCCTGGGATTTGCATCAATAATGGATTGGACAAAGTCTGACAATTCAGTACTGTCAATTCGATATATCCAATCACCCCTGAAATAATTATCAGGCCAGCGAAAGCGGCGTCCTAATCTAAATGAACCGCCGGAGCTTCTTTGCCGGTACCCGATCCACCTGCTATCCCGGTTTGTGTCGTAAAAACTAAATCCTGCCAGTGTCGGCGTATCCATCAACCAGGGTTCTGTAAAACCAATCTGGAATGAGCGATAATACCTGCCAAAATTCCAATCAAAACTGAGCCGCTGCCCATTGCCAAATAAATTATTCATTGCCACACCGATGCTGCCGATGACTTTGTCGCGCTCACTCCAGCCGGCAGACATATTTGCCATATCGGTTGATTTTTCTTCGACGGTGAATTTCAGGTCAATTTTATCTTCACCCACGGGCCAATAATCTATTTTAACATCTGAAAAATAATTCAACACCCACACTTCACGCTGGCTTCTTTCCAACAACGCTTTGCTAAAAATCATTTCCGGCGCAATGCGAAGTTCTCTCCGAATGACCTTTTCTTTTGTTTTACTATTTCCTGCCACGTGAACCAAATTTACTCTAACCGGGTGACCTTCGGATATGAGAAAGTGGATATCAACCGTATCCTTTGCCACTGGTTTTTCTCTCGGGTTAATCTGGGAATAGATATACCCCGAGTCGTAGTAAAGCGATCCTAACCTTTCAGCAAGCGCTTTTTGAAGTTTTTCCGAATTATAAGGTTCACCTTTTTCGAACCCGAGCAAAGATTGCAATTGTTCTACCGGGAACAGTTCGTTCCCTTCCCATGTAATATTACCAATATAATAGCGGTTACCTTCATTTACGGTTATGTCAATAGAGATGTCTTTTTTTTCAGAATCGAAGTAAACAGAATCCTGAACAATTTCAGCGTCGCGGAAACCTTCTGTACGATAGAATTCAACAACTAAATCAAGGTCTTCACGATATTTTTCGCGGTCAAAATCAGCGCCGCGCCACCAGCGATCTTCCTTAGTTTCCTCAAATTGCTTTCGCAGTTTTCCATCAGAGAAATTTTTGTTGCCAAAAAAGTTTATTTTTTTTACCTGAACTTTATTCCCTTCTTTTATTTTTAATCTTAAAATAACTTTCCCTTCTTTTTCCGAATCATAAGTTTCCGGGGTGATCTCTGCTAATAAATATCCTTTTTCGGCGTAAACTTTTTTTAATTTTCTGCGCGCTTTGTTTATTTGAAAAGCTGACAAAACCTGACCACGATAAAAATCTAATTCTTTGTCAATATCATCTTTTTTAATTTTTTTATTACCCATCAGTTCAATTTTTTCGAGACGCGGATACTCTTTGACGCGAATTATTAAATATACGCCCCCGGCAATTTCTTTATCAACCAATACTTCAATATCTGAAAATAGTTTGAGGCTCCACAGGTTTTTGATCGCTTTCTGTATATCATCGCTATTAATATCTTTTCCGGAGGTCAATCCTGAATTGATTTGAATAATTGTTGCATCAGCAGTTTTGTTTCCCTCAACTGTTATCCCTAATAATTTTGTTGATGATCGTTGTGCCTGCGCTGATGTAAATAAAATAAATATTGCAAATAGGAAAATTATCCATCTAATATAAATATTATGTATTAATCTTAAATACATTCTTAAACCTCCGTTGATGTAATCTGAAAAATAAGAAATTTTTACGTAATTGTAAAGAAAAAAATAAATTAAATTGTAATATCTCACTCTTGGGTGGTTTGCAAAGATGGAGCCCACCTTTAAAAGCCATCAAAAAGTTAAATAACAACCATATTTTTTACAGTTATAAAAACAATATTTAACTGAAATATTAGGTGGACTCCATCTGTTCAAAATGGAAATGAATGTCTCAATAATACTCTTTTGTCTTCTCGTCTCATTATCATTAAACTATTATAATCGTACTCCATTTGCAGCAACAAACTTGGATTGATCCGGTATTCCAACCCGACTTTGTGGCTGAGCCCAAATCCTTCGTGTTGATAGCGATAATCCATTCCGGCTTCTAACTGACCCGAGTACATTAAAAAAACCTGGTCGGCTAAGTATTTGCCGATCATTAATTTTGTGCTCCTCAATAGAAATAATTTTGAATCGTTGAGATAATTGCCTTCTTCTCTGACATTCATTTCGATCAAATTTCTGGTGAACCGGGAGCTGAAGCGAACCATGTCCAGTCCTAATTTCTGTTCTAATTGCCTTTCAAACGGTCTGAACAGAGGTCGAAATACCAAATTATCTGCACTGATACCGATCAGGTCTGTTGCCATACCGCGCAGGTTTTCAGGAGAATAACCCAATGATGCTAAAATTTCTCCTTCCGAATCACCCAGCGCAGAGCTCTCCGAGGTCAACTGAAAACTCACTTCACCAAAGCGACCTCTTTTTTGTGCATAGCCGGTAACCGGGTCAGTTGTCAATAGTGTTAAATATATATAATAAGGAAAGCCGGTTGAGTCAGTTACCGTTGTCCGGGCTTCGCCAAAAATAATGGGCAATAGTGTATTTTTTGTTTCAACGTCTGAATCGCGTGTGACGTCCATATCAAATTCAATACCGGCTTTTAAAATCTGAAAATCAAGATTCAAGTATTCAACATTGCCGCGTGAAGATTCAACAAAGCCGGTTACGGCAAAAGTTTTATTGTTTATAATGCCATCAAAGGATAATCCACCAACTCCTGCATCAACAATAAGATCGAGGTACACATTATCCAAACCACTGGGAATCTGTCGTTGATAATGCAAGTCTTTTCCGGTTACCGCGTTAACATCCCATTCCACACTTCGTAAAACTTCAACCACGGGATAAGATTTTTTACCCTGAGATTTACCTTTGATAAAAGGATAAGTAAAATTTACATTTTGTAGAATTAATTTTCCCCTGACATAAGGTTTATCAAGTGGCCCAGCAAGATAAAATTTTTCTTTATCATTCAATCCTGAAAAATGATAATACCCCAGTTCCTTTTTTTCCATAAAACCGGGGATATTAATGGGAATTCCTTTTTCAGTTGTTTCCAAAAAAAATATTCCCAGGTCAAGCCCCATTCCCTGAATTAAAAACGGCTGTAATTTTTCAGTTGCAGGATTTGCCAAAGAGCGAACGTTGCTAAAGACAAAACCTTTCCTTCTTACCTTTCCCGAAATATATTCAACATTTAAAAATCCATCCTGTTCCAATTTTGCTTTCATGGAGATATTTTTAATTTCCGGTACAACAGATGCGAGACGCATGTAGCCTTCTGTCACCTCAATTTCTCCGTCTGATACAACAATATTCCCGGGGCTTCCTTTTAACTTTAAGTTCCAGTTGCCTTTGCTATCCGTCTCTTTAAAAAATGGCGTTAACTCGGGCAAGATCGCAAAAATGTCACCTTCACCGGATAATTCAACGTCCATCAAATCCTCATTTGAAAAAGGAATAAAACCCTGACCAAGTATTTGATATGCGCCATTACGAACAAAGGATAATTTCTTTAACCATATTCCTGCTTCTGTGTGCGGGTTACCTTCTAATGTTTGAGGCGAACCTTGTTCTGAATCCAGGTTGCCAAAATTTAAGGACAGTCGGTCAAAATGAAACCGACTGAGTTTTCCCTGCTCGATAGAAAAATCCCCGTAAAAACGCGGTAATTTTGATGTGCCGCGTAACTTAACTTTTCCGGTTCCTTTGCCGGTCAGCAAGCCGGCTTTGTCAAAAAAAGCGATCAAAGTTGCATTTAGATCAATATCATTTGTTTCAAAATCAAAATTCAAATCGCCGCTATCCAGTGTATAATTTCCGATTAGATCGAAAATAAGTTCTTTATTTCTTTTAAAAGTAAATTGGTCTAATGTAAAGCATTTTTCGTTCAAAGCGAAAGTTGTAACACCTTCGTAAGTTCCGATATTATTCATTTCCAAACCTGATATGTCAAGTGAACAAGACAGGTTTGGTCGTTTTAAAGCGCCATTAATGTTTAAAGAGCCATTCAACCTCCCCTGGTTTATTGACTTTGAGTCTCTAAATATTAGACGAGCGAAATCGGCTAAAGGTGTATCAGAAAACAAAATATTTGCCTCAATCATTTTGTTTTCGTTTAAAAAAAACCGACCATTACTTGTTAAAATATCCTTAATTTTAAAATTATTTACTTCCAAAACGTCTGCATATTTTAATAAATCAAGATTGCAAAAAAACCGGTGATTGTCAGAATGGATCATTAAAACACCCCTGATTTTTCTGACGTTGTCTTCAGAATCTAAAACCAGGCTCAACTCTGCGCTGCGTTCAGCCTCATTATTCTCCTGGTTCCATAAAAAATCCCCATCAATTTTGAGGTTATCTGCCGCTCCATTTATTCGCAGCATTGATTCCTTAAAATCGAAAATATTTTTGGCTTTGTTAGCTTCTGAAAAATCATAGAACAAATTATGTATTCCATTTAAATCCATCACTAGGTTAATTTTATTAGTCGAAAAATCAAACTGGCTATTCATATCAAAAATATGTGAGAGGGAAAGGATGTTCAGACCAAGTTTTTGTTGTGTATATTCATAATTGCCAATAAAGTTGAATGTCGTATCCGGTTCAAAAAAAGTTTCTAATTGCCCGTTGATTTCCCCTGAGAAATTTTCCAAGTCTCCTGCTCCATAAATATTCATTGAACTGAAACTGTTGTTTAAAGAATGAAAAGGAGTTTTAATTAGGTTTTTAAAAATTTCTCCATTTGAGTTTGCTTTAAATTGAATGCCCGGGATTTCTTTGCTAAAATCAACTTTAATGGAGGTTGTTAAATTAATATCTTCAATTTTCGAATTCAGGGAATTAATGTCTAAAATCGAATCTATAAAACTAATTTGAGCGAAGGTGTCCCGAAATTTTTTTTCATTGATAACAAAATTTGAGCTCCTTAATTCACCCACTAACGCTGGATTTTTTAACGTATTTGATACGTTCAACCGAATTGAAGACAATCCAATGACATTCAACGCTGTGTTGGGAGCAATCATTTCACTGAAGGCTGCAAGATCAAAACCAGTTGATTCTACCATTAAATCCATTTTGGGATCAAGAATGTTAATAATTTTTCCTGAAAGTTCCACTGGTGAACCATTAAATAATAAACTGGAATTTGAAACAATACAATTCCAGTTTTCTATTTTTGCATTAAGATTTATATTATCAAAAAACAGGTTTTTCTTAACGACTTTTAGCGCGCCATCAGATATTGAAAACTGGCCGTTAATATTAAATCCTGTTTTACCAATTTTTCGTTCGGTTAACAAAATTGTCCCGTCAACAACTCCCCGGCTAATATCAAAGTATTCCGGGTAAAAATACGAATCTTTTTTATTCCATTCATAATTCTTCAATTTAATTTTCATCGAGTCAAGACGACCATTAATTAGATCTAAATTGCCGGTCATGCTTAAATTGTAATTTCGGGAATTAAAAACTTTTCCCACCAGGCGTGTTGTTGCCGAAGCCAAATCCCTTGCGCTCAGCCACCCGTTAATATCATTGCCCATTATTATTTCATGCAAGCTGGAATCGATATAGCTGATCTTTCCTTTAGAGACAGTTATGCGCTTTATGAAACTAAAATCTTCTAATTTTTTCAAATATTTCGATGTTTCGATATGTAATGAAGTTGAATCAGGAGTCGTATCCCCTGCTTTTGTAATAGCCCTGAATATTAAGTGAGGTTTAACAAAAATAATGTCCTGGGGTATCTTTTGTGGACGAAATCCATTTTTTATCAAATTGATAAAGTTAAATCCCAAACGGATGTTTTCGATTTTGATAGTTAAATAATTCTCTTTAACACTTAATTTTACACCTTTAAGATGGACTGCTCCGATTGATAATTGAACCGATTCAATATCAAATTTTTCACCGACAACCGGCCTCAATTTGTGAAGTAAATAATCTTTTATTTTATCATCTGCTCCTGATAGATTCCACCCGTGGTATAAAACCAACGCTGAAAATCCAATAAACAGGGCAATGACAACAATCCATCTTCTTGTTTTCAT
>JACKQG010004415.1_pt1 | contig 16331 bp, 10 predicted proteins | sample 8237621 | NCBI WGS metagenome assembly JACKQG01 (sample SAMN15677084, study PRJNA649215) | marine metagenome | biome: marine; feature: Black Sea; material: saline water; isolation source: suspended particulate matter (SPM) from the Black Sea western gyre | collected 2013-06-09/2013-06-10 | depth...
GCCGTGGCGTAAGCTTCCAGCTTGCGGATTTGCCCGGAAAGGCAAGCTGGAAGCTCGCCCCACGGGTAAACTCTCATCTGCCGCTCGCCTTAGAAGGAAGTTCCTGGCCAACCACTCTTGTGCCTCTTTCACACCACATCCGGCGCACGCCGTGTTGGCATGCTAGCATCATCGCGCCCGAGAAATCGCTATTGACCGCGCAAAAGCGTCTTGCTATTTACCAGCCCCTTCGTAATCGGTCTGTATCGTCACTCTCTTCTTTATGGCTTGAGCCCGTGTTGGAAAACGTGCAAAGAATTCTGTGCGGCTTGGCGCTGGCGTTTTCTCTTGCGGCCGCAGCCGATTCGGCCTGGGCGCAACAGGGATCGGGCACTCGTGGTGCGCCGTCGCCACTGACCGGCGGCGTACCGAGCTTGACGCCGATTCCGTCGACAACCGCCCCAGGTGCCACATTGGCGCCCCAGCCGTCAACGCTTGATCCATACTCTACTCCCTCGATGACGGCACCTTCGCTGCTGAGCCCGTCGGCACCGTCCGCCTACGGTGGAACGACACCCGGCTTGACGCAGCCTCTTCCCTACGGCCAGCCGAGCACACCGGCACTCAGTCCGCAACCGTATCCCGGATATCAGCAACCGTATCTGGGCTTTCCCAATCAGAACCCACCAGTGCAATTTCCGCAGGGGCTGTTTGGGCCAAGGCAACCGGCCGGCGCGGCAGGGTTCGGAAGTCCCCTGAAGTGGTTCCAGAACGTGCGTCTGAGCCATGCTTGGCTGGATGGCGAGGGAGATCGAGATTTTCGCATCAACGATACCTTTGTCACGACGACTATGGCGTACCCGAATTTCTTCTGGTCCGGGCAGCCGTGGTTTCTGTCGCCAGGCTTTGGATTGCACTTGTGGAGCGGTCCCTGGGTGACCACGGGGCCGGCCCGCTTTTTCCCGTCGAAGGCATACAGCGCATTTCTCGATATTGGGTGGAAGTCGGACCCGAATCGGGTGTTCGGGGTGGAGACTTCCGGCCGAATCGGCGTTTTCACCGACTTCGAGCATATTCAGGACGCTAGTATCCGCCCGATGGGAATGGCGCTGATGCGGTACAACTTGACGCCCAACGTCGCGTTGAAGGCAGGCGTGGAATACATCAACCGGGCCGACATCAAGCTGTTGCCTGCCGGCGGCATCGTCTGGACGCCCAATACCCAAACCAAGTTTGACATCTACTTCCCGCAGCCGAAGTTTGCATCGTATTTGACAACCTTGGGCAACTGGGACCTGTGGTGGTATGTCGCGGGCGAGTATGGCGGCGGCGTTTGGACCCTGCGATATGATGGTGTAATTGGACCGGGCGCCAACCGTGACTCTCTGACGGACATTAACGATATCCGCCTGATGCTCGGAATCGAATTAGGGCCTCCCAGCACTGGTGGTGTGGGCCAGCGCGGCGTCTTCTTCGAAGTCGGCTATGTCTGGGATCGAGAGATTGTCATCGTCGCTACTGGCGACACTCAGGAGCTGAAAGACGCCATCATGCTGCGAGGCGGCATCGCGTTCTAGGTTCTTTCTCGACGGAATCTGCTCGTCGTGTATGGATGTTGTGGGGCACGTTTCCAACGTGCCTTTTGGATGGGCACGTTGGAAACGTGCCCCACGTTCGGGAACCACGCTGTGTCTCTCATCACCGCCGCATGCCGCAGTCTTCTCACCGTTATCAGTCTGTTCTTGGCCTTGTGGTGTGCGGGCCCTGCGTGTGCGCAGCCGCCCGAGATGATTCGGCGTCTACCTCCGATTGTTCTGGAGCCCACTTTCACGACCGACCTGTCGAGCCCTGATCCGGCGCTCCGATTCGCGAGCGATCCCACCGAGTACCGCACACCGGAAGACGTCCTACCGCCCGATGGGCCTCACTTGACTTCGAACAAACCGGGCTCGTTTTTTCAGAAACTGTCCTTGAGCGGCACGCAGATCTTCCGCGACGGTTCCGATGGCGTCGGCATTACGGAGACAGAGCTGTTCGCTGCGTTTGCTCTGCCGGCCCCCACGACCGAGAGCCCGTTGGTGTTGATACCGACGCTGCAGATGCACTTTCTGGACGCTCCCAGTTTTGTCAACCTTCCGCCGAGGTTATATGCCACATATTTCGATTTCATGTGGTTGCCTCGAGTGAGCGAGCGGCTTTCGGGCATGGTGTCGGTCGCTCCGGGCTGGTACAGCGACTTCGAAGGCGACGACGGGTTTCGGCTAACCGGCCGAGGCATCGCGCGCTACGATTGGATTCCGGACCAACTGCAGTTGGTCTTAGGCGTGATCTACTTGGGCCGATTGAACAGCAAGATAATCCCGGCCGCGGGCCTGATATGGAAGCCCATTGATGATCTGAATTTCGAGTTGGTCTTTCCCAGGGCCAAGATTGGCAGACGGCTTTCGTGGGGCATGGGATTCGAGAACTGGGTGTACGTGGCCGGCGGATTCGGTGGAAACACCTGGTCGATCGTGACTCCCGGCGGCGGACAGGACAAACTGGATATGCTGGACTGGCGTTTGATGCTGGGCTGGGAACAGAAGCGGAACGGTGGTGCAGGCCTACTTTTCGAAGTGGGATACGTCTTCGCCCGAGAACTCGAATTCGCCTCGACCGCAGCGGAACTCAAGCTGGACGATACACTATTGCTCCGCGGAGGCGTCATGTTCTGAAGACGACGCATTCACGGGAGACTCTCTGCTCCTGGCGGCATCTCTTCAACGGCCGCACTGTCCGCGAAGGGATTCTCCGTCGCTTCCTCCGGTTGTTCCGTGCCACCGGTTTGCATGTCGGTCGATTCGATGTCCTCGGCAACTTCCTCCAATTGCTCTGCGGCGTCGGATGCCCCGCCCATGCCGGCGAGCAACCGATCGAACAAGGGCATCGCCATTTGACGGTAGACTCGACTGAGGAGCGGGTTGCCTTTGATTCGCTCCATCGTCAGGTAGGCCAACTCGGCGTCTTCCTCGTCCATTTCAACTTCGATAGTCCGGCCCTCGCCATCCACCAGCACGGCGACGTAACGCCAGCCGCCTTCCTCCTTGGCATACCTCTTGATTTCGTGAAACTGGGCAGTGCCATGGTCGAACTCCCCGGGCACGGGCTCCTCGGCCGGTCGTTCGGCACGCTGGTCTGAACCCATCAGCGAATTGAGCGCGCCGGCCATCGCGTTGATGGAACCTTCGCTGGAGACCTGCGTGAGACGATCGGACAACTGATCCAATCTGTCGAGCTTCTCTTCGTCGGTTAGCGTTTCCGACGTCTCGATCACCTGATCAAGCCGTTTCTTGAGCATCTCCCCGGTCACGTCCGCCGGATCGGACACGATGCGCACGGGCGGGGTTTCCTGTTCGTCTTCCTCCGGCTTCTCTGTCTCGGTGGAATAGGCGACGCGGATGGCCCGCGCTTCGCGAGCCGCCCATGCATCGTACCACCAGGGGGTGTAGGATACGATAACCAAGGTGGCCAGCAGACTCCCGTGCAGGACCAGCGAGGACACAATGCCGTGGGCACTGTAGCGAAGGCCGGTGGGTTTCGGTGGCTCGGGAAACTCGAACATGTCCTGCTCACTCGCGACAGCAGATCGGCGATCGTGCCAGTATTGATCAACCGCACGTGTAGGTATTCAAGCCGTACCCGTATTATCGCCAGCCTGCTCCGCAGATGCCAGACGTGCGGCGGCGATGTCTGCGTACGAACCGGTTCGCAGATCGCTGTCGGCGATGCTGAATTGCCCGCGCAAGTAGTGAACCTGCGAGTTACCTTTGTCCACGCTTACGTCCGGTCCCAATACGGCCTCGAACTCCAGAAACTCGCCCAGATCTACAACTCGATCCAAGTGGATTCGAACGTTGTGGTAGAGGTGGATCTCGCGATGCTTTTCCACGACCAGCCTAACGCCCAATGCAGCGATTAGCGATTGCTTGACCGCTGCGGGTTTCTCGACATCCAGCAAGCAGTAGTTGCTCGGTTTCGGTTCGGCCTGATCCGGGCGTTCGTACCAGATCAGTTCCGCTCGCTGTCCATTGATTTCCCGCAGCTTCAGCCGTCCTCGATCACAGCGGAAATACGTGTCGATCTGGTGTTGGTCCGGCAAGCGATCCGTGGCCAGTTTTTCCGCAATCTCCCTCGCTTTATCGAAGGAGGCCAAGCGAGCCTTCAATTCAATGTTGCTACGAGGCGCCGATGGAGTACCGGGATCGCTGTTCATGCGGACCAGTATAGGCCCTCATTCGGTCGACATCGACCGCGGATCGTCGACATTGGCGGGGGATTCGTCGCGGCGTGCGTCCGCAATTGATTTGGTAATAGATGGGTGGTTATAGATGAAGACTTCAGCGATTCGATCTCAGTATCCGTTCTTCATTTATAACCAGCAATCTATAACCATTTCCTACCTCCCCAGGCGAGCCGTGCCCGCGTCAGGATTCCTGGTCAAAGATGGTCCAGACGTGGATTTCCTTTCTCAGGCGGGCGACGTAATCGTTGACCTGTTTCCTGACCTTCTGCTTGCGGAGTTTCTGTTGAATCTCCCCTTGAGCATCCAGGAATGGGACGGGGCCACCATTGTCGCGTTCGATCACTCGCACGATGTGGAATCCGCGTTCGTCCTCCACTCGTTCGCTAAGCTGGCCGATGGGCAATCTGAAAATGGCTTGGTCCAGCACGTCGGACGCAAGACTCCCAATTGTGGTCCAATCATGATAGCCGCCGTCGTCCGCATCGACGCCCTGCGAATGACGTCTGGCGACGGCCGCGAAAGGCGCTCCCCGCAATACCTCGTTTCCCATGTTGCCTACCGCTACCCAAGCTTCTTCCTTGGTGGGGAATTGGTCGAACCTGGCAGTCAGTTTCTCCCACTGCGCCTTAGCCGGTCTATCGAACTCCGTCTCGTTTTCGTGCCAGTAGTCCACCATCTCCATGTGCGTGACTTCCGGTTGGTAATCGACCTTTTGCCCCAACATGGACTGGGCTAGCACGCGTTCGACAAATGATCGTTTCTGAGCGGCTAGCGACGAGCCGTATTGGCGGAGTTCCGCTTCCAACTCTCGCGCCGAGGCCACCTTCGCCTTCTCGAGCGCCTTCGGCAGTTCTTCTTCATAAAAAGCGTTTTCCGCGCGGGCGGTGATATTAGGCAAGAGTTCTTTGCGTTTATCCGCGGGGATCGTTCGCAGGAAATCCAGGTACAGCAGCTTTGTGTCGATCGCGCTCTTCAGTGCCTGTTCGAGCAGTTTTCTGCGCTGTTCGTCGATCGCGTGTTTTTCCGACTCAAGGGCATCCGCCGGCATCTTCTCCAAGTACGGTGCCAATGTCTGCTCGACCATCGGCAGGAGATCGCCCGCCTGGATGGGTTGATCACCAATCCAAGCGATGATCTCGCCGGGTTTGAATGCAACAGTCGTTGTTTCGGTGCCTGCCGGGGCGGCCGGCGGGAAACGCCTTGGCGACCCGGCCTCCGACGTGCCGACCAACGGCGGATCCGGGAACAGATGCGAGACGCGCACGCCGGGTGGACCCTGCGGTTGGTGCTGCGGCATCGAGTACTGCCTGTGGGGATCCTCGGCGACCACTGGCATCCGGTACGGCTCCTGCGGCCGGTGTTGCGGCATCGAGTGCTGTTGATACCGGTCCACTGGCTCGTTGAGACGGGAGTCGAACCATGGAGGTTGTGGAGGTTGCCCAGCCGGTAGAGCGCACACGGTACTGAGGACCGTGGCCAGGGCGACAACAAGCGTGGATAGGCGATTGAGTCGGAGCAAGATGTCCGCCTTCGTCACAAAGAGAGGATCGGTGGATGGGACGGAGCACGCGTGGTGGCAATGCCCACATCACGTCTCTGAAAAGGGACGGGGAGTATATCGACGAAGTCAGTCCGGCCGCAACACCGTTTTGGTGGTTTCCAGCAGTGCGTCCGGCGTCGTAACTCCTTGCGAGATAGTGAGATACGCATGCTGGTCGTCGACGAGGCGGAGTTTTCCGTTATGTTGTCTCGCCAACTGCTCCGCGCGAGCCCGGTTTGTGTATCGGAAAACGACAAACCGTCCATCCCTATAAACCTCCGCAATCTGCCAGACTGCCGCGTCAATTCTCAGCTCTTCCACCGAGAACATTCGCCGAACCGGATCAGGCAGCGGTCCGAAACGATCGAGTAGTTCCTCGCGAAGTTCACTAAGCTGGTGAATGGTCGTGATTCGCGCCAATCGACGGTAAAGGTCGATCTTCAGACGCATGTCCGGTACATAGTCGGTTGGCAAGTACGACCTGCCGGGAAGATCGACGTCCACGTCGATCGCTCGCTCGGGAGGCATTCGTTTCTGCGTACGCACGGCGTTTTCAAGGAGTTGGCAATAGAGCTCGTACCCCACCGTTGCGATGTGGCCGCTTTGTTGCGTCCCCAATAGGTTGCCGGCGCCACGGATTTCCAGATCGCGCATGGCAATGGCAAACCCGGCGCCCATGTCGCTGAACTCTTCGATAGCACGCAAACGGCGGGCCGCGTTTGGCGTGATGGCTTTGTGCGGATCCAACATTAGATAGCAGTAGGCTCGGTGTTTGTAGCGTCCCACTCGGCCTCGCAACTGGTGCATATCGGCCAAGCCGTACCGATCCGCCTCGTTGATGAAGATGGTGTTGGCGTTGGGGATATCCAAGCCGCTTTCGACGATAGTTGTCGCTAGCAGCAGGTCGAAACTGCCGTCGACAAAGTCGACCATCACTTTCTCCAGTTCCGACTCCGGCATCTGGCCGTGGCCGACTCGAATGCTAGCTTCGGGAACAACCTGCCGCAGAATCTCTTCGACCATGCGGATATCGCCAACGCGATTGTGGACGAAGAAGATCTGACCGCCGCGGTTCAGTTCGCGCAGCACGGCGTGCCGAATCAGGTCGCGGTCGAAGCGGGTGACTCGCGTCTCGATGGCCAAGCGGTCTTCCGGAGGCGTTTCCAGGTTGGAGATATCGCGCACGCCGACCAGCGACATGTGCAATGTGCGAGGAATCGGCGTTGCGCTTAGCGTCATTACGTCGACGGTCGAGCGGAATGATTTCAACCGCTCTTTGACCTCCACCCCGAATCGCTGTTCCTCGTCGATAATCACCAGGCCCAGGTTCGAGAAACGCACGTCGCTGGACGCCAAGCGGTGTGTACCGATCACGATGTCGATTTGTCCGCCCGCCAGCCGTTTGATGATTTCTCGCTGTTCGCTTGCCGAGCAGAACCGGCTTAACCTGGCGATGTCAAACGGGAATTCCGCCATGCGATCGCGAAACGTGTGGAAATGCTGTTCTACCAGCACGGTCGTCGGTGCGAGCAGTGCCACTTGATACCCGTTATCAACCGCCTTGAACGCGGCACGCATGGCCACTTCGGTCTTGCCGAATCCCACGTCTCCGCAGATCAGCCGATCCATGGGCCGCGCCGTTTCCATGTCCGTTTGGATCGAACCCATTGCCGTCAATTGGTCGGGAGTCTCGCAATAGGGAAACGAGGCGTCGAATTCGCGTTGCCAGTCGCTTTCGACCGCGAAGGCGATCCCCGGTCGGGCTCGCCGTTCGGCCTGCATCTGGAGCATGTCGGCCGCCAAGTCGACCACAGCCGCCTCGGCCGCCTGCTTTTGCCGTACCCAGGTCTTGCCGCCGAGCTTGGCCAACGTCGGTCGCGTCTTGCTGCCGCCAACGTACTTCTGCACCAGACCGATCTTGGAGGATGGAACGTAGACCGTGGTCCGGCCATGGAATTCAATCTTCACGTGTTCTTCGACACGCCCGTCCTTGTCCAGCAGTTCCAACCCACGGTAACGGCCGATTCCGTGCGACAGATGCACTACCAGATCGCCTGTACGCAACTCCATGAAGCTGTCGATTGCCCGGCCCAGCCGGCGACGCGGCAATCGTCGCAGTTCGCCACGGTGAAACAGCTCGCCGCTGGTGATTACGACGATCCGGTCGCGGGTCAGGCGAAAGCCTTGGCGCAGACTGCCGAGCGGAAACCGCAAACGGCCGCTCGCTGCCGTCTTCGTGGTGCGCAGGATTTCAGACACCCGTTCGACTTCGGCTTCGGTTTGACATGCAACGAAAACTTCGTGACCTTCGCCAACCCGATCCAACTCGCTGCGCACATGGTCGATCTCGCCGCTGAATCGTTCGACCGAATCGATCTGCAATCGGCAGGTGGCACCTAAGGCACCTTTAGCGAGGGCGGACGCCGTGGCCACGGCGAAGCGGGCGACCTCGCGCATAACGGCCGGAAAACCATGGAAATCCTGCGGCCGTTCCAGACGTTTCAGGTACCGCTTCGCTTCCTCTGCGCTCTGTTCCGGTTCGAGCAGCAAGAACATACTGTCGTCGGGCAAATAGTCGCTGAAGTGCCCGTCGGCGGTCGCCGAGGGGTCGAGGACCGTGATTTCGACCGAATCAAGCGATTGCAGGCTGCGTTGCGATCGGACGTCAAACTGGCGAATCGATTCCACTTCATCGTCGAAGAACTCGATTCGTACCGGCTGGTGCCAGTCTGGTGCGAAAACGTCGAGGATCCCGCCTCGATGAGAAAACTCGCCAGGTAGTTCGACGGCGCTGGTATGGTGAAAACGGCGAGAGGCCAACCATGCCAGGAAATCATCGACATTTACCCGCTCGCCCACAGCCAATTGTCGGCTGCTAGCAGCCACCAAGTCACGTCTTGGCGTCGGTTGGAGCAGACTCTGGATGCTGGTGACGACCAGTCCAGAGGTATGGGGCTCGACGAGTTGTTTCAGCGTGCGCAGCCGGTCGCCATAGATTTCGTCGTGGACAATCCGTTCGCCCGGATCCGATTCCCAAGCCGGAAATCGCTGGGGCACAACGTCGGAAAACAAGGTCAAGTCGTCACGGAATTCGTCGATGTCGTCCAATTGCGGGCAGACGACAACCATGACTCCAGCGACGGCCTCGACCAGCGCAGCCGCCACCAGCGCGCACGACGATCCCCAGACTCCGTCGAAAGTCGCCTCGCGACCTTCTGAAAGGGCCGCAGCCACTTCGGCGAAGCCTTCCTGCGCAGCAATCGAACGCGTCAACTGACGCAGAGGCTGCGCGGTCGCGCTTGGCGAAGATGAAACGGTCATTAGCGGTTGTTCAAAAACAAGCCGACGTCTCAGAACGGAAACCTTGCCCTTGAACAACCGCTAGTTCGCTCGAATTGTACGTCGTTGTGGTAAATCGGAACAGGCGGCGCCGCGTCAATCATCCGGCACGTCGTCCTCGGGTTGCGTGTCTTCGCACGCCTTCGGTTCTGGCTCTCGATGTTTCCAGCGGACCAAGTACAGCAACGCGAAGAAATCGTACAGCGCATGTGCCACGATCGGCGTCAGCAGGTTGTCGGTCGCTATCAGAAGGATGCCGAAGTACAGGCCCATCAAGGCGGCCAAGACGGCATACGTTCTTGTGACCCAATGACAAGCCCCGAATGCCAAGGCGGCAATGACCAGTCCGCTCCAGACACCATGAGGAGCACCGACCCAATCGCGAACCGCCACCTGCAACAGCCCGCGAAACAGCATTTCCTCGCCGAACCCGGCTGCCAGCGAGATGGCCGCCATTTCCAACACCGTCATTCCCGCGAACAGCGGGGCAAGTCTATACTCCACGAGTCGCTGCAACTGGGCAAACGGGCCAACTGGATGGCGATCCAGAACAACCAGCCCGAGCAACATTGGGACCGTCGCGACCAGCCCCCAAGACAGAGCCGCCACGCCCGCAGGCCAGGCTCGCCACGTCCACTCGACGCCGGGCAGCGGCGGTCTTCCGGACCACCAGGCAATCGCCAGCGCCAGGACGATCAGTCCGCCCTCGAATACAATTGCTAACGAAGCAACGTTCCTTGATGCATTTGTCTGGTCCGTCATGGCAGGGCTGTTATACTGGGCTCGGTCGATCCTGGCCAGTTCCGTTCCAGAAGGTGCGATACACCGCATCCTATCATGGCGCTCATCATCGACGGCTACAATCTGTTGAACGCGGCTGGCATCTTTGCCCCGGGAGCGGGGCCAAGCACGCTGGAACGATCCCGGCATGCGCTATTGGACTTTGTGGCAGGCAATGTCGACTCGGCCAACGCGACGCGAACCACCGTCGTGTTTGATGCAAAGCTGGCACCGCCGGGGCTACAGCGGACAGCCAAACATCGCGGTTTGACTGTCCGGTTTGCCGCCAAGAACCAGGAAGCTGACGATTTGATCGAGGAGCTAATCCGAGCCGATTCGGCACCGCGACAACTGACGGTAGTCTCCAGCGATCATCGCTTGCAGCGTGCCGCCCGGAAACGGAAAGCTGTGGCGATTGACAGCGACACTTGGTTCAAACAGATCGTGGCGGCAGCGCGAGAGCGAGAAGGCGCCAACGGAGCTGAGCCCAAACCACAGGATTCACCCTCAGCGGACGAAGTGGCCGATTGGATGCGGCGGTTCGGAGATATCGACATCGACGCTCTTGAACGTGAAGAGACTGGCAGAGAGACGCGCGACCAGGACGACAGTGGGCAGAAATCTGAGACGAATTCGAGCCCGGGTCCGACGCCCAACCTGAAGGACTCCGAGGACGTAAGCGGACTGGATGATCTAGCCGACCCATTCCCGCCGGGCTACGGCGAGGATTTGCTGCGTGAAGCGGACTAGCGCTTTGTCAATTCTAAGACGTGGGGTAAGCATCCTGCTTGCCAATGCCTCCACCTCGTTCATCGCAAGCTGGAAGCTTACGCCACGAGAACGCGAACCCTAAATTTAAGAATTGACAAAGCACTAACGGCGGAAGATGGGTGTCCGTCGACGCGGCGTGACCGGTTCCAATGTAGCGCTCGATGCATCCGACGATACGTAGACCGGACTTTCTCCCCTGGGCGACCCCACGTTAGCGTTGGAGGCGGGCAAGGAAACTGCCCCAGCCGCTCGCCGCAGAATCGCTCGCTGGTAGACCACCTCGGCATAGTCGGCGAACGTCTGACGGACGGCCGGGTCGATGTTTGTCAGCTTGGCCGCCAGCCGCTCGACGCCGGGGCCATTCGCTTCGGACGCCCGGGAAACCTGACCGACGAACTGGGTTGTTTCCGTGAAGTTATGATCAGCCGTCTTTCCGAACAGTGGGTGGAGCGTTTTGGCCAAAATCTCCGCGCCGAGATTGTCCAGATCGATGAAAGCGTCCAAGTGGGTGGTCACACGAATGCGACCACCCTGCCTGGCGAATGCCGACCTGAGCACGACGACACACCTCCCGGTGATGCGATTGTGAATCAACGGTCCTTCATAAATTCCGTCCGCGTAGTACACATGGAGATCGGGCCTGGCGCACACAAGCTCCACGTTCGTAACGGTGCCGACGCCGTCCGACGCGTTGAAGGCAAACGGACTGCTGCGTTTGATCTGTACCTTGGTGACTCCCATCAACTGCCAGATGTTGACAAGGACCTCGGGATATCGAACGAGAAACACGTACATATCCGGGTCGCAGTCGATCGTCTGTACGGGCAGTCGGCGATAGATGCTCGGTTTCGAGACGACTCGCCACAGCTTGGCTCGAAGCTGTTCGTCCATCTGGTCGAAGGGAATCGCCTGGATGGCCTCGTTGCGACTCCGCCCATTGGTCAAGCTTTGACCGAACGGCGCTGCCGCGGCCTGGGCAGGACCCGCTGCTAAGGTCAGGCAGCCGGTAACTGCAAGAAAGGCCAAAGCCACGACACCAGAGGCCGTCGGCAAGCGGCGTTTGCGTGGAGTGCTGTTTTCGGTGTCGGCAAAATCGGCGCATACGCCGTTCATAGACGGATCGTAGTCCATGGTCCCCCCTTGGTCCGGACGGTCACCTATCTGGCCGAGTTTTCCGGTTCCAAAGAGTATTCGGCTGGAACCGGTCGGCGGGGACAGTCAAATTCTCAGACCGGCTTTGCTAGCGTCGATTGTCTTGCTGGCAACCTTGGGGGCACTCTCGCTGGAGACAAGAGGGAGCGCGTGCCGATTTGTAGGAGTACGCCGGGTTGTGTGGTTTAGCGCGAGTTTTGCGGCTTTGGGCGAGACACGTAAGACGCGGGTTGTAACGATTACGCAGAATCAGGAAAGCACGCTGAAATGTACGAAGACTTCTTTCGGCTCAACGAACGACCGTTCCCTTCGGCTCCACGCACCGAATTCTATTATCCCGCATCCAGCGCCGAAAACGCGCATCAAACGCTGACGCGTTGTATCGGACGAGCCGAAGGTCCCGGAATGTTGATCGGGGGAACGGGCACGGGGAAATCCCTGCTGTGTCAATTGCTGGCGGCTCGTTTTCGCGATGCATTTCACGTAGTCATGCTCGCCAGCGCTCGGCTCTGTACGCGCCGAGCCCTCCTGCAGAACATCCTTTTCGAGCTGGACTTGCCATATCGCGGCTTGGAAGAAGGCGAACTGAGACTGTCGTTGATGGATTTCTTGCAGCCGGAGAAATCGAATCGTGACGGGATGCTGCTGTTGGTGGACGAAGCACACACGCTGCCGCTCCGGTTGGTGGAAGAGATCCGTATGATCACTAATTTGGTGCGCGACGGGCAACCTCGCGTGCACCTGGTGCTTGTCGGCAGCCAGATGCTGGAAGAGCGATTGGCGAGTCGCAAATTGGAGAGCCTCAATCAACGAATCGCCGCCCGCTGCTACTTGCAGTCGCTGAACTACGAGGAGACCCTCGAGTACGTCCGTTCGCAGATCGCCATGGCGGGCGGCGATCCGGAACAGGTCTTCAGTGAAGACGCGTTTGTCGCCATCCACCAGGCGACCGATGGCGTGCCCCGACTCGTCAATCAAGTCTGCGATCATGCGCTGGTACTGGCAGTGGTGAACGAGCAGCAGCCGGTGGACGCCCAAATGATCGAGGAAGCTTGGGCCGATCTACAGCAACTGCCTGCACCGTCCCGAACTCCGTCGTCGGAGTCCGCTCCGGACGAAACCGTGATCGAATTCGGCGCGTTGGAAGAACCCGACTTCGCAGAATCAAGCAAAGCGGAACCGGCTGTTCCAGAACCAACTTCCGATCCTGGCGATATCGATCTGACATGGCAACTGGACGAAATCGAGACGTGCGTGTCCCAGGTCGAGGAAGATCCGGAGAATGCTGGCGATTTGGACGCGTGCGACGAGCGGATGGACGAATTGCCCTCGGAAGAGGAAACGGCCCTGTCAGCCGAGTTGCCGGACGAGCCCACGTGCGATGAAGTCGAGCCCACGTGCGATGAAGTCGAGGCCACAGACGGTGAAGTCGAGGCCACAGACGGTGAAGTCGAGGCCACGGTCCAAGACGAGGAGGAGCCTCCGGAGGCACCACAGACGGAGAACCCGTTCGACGAGTCCTTCGACGATGAAGAGACGGTAGTTGATCACTACGTGCGGTTGCACGCGGAGGCCCCGTCCGTCGCAAACGTCGCACCAAGCGGTCACGATCCGGAGCTGGAGGCTGCCGCCGAGACCATTTTCCAGGGATCCGAACAAATGCCACCGGTCGCAGAGGACTGGCCAGACGAGCCCGCGACGCCGGAACCAACCGACGCCACGGACTCCGCCGCGCCGGTCGAAGAGGCATTCCGCGAGGTCAACCAACTGATCGTCCAGGCGGATCGAGAATTCGACGATCAAGTTCGTGACACAGATTACGCAGAAGAACAGGTCCATGACTTTGAAACGGGCGACTGCGATGTGGACGACATTGACGAATCAGTGCCGGTCCAAGCCCACGTCATGCGCGTTCCCCCGCCGGACGACAGCGATCTGATTGTTGTGGTCGACGAAGAAGTCGACAGCACGCAAGTGAGCGGCGATTCGGGCGAGACGCCCCGCCAAGAATACCGCCAGTTGTTCTCCAGATTGCGACAGACCTGACGACCGCATGCGGACCAGCTCCCGGTTTCTCTCGCGTACCGGGGCTTTCTTTGTTTCGAGCCGACGCATAAATTGGCTTGTAGTGCCGCCTTCGGCACTCGTTGGAGTTCACGCTTCAGCGTGTCTTCTTCCCACGCTAAAGCGTGAACTCCAGCCTAGCTCTCGAACCACTTCTAACCGGATGGACTGGGATAGCTTGATGACCGAAAAGACCACGCAATTCGACGTTCTTGGGGCGCGAGATACCTTTGACACCGCTCGTGGAAGCGTTGGGATCTACCGGATTTCGAAGCTCGAGGACCAAGGCATCGGAGAAATCTCTCGATTGCCATACTCGATCCGGGTGCTGCTGGAGGCCGTGTTGCGGAATTGCGACGGTTACGTGGTGAGCGAAGATGACGTGAGGAATCTAGCCGCCTGGAATGCGGCGGCGCCCGCCAAGCTGGAAGTGCCATTCAAGCCGGCGCGAGTCGTTCTTCAAGATTTCACTGGTGTGCCGGCCGTCGTCGATTTGGCTGCCATGCGCAGCGCCATGAAGCGGCTTGGCGGAGATCCCAAGAGGATCAATCCGCTGATCCCCGTCGATCTGGTGATCGACCACTCGGTCCAAGTCGACCGCTTCGCAAGCCCGGATGCACTGAACGCGAACGTCGAGTTGGAGTTTCAACGAAACCGCGAACGCTATGAGTTCCTCCGTTGGGGCCAGAAGGCCTTCGAGAATTTCCGCGCCGTCCCGCCGAATGTCGGCATCATTCATCAAGTGAACCTTGAGTTTCTGGCGAAAGGAGTCTTTCTGCGTCAGGACGACCAAGGGCCAGTCGCCATCCCCGATAGCCTGGTCGGTACCGACAGCCACACAACGATGATCAACGGCCTTGGCGTTGTCGGTTGGGGCGTCGGTGGCATTGAGGCCGAAGCCGTCATGCTGGGGCAACCGCTGTACATGCTGATGCCGGAAGTGGTGGGATTCGAGCTGACCGGGGAACTTCCGCCCGGCGCCACGGCAACCGATTTGGTACTGACGATCGTCGAGATCCTCCGGAAGGAAGGAGTCGTTGGAAAATTCGTCGAGTACTTCGGCGCCGGCGTGTCGAAGATGTCGCTGGCTGATCGAGCGACCATTGCCAACATGGTACCGGAATACGGCGCAACGATGGGCTTCTTCCCAATCGACGACGAAACGCTGGGCTACTTGCGGCGTACCGGGCGCACTGAAGACGAGGTGGAGCTGGTCGAGCGATACACGAAGGAACAAGGCATTTTCCGCACAGACGACAGCCCCACGCCGAAGTACACGAAAACACTGTCGTTGGACATCAGCACGATCGAACCGTCGTTGGCCGGCCCAAAACGCCCGCAGGATCGAGTACCACTGGCCGCCATGAAGACGGCTTTCCAAAGTGCATTACGCGCCCCGGTCAGCGAGCGCGGGTTCGCGTTGGACGAAGACGCATGCAAGCGCACGGCCCAGGTCACCACCGACGGAGACAGTAAGGAGATCGGCCACGGTGCGGTGGTCATCGCCGCTATCACAAGCTGTACGAACACCAGTAATCCCTCGGTCATGTTGGCCGCGGGGCTCTTGGCCAAGAAAGCCGTGGAACGCGGTCTCGAGGTCAAACCGTACGTGAAGACCAGTCTGGCGCCCGGATCCCGTGTAGTGACGGACTATCTGGATCGAGCCGGACTGACCAAGGTATTGGAGCAACTCGGTTTCCATACCGTGGGGTACGGCTGTACGACTTGCATCGGCAACAGCGGACCGTTGCCCGAACCCGTAGCCGCGGCCGTTACCGACGGGGACTTGGTGGCAGCGGCCGTGCTGAGCGGCAACCGCAACTTCGAAGGGCGAGTCAGTCCGATGGTGAAAGCCAACTATTTGGCCAGCCCGCCCCTGGTCGTGGCCTACGCTTTGGCCGGCACAACGGACATCGACTTGACCAGCGAACCACTGGGCTGTGATCGCGATGGCCAGGACGTGTACTTGAAGGACATCTGGCCAAGCACCGAAGAGATCAAAGACTTGGCCGCCAAATCGCTCGATGCGGAGATGTTCAAGTCGCGCTATGGCAACGCTTTCGACTGCAACGAAACCTGGAACAAGATCTCGGTGACCGAAGGCGATCTGTACGCGTGGGACGAGGCCAGCACCTATATTCAGGAACCGCCATTCTTGGCCGACATCACGCCGGAAGTCGCGCCAATTCAGCCGATCACTGGGGCGCGTGTCTTGGCGTTACTGGGCGATTCGGTAACGACCGACCACATTTCGCCCGCTGGCGCGATCGCCCAAGACAGCCCGGCCGGCCGTTTCCTAATCGAACAGGGCGTCGAGCCGCGCGATTTCAATAGCTACGGCTCTCGGCGAGGCAACGACCGAGTGATGCTTCGCGGGACCTTCGCCAACATCCGCCTCCGCCACCAGTTGGCTCCCGGGACCGC
>JACKQG010004416.1_pt1 | contig 16330 bp, 13 predicted proteins | sample 8237621 | NCBI WGS metagenome assembly JACKQG01 (sample SAMN15677084, study PRJNA649215) | marine metagenome | biome: marine; feature: Black Sea; material: saline water; isolation source: suspended particulate matter (SPM) from the Black Sea western gyre | collected 2013-06-09/2013-06-10 | depth...
TGATGACGGACCCATTCCTGATTTCAACCTTGTTCATAGATGGGATAAATCACACGTCATACCTATTGCCACCTCAAGGGGCTGTCCCTATGCATGTAAATTCTGCTCCGTCATACCCATGTTTGGCAGAAAATACCGTTTCAAATCCATAAACCGCGTCTTGCAGGAAGTCGAGGCCTCAGCCCGGAAAAAAAGCCATGTTTTTTTTATAGATGATAATTTCGCAGCCAATAAAGAACGTACTAAAGAACTACTGAGGGAAATGATCGCCCGGAAAATAAAGATAGAGTGGAGCGCCCAGGTGCGTACGGAGGTCGCTAATGATACGGAGCTTATTGAGTTGATGAAAAAGAGCGGATGCTTTGCTGTCTTCATAGGCTTTGAATCCATAAACCCTATGACACTCTCACTTTACAATAAAAGCCAGAATCTCGGAGACATTGAAAAGGCTATCAAGACCCTGAAAAAATACTCGATAAACATACATGGAATGTTTGTACTCGGATCTGATACAGATGATATAGCAACAATAAAAAATACCGCGAAATTTGCAAAAAAACTTGATATAGAGTCAGTTCAGTTTATGGTGCTTACCCCCCTGCCCGGCACCCCTGTATTTCAAGAAATGAAAGATAGCGGAAGACTTATTCACACCAACTGGAGTGCCTACGATGCCCATCATGCGGTTTTCGAGCCCAAACTTATGACGGCCTTTGAACTACATATAGAGACCCTGAAGGCCATGGCAAAGTTTTATTCCTGGAAGACCATATTGAAAAATCTCTGGCGCTTTGATTTCTTTTACGCCGTAGTCGGCATATACGGAAAACGGTCCGTGAGAAAGGCGCTTTCAAACGCAAGGGAATATCTTGAGGATCTGAAAAACCAGTTATCCACAGACTTTGATAAACGGACACTGAAGCTTCGCCAGAAATTTTTACAGCAAAAAGGAAAGACAAAAGAAGTCATATTAAATACGACATCTATGCAAATAACAGAATACCAGTTTTTCTCAACCTTCCTGAGTAAACTCGACAAAAAAATAATTATCAATAAAAAAGACTTCGACGTTACCGAGGGAATACTCGCAATAACTCCCCTGGTTGAGCATCTGAAAAATCGACATGAGATGGGAAAGCAGCAACTAACTGATTTTTATGATAAGTACCGTGACCGTCTTGAATCCGTAGAGATAGTCAATATGGGATCTATTTCCCTTTATAAAAGTTGTGTCAATATAGGACAACTTCTGGGCATAAAAACAAAGAAAATCCGTAAGGCCTATGAACAGGCACTTAAAAGCATTGATGGCACTCCCTTCGAATGCAACAATATTCTAATACTCTTGTCACGGTGAGACCAGATTTTCTTATACATTTTTTTCGACCTGATGCCTTCAGCTATATGGAAGATTCCATATCAAGCAGACTTTTTTTAATACCAATCCCGCAGGCAAAACCGCCCAGAGAAGAATCAGATTTAATTACCCGATGACACGGGAGCACTATTGGTAAAGGGTTTTTTGAAAGTGCTCCGCCTACAGCACGCACGGCCCCGGGGCGGCCTATTTCAGCAGCCAGCCATTTGTAAGACCTCGTTTCACCGTAAGGTATAAGCTGCAGCGCATTCCAGACATTTTTTTGAAATTCCGTACCTGAAAGAAACACCGTTTCCACAGAAAATAACTTTCCCGTACCCTTAAAATAACTGTCCAGTTCCCCGATAAAATTCCATGGAGCAGCACCCTTCTGCAGGCTTATATCTAAAGGCATGTTAAATGAAATACCCGCTAAAGCAAGCTTTTGAAAAGTCAGATAAAGTATGCCTAACGGTGATTCATACGTATCATATACAAGCATATGTAAATTTATGATTGAAGGCGCTTCACACCTATCACCCCATTTATCTGACCAATCTTCTGCGCAATATTGTCTAACTGCTTCCTGTCCCTGATTTCCAGGATAAAATTAAACAGTGCCTCCTTATTACTTGTTGATGATGCATCAAGATGGCTTATATTTACATTATTAGTAGAGAGTACCGCTGTAAGTTCCGCCAAAAGGCCGCGTTTATCAACCGTCATGACCTGAATCTTCACGGAATATGTTGCGGTAGAGTCTCCCGACCAATCTACTTCCACCAGACGGTCCGCATCTATGGTATTGGTGCTAAGCGTATGACATCCCATAATATGAATCGATACACCACGGCCTCTTGTTACAAACCCTGTGACTCTCTCACCGGGAAGAGGGTAGCAGCACTTAGACCGATGAAACATTATGTTGTCCACACCTTTTATACTAATACCCTTGCTGTCTTCCTCTTTTTTCTGCTCTTCCTTCGGCAGGACTTTTTCTTCATTTTCCTTGACCGAATCAGGCTGATAAACATGAATAAGTTTGTGTACTGAAACCCTTCCGTAACCGATTGCAACAAAAAGATCTTCGTGACTTTTAATCCGCAAACTTGCGGCAGCCTCCAGCATCTCTCCTGACTTCGCCAGTTTAGGACTTAACCCGTACCTGCGCAGGCCCTTTTCCAAAAGCTCCTCTCCAAGCTTAATTCCCTTTGCACGTTCTTCTGTCTTCAGCCATTGTTTTATCCGTGCATTTGCCTTCTGGGTCTTTACAAACTTAAGCCAATCCCTGCTCGGCGCATGCACGTGAGAGGTAATGATTTCTATCGTATCAGCGTTTTGAAGTTTATACCTCAACGGTACGATCTTTCTGTTAACCTTGGCGCCTGTGCACTGATGCCCGACCTCGGTGTGTATGCTGTATGCAAAGTCCACGGGCGTTGCATCCTGAGGCAGTTCAACTATATCCCCTTCCGGCGTAAAGACAAATACAACTCCGGGAACTATATCACCCTTTACCGCCTCCATAAACTCCCTGGCATCCGGCGTATCCTTCTGGGCCTTTACCAGATCACGCATCCAGGAAAAATATTTGTTATCCAGCCGATCATCATTGTCCTTCTCTTTATACTTCCAGTGCGCGGCAATCCCTTCCTCAGCAATCCGGTTCATCTCGCCAGTCCTGATCTGAAACTCAACTCTCTCGCCCTTCGGCCCTATCAATGTTGAATGAAGTGACTGATAAAGATTGGATTTCGGGGCCCCTATAAAATCCTTAAATCTCCCCGGCACAGGGGTCCAGAGCGAATGAATCAAACCGAGAGCCGCATAACAATTGGCCTTTGTATCCGTAATTATTCTGACTGCTATAACATCATATACCAGCTCAAAAGGTATCCTCTGCCTCTGCATCTTCTGGTAGATTCCGTATAAATGTTTAACCCTGCCGAATACCTCTACCGGAATCTGACCTACTCTCATATGGGCCTCTACTATCTTGACCACATCGTATAGATAGCCCTCCTGCTCCTCTCTCTTTTTGACAACCTTATGAATGAGTTCGTTATACACATCCGGCATCAGAAACCGGAAACTCAGATCCTCAAACTCAGACTTCAGCCACCCTATACCAAGCCTGTTGGCAAGCGGCACATAAATTTCCATGGTCTCCCTGGAAATTTTCTCCCTCTTCTCAAGAGATAAGTACTCCAGAGTGCGCATGTTGTGGAGTCTGTCAGCAAACTTTATAAGAATGACGCGAGTGTCCTCGGCCATAGCAAGAAACATCTTCCTGAAATTTTCAGCCTGAACATCTTCACTGGTCTTAAATTCCATCTTGCCGAGCTTTGTAAGACTCTCTACTAGAAAAGCAATATCTTCTCCGAAAAGACCGCGAATGTCCTCAACTGTGGTGTCCGTATCCTCGATAGTATCATGCAGCAGGCCGGCGGCCAGAGAGTTGATATCCAGACGCATGCTGCATAAAATGGCAGCCACAGCAAGGGGATGTTCAATATAGGGCGTACCCTCTTTCCGTTTCTGCTTAAAATGAACCTCATTGGAAAAGGCATAAGCCCGCCGCAGCAGATCCGCATTGGCCCCGGTGTTATACTCAAAGACCTTATCGATAAGCGCATCTACCGTATTTATATTTCTAAGTACAACCACAGGCCTCTCGTCTTCCTTACCGGATATCCATGAACTTGCTCATATGAACAGTATACCGTATAAATATTCTGTTGATTAATTCAGTGATTCAGACAGATAACCACATCTACTAAATTATATATGAAGAATCTATCTTTTCGCAGGATTAGCAAAATTAAACACCCGGCCTGATACCCTTCATCGTCAATTGAATATTTTTCATGCCGCGCCACTCATTTATTCCCGGCACATAGGCTATATCGAAACGAGATGAAGTCTCAAGAGTTTCAATTTTGTCCCCCATGCTAAAGCCGATTGAATCCATCCTTACGTTTTTCTGCATAAGATCCATTTTCAGGTGTTTGCTTCCCACGATCTTCCAGGCAGTCATCTCCACATCTTTTGAAGCGAATACGGGTTCCCGATTACCCTCACCAAATGGCTCAAGCCGGCTTATATCCTTTATGAGTTTATAATTCAGCTCAGCAAACCTCAGAGATGCATCAATCTCAAGAACAGGCTGCATCTCATCAGGCTTCATGCCCGCATGAACTACTTTGTTAATCGCAGACTTAAACTCCTCAAAATGATCCATATCAAGGGATATTCCAGCAGCCTGACTGTGCCCGCCATACCGCGTTAGAAGCGAAGAGCACGCATTAAGACTGTCGTACAGATGCACAGATGGAATGCTCCTGGCAGACCCTTTTGCAAGCGTGCCCTTTATAGAAAATATAAAGACCGGTCTGCAGAACTTTTCAACCAGACGCGAGGCCGTAATCCCGATAACCCCGGCATGCCACTCACTCGAAGCAATAATAATGGCATGACCTGCCCCCTCGCGCTCTATCATAGCCAGAGCAGAGTCAAATACCTTTCCCTCAATTTCCTGCCTGCTGGCATTAAGCTGATCAAGAGAAAGAGCAATTCGCGTGGCAATATTCTTATCCTCTGTTAACAAAAGCTCCACTACCATAGCCGCATCGGATATGCGACCGGCTGCATTAATACGCGGGATCATGCTGAATGATAACGACTCCGAGCGAATCAGATTCTGAACACCCGAGGCCTCCTTCAGGGCCTTTATCCCGGGTCGTGGAGATGTACGATTCATCTCTCTAATGCCAGCCTGGGCGATTGCCCTGTTTTCACCTGTCAATGAAACGGCATCGGCAACTGTACCAAGTGCAGCAAGATCCAGATAATCCTCAATATGAAGAACCTCACTCTTTAAATGCAGCTTCAGGGCCTGAACCAGCTTTAGAGCCACACCAACCCCTGCGAGTCGTTTAAAGGGATACAAAGAATCATGACGGTGCGGATTAATAATTGCCAGGGCCTCAGGCATGATTTCAGACGGCTGATGATGATCGGTTATTATGACATCAATTCCCAACGCAGCTGCCGCTGCAATCTCCTCATGTGAACTAATGCCGCAATCCACGGTCACAATAAGTCCAGCACCTAATTGCTGAGCCTTTTTAACCCCTAAAAGACTCACACCATAGCCCTCTCTGTCACGATGCGGTATGTGATACTCCGTCTCAATACCAAGCTTTCGGAAGACAGATACAAGCAGTGCAGTAGAGGTCACTCCATCTGCATCATAATCCCCATGAACAAGCACCTTCTCACCTGATTTCAATGCATGTTCAAGCCTGGACACAGCAGTTTGCATATCAGGCATAAGGAAGGGATCATGCATCTCTGAAGGGGGTGGCGAAATAAACGTCTGTATAGACTTAATATCCCTGATACCCCGATTCACCAGTATCTGCGCAAGCACGGGTGATACAGATGCACCTTTAGACAGGTACTCTATGAAATCAGCATTTGTCTTACTTAACAACCACTTACGATGCATGACTTAAATTATAGCATTAAAATTAAAACTAGGGGGATACTAGAGAATTTCGGCAATAATATTATCAGGCGACAGTACTACTTCTTGCCGAGAGCATTCTCTTCGCCCATCATAAGGACGATCGGACTGGCAATAAATATCGAGGAGTATGTACCAATCGCAACCCCCAGCATTATCGCAAGCGCGAATTCATGTATAACTTCACCACCAAAGACATACAGAGTAAAGGCAGCAAAAAAGGTTGTTAAAGATGTAATAATTGTCCTTGAGAGAACCTCATTAAGACTCATATTAATTATCTCAACAATTGATTTTTTCGATTTAAAACGGAGGTTTTCCCTGATGCGGTCAAACACAACAACCGAGTCAGTAAGAGAGTAACCCGCTATCATCATCAGCGCACTTACAAGGATAAGATTGATTTCCTTTCCAGTAAGATAGAAGATACAAAGCACCGCCAGAACATCATGAAAAGTGGCCAAAGTAGCACCTACACCGAACTTAAACTGAAAGCGAAAGGTTATATATATGAGAATACCGATAATAGCAGCAATAATCGCCCAAAGGGCATCCGCGCGAAGCCTCGCACCTACTTTAGGGCCAATCTCAGTAGATGAGTCAACCACTACATTTTCCTCGGAATACTTCTCTCTAAGCACGGATATAATCTGCGTTGATAAAGTGCCAAGGGTCTGCTCTTTTTTCTTGACCCTTATAAGGATCTTGTTTTCACTTGTAAGTTCCTGCAGATCATACTCATCAATGCCGCCCTTATTCAGCGTCTCTCTGACATCGTCCAGGGCAATCGGCTCATTAAATTTAATCTGAACAGCCGTACCGCCGGCAAAATCAATACCAAGGTTTGCCGCACCCCGACCGATCTGAACTATCGCCAGCAGGCCTATAAGCATAAATATGCCGGACATTGTAAGGGCGATTTTTCTCTTGCCCATAAAATCAATCTTAGTTTTATTCTTAAGCAGTTCTATCATATGCTAAGCTTCTTAACCTCATATTTCGTTGTTATAAGATCAAATATTGTCTTGGTACCTATAAGGGCCGTAAAAAGGTTGATAAACACACCCACACCCAGTGTTACGGCAAAGCCCTTGATCGGGCCGGTACCGAACTGAAACAGTACGATCGCGGTTATAAGTGTAGTTACATGAGAATCGAATATAGTCCAGAAGGCCTTGTCATAACCAGAGTCTATTGCAGCACGCGGAGTTTTACCTATACGCATCTCTTCTCTTATCCTCTCAAACATGAGTACATTACTATCTACGGCCATACCTATCGCTAGGATGACACCTGCTATACCCGGAAGGGTCAGTGTGGCATTGAAGGCCGAGAGAATACCCATCAAAACTACTATATTAAGTACAAGGGCAAAGTTCGCTATCACTCCGGACATTTTATAATAGATAACCATAAATACAACCACCAGCAATGCACCAATAAGTCCTGCATTAATTCCTGCAGCAATGGAATCCTTACCGAGCGAGGGGCCTACTGTGATATTCTGAAGCATCTTCAGCGGAGCAGGCAAAGAACCTGACCTTAATACAATAGCAAGATCACGTGCCTCTTCCATGGTAAAGTCCCCTGATATCGTTGCACTTCCACCGGAAATCGGCTCATTAATATTAGGAGCGGAATAGACATTTTCATCAAGGACAATCGCAAGACGCTTGTTTACATTATTAGTGGTAACCTCTTCAAAAATTTTTGATCCCTCGGAATCAAAAGAGATGGCAACCGCAGGAGTACTGCTTCTATTATCAATTTCGACTCTGGCCTCAGATAGAAAAGCACCGGTTAAAGGAGCCCGCTTCTTCACCAGATAGACAGAGCGGTACTCATTGCCAAGATCCTCGACCACTTCTTCACTTTTCACCCTGCCAAACAATATCTCATCATCAGCAGGTATTTTCTCAGCAAACTCAGCAAGCACTCCGGCTTCCTGAGAAGCAGTAATTCTTACGGGCAACTGTGCAGCTATCGGTGATTCACTATCAAGTATCTTAAATTCGAGTATCGCTGCTGTTCCAACAAGCTCAATAGCCCGCTCAGTATCCTTAACGCCGGGAAGCTGTATCACGATCTCATTGTTCGCCTGCCTGTGAATTGTCGGCTCTGCCACACCAAAGGCATCCACCCTGTTACGTATAGTCTCAAGGGCCTGATCTACTGACTGGTCTTTTATGTTCTCGATCTCTGAGGCACTTATTGTATAAGTAATGCTCTCATCCAATCTGGATACTATCTTTAAGTTGCCGTACTGCTTCGATACTATTTCATAAATCTCTTCAGTATTAGGCGTAATAGTAATGTTCAGCCCTTCCTGACTCACAAGAACACCGGGAACTTTCTCATCCTTAAATATATTAATAAGCCTCGAAGCGATCCTCTCGACCGTTACCTCAACGGCCTTATCTCCATCCACCTCATACACCAGGTGAATACCACCCTGAAGATCCAGTCCCAGCACTATGCCGTACTCCTGAAGCCACTCAGGAAGGGAATCCCTCATTGCATCAAAGGATGGAAGATAAAATATTATTGATAAAAGAAGTGATGCCGCAATTAACGATATCCGCCAGAAAAATTTCTTATGCACGTTTCCGCTATTCTCCCGTTCTAAGACCGGCAATATAACTACGGCCAATCTTTATCTTGACATCATCTTTAATGCCTATTTTCAAAGTCACGATATCGCCCTCTATAGCATCGACAAATCCGTAAATCCCGCCGCTGGTCACTACCTTATCACCCTTTTTAATGTTGTCCAGCATCTCCTTATGCTCTTTTGCCTTCTTTTGCTGCGGACGAATAAGGAGAAAATAAAAAATTACAAATATCAGAATAAGCGGCATAAAAGAGGAGAGCATCGCACCGATACCCTGTGGTGCCCCGTCTGCTCCGCCTGTCGGTGGTGCCATTGCATAAGCCTTGTCCAAAAACATAATCTATCCTCCGGATATTATTAACGAAATTTAATGACGTTTACTATACATCGCGAGGGTTTTATTAATCAAGGGACTGATTTAAAAACAGAGGGGGTAAGGGAAAGGGGCGATATACATTACTTACCCACCCCCCTTTACCTTAATAAGACATTCCTTTTTCCCATCCAGCATGCAGTCATCCTCGACAATCTCGATTTCCTCACCGTAATGTGTTGCAAAGCCCTGAACAAGTCCACGGGCAAAGGCGCACATATGTCTTGGAGAGTTGTACTTAATCAGCACCTCCCTCGACCCTACCCTGCTGCAGGAAAGTTCAGGCGGCGTCATCCCGGGATTATATAACCTCAATTCCCGATGAACCGTATTCTCGACATTTTCCAGTAACTCATAGAAATCCCAAGAAGGTTTAAAAAACACCTTATATGTCCTGGCAAAATATTCTGCCATAAATTGTCCTAACTCAAATTGTATATCCTGCGAGGACTTACCCGCGACTCCAGATATAGTTGTAATCAGAGATTCAACCTCGCTGTCCGGGTATTCCTGCAAAATTAAATATTTTTCAATACCTGCACCTGCTTCATTGACAACCTTCGCCCATGCTTTACTGCCATAGGTATCAGATACAAACCTTTCCATTCCCGCAAAAATGTGACCGTACATACTTAATACTTTCTCCTGAATATCATAAAGATATAATAATGTTAATTTTCACTCTCAGCATCAAATTCTTTCAATATTCCAGTAATTTCCTTATCTGTTTTTCTCAGCCTGCTCTTGCAATGCTTAATCAGTTCAGCTGCCCTCTGCACCTTCGATGACAACACATCAAGGTCAACCGACTCGCCCTCTATTTCCTCTACAATAGCATCTATCTCCTCAATGGCCTCGGAGTACGTCGGAAAATCACTCATTTTTTGCCCTTTTTCATTTTAATTTTATCAACTGTCTGTAGAAGTTCACCGTCAAGAAGGATCGTACGAAGACTATCTCCAATTGCGGCATCATCCGCTGATCGCACGATGCCGCGGCTGCTATAGGTAATACTATAGCCCCTTTTCATAATATTAAGGGGATTAAGCAGCGCAATATGCCCTTCCCTTGCTGCAAGCCGTTCCTGTTCATTCTTTATAAATTTCCGGGAATACTGTACTCCCTTCTGCAGAGCTTCAAGTTTATGCCGGTTATCACTGATAATGCCGCGAACTGATAGTTCCAGTCTCCTGACCAGCGAAGCAAGCCCTGACTGCATTATCGTTGTAAGCCTGCCCGCACCTGAAACCATAGCGCCTGCAAGGGCATCCAGACGATCTTCGTATTCCCGAATCCTGTTTATCAATATATCCGCTGCACCGGTAGGTGTCTTGGCCTGCATATTGGAGACTTCATCCGTTACGGTTATATCCCGGTGATGACCTATACCGGAAAGTACCGGAAGCGGCATCATAGCGATTGCCCGGCCTATCTCATAATTGTCAAAACAACTCAGATCGGTCTGACCCCCGCCACCTCTGACGATAACCACAAGATCAAGGGAGGTTGCATCGGCCCGACACCTATCAAGGGCCTTTACAATTGTAGACTCTGCATTATCTCCCTGCATAGCTGCTTCATAAAGCCTGCTCTCAAAGACATAGCCATAAGGATTATGCAAAAGATGATTCATAAAGTCCTCATATCCTGCGGCAGTTGCAGAAGAAATAATACCGATCCTCTGAGGAACTGCTGGAAATGCGAGCTGCCTGTTTAGCTCAAGAAGCCCCTCACGGCCAAGCCTCTCCAAAATCTCCTTCCGCTTTACGGCCATCTCCCCTACTGTATAAGAGGGATCAATATCAGATATATTTAGTTTCAGTCCATACCTTTCATGGAAGCTGATCTCTGCCTCAAACAAAATCTTAATGCCCTTTTTCAGGTCCATGCCGGTTGCCTTTTTAAAACGTGAGGCGATGCCGCGATATTTCCCCGCCCAGATCACAGCCCCTGCTTCTGCGGTTATGGAATCTCCATCTTTATCAACCAGCGAAAGGTAGCAATGGTTTTTCACATTACAGGAAGCTATCTCCGCAGTGACAAGAAACGTATTCCCAAGGGAGCTCTCCAGTACAGTGCGGATGAGTTGATTTAATTCGAATAATGTAAGTGTTTTGTTCATCATGATCAAGAAACCTGATTGCAGCCTCTAGAGATTAATAAATGCAACTCGAATATTTTACTGTATCTTTGCTAGAAATGCAGGCCCAAAGGGGCGTAGGCACAAAGGGGCATAGGCACAAAGGGGCATAGGCACAAAGGGGCGTAGGCACAAAGGGGCATAGGCACAAAGGCACATAGAAAGATATTACCGCCTGAGATCCTTCGGCATCGTCTCCAACCACCCCTCATCCAACACTGCCCAGAGGCCTATTAATATAGCCTCTGCTGCATCATGTCTCAGGGATGTCGGACGTGTTATCTCTGACCACTCTATAGTCCTGCGGGCCAGATCATCAGCAAAGTGCTTTGCATCCTGTCCGCTTTTCTGCTCCCTTGGATATAGCAACTTCTGCCGCCATACGCCCGCATGAATCATTTTGACCCCAAGTTTTCTGCGTAGCGCCTCCCGTTCCCATATTACGGCATGCGTTCCCCCACCCTCAATAACAATCATCTTAAGATCAGGGATGCTGCCAAGCAGGGCATGTGCGCCCCTTTTCAGGCTTGCATTTGTCCCGAAATTTTTTGACCGGTACCAGCAAAGGCGTCCGTTGCGTGAATAAAGTGCTAGACCAGCCCGGAGTCCGGCATCAACAGCAAGAAGTGATTCCATATTGTTTACATAATAACAAATTAAGCCTGCAGATTTTAAAAAGAAAACAGCGGGGGGAGAGTAGTCAGGTCCCTGCAGTACAGGGACCTGAAAGAGAAACTACGCTTTCATAACATTGATTGCTTTAAGACCCTTAGGACCCTGCTCAACTTCATAGCTGACGGCGTCGCCTTCGAAAAGGGACTTAAATCCGTTACCTGCTATTGAAGAATAATGAACGAAAACATCTTCGCCGCTATCGCTGGCAATAAAGCCAAAACCTTTAGTTTCGTTAAACCATTTAACTGTACCGTTATTCATTTTTCCTTACCTCCTTACATATAGACTAAAGCGTCAGAACGACCTGATTTTTTATAAAAAAAAGACCACAAAGATAAAGTCTTTATGATCTGGTCTGATGCAAAAACTTCTGATACTTAATACATACCGTACCATGAGGTTGGATTATTGTCAATCCAGGGGGGATTAATTTCAGAACATATCCTACTTCAACGTAAAAACCACCCGACGGTTCCTCTCAGCACCTTCTTTCTCAAGATCAATCTGATGTAAATCTAAAAGCATCACCCTCCCCGGCTCCACCGCATTATCCTTAAGAAGATAGTCCTTCACTGTCCGTGCCCTCTGCTCAGCAAGATGCCGCAGGTCATCATCGCTGATCAGAATATGAGCAAAAATCAGCTTTTGCATCTCAGCAGAAGGAAGGACCTTGACCTTACCTGCTGTATCTTTTGGTTTAGGGAATTTTTCATTCTCATATGCCAATATAAGATACTTTTCATACTCTTCATCCGAGACCATAATGTCCTCAACAGAAGCAGTCTTACCCTGATGTTTAACAGTCTCCCTGAGTTTCGCATCCTTTAACTTCTTCATAAATGCAAGCTCTTTCAGGGCAACCATATCCCCTTCCGGATCTACACGCCCTTCTATATCCATTTTCAGTGACGGCCGGTCATTCAGTGCTTTACTGAGCCGGTCAAGCTTTTGTGTCTCATGTGCGGAAAGTTCAAGACTTCCGTCCTCAAATATCACATAGCCGAGTTCATCCCCGCCGCCGACAATCGCCCCTAAAAGTGCAAAAGGAGAGGTTGCCGCCTTGACAAGCATATTTACTATTATCTTTAAAACCACGCCGCCGATACTGAACTCGGGATCCTCCATACTTCCCTTAACCGGAATATCAAGGTTGATTTGTCCGCTGCTGTCTTTCATAAGCGAGACCGCAAATTTCACCGGAAGCCTTGTGGCCTCCATGCTTTCAACCTTCTCCCCGAATGTAAACTGATCCAGCCTTATACGATTTCGAGAATCAATCTGCTTATCTGCAATCAGATATTCAAGCTCCAGCGAAAGACTGCCCTTCTTAATCGTATACCCCGCATACTTTCCGGCATAAGGGGTAAGAGGACTAAGATCCATATCACGAAAGTCAGTCTTAAGGTTCACATAAAGATCATCTCTGAGCGGATTGATGGTGCCGCTAATAGTCAGAGAGGCATAGCTTTCAAGCTTGCCCGCGAGTTCTACATCCGCCATAGTTGAGGCAGAGGAAGAAAGGCCGGATAGCCTGCCGCCTATCTCTAAAAGGCTTGCTGAATAATCAGGCTTAATATGCCGGTCTGAAAAATTTATCGTTCCTGCCTGCAGTGTCACGGTATCAATCTTGACAGAACCCATATCCGCCGACTCACTGCCCTGCTCCATAACCTCATCAACTTCAGGCAATACGACTGCTTCCTCAGGTTCTTTACTCTTAACAATCCCCTGCACATTCAGGCTTCCATCCTCATTGATAATCAGTCTTGAGTAAAAATCAGACAGTGCAACTTCCTGTATGTGTAGATCAAAAGGACTCGTATTTAATTTTACTCCCTTGATATCAAGATACTCCCACTTCAAAAAGTCATCAGCATTCAACTTATCTACAGAAGCAAATCCGGCAAGTGCCGCATCACCACTGTATGCTGCATTCAAATCACTGTCCTCTGCAGCAGCAAGTTTCAATTCGCCATTCATAGAAAACCGGCCGCCCGTAATAAGTATTTTTATCTGCTCCGCAACATACGGCTGAAACTGAATTAGATCTATATCATTAAAATCAAGGTTAAGAACTGCAGAAAGCGGCTCAATGCCCAGACTTCCCTCTGCTGCAATCTTCCCCTTACTATTAATCGATAAATCCAGAGATACCTTACTCTTGGTACCTTTTACTGTAGAAAAACCTTTTATCATAAAATTCAGATTATTCATCGCAAGTTTCACAGATTCGTCCATAGAGTCATCAGCAAAAAACACATTGCCGGCACGCACTGCGGCCTCATCAATCTCAAGCACAAAAGCATCTGCCTCACCCTTCTCCGCTGCAGCTGTTTCATCATCCCCATTTCCCAGAACCATTTCCTGAATATTGATATTTCCATCATTGCCCCGCACAAGATAGATCTCCGGAGAGTCCAGATTAATACTCGCAATCTTAAGTTTCCCTGCCGAAAGGTCAGACGGTGCGACCACGATATCCAGGGATGGCAGAACAATCAGTGACTCTCCTGCCATATCTAAGGCATGCACTTTCTTTATCCCCACTTGCCCGGACAATATAATGGAAGAAGGACGATCCTTATACTGCAAAAATGACAGAGTAGTCTGCGCATCAATCGATCCGGACAGCAGCTTAAAATTAAGCTTCGCAGGAACGTAAGCAAGATAATGAGCTATATCAAGGCCGCTAATATCAAGGTCCATGACGGTCTCAAGGGAATCGCTGAACGGAAGCGTTCGTCCATCAACTTTCACAGGAGTCCCATCGATATCAGCCATAAACAATGGTGTTACATGGGTTTCCAGAAAATTGGGGAAATTAGATATCATGGGAACTTTTACGATCAAACCACGTACCTTGTGTGCAGTATCTTCCGGGCTATCCAGAAAATCTATTTGCCCGTCCATTATCTTAATATTACTTAAGGAGAACTTTACTGGTGCAGATTCACTTTCAGACTCATCAGTTTTTTTCTCCAGCAGATCAGAAAAATTATATGAGCCGTCGTCATGACGGACTATATTGAAATATGGCTTCCTGATTCTAAATTCCTTAATTATCAACCCTTTCTCTATGACCGAAAAAAGTTCTAGATTCAGATACAGATCATCAAAAGAAAACAGCGCGGTTGTACTCTCATTGTCTTCTACCGAAAAGCCCCCGATTGCAAGTGAAAAAGTATAGGGATTAAATTGAAGCGCCTTTACAGATACATTTCTTTTCAGTTGATCGGAAAACTGCGAGACCAGCATAGACTTGATCACCGGAGATACAATGAGAAACCCTGTTATCGTATACAATGTCAGCAGCACTATTAACCACTGCACAATTTTCACTCTCAGGGATGCAGGCCTCTTCACATTATTCTCAGTCATAGTCTATTGTCTCTCCCGTTTTTTACATGGTCAATATCAAGAATCAGATCCTGCTTACAGTATATGATATTTAATTTTATCACGCTCAACGATTTTGCCAATTAACTACAGGATAATTATTTTCACTTATGTTATATTTCCTGTGGGACAGGTTGAAGTAATTACGGTTACTGCACCATTTATTACAAAACCATTTAGCGCATCAGCTACACGGAATATTCTGCGTTTGAAGATCATAAACGAAAAGCAGCAGTTCTGTTTATACGTCATTGCGCCTAAAACAAGGGTCACCTGCATTTAAAACCATTAAAAGGGAGGGGTATCTTATGGAAAAAATTTACAATGTGCTTTGGAAAAAAGGAGAAGCAAACGGAAAAGCTCTGTGGGAAAAGGTCGGAGTAATGCTTGAAAAGCCGGACGGGAAAAAATCCCTGAAGATAGACATGCTGCCTGCATACGGCTGGAATGGCTGGCTAGTGCTATCGGAGAATAAACCGCATTCAGAGAATAAGACTACTAAAGTCAGTTCATAAAACTCATGTAAGCATATGTTTAAATAACAATACTGCGGGGGGATAAATATTGCTGGCAAAGGTACACAGTGCTGCACTTCTGGGGATTAATGCACATTTAGTAGAGGTTGAGGTAGATATAACAGCCAGGGGGCTGCCCTGTTTTTCAACTGTAGGACTTCCTGATACAGCGGTCAGGGAAAGCAAAGAGCGCGTCAGGGCGGCTCTGAAAAATACAGGGTTCAACTTCCCGCTTAAACAGGTCATCATAAACCTCGCCCCGGCTGATATCAAAAAAGAAGGATCAGCCTTTGATCTGCCGATGGCCATCGGGATCACTGTGGCAGAGGGTCTGCTTCCTCCAGAAACCGTAAACGGCTATATCCTGTCAGGCGAACTGTCTCTTGACGGGAAGATCAAGCCAGTAAGGGGCGCCCTTTCCATGGCCCTCATGGCGCGCAATCAAAACTTCAGGGGGCTGATCCTTCCGCTCAGAAATGCAAAAGAGGCGGCCGTTGTAAGCGGAATCGATGTATACGGCTTTGAGAGTCTCCCGGAGTTGATGGAGTTTTTCACAAATGGGACAGGGAAGGAACCAGTTTACGTCGATATATCCAGCGTCATGCAAAAGAGCGCTGCATACGAAGATGATTTCTCTGATGTCAAAGGACAGGAGCATGTCAAGCGAGCTTTGGAGGTAGCGGCTACCGGCGGACATAATATACTGATGATAGGCCCCCCCGGTTCCGGAAAGAC
>JACKQG010000671.1_pt2 | contig 16328 bp, 16 predicted proteins | sample 8237621 | NCBI WGS metagenome assembly JACKQG01 (sample SAMN15677084, study PRJNA649215) | marine metagenome | biome: marine; feature: Black Sea; material: saline water; isolation source: suspended particulate matter (SPM) from the Black Sea western gyre | collected 2013-06-09/2013-06-10 | depth...
TGATTAAATGTTTTAACCCAATCTGGTAATTCATCCATATAATAAGAGCTAGTAATCCATTCTCCTTTGTTTTTACCATAAAACCAATAGGCTGCATTTGCGTTTTTTCCTCCCATGAATATTGCACCTCTATCCTTAACAGAAATAGCTATCGTTTTAGACTTCATTTTATTATGAATTCTATTTTGATCTGAAAATGAGTTTACTAACATGTTGTTAGGAGATTTCTTTCCATAATATGCGTTTCCCCCAATATTTTCATAGCTTAAATCTGTTGCGCAATATATTTCCTTTTTAATATTTCTATCGTACCAGTTATTTCCTACAATTCCATGAATACTAGGGGTTGAACCAGTAGCAATAGACGAATGACCTGGGCCTGTTACAGTAGGCACATAATTGAAATGATTATTTGTACAATTAAACCCTTGATTAATTAGCCTATTAAACCCATCATCAGAAAATTTATTACTTAATCTTGTTAAATAATCATATCTCATCTGATCAACAACGACACTAACAATAATTTTTGGTTTTGAACTATTATTATCTAAAAAATTAGATTGACAATTGAATAAAAGACAGAGGCATATTATATAAAAAAATCTAAACATTTTTTTTAATTAATTTTGACTAAAATTAGATGTTAAATGCGATAAAAAATAATTTGTTGTAAATTATATTCTAATTTATTTAATAAATGAAATATTCTAGATGAATTTTTTTCACAACATAGGTTTATATTTTATAATGTTAAAGAAAATGTTTTACAAACCAACCAAGTGGTCGGTTATGAGACAGCTTATAATAAAAGACACTGAAGATACTGTAGTTAATTCTCTAGGAATTATTTCATTTGTTTCCTTTTTTATTGGAGGAGTTATCACCATTCAAATGGCACTTAACATGACTGGCTCATTATATCCAAAATATCTTATTGGATTTGCAACAAGAGAAATTATTATATTAGAATTTGCGCCTACTATAATTTCAATAATTATGGCTGGAAAAGTTGGATCTTTCATAACATCTAGTATTGGATCCATGAGAGTGACTGAGCAAATAGATGCTCTAGAAGTAATGGGTGTAAATTCTATAAACTATCTTGTTTTTCCAAAGGTTATAGCAATGTTATTATACCCTTTTCTAATATCAATCGCTATGTTTTTAGGAATACTAGGTGGAATGGCTGCATGTATTTATGGTGGATACAGCACAGTAGATAATTTTATTACTGGAATTCAAACAGAATTCATACCGTTCCATATGACATATGCATTTATAAAAACATTTGTTTTTGGTTTAATTATTGCAACGGTTCCATCATTTCATGGATATTATATGAAAGGAGGGGCCTTAGAAGTTGGAAAAGCTAGTACAACCTCTTTTATATGGACATGTGTATGCATTATAGTACTAAATTATATTTTAACTCAAATGCTTTTAGGATAATGATAGAAATTAAAAATTTACAGAAGTCATTTGATGGAATAAAAGTTCTAAATGCAATATCTGCAACATTTGAAAAAGGAAAAACTAGCCTTGTTATAGGTGAAAGTGGATCCGGAAAAACAGTTTTGTTAAAATGTCTATTAGGATTGCATAATTATGATAAAGGAGAAATTATATTTGATAAGATTAATTATAAAAATATTTCTGATAAAGAAAAAATAGGTCTCAAATCAAAAATTGGTACTGTATTTCAAGGAAGTGCATTATTTGATTCAATGAACATAGAAGAAAATGTAATGCTTCCTTTGAAAATGTTCAATAATTATAGTAATGATGAAATGTTAGATAGGGTAAACCAAGTTTTGAAAAGAGTTAACCTCGAAAATACAAATAAAAAAATGCCTAGTGAAGCATCTGGAGGTATGCAAAAGAGAGTTGCAATAGCCAGAGCAATTGTAAATAATCCTAAATTCTTGTTTTGTGATGAACCAAACTCTGGATTAGATCCTAATACAGCCATTATTATTGATAATTTAATTAAAGAAATCACCGATGAGTACAAAATCGTTACAATTATAAACTCTCATGACATGAATTCTGTTATGGAAATTGGTGAAAAAATAATTTTTTTAAAAGAAGGAAGCAAAGAATGGGAAGGAAGTAAACACACTATTTTCAAAACTAACAATGAATCAGTAACTAACTTCGTATATTCTTCAAATTTATATAAAAAAGTAAGAGAAATGTATGTAAAAAATAGTTAGACTATTCTATTTCTTTCAGACCTGTTAAAGATGAAGAACTCCTGATTTTATTTCCTAAACCATCAACCATTTTAATATTATATTTTCTACATACTGCTGATTCTGGAACTTCTGAAGTAGCTCTATCTCCGCCATTTGCAAAAATATCAGGTTTTAATTCTTCTAAAGATCTACAAACTGATTTATCATTGTCAATTGAAAGAAATACATCATCAACAATTCCAAGAGATTTAACAATTCTAACCCTATCTAATTCATCCATGAATGGTTTACCTTTTTTCAAAGTACACTGATGGTTGTTGTTAACTATAACAATTAATCTGTTGCCAAGTTTTTTTGCAAGTTCTAAATATTCAAGATGCCCAACATGAATAGGGTCAAAATAGCCACTTACCGCCACACTAGTTATTTTTTTACTCATATTTATACTAATTCAATTTCTGCATTTGGATTAAATAGATATGTCCTTCCTGATGCTATTTCCTTGCATTTATACCTTTTTCTTAATTTTTCCTCAAGAATAAATGCTCTTCCATTGTATATCTTAAACTTGCTTCCATTATTTATTTCAAAAATATACTTTTTTTCTTTATTAAAATCATAAGATCTTAAAGCTAAAGACAAGTTAAAATCTGTATCAGTAGAAGCTTTAGGGTTTTTAATGTAGTTAGAGATGTATGAAAGTAAATCGCTTGGGAAAATTTTAGGATTCAATAATGGAAGCATCATATATTTAAATGTTTGCTTCCATTCCTGACCATGAGGTCTTACTTTTTTATTATAAATTTTATATACCTTATAATGCGCAATTTCATGAATTAATGTTATTAAAAATCTATATGAATTTAAATTAGAATTTATTGTAATTTGACATTCTCCATTTTTTAATACCCTAAAATCTCCATGTTTTGTTCTTCTTTCTTTCTTAACAAGCAAGTTAATTTTATTTTCACTTAAAATCTTATTAAGATAATCTCTAGAGTTCAACGGTATATATTTTAGAAAAGAGCTGTTCATCTTTTAGGGGTTATATCAGAAACTATAACAACTTCTCCATTAGAAAGGCTATTGGTATTAAGAGAAAAATTATATATATATTTAGCCATTTCACCAGCACTACAGGGAGCCTTATATCCAGGAAATGCTTTTTCTAACATTTTTGTTTGAACTGCTCCAAGTGCAAGTACATTGAAAAATATTCCTGAATTTTTATATTCTTCTGCAAGCAATTCTGTTAAAGTTATCAATGCTCCCTTACTAGAACTATAAGCTGAAAGACCAGAAAATTTAGCACTTCCCTGTACACCGCCAACTGAACTAATATTTACTACATGACTGCCTTTTTTTGCAAATGGAAGTATATTATTAATAATCGCTGCTACCCCAAAGACATTAGTAGAATACACTTTATTAAAATCTTCAGTAGTTGTTTCAGAAAAAGGTTTATTAATTAAAACTCCAGCATTATTAATTAAAATATCTACGTGTTTCCAATTTTTTGATATATATTCTATAAGCACTTTGTGATCAGAATTATTATTAATATCAAAACTTATCGAATATACATTTGACAATTTTAAGTCATTAGTAGGTAAAATATTTCTGGAAAGAGCAATTATATTATGTCCTTTGGTGGAAAAAATTTTAACCAACTCATAACCTATACCGCTACTAGTCCCAGTAATAATTATGTTCTTAGCCATAAAATTTATTTAAATAAGAAAAAAATAAATTAAATTATCATTGTTATAGGATTTTCAATAAACTCTCTCAATGTTTGTAAGAATTTTGATCCAGTTAGCCCATCAACTACTCTATGATCACATGCTAGTGTAACTTTCATTGTATTTCCAACTTCAATATTTCCATTCTTAACAATTGGCTTTTGAACAATTGAACCAACTGAAAGTATAACTGAATTAGGTGAATTAATAATTGATGTAAAGCTTTCTATATCAAACATTCCTAAATTAGATATTGTAAATGTACTTCCCTGCATTTCTTCCAGAGCTAGTTTTTTATTTCTTGCTCTACCTGCAAGATCCTTAACTTTCGAATTAATATCTACAATACTCATCTGATCAACAAACTTTAAAACAGGCACAATGAGTCCTTCATCTACTCCTACGGCAACGCCAATATGAATATGATTATTGTATCTAATCTTATCATCAAACCATTGTGAATTCAATTTTGGATTACTGGCCAATGCCAATGAACATGCTTTAATTATAATATCATTATATGAAATTTTAATATCAGGAATTGAATTATATTGTTCTCTTATAATGATTGCATTTGACATATCATATTCAACCGTTAGGTAATAATGCGGAGCATTAAATTTAGATTCTGACAGTCTTTTAGCAATAGTTTTTCTCATCTGAGAATGAGGTATTTCTTGAAAATCTTCAATGCCAACAAATGTCTTAGATTTGGCATCTTTTGAAGATGAAGTATAATTTTCTACGTCAGATTTTATAATTCTTCCATTCTCTCCCGTGCCTTTTATTTCACTAATACTAATTCCGCGCTCCTTAGCTAATTTTCTAGCTAGGGGTGAAATAAATATTCTTTTTGTGGATGCTGTGGTTTTACTAATTAGCTCAGGAACATTTTCAATTTCAAGTTCTTCTTTAACAACTTCAATCTCTTTATCTTCTTCTATTATTTCAATCTTTTCTTGAACTTCAGGTTTTTCATTTATTTGAATCTTTTCCTGAATTACTTCCTCAGACTTTTTAGCATCATCTAAAAGAGATTTATAGTCTTCATTAGCCTCACCAATTATTGCTAAGGGTTCATCAACCTTAGTGCTCTCCCCTTCTTTAATCCCAATATATAATAATGTTCCATCATAAAAAGATTCAAACTCCATTGTAGCTTTATCAGTTTCTATCTCAGCTAAAATATCACCCTCACTTACCTTATCTCCTACTTTTTTAAACCAACTGGCGACAGTACCCTCTTCCATGGTATCACTTAGTCTCGGCATTTTAATTAATTCAGCCATAGATTAAAGTTTGTGTTTTAAAAATGGATAATCTTTTTGTTCATACACTGCATCATAAAGAAGATTTTTTTCAGGGTATGCTGACTCTTCAGCAAACTTTTCGCACTCCTTAATTTTCTCTTTCACCCTGCTATCAATCTTTTCAATCTCATTTTTAGAAGCGTACTTTTTCTCTAATAATATTTTCTTAACCTGTAAAATAGGATCAATTTTTTTATATTCTTCAACTTCATCTTTAGTTCTATAATGTTGAGCATCACTCATTGAATGACCTCTATATCTATATGTTTTCATTTCTAAGAAAGTTGGACCATCTCCCTTTCTAGCACGTACTATTGCTTGACTAACTGCTCTAGCAACTTTAGCTGGATCCATGCCATCAACGGGTTCTGCCGGCATTTCATACCCTAAACCTAGCTTCCATATATCTGGATTGTTAGAAGTTCTTTCTACAGAAGTACCCATTGCATAACCATTATTTTCACATATAAAAACTACTGGTAATTTCCATAGCATGGATAAATTAAAAGTTTCGTGCAAAGAACCTTGTCTTGCAGCCCCATCTCCAAAACAGCATAGTGTCACCGCATCACTTCCATGGTACTTATCTCCAAAAGCTATACCTGCTCCCAATGGAATTTGACCTCCTACAATTCCGTGTCCACCATAAAAACGATTTTCTTTTGAAAAAATATGCATTGATCCTCCTAAGCCCATAGAAGTTCCCGTTACTTTTCCATACAATTCTGCCATTACCCTTTTTGGATCAACTCCCATACCTATGGGCTGAACATGATTTCTATAAGCAGTTATCATTTTATCTTTACTAAGATCCATTGCATGCAAGGATCCTGCTAATACAGCTTCCTGCCCATTATATAGATGTAAAAAACCTCTAACCTTTTGCTGAATATATACAGCTGCAAGCTTGTCCTCAAATTTTCTCCAGAAGAACATTTCCTCATACCAAGACAAATATGTTTCCTTTGTTATTTTTCTCATTTAATTAGTAAGAATGATTCATAAAAATAAGACAATGATTTCTATTGTAAAAAGTTAATTTTATAATTTTTATAAAAAAGACTTGTCAAATTTAAATGGAAGAAGATTATTTATGGAATCTGTATATATTATTTTACCTTTTTCACCCATAAAATACAATCCAATATCGGAGTTTTGCTTAGTTTGAAATTCAGAAATTACTTGTCGACAAGAACCACATGGAGCAACGGGGTTATCATTAATTTTATTAATTGATCCAGCTATAACAGCTATTTCTTTGATTTTAATCTTCGGATATTTAGAATTTGAATAGAATAAAGCTGTTCTTTCAGCACACAATCCAGATGGATAAGACGCGTTTTCTTGATTAGAGCCGCATACAATTTCTCCATTCTCCAATAAAACTGCAGCGCCCACACTAAATTTTGAATATTCAGAATATGCAGATTCTCTTGTTAATTTAGCCTTATTAAATAAAACTTTAATTTGATTAGGAAGTTCATCAATTGAATCGAAAACTTTAAAATTAGAATAAATCTTAATTTCTTTCATAATTAATTTTAATACTCCGTGTATTGATTACTACCAAAATTAAATGTTAATGAAAATCTTAAAGTATTCTCTAATGGGCTAGGCACTTTTGATGCTGAGAAAAGATAAGAAAGATCTATTTTTGTTCCAGAAAATTTAAAACCTGCACCTAAGGCAAGAAATTTTCTAGCACCTTTTTCTTCACTTTCATTAAAAAATCCAGCTCTTATTGCAAAAGAGTCTTCATATAAATATTCTGCTCCTAGAGCCCATGTGAATTCTTTCAATTCCTCACTAAATCCACCTGGTGCATCAGAGAATGATTGAAAAACTCCTGAAAGGAAGTCTACATCAGTAGACATCCCATCAATTATCTCAACATAAGATTCACCAACTTGCTCATCCCCTTCATCAAAAATCCCATTATCATTATTATCATTGAACTCAGTATAGGTTCCTAATAGTGGTGGTGTAGGAACAAGTAATTTGCTAATTTCCGCAGTGACTGAAACTTTATTGTATTGATCTAAAATAAAATCAAATCCCCCTCCTAATTTAAAATTTGTCGGAAGGAAGGTTTCTCTCCCTGACTCATCATATTTAATTTTTGGGCCTAGATTTTGAAGTATAAAACCTCCTCTAAATCTACCATCAATACCTCCATAGGATTGCTCCTCACCTTGATAGTAACCAGAAACATCTACAGCAAAAGAACTAGCTGCTTGTGCCGTATCATCAACTGCCTGTATTTTTAAATCTGATCTTAAATATCTAGCTGAAACACCCATAGAAAATTGATCAGCCAGCCTTAATGAATAGGAAACATCCATTGTCATTTCATTTGGTTTTTCAATTAATGCTTCTGAAAATTCATCCTGAATAATTTCTATTTCTCCTAGTGAGAAATATTTAAAACTAACTGCAAAAGCACTTCCTTCATTCAGTCTATTGTAGTAAGTTATATTACCAAGCGAAATATCATTAACCAATTTGCTCAAATAAGGAGTGTAGCTTAAACCAAAACCCGATTTACTTTCAGAAAAAACATATTTTGATGGATTCCAGTGTTGAGAAAATACATCTGCAGATGTTGCAACACCCATATCACCCATACTTGCTGCTCTAGCATCAGATGCAATTAGAAGAAATGGAACCCCCGTTGTGATAACCCTACTATCATTTGGATTAGGAGTTACTTCAGTAAGAGTTTGAGCATTTAAATTTAATGTGATTAACGATATTAAAACAGAATAAATAAGGTTTTTCATAGTTTTGTTTTGAGCCAACAAATATAATTTAATATTACAGTATTACAAGTTTTTCAGTTTTTGAAACCTGTTTGCCAATTTGATCAGATCTAACAGTCAACCTATATATATATACGCCTTTTGCAACTTTATCACCAAAATCATCTCTTGCATTCCAGGATAAATCCCTAGATAAAGAAGAACTATTTGAGGTGTTTACATATCCATTAATTGTTTTTACAAGTTTTCCTGAAATAGTAAATATCTGTATGCTAACGCTTAAATCACCAGAACTATTGTGGTTAAACCAAAATTCAGTATAATTAATAAAGGGATTAGGGTAATTTAAAACATTAGAAATAACTAATTCCAGATCTTGATCATGGACTACAAACTGTATTTCAGAAGTTGATGAATTATTATACACATCCCAAGCCTTTAAACTTAAGGTATGCAATCCAGGTGAAATATCTCTTAGTGGATAATTTATGGTTCCGTTTTGATAATCATCTAAATTTGCCTCATAATAATCATTCAATCTAAATGAATTTGCAACATCATCATCTAAAACTGCTACAATATCATGACCTATACCGCTGGAAGTATTAATGCCATTTTCATCAAATAATTTGACCAAAAGATGAGGATTTTCATTAGTTATTCCTCCACTAATAAAAGCCTCATCATTCATGAATAATTCAATTTCAGGCCCCATATTATCTTCATCCGCATCTTCATTAATTCCTCCTATTAAAACATCTAAATTAGATCCATTTTGGTCCATTAAATTTGCATTACTTTTTGAATAAAAACTCATTTTTCCATTACCAACTTCCATTACAACATCTCTTGGGACAATAAAATTGACATTAAAATCTCCATTTTCAATAGATGATCTTCCTCTAAACAGTACTTCGCCTAATGTGGTAAAATCCAATATTATTGGAGAGTCATTCTGAGATGTACCATCATTTCCAAGAGTAGATCTGTCAATATTCTTATCAAATACCGTAGTAACTAATTCTCCCTGGTAGTCATCAATTTTATTGCCAAATTCATCATCAATCTGGCCTTCAATTTTTACAGAACTCAATCCTTGTAATGGTTCCGTAAATTCATTAATTAAAATATCATTAATTTTAGTTATTCTAATATTGGGCTTAGGTATTGCTAATTTCATTGCAGGATCTCCTATAAAAAATACCAATCTTCTTTGATCAGAACCAGAAATTGATGGATCATTTTTTGTTAATCTTAATGCTTCAGCCATTGTATGATAGTTGTCAGAATTCAACGAAAATAGGTAATTCTCTAGGGTTAGATTAAAATTAACTCCAACACTAACAAATATTTGCCTTGTAGTTGTTATAAGAGCTATTGCTCCTCCATTTTTATTCCAGTACAAGAACTCACCAGCTGTATTTCTTCCAGGGTTGTCAAATTTTGTAAACTCACATGTTACCGAAACAAAACAATTTAATTTGTTTTCATTCGATAACTCAGTTGCATCTATTTTATCAAATATTCTTTCTCTTGCAAGCCCATCTTCACCCCCATGACCAAAATAATTAACTACCAATGCACCCAATTCTATACCATCTATAATTGCATTGTTAACCTCCGGATATCTTTCTCCTCCAGAACTTGATTCTTGCACATACGCATCTGATAATATTTTTTTTACATTAAAAAAAGATTTATTATCAGTAATTAAATCTGCTAAACTATTTGAAGTGCCTTGAATTATATTCTCCCAAGGTTCATCTACATCATCAGAAATTACAATTAATTTGTTTCTCCAATCTCCATATGAGTTTGCATTATAATAAGAACTGATTTTATCAACTAAGTCAGTAGCTCTTTGCGGAGAATCTGCTAATATTCTACCCACTGCTATGTCCAACTTATCTGAATTTTCCATCATTCCCTCGTTATCGTCCATCATACCAAAAAAGTCATCTGAAACATATGAGCTTGCCAAGCTATAGCTATTTAGTGAATACCATGATGGGACTATATTAGTATTTTGAGAGATCCTGTCTTTATAATCAAAGGAAGCATCACCAAAAAGACACAAATACTTGATCCGTCTACTTTCATCACTTGCATTAAAATAAATATATTTTACAAAATTTCTTATGGCTGCAATATCCTGGTTTCCAGAACTAAATTCATTATATATTTTTTCTAGTGTTACTACCTTTACATTTAGGTTATTAAAGTCCCTATTTATCTGTGCAAGACGTTCAGCTTCATATAACATATCCGATCTACAAATAATTAAATAGTCTAAATCCTGAAATTGATTTTGATCATCTAAAAAAATATTTGATTTTAAATCCTGATTTTCAAGATTTGTTTCTCCTTCTATTATAGGCTCATAAAACGATTCCTGATTAAAAGCAATATATCTTTTTTCTTCACCCAATAATGCCTTAAAACTAACTGTACTCTCACTACCATCAATGAATATTTCAGATACATTATTTAAATCTGTAATTTCCCAAATATTAGAAATAGAATTTGCATTTGTAATATTGTATTGTGCAATACCTGAGAGGTCAACTACATTTTTGTTATAAAAAATAAATTGATCCCCATTATAATTAAGATCGCAAGTACCTTCTAGGGATATATAGTCTAAATATGCAACTGAACTTGGATTCCCATTATTATTATAGTTTAAATCGACAGATATATTAGAATTTGAAACCATTATTTCTCCCGTAAAATAGTCGCCTGAAACAAGAATAGGATCATTAATTGATGTATAATTTAAATTAGAGACTTCTTGATTATTTATCTCAACTGACATGGAAGTAGAAATTTCAGAAACTGCAGCAGTATATACTCTAAGATTTATTGGTTCGGATGTTCTTAGATTTGGAAAGGTAAATTCAAATGTTTGATTTGATTCAAAATCAAATCTATCTCCAAACCACCTTCTTCCAATTTTTGCAATATTATATTCGTCTAATTCATGATATTTATATGCTGTATATGAGTCTACTATAGTGTTAGCAGTATTTACGGGTTGCACATTTTCAAGAATTCTCTTTCCAGGAGATGGAGAAATGTTTATAAAATATGCTGTTTGATCTGAGTATAAATTCAAATTTGTATTACTGTCAGAATTGTATGCATTAGGTCCTTGAGCATAAAATAAAATATAATCACTATTGTTAAAAACACCATCATCTTCGCCATGTACTTTTATTGCATTCTCAATTGGATCCATTGGGTATTCCACTGAATTGCTTAACGGTAACATATTACCCCCATTCCCAAATATTTTAATGTTTCGGGGATCTATACTGTTTGTATTTAGTCCTAATTGGCTTAGAAAACTTCTACTCAACCTAAAAATTCCTGATTTATCTACATAAAATTTATACCACTCACCAGAATTCAGAACAGAATTTTGAGTTCTTTGTCTTTTTAACTTGTTACTTATACCGTTTTTATAAGAAAATCTAAAAGAATTTACTTTTTTAAAATTTCCATTTTGATTAATTATTGGAAATAAATCTAGAAAAAGATACATTTTTCCTCTTGAAATTGAAGTTTTAATATCATAAGTCAACTCCTTAGGAATTATATTTCTATCTAACTGTTTTAAATTTTCTACCGTTATATCAGATAAGGTAACATTCTCTATTACAATTGAATTCTGATCAATTTCAATGTTTTCACTCCACTGAGCAGATAATGATATGCCTTTACTAGGAGTAAAATTAAAATTGTGATTATTAAAATATGGTATTTCAAACTGAGCAGAAGATGTTGAAAAAACTCTATAACCATCCCAATTTATATTTATTTCTTTTGATTGTGAGAACCCAATAGAAGAAATTGCAATAAATAAAAAAAGCAGAAAATATCTCATATCTGAGAAACGTCTAATGATCAACAATATTATTTAAAAAATTTAAGTTGATAATAAAAAATCGAATTTAACGTTTTTATATAGTCAAATGTAATTAATTAGGAATAATTGATATCTGATTAAAAATTAGTATATTGCGAGGCTTTTCGTTTCTTCGAAACGTTATTAAAAAATAATTTGAATATGAAAAGTAATTATAGAAAAATATTAAACTTATTGCTAACACTAGTCTTATGTGTATATTTTACTAGCTGTAATAAGTCTACTACATCTAAAAATAAAAATACATCATCTGCTACAGGTTGGGCAATAAACTCTAAGAAAGGTGGATTTAAATACAATACTAACTTCAAAGGTCAAGATACTCCTCCAAACATGGTTCTTATTGAAGGTGGAACCTATACAAAGGGTAGAGTTCAAGATGATCCTATGAGGGATTGGAATAATACTCCAAATCAACAACATGTTATGTCGTTCTATATGGATGAAACTGAGGTAACTAATGTTATGTATTTGGAATACCTAGATTGGTTAAAAAGGAATTATCCTCCTGAGGATGAAAATTTCAGGGCAATTTATTACAATGCTCTTCCTGATACATTGGTTTGGAGAAACAAGCTTGGATACAGTGAAGATATGGTAAATAATTACTTACGTCATCCTGCATTTGGGGATTATCCTGTTGTAGGGGTAAGTTGGATTCAAGCTTATGAGTTTGCAGAATGGAGATCAGATAGATACCAAGAGTTAATTTTAGAAAGAGAAGGATATATAACAAAAGGATCAAAAATTGATAGTGTTTCATCAACTAGCACTTTTAGTACAGATACCTATATACTTGTTCCTAATTCAACATATGGAGGAAATACTAATGTTTTAAGAGGTAAACGTAGTAGAGGACCCGATTCTTTACTTCCTAGCTCTGCTTCTAGAGAAACTGGATTTATTTCTCCAAAATTTAGACTACCTACAGAGTCTGAATGGGAATATGCTGCTTTAGCTCTTAGTGAAGTTCGTGATTTTAATGTCTATAGAGGAAGAAAAAAATATCCATGGCAAGGTCAATATACAAGAACAGGACAAAGAAAGAATTTAGGTGATCAATTGGCAAACTTTAAAAATAGTGATGGTGATTATGGTGGTATAGCAGGATGGTCTGATGATGGAGCAGATATTACTAATCAAGTAAGATCGTATCAAGCTAATGAATTTGGATTATATGATATGGCTGGAAATGTTGCTGAATGGGTGGCAGATGTATATCGACCAATAGTTGATGATGAGTTTAATGATTTTAATTATTTCAGAGGAAATGATTATAAAAAATTCTCTATTGGTCCTGATGGTAAAGCAGTAGTTGTTGGAGCTGATGAGATAGAATATAAAACTCTAAGTAATGGTAAAGAAGTAGCTACTAGACTACCTGGAGAAATTGCAGTAGAAGATCTTGAAGAAAAGGATACTAGATATAGAACACAGTTTAACCAAGGATATAATGTGAACTTTAGAGATGGTGATTTTCTATCTTCAAGAAATTATGATCCAGAAAACAGAAAACTTGAAAGGGCTTCTGGTTCAGATGAAGAAACTAGGGGGATGTATAAATCTCCAAGTTATGGAGATGCTGATAAAAATAAGCCTGGATTTCAATATGATCCTTCTGAAAATATAACAACTCTTATAAACGATCAAGCAAGAGTTTATAAAGGAGGTTCATGGAAAGATAGAGCGTATTGGTTAGATCCTGCTCAAAGAAGATTTTATCCACAAGATCAAGCAACAGATTTTATAGGATTTAGATGTGCTATGTCAAGAGTTGGTTCAAAAACTTTTAACATGAAAAAAAGTAGAAACTAACCTAGTTAACTGAAAACAAAACAAAAAGTCCTAATCCCTAAAGGTTAGGGCTTTTTTATTAACTTTATTTCATGGATATTAGCTCTATTTATCAAATATTCCTCAATTCTAATAAAGTCTGTACAGATTCTAGAAAAATTAAAGACAATGATCTATTTTTCAGTCTTAAAGGTCCAAACTTTAATGGAAATAAGTTTGCTGAAATAGCCCTAGAAAATGGAGCAAATTATGCTATAGTAGATCAGAAAGAATATGCCGTTAATGATAACTATATTTTAGTTAATGATTGTCTAGATACTCTTCAAAAACTTGCAAATTATCACAGAAAAAAATCTAAGGCAAAAATTATTGGCTTAACTGGAAGTAACGGAAAAACCACATCAAAAGAATTAATTTTATCTGTTCTGAAATCAGGGTTTAAAACCATTGCAACTATTGGGAATCTGAACAATCATATAGGAGTTCCACTAACTTTATTATCAATAGAGCCTGAAACTGAAATAGCAATAATAGAAATGGGGGCTAATCATCTTAAGGAGATTGAATTACTATGTAATATAGCAGATCCTGACTATGGATATATTACCAATTTTGGTAAAGCACATTTAGAAGGTTTTATTAATCTAGAAGGAGTAATAAAAGGAAAGAGTGAGCTATATGCTTATTTAATGAAAGAATCTAGATTAATCTTTATTAATAGCAATGATAATAAGCAACTAGAAATAACTAAGGAATACTCTAACAAATTCACGTTTGGGAAGACAAATTCAAATGTAAATTACTCTGTAAATACAGTTAACCCTCAAATATCTATTTCAGTAGAGGATATTACTATTAAAAGTAATCTTTTTGGAGAATATAATGTAGAGAATCTAGCTGCAGCAATATGTATTGGAAAATATTTTGATCTGAATAATGCACGTATTAAAGAAGGTATTGAAAATTATATTCCCAATAATAATAGATCACAAATAATAGAGAAAGGATCAAACAAAATTATTCTAGATGCTTATAATGCAAATCCAACAAGCATGCAACTAGTCTTGTCTAATTTTAATAATATAAGTGAAAAAAATAAAATTGTGTTTATAGGTGATATGTATGAGTTAGGAGAAAATTCATATGAAATGCATCAAGATATTGTAAATACAATTGAAGAAATGAATTTTAATCAAACTTATTTACTTGGAGATCTTTTTAATAAAACTAAATTTTCCTCAAAAATAAAAGCATTTGCTACTCTTGAAGATCTTAATAATAATATTAACCTAGAGGAAGTCTCAAATTCTACAATTCTAATAAAAGGATCTAGGGGAATGCAACTAGAAAAGATTCTAGATTTCCTTAATAACTAATCTCCATAAACAGTTACAACTAATTTTCTAGATTTTGCATGATTTCTGTGTTCACATAAAAAAACACCCTGCCATGTTCCAAGTAGTGGCTTTCCGTCTTTAATCGGAAAAGAGACTGAAGAGCCTAGAAGACTACTTTTAATATGTGAAGTCATATCATCAGGCCCTTCAATTGTGTGTTTAAAATGCGTTTCATCTTCTGATACCATCTTATTAAAATGAGTTTCAAAATCTTCTCTAACCGTTGGATCAGCATTTTCATTAATTGTTAGACTTGCTGAGGTGTGTTTAATAAAAATATGGGCAATTCCAGTTATCCTAGGTAATATATCTACAATTTCATTTGTAACTATATGAAAACCTCTAGGATAGGGATTTAATATTATTTCTTTTTGAAATACCATAACACAAAATTAATAGTATAATGATTTAAAAATAAATAATTTCTCAATAGAAGTTTTAAACAATTCAGAAAGTTTAAATGCTGTTGGAAGACTTGGATCAAATTTTTCTTTTTCAATTGCATTTATAGCCTGACGAGATATACCAATTAACGCTGCCAGCTCATCCTGGGTTAATTTTTGTTTTTTTCTAAGTTCTCTTACCTTATTTTTCATTTATATCTTCTTGAGTTAATGATATTAGAAGCTATATATGTAAAAGAAATAAAAAGCAATAAATATTCAAATTCAGGTTCCGAGTTAATAACTCCAAAATCAAATGAAATTTCGTAGGTACAACCTACAACAACTGCTAATCCTAATGTAAGGGCCATTGCTTCAAATTGAATTTTCTTTTGTAATTCATCATAATGTTTAAACAAATTTTTATTTGCTATAATCATTCCAACTCCAATGGCAAAGTTTATTATTAAGCCGATTTGGGTAAATATTATATTATCCCAAAGTGCATTTTCTGCACCAGTTAAAAAAGCTAAACTTGCTACCCATGCTAGTGTCCATGCCAACAGAATTTTTGTATGTTTTTTTTGTTCTTTCATAATATTATTTTGTAAAGTTTAGTTTACAAATATAAATAAATATATTAAAATGTCAAGTGTTATTTACATATTTTTATTAAAACCTATAAAATTAAGTATAATATTTTCTTGGAAAACAAAAAAAGGACTAGAATTACTCCAGTCCTTTATAATTGACTATCTACTATTAAATTTTGATGTATTTATTCAGCAGAATCTGGCGCAACTGCCATTATTAATCC